>JAANMY010000001.1_pt1 | contig 333104 bp, 261 predicted proteins | sample 7279691 | NCBI WGS metagenome assembly JAANMY01 (sample SAMN14094543, study PRJNA606508) | bioreactor metagenome | isolation source: A lab-scale SPAN reactor treating ammonium-rich wastewater day 388 | place: Ireland: Galway | collected 2018-02-07
ACTCAACCACACCATCGTTACAACCGATACCGGTTGAGGACGCCCAAACCGCGCGGCAGGGGCCGCTTCGGCCGGGCGTCCGGTGACGCATGGACAACACATCGCACACGATGCACGATCCGTCTCACGGTCACCCCCAAAGCCCCCTGGCCGCGTGGCGGCGCGTGCTCACACTGCCCGGTCGCGGGCCGACGCTGATGCAGCATGAAACCGTGGACCAGCGCCTGGCCCGGCTGGCGCGCTGGGCGCTGGACGGGCGGCGGCGCGAGGCCGTCGCGGCGCTGCGGGCCTGGCCCGACGCCCCGCCCCTGGGCGCGCAACTGCTGGCGGCGCTGGGTCAGCCGCGGGCGATGCTTGACCACCTGGGGGTGCGATCACTGCTGCGTCTGGCGCGGCGGCCGCGACGCGAACGGGCGCGGCGGCAAGCCATGACGCACCTGCACGAAGCCCGCCTTCTGGCCCAGGAGCTCGCTTGCCGTCACAACCTGCTGCCGAGCCTGGTGGCGGCCCTGCGGGTTGAATCGCAACCGGCGACGGTAGCCCTGTTGCGTCATGCCGTGGACGTGCTGATCGCGCGAAGGCGGCGACGCGAACTGACCGCCGAATTGTGCCTGGTGAAAGCGGAACTGGCGCTGCTGGACGAGGACCGCGAGACGGCGCGGCGATGGGCGATGCGTGTGGCCCGCCTGGAGCCTGGCAACGCGGCGGCGGCCAAGCTGCTGCTGCGCACGGCCGACGGTCCGCGTCAGCAGCGAGCGGCGGACACGCTGCTGGCTGAAGCCCTGGCGGCGCATCCGGACTATCACGATCTGGAAGCTCTGGCGCGTCGTCGGTTGAGCGAACTGGGCGAGCGTCCGGACCAGTCAGAGGCAAGCGTCGGTCCCGGGCGGCGGCGGACGGCGGCGCAATTGCTTGCGGCGCTGCATCGAGGCGGCGCATTGAACTTCAGGAAAGCCGCATGAGCACAGGTGGACACAGCCTGGCGCAGACAGCCGAGGCCGGCGATCTGGCCGATCGGGCGAGGTTGTGTTACGACGCCGACCTGCTGCCCGAAGCCGCGGATCTGCTGAAACAGGCGATGGCGCTGGATCCGACGCTGCTGGAAGGCCGGCTGCTTGAGGCGCGCGTGCGTCTGGCGCAAATGCAGGGGCCGCTGGTCGCCGCGCTGGGCGCGGAGCGTGCGGCACACGGCATGAATGGCGCGGAGGAACACGATCCGGTCGTAGCGCTGCTGGACCGGTCGTGGCGGCTGTGGCAGGCCGGTCAGCGTGAGCTGGCGCGCGCCGCCCTGCCGGATAAGCCCGCCGGCCGCTTTGCGCTGCTGCGGCGCCAGGCTGCTATGGACGTGCTGCTTGACCGCAACGAAGCGGCCGAAGCCGCGTTGCGGATGTGGCTGAACCAGCAGGGCGATGCGCAGGCGGTGCGACGCGTGCTGGCGCGGCTGGTCGCGCGATCGCGGCTCCGCGAAGGCGTGAGCCTGATGCTTGGGGCCAGACCGACGGCCATGCCGTCCTATCTGCGTTACTGGTCGGCGCGGGTGCTGGCCCGCGGCCGGGCCACGGCGGACGCGGAGCGGCTTGTGATCGATCTTCTGGAGGACCATCCCCACGACGCGACGCTGTGGCGGTTGGCGGGGCGGCTTGCCGCGCGCGCGGGCCAGGACGCGGTGGCAGCGCATCGTCTTGAGATGTCGGCCCATCTGGGCCAGACGGGGGAGGCGGCGCGTTCGCTGATGCGTCTACACCTGCGTGCCGGTCGCTTCCCCGCGGCAGGGGCGTGGGCGTGGCGGCGTCTGCGCCGATCGCGGCCGCGCTGTCGCGCCTTGCGGGCCGAAGCGTGGAGCGTGCTGGCAGTCAGCGCGATCCTGTCGGGACGTCGGCGGCTGGCGCGGCGGGCACGACACGAGGCGATCCGCCTGGTGGGCCGACTTGGCTGGCAGACGCTGCGCCGGCAGGTGTGGCAGCATGCAGCCGCGGGACTGGTGCTTGGACGGGCGCTGACGGTGGACGAAGCGGGACCGGCGGCGGTCCGCGGCCATGAGTCACCTCTGCGCCGACTGCTGGGATTCGCGTGCGAGCGTCTGGGCGTCCACACGACCGCGTGGCCCCACCGCGCCGACGCGTTCCATCACCTGGCCGCATGCCGGCAGGCGCTGGGCGAAGTGGACGCGGCGGCGGCGGCCAACAACACCGCCCTTTCGCTCAATCCCCACTACCGGGAGGCCCTCGCCCTCCAGCGGCAGTTGCACAACCACGGCGATCGCGCGGCCGCGTGAAGCGGCGCGCACCGCCGCATGCGCGTGCAAGGACAGCCGCGCCCAGCATGTTTTCCCAGCCGGCGACGGCGCTTTGCGGCCACGGTTCAGACGTGGGACGCCGACGATGCAGTCTGCTCGGACTCGCCGGGGCACGGTCGGCCGAAATGATCGCGAATGAACGCCCGCACATGGGCGGTGTGCATGGCGAAATCCCGCAGCAGCACCTCGCCCGGCTCCGCGGCTTCGGTGAGGGCGTTGGCGTCCTCTCGCCGCGGGTGGCGGCCGACGTAGCCCATGCGCCGGGCCAGGTGGGTGAACTCGAGGCTGTCGGCCTCAGGCAGGAACAGATCCTGGGCGTTGCCTCGCAGCATGCGCAGAGCGTTGATCAACTGTCGCAGAAACTCATACGCGGCCCGCAGATGGGCGTATTGAACGGGCTTGATGACGGCGGCGCGCTGCAGCGCCTCCATAGCCATGGACAGGCGCGGCACGCGCAACTGGGGCGCACGTCGCGCGTGTTTGACCTGAAGCAGTTGGACCGTGCCCTCGAGATCGACCAGCGCTCCGGGTGAATACTTGGCGTTGAGGCGGGCGGCCCCCTCGAGCTTCTGCTGCTTCACGCGGCTCCAGATCCGCCAGATTTCGTCGAGCTTCAGAACCTGCTCGGCGTGATCGTAGACGATCGCGTCGCGCGTCTGCTCGATGCGATAGCCCAGCTCGGGGCAGCCGGCGATCCAGCGCAGACGGACAAGGGCGAGTTTTTCGAACACGTGGCCCGGCCCGCCGGGCTGGTAGTAGGCGTTGAACTGCTCGGCGCTGACGGCCAGCGGGCCCTCCTTGCCGTAGGGCCGCAGGCGCAGGTCGACTTCGAAGATGCCGGCCCGGCGGGTGCGGATGAACTTGGACGCTTCCTCGACCAGTTGCTCGAAGAACGGCTGGCAGGCGATGGGCTCGCGTTTGCCGCCGGCCGTGCGGGCGTTGGGGTCGGCGTCGTAGACGAACAGCAACTCGATGTCGGAGGCGTAGCCGAGCGCCACCCCGCCGAGTTTGCCCAGGCCAAAGACGGCATAGGGCAGGTCGGGCGCGGCGTAGACGAGTTGTCCGTCGCGTGCCTGGGTGCGAGGATTGGCCGCGGCGGCCTGCGGCGGCGAGCCGTAGGAGCGGACCAGGTCGTCGTAGACCAGGCGGGTGGCGGCGGCGACGAGTGTTTCGGCCAGCAGCGTCAGCCGCTCGGAAAACTGACGGAAGTCCATCGCCGGATTGAGAATCTGATCGAGATCGAGCTCGAATATCTCGCGGTCCTTGAACTGGTTGAGGCGGTCCTGCTGCTCGGCGAGTCCGACGGCACCGGCCAGCGCCTGCTCAATGCGGTATGGCAGGGTCTCGGGCGACTGGCTGAAACTGCGCCCTTCAAGGTCCGACCGCAGCAGCGGCTGCAGCGTTTCGTACTGGCCGCGGATGAAATCCTCCCAGAGAAAATCGCTGGCGCCCAGCACCTTGGCCAGATCGCGCATGGCGCGCGGATCGGCCAGCAGATTGATCCAGTCCTGGGCGCTGTCGGCTTCGGAGGCCTGGGAAAGGATGTCGTCGGACAGCCGCTCGAACCGCGAGAGAGCGGTGAAGGGATCGGGCGAGCGGTCGAGAAAGTAGGTGAACTGCTTGGTCAGCAGCGCGGAAAGTTTGATGCGCTGCAGCAGCGCGGCGTCGTGGCCCAGGGCGCTGGCCGGAGGGACGAGGTCGATGACGTCGGTGATGCGGTCGCTGTCCAGATCGGGGATGATCTGCACGCGGTCGATGGTGAGCCCGCGCAAGGACAGGGCGGTGGATAGAGCGTAGAGGAAAGCGGGCGTGTCCTGGGCGGTGAGGGTGAGGCGAATGCGCTGATTTTCAAGCCGCCGGATGTCGAGCTCGACGGGGAAGAGCATCGGCGCGGGGGTGGAGGCGAGCCGGGCCAGACGCGCGGTCACACGCTCGTTGACCAGCTTCTTGGCGGTCTGCACGGACGCCTCATCGCCGCGGTCCAGCAGACGAATCACCTGGCTGATGGCCTGACGTACCTCGTCGCACCATGCATCACGGGGCCGGTCCGCCAGATCAGGATCGGGCCGACCGACGAACACGTCGATGATGATGGGCACATGGTGCGGATCGCGCGGCCCGGGGGCGTGCGGCTTTCCAGGCCGGCGCCGGAACAGGCGGGGATCGACGCGCCGCGGTCTGGCATCGTCGGCCGGCGCGGGAGCGAGGGTATGGACCCACCCTGCCTCGATGTTGAAGCCGACCCCGGACAGCGAGCCGGCGATCAGGGAAAACTCGAAGGCGTGGTCGAAGGCAATGACGGTGCAGGCGAACTGGCCGTCGTCGACCGCCTCGATGGCGACCTCGACGGGGTTGTCATTGGACAAGCGGGCGACGGCCCGGAGCTGGTCGGCGATCTGCTGATCGGTCAGACGATCGCGCAACTCGGCGGGCAGTCGCGCCAGATGGCGTTCAATGATCGGTTCGGTCAGCTCGCGGCAGAGCTCACGGATGTGCTGAACGTTGGGCGTCATATCGAGCCATCCCTGCCTGCACCCGGCCGCGTGTGCCCCGCGTGTCGGCTGCTATAAGCCTATCGGATCGTGCGGACGACGGACAGGAGCTGACCGCAAGCGCTGCGCCCGAGGGCCGGGGGCAGGCCCGAGGCGCCCAAAACTCAGACGGCTTCATCGGTCTGCTGCGGCGCCAGGCCGCGCCATTCAGCCCGGGCGATTGTGGGATCTCCGCCGAACAGCACCGTCCCCACCGAGCGCGGGCAGACGATATCCAATTGGCGCGTGCGCTGGGCGCGGATGGTGACCAGCCCGTCGTCCTCGCGTGGCAGGCGAAGCGTCGCGCCGGGCAGCAGCGCCACATGCAGATCCCGCCGCTGGCCCCCGCCGGCCACGGACTGCACCACCAGCACATCGGGACCGGTGCTGGTGATCGTTACAGCCGCCTCGGCCAGCCCTACGGACAGGCCCGGTCGCTCGATGTTTTCTGCCACGACCAGCTCTATCTGTTCCAGTGGATCGTGACTGACGTTGAACACCGCCACATACTTGTCGGAGTAGTCGACCAGGTAACCGGGCAACTCAAGGCGGCGCTTCTTGTCGTCAGCCGGGTTGACCATGGTGAGGACGACGGGTCGGCCGATGTGCTTCTCGAGCATCGGCTCATAGGCTCGCGCCACAGCGCCCAGCAGGGTCTGGCCGATCTGATCCAGGCCGGTGCGCTGCTGCGTGAGCACGGCGCTGCCGGGTCGCGTGGCGGCCAGGTGGCCCAGCACGGTGCTGAACGCGCGCGCAACGGCGTCTCGGATCATGTTGACGAAGTTGATGATGTGGCGGCGGGTGCGGCGAACGATACCCGGGTTGAAACTGCGCCGCACCTGGCGCTGGCGGCCGCGCTGCTCCCGGGCGGTCAGGGCGTTGTGCGAACGGCACACGGCCAGACACTCGGCGAGCTTGGATTCGTAGATAAGTTCGCTGGTCTTGATGACACCTTCGCGCGTCTGATACGGCGCGTCGAAGGCAAGTTCCAGACCCTGGTTGTAGACGTGCAGATCACCCCAGACAATGCGGCCGGTGGTCGCGAGGTAGGTGACGTGGTGGCGGCGCAGCAGCTTGAGGCATTTATCGCGCTGGCGCATCCTGACGACGGCGCCGATGATGGCGACGAGAAAAATGAAGATCAGCGCCAGCGAAAAGCTGTTGTTCAACAGCACCTGCCACCAGGGCGTGGCGGCGGCCTGAACGGGCGGGGAAGCGGCGGCCGATTGCGTGGTCTGCGCCAGCGTGCCGAGAAAGGAACGGGCGATCATCGTCATGCATGCTCCCAGTACAGTATCGACCGCTTGCTGCCTCGCGCATGATGCGCGCCTGATGGTTGCGAACTTTGCCAGCCGGGGCAAGTACCCGCCCGCCTGCGCCCTGCCCGACCTCGGCGGGTTTCGTACGGGCGGCGCGGCCGCCTTCGTGGATGAGAACGACCTGCGTGCGTTGGGATCGCCATCGCATGGGGTTTTAAGCAGTGGCGCGGAAACCGCTTACACGCTGCCGACAGGTTTTCCACTCCGCCGCGGCGCCGGCGGATCACGTCGCCTCCGCATACACTGACGTGGGAGCGGCGATCGCCGCCACGGACACGACCTTCACGCGAGACAGGCCACGGATGGGCAGCTCCTTCGTTCACCTGCACCTGCACAGCGAATACTCGTTGCTGGACGGGGGCAACGCCATCGACCGGCTGGTCGACCGCGTCGCCGAACTGGGCATGGACGCGGTCGCCCTGACCGACCACGGCAACATGCATGGGGCGGTGGCGTTCTACACAGCCGCAAAGAAAGCTGGTGTCAAACCTATCCTCGGTGTGGAGGCGTATGTCGCCCCCGGCGATCGCACGAGCCGCGAGTTCACCGGCGTGTCCGACGGGGGGTTCCACCTGGTCCTGCTGGCCGAGAACCAGACCGGCTGGCGGCATCTGCTCAAGCTCACGTCCGACGCGTACCTGCACGGCTTCTATTTCAAGCCGCGCATGGATAAGTCGACGCTGGCCCAATGGGCCGATGGACTGATCGCCATCAATGGGCACCTGGGTTCGTCGATCGCCCACCACCTGGTGCGTTACGTGCAGAGCAAGGATCCGGCGCACTACAAAGCCGCTCGCGAAGAGGCCCTGTGGCATGCCGAAACCTTTGGCCGCAACGAAAACGCCGAGCCTCGCTTCTACATCGAGCTGCAACGTCACGGGATTCCCGAGCAGGACGCCATCAATCCACACCTCATCGCGCTGGCCCGCGAGCTGGACCTGCCGCTGGTGGCCGACAACGACGCCCACTTTCTTCTTGAAGACGACCATGACGCCCACGACACGCTGATCTGCATCGCCACGGGCAAGACCAAGGATGTCGAGCAGCGGATGCGTTATTCGCCGCAGCTTTACGTCAAGGGCCCGCGGGAGATGGCCGAGCTGTTCGAGGACGTGCCCGAGGCGATTCAGAACACGCGGAAGATCGCCGACCGGTGCAACGTCGAACTGGACTTCAGCGCCAATCATGCGCCCGCGGTGAAAATCGAGCGCCGGCCGGCGGAAAAGGAGCTGCAACTCGCCCGCAAGGGTTCGACGGCGTGGTACAAGGCGTTCTGCGCCCAGTACGACCTGGTGCCGTTTGACGCCCTGAACGACAAGACGCCTGCGAAGAAACTCAAGGCCGACAGCGACGCGGCCCTGCGGGCCCTGGCGGAGGCTGGCGCGGTGTGGCGCTATGGCGAGGATGGCATCACCGGTGACATCCGCGCCAGGCTCGACCGCGAGTTGACCATTCTCGCCGACAAGAACATTTCGGCCTATTTCCTCATCGTCTGGGACTTCGTGAACGAGGCCCGTCGCCGCGGCATCGCGGTCAATGCCCGTGGCTCCGGCGTGGGCACGATGGTGGGCTACTGCCTTGGCTTGTCCAACGCATGCCCGGTGAAGTACGGCCTGCTGTTCGAGCGCTTCACCGATCCGGACCGCAGCGAATACCCTGACATCGACATTGACATGTGCCAGGACGGGCGCGGCGAAATCATCGAGTACGTGCGGCGTAAATACGGACACGTGGCCCAGATCATCACCTTCGGCACGCTCAAGGCCCGCGCGGCGATCCGCGACGTCGGCCGCGTGCTCAACGTCCCCTTGCCCGAGGTGGACAAGGTCTGCAAGCTCATCGGCGACGGCCTGGGGACCACGCTGGACAAAGCCCTGGCCCAGGAGCCGGAACTGCGGGCACTGTACGACCAGCAGCCGTCGATGCGGCAGATGATCGACACCGCCCGACGCCTTGAAGGGCTGTCGCGCCATGCCGGCGTACATGCGGCCGGCGTCGTGATCGCCACGCAGCCGCTGGACAACATCATCCCGCTCTACAAGCCGCCGGGAGGGTCGAACGGCGCGGAAGGCGCGCAGATCGTGACGCAGTGGGACGGCCCGACGGTGGAGAAGGTCGGCCTGCTGAAGATGGACTTTCTGGGCCTGCGCACGCTTTCGATCATCGAACGGGCGCGCAAGCTCATTCTCGCATCGCTGGACGAGAAAACCATCCGTCAGACCGTCGATCCGCAGGAGCGGCAGCCGGCCGGCTGGGATCCGCTGGATCTTGAACGGCTGACCTTCGACGATCCGCGCGTGCTGGCCACATTTCAGCGTGGCGAGACGTCCAGCGTGTTCCAGTTCGAATCCGGCGGCATGCGCAACCTACTGATGGCGATGAAGCCCGACCGGCTGGAGGATCTCATCGCCGCCAATGCGCTCTACCGCCCCGGCCCGATGGCGCTGATCGACGATTACAACGCCCGCAAGCATGGACGGCAGAGCGTGCCAAAAGTCCATCCACTGGTGGACAAGTTCACGGCCGAGACCTACGGCATCATGGTCTACCAGGAGCAGGTGATGCAGATCGTCCACGAGTTGGGCGATATTCCCCTGCGCGCCGCGTATACGCTGATTAAAGCGATCAGCAAGAAGAAACGCGACGTCATCGACAAGAACCGGGACATGTTCGTCGAAGGCGCCACGCGGAAGGGGCTGGCGAAAGCCGACGCCCATAAGCTGTGGGAGTTGATCCTTCAGTTCGCCGGCTACGGCTTCAACAAGAGCCACTCCACCGGCTACGCGATCGTGGCGTATCAGACGGCCTATCTGAAGACATATTTCCCGCTGCAATACATGGCGGCGGTGCTGACCTACGAATCGGTGAACACCGACAAGGTGGTCGAGTACATCGAGGAATGCAGGCGTGTGCTGCTGCCCTCGCCTGAGGGTCAGACGCAGAAGCGAGGCGTCGAGGTGCGCCCGCCGGACGTCAACCTGTCCGAAGTGGCGTTCAACGTCGTCTTCGACCCCAAGGAGCCGCACGACGCGCGGCACGGGCATATCCGCTTCGGCCTCAGCGCGGTCAAGGGCGTGGGCGAAAAGGCGGTGCGGGCGATCATCCACGCGCGCCAGAAGGATGGTCCGTTCAAGAGTCTTTACGACTTCACGGAGCGTGTACCGCTGCGCGAGGTCAACCGGGCGACGATCGAAGCATTGATCAAGTGCGGCGCGTTTGACGGCATTCACGGCGTGGCAAAGCGGTCGACCCTGATCGAAGCGCTGGACGCGGCGATCCAGGCCGGCCAGCGAGCCGCAGCTGATCGCGACTCGGGCCAGATGAATTTCTTCGGCGGCCTGGGCGGCGAACCTGCCGGCGATGCGACGGCCGCCGCGGCGGCGCCGATCGTCCTGCCGCAGACCACGCCCTGGACGCCGGCTGAGCAGCTGGCCCATGAAAAGCAGGTGCTGGGCTTCTACGTCTCCGACCATCCGCTGCGTCAGCATCAGGCAATGCTGCAGCGTTTCGCCAACGTCAGCGTGGCGGAGATCCGCGATCTGCCGGCCGAAATGAAGGTGACCGTTGGCGGCATGCTGACGCGCGTGCGGCCGACGTTCACCAAGAGCGGGCGCAACCCCGGCCAGAAAATGGCGATGATCACCCTTGATGACGGCACCGGCTCGATCGACGGCGTGGTGTTTTCCGACGCCTACGCCCTGCATGCGCCGCTGCTGAACGTGGACCAGATCGTGTTTCTGGAAGGCAAGATCGACCGCCGCCGCGAGGAGCCGGGCATCGTCGTCGAGCGGATCGTGCCCGTCGAACAGGCTCCTGAGAAACTGACGAGGGTCGTCAAAATCGTGCTGCGCGGGCCGGACGCGGCCGACCGCCGCAGCGACCACAGCAGCCACAGCGGCGATTTGAACGGACGGATCGCGAAGCTGCGCGCGCTGCTGAGTCAGGCGGCCGGCATGGCCAACGGCAGTGCGGCCGAGGTCATTTTCGAGGTGCGCCAGTCGGGGACGCTCGCGCGTCTGCGGGCCAACAATCTGCGGGTGGCGGTTGACCGCGAGCTTCCGCAGCGTATCAAGATGCTGCTGGGCGAAGCCGGCGACTGCCAACTGCTCGGTCCGCCGCGCAGCCAGAGCCACGGCAACGGCTGCCACCCGGGCCCGCGCATGCCGATGTTTGCCAACAGCGGCGAGAACTGTGCCAGCATTGATCGATATTGAACCGCCCTGAGTATTGCCCATGGTCGCGTCACCCACCCCTCCCCTGTCCTCTGACACCCTTGAGTTCATCCGTACCGCGATCGGCGCGCGGCTGCCGCATGTGATCGCGCTTCGGCGTGATCTGCACGCGCATCCCCAAATCGGTTACGAGGAGACGTACGCCAGCGAACTGGTGCAGCGCGAGCTGACGGCCCTGGGCATCCCGTTTGAAGCGGGACTGGCCAAGACGGGCGTGGTCGGCTGGATCCGCGGGGCGCGACATGGCCAGGACGTGACGGACGCCGTCGCGCTGCGGGCGGACATGGACGCTCTACCGATTACCGAGGAGACGGGATTGCCCTATGCGTCGCGGTATCACGGGGTCATGCATGCGTGCGGTCACGACGGGCACACGGCGATGCTGCTGGGAGCGGCCGCAGTGTTGAAGCAGATGGCTGACCGATTGCCCCGCCCGGTGAAACTGATCTTCCAGCCGGCGGAGGAAGGCGGCGGCGGCGGCGACGGCATGGTGCGGGCCGGCGCGCTGACACAGCAACTCGGTGGACTGACGGTGCGGCGGATCTTCGGCCTGCACGGTTATCCCTCGATGGCAGTGGGCACGCTGACCACGCGGCCGGGACCGATCATGGCGGCGACGGCGGAATTCCGCATCGCGTTGACCGGCCTCGGAGGGCATGCGGCCATGCCCCACACAACGATCGACCCCGTCCCCGCGGCCGCACAACTTATCGCCGCACTGCAGACGGTGGTGAGCCGCAATGTGCCGGCGACAAGCCCGGCGGTCATCACCGTCGCCCAACTGCACGCGGGCAGTGGGACGGCGCTGAACGTCATCCCCACGAAAGCCGAACTCGCGGGCACCATCCGGTACTTCCACGCGCCGGCCTTCGAGATCATCGAACGGCGGATGCGCGTGCTGACCGAACAGACGGCCGCGGCGTTCGGACTTCGGGTCGCGATCGACATCAAGAACGGCTATCCGGCCACGCTCAACGACCCGACCGCGACCGAGGCGATGCAAGCCGTCGCCCGGCAGGTGCTGGGCGGCGAGCAGGTCGTGGCGATGGCCGACCCGATCATGGGCGCCGAAGACTTCGCCTACTACGGCCCGCACGCCTCGGCGGCGTTCGCGTTCATCGGTGTCCGTCCGGCGGGGCAAGAGACGTACCCCGCCCTGCACACGCCGAAATTCGACTTCACCGACGCGGCCCTGCCTCACGGCATCGCCCTGCACTGCGGGTTTGCCTTCGGTGGGTGAGGCGCTGCGGCGCCGTTGCCGCGCGGCGGGGGATGGTGGTAAACTGTCCGTACATGGCTACCGCCTGACAAACATTCCGTCGTCCGTTCGCACGCGGCTTGTCGTGCGCGCCGACCGCCCGGTTGCGCGGGACGATGGAATGAACCCTTGATCAAGCATGATGTTCGTAAGTATCGGCCGCTTGGCGCATGCGGACGGGCTTTCTCTGCCTCGCGTGTCCACGGCCCTCAAGGGTCCGCACATGTCCAGACGATCACGCCGTGACGAGGCGGCGTTCACCTGCATCCACTGCCGCCAGCACGTGGAGGCTCGTAGCTATGGCACGCATCATCGCAACCACTGTCCGTATTGCCTGTGGTCACGGCATCTCGACGAGCAGCCGGGCGACCGGCAATGCGGCTGTCGCGGGGCGATGGAGCCCATCGGGGTGGAGGTGCGCGCCGACGGCGAATGGGCGCTGATTCACCGGTGCACATCCTGCGGAGCCGTGCGCTTCAACCGCATCGCGGGCGACGACCAGGAACTGGCCCTGCTGCAACTGGCGCTGCGTCCGCTGGCCCGCCCGCCATTCCCGCTGGATCAACTGCCCACGTTCGGTTCGAGGTGATGGTGTTGTGAGCCGGGCTCATTCGGCTTCGGGCGGATTGCTGAAGCCGGGGATCCGGTTGGGCTCACGGCGGATGGCGGGATGGGGCATGACGATCTGGCGGCGCTGCGGGGTGAGGCGTGCGAGCAGTTCTTTCGAAGGACGATAGGGATGGCGGAAGAAGCCCCAGGACGGTCCGTAGCGGTAGACGGCGATGCGGCGCAGCCCTTCGTTCACCCGCTTGGCCGAGCCGTGCATGATCGCGTCCACGAAGAGCAGCGCGTCGCCGGCTTCCAGGTGCACCTCGACCGCGCCTTCCATGCCATCGACCGACGTGGCCTGGCCTTGCTGGATGCGGTTTTTCGCATATTCGGGGTGGATGAAGTTGGCCTTGTGCGAGCCGGGGATCACCATCGTCGCGCCGTCGCCGGGACCGACGTCGTTGAAGGCCATGAGGATGTTGATCTGTCCGCAACTGAACTGGCCGTTGCGGAAGCGGTACTGGCATCGCTTGACGAGCTTGTGGCCGCCCGAGTGCACGCCGATGGCTTCGCCCGGGCCGCGCAGGCTGACGAAGTTTTCGTCGATGAAGAGCGGCCCGTGGTGGGCGTCGAAATCATCCTGCCCGCCGACGAAGGTCTTGACCTTGTCGATCCATGCGGGATGGTCAATCAGGCGTTCGAAGGGCGCGCCGGCCTCGTAAATCTGCTGGAGGTTGATCCCGTCCTTGCCGCCGAAGGTGTGGGCGTGCACTCCGCCGTACCACTCGCCGTGCTTGAGCGGCGGATCGAGGCTGATGATCTGATCGAGAGTGTCGTTGATGGCGGCCAGATGATCGACGTCGATGGCCCTCTTGAGCACGAGGAAGCCGTTGAGATCGAAGAAGAACTTCTCGCGGTCGGTCACACCGGGGCAACAGGTCGTGCCGGGCAACGGATGGCATGGGGTCTGAAGGGAAGCGGTGGACATGTCGGGCTCCTGGGGGCGTCGGGAAGACGGCATCTGACTGATGCCCGCACTCTATGAGTTTGAATACCGCATTTCTACCGCGATAGAGATGTATTTGAGCGGTATACTAACCTAAATGGCAAAAAAGCTCCCACCTGCGGTCGCAACGATGGGGTTTCGCGTATGGGATGGGCGGCCCAAGATCATGGCCGACACCCACCAGCACCACGACATCGAGCTGAACTTCGTGCTGTCGGGGTGGATTGAATATCGGATGGGCGGCCGGGAGCTGGCCATCGGTGCGGGCGAGCTGGGCGTCTTCTGGGCGGCGGCCCCGCACCAACTGACAAGGGTGGCGGAGGGGACGACGATGGCGTGGGTGGTGTTTCCCCTGTCGTGGCTGCGTGACTGGCGGGGATCGGAGGATCTGACGCGCCGGATGCTGTGCGGCGAAATCCTGGTCATGGCCCAGGATAAAACGCGCGACCCGCGGGACGTGAGCCGGTGGCAGTGGATGCTGAGTCAGGACGACGACCGGTGGCGGCGCGTGGCGGCCCTGGAAGTCGAGGCGCGCACACGGCGGCTGGCGATCGAAGGTCAGGACCGCTGGATAGCGACGCGACATGGTGATGGCGGCGCCGCGCCGCGTCGAAGGCCAGGCCCCCACGCCGTGGATCGAACCATCGCTCAACCGATCGAGCAGATGATCACGCTGCTGGTCGAACGCTTCCGTGAACCGCTGCGCGTGGCGGATGTGGCCAGCCCCACGGGCCTGAACCCGACCTACGCCATGCGGCTGTTTCGCCGGGAAGTGGGCCTGACGATCGTCGACTTTCTCACCCGCCAGCGCGTCTACGAAGCCCAGCACCTGCTGCTGACCACGGATCGGTCGATCCTCGACGTGGCGATGGACAGCGGCTTTGGCTCGACGAGCCAGTTTCACACGGCGTTCCGCCGGATCGTGGGCGTCAGTCCGCGGGCGTTTCGCCGCGGGGCTCCCGCTATAGGCAGTTGAGTCGTCGCGTCGGGCGGCGCCATGAAACCGCGGGATTCATGGCCTGGCGCCGGCGTCCGGTTCCTCGTTCTCCAGTTCGGCGGGCAGCGGGCTGCTCGATTCGCCGAAGGGCATGTCGACGCTGGACTCGCCCGAAGGATCGCCGCCGGGCCCGGCCGTGTCGCCGCTGCGCGCCGCCTCGCGTTTGAGCGGCAGCACGATGGTGAAGCTCGTGCCCTGCCCTTCGCCGGTTTCCACGCTGATGCGCCCGCCGTGCTCGTCGATGATTTTTTTGGTCACCGCCAGGCCCAGGCCCGTGCCGCGCAGGCCTTTGGTGGAGTAGAACGGCATGAAGACGCGCTGACGATTCTCGGGATCGATGCCTTCACCGTTGTCGGCCACCATGATGCGCACCGCCTGCTGCTGGGTGTCGAACTCACAACTGAGGGTGACCACGCCCTTCTCGTCGGGCACGGCGTCGAGGGCGTTGTTGAGGAGATTGAGGACGGCCTGGTGGATGCCGGACGCATCGAGGGGAATGGGCGGCGCGTCCTCGTCGATGGCGGTCAGCAGCGCGACCTTGCGGGCGTCGAACTGCCGCTGCACCAGGGCGACGATCTCTTCGAGCAGATGCGCGATACTGGTCATTTCCAGCTCGGGCTTGCGCTGCTTGGAGAAGGCGAGCATGTTGAGCGTAAGCTGGCGGATGCGTTCGAGATTGCGGGTGACGATCTCCCAGCCGTTGGCGACGACGCCCAGGTTGCTTTTGCGCAGTCCCAGGTCGACGACCTCGGCGCCGCCGGCCAGGCCCTGGATGATGTTTTTGATCGAATGCGAAAGCGAGGCGACGGTCTGTCCGACGGCCGCCAGACGCTCGCGGGCCAGGCGCTCGGCATAAAGCCGCATGTTCGTCAGGGCCAGGCCGATCTGCAGTCCGATGGCCGTCAGCAGATGCAACTGATCGTCGGTGTAGGTGTAGTTGGCGATCTTGCTGTCCAGGTAGATGACGCCGAAGAGCTGGTCCTTGAAGACGATGGGCGTGCACAAGGCCGAACGGATGCCGTAGCGCTGGACGCTGTCGCCGGTGCTGAAGCGGTCGTCGTTCATGGCGTTGCTCGAGAGCACGCCGTGACGCTGGTTGACCACATAATCGACGATGGTGCGGCTGACGGCGATCTGCCGCTCCTCGCTGGTCTTGGGCTCGCGTCGGTGGCGTACGATGATCGGCTCGAACTTCCGTGTGTTTTCATCGTCCAGGAGGATGAATGCGCGGTCGGCGCGGAAGCTGTCGAGAATCAGGTCCATGGCTTTTTCAAGCAATTCGTCGCGGCGGAGCGTCGATCCGATGAGTTCGAGCATGCGGTAGACAACGTTCAGGTTGATCGCCGCCGCCTCCACCGGATCGGGCACGGCCATGACCATCGACTCGTCGTTGGCGTTGACGGCCGTCTCGATGTGCGTATCGACATTTTCCGATCCGAACCGTACGCCCAGGTCGCGGCGCTCGCGTCCGAAGACGAACAGCGTATTGCCGGCGCGGATCTGGTCGCCGTCATGCAGCAGCGATCGCGACACGACGCGCCGGCCGTTGAGGAACGTTCCGTTGGCGCTGTTGATGTCGCGCAGATACCACTTGCCCTCGTCGGGGGTGAGCTCGGCATGGCGGCGGCTGATGGTCTGGTCGGTCAGGGGCAGCGCTTCGCTGGAGCGGCCGATGAGTTGCGGCTCGTCGTCGGGCAGCTCGAAGCGTTTGTCCTTGTCCGGTCCACTGATGATGGTCAGCAACAGCACGCCACGCCCTCTTGCGACATTCACAGGATCACGCGTCCGCGGTCGATTCGCCTTCGGGCGTCAGGGCCGCACGCCACATCTCAAGCTGCCGTTCGAAGCCGCTGACGCCGGCGTTGCCGGAGGACTGATACCGCTGGACCACGTTCTGCGGCCCCAGCCAGTCGAACACGTCGTTCGCACACACGTCGGCGCCGACGCCGGCGGCTTCGCAGGCCGCCTTGAAGTCGGCCAGGCTCAGGTCCGCCAACCGCGGCCTTTGCCGCTGCTGACACAACCGCACCAGCCGGCCGACGATCTGGTGCGAGGTGCGGAAGGGCACGCCCCGGGTGACGAGGTATTCGGCCAGGCTGGTCGCGTCAAGGAAGCCTCGGTCCAGGCCTTCGCGGATGCAGTCGGCATTGAATCGCGTGGTGGCGACGATGCGGGCGGCCATCTCCAGGCTGTCGCGCACCGTGTCGTAGGCGGCGAACAGATGACGCTTGTCTTCCTGAAGATCACGGTTGTAGCCGAGCGTCAGGCCCTTGCAGATCGTCAGCAGCGCGATCAGGTGGCCATACACATTGCCGCAGCGGCCGCGGATCAGCTCGAGCATGTCGGGGTTGCGCTTCTGGGGCATCATCGATGAGCCGGTGGTATAGCGTTCATCGAGCGTGATGAAGCCGAACTCGGTGCTGGCGTAGAGGATCCACTGTTCGGCGAAGCGTGAGAGCCATTGGGCGGTCATGGCCAGGGCGTAGAGGAAGTCGATGGCGACGTCGCGCGAGGCGGTGGCGTCCAGGCTGTTACCGGTGGGCTCAGTGAAGACGCCCAGGGCGTCGGTGGTGTGCTGGCGGTCCAGGGGCAGGGACGAGCCGGCGATCGCTCCCGATCCCAGCGGGTTCTCGGTATCGAAGAGCATAAGCGTGGCCAGTCGGTCGGCGCAGCGGCCGAACGCCTCGATCCAGGCCAGCAATTCACCGCCGACGAGGATCGGCTGGGCCCGCTGAAGGTGGGTGTAGCCGGGCATGACGATGCGTCCGTCGCTGTCCGCGAGGGCCAGAAACGCTCGGCAGAGGCGGTCGAAGGAAGCCTGGATTTCATCGGCCGCGTCGGCGGTCCACAGCCGCAGGTCGAGGGCGACCTGATCGTTGCGGCTTCTTCCGGTATGCAGTTTGCGCCCGGGGTCGCCGATCTTCTCGATCAGGGCGGCCTCGATACACATATGTACGTCTTCGAGTTCGATCCTCCAGCCGGGCCAGGCGGCGCCTTGCTGCTCGATTTCGGACTCGATCTGCGTTAAGCCGCGTTCGATGGCCGCCAGATCGTCGGCCGTAATAAGCTGCGCGCTCGCCAGCATGCGGGCATGGGCCAGCGAGCCGGCGATGTCGTGCCGATACAGGCGGGTGTCGTAGGACAACGACTCGACAAAACGGGCGGCCAGAGGATCGGCAGCCGAGCCGGCGTCCTTGGCCGACTCCCACGGCTTGCCGTCGGAGGGCTTGATGGGCGGCGGGGCATGGTCGGGGGGCCTGTTCACGCGGTCAGTTTACCGCGCGAGGCGGAGATCCGACGGACGAGCCCCGACCGCGGAAGTTCCAAGGCGCCCGCGGGCGTCACATGGCGAGCAGATCAGCGTTCACGACGCTTGCGACGTTCGACGGTCTGCATGGCTTGGCTCCCTGCAGCGACGCCACCATTCTCCGGGTATTGGCGACGCATCCTGGCGATTGGTGAGCGAAGCGGCCGGTCGCGCCCATTACGCGGCCATGAAGCCCTGGTCCTCGTCCTCAGCCGGCGGATCAGGCAGGTGCCGGTGATGGACGCGGATGATCCGAGCCAGGTACTCGCCGATCATCGGCGCGATCGCCTGGCAGAGTTCAATGGTTTCGGCGTCGAAGGGCCGATCCGCCTCGCGGAAGAGAATCACCACAGCCAGCGGCTCGTCGTCCAGGCGGCACGGCACGCCGACGACATGGCAACCTTCGAGCAGATCGGGCTTGCCGTCGAGCAACCTGGCCAACTGCGTGTCGCTGGTCACGTGCAGCATATCTTCGGCGTCGGCCACGTGCGGCGCCAACCGGTCGGCCAACAGTTGCAGCAGCAGCTCCGGCGACTCGCTGGTCCAGTCGTAGTTGACGTAGCCTCCGAGACTGAACTCATCGAGACTGGCGGGCAGGAAGATGGCGGCGTTGGTCGGGCCGGCCCGCTCGAGCAGGAACTCCAGGGTTTTACGCAGCATCTGTTCGAGATCCAGCTCTTCACGCACCAGGGTCGCGTAGTCGCGGGTTCGCGTCACCTGCTGCATCTGCTCCGCGAGCTCCTGATAGGCCGTCACCAGGTCATTGCACAGCACGTCCACCTGGGCGGCCACGTCGTCGTGGGCCTTCTGCAGCTTGCGGCAGGTGCGCTGCAACCGCCGCAGACGACGCTGCATCTTTTCACGTCCGCGCTGACGGCGAATGGCCTGCTGAATCCGCGTCTGCACCTGTTCACCAGCCAGCGGCCGGGCAAGCAGATCGCTGGCGCCGGCCCGCAGAGCGGTCAGCGCCTGGTCGAGCCGCAGTTGGTCTGTGAGGACGAGCATCTGCGTACCGCGGTGGGCCTTGCGCTGTTGGCTGGCCCAGTCGATGCCCCCGCCGTCGGGCAACACATCGGCGATGACCAGCAGGTCGGCGGCCAACTGCTGCTGGCACCGCTCGGCCTCAGCCAGCGAGTCGGCGCGGACGACGGCCGCCTGTTGCCTACGGGCGGCGCGGCAGATCACGCGGTACGCGTCGAGGTCGGCGTCGACCACGAGGATGCGGAAGGGACGATCCGAGGGCTCCACCCCCGTCTCAGTCCCGGGCCCCCGCGGCGTGCTTGGGGTCTTGGACGGCACGACTTCTCCCCTGCCAGAATTCCAGGCTCGGCCGCGCGGCACGACTCCCGTGCCCGACCGACCACCCTCTCGTCACGGGGTGTATCGACCAGAAACCCGGCTTTGTTAGGCCCACTTGGGATTACATTTCCGGCAGGTCGCTGAAGCACTATTGCCGAGTCGTCACAAAGGGCATCGCCGCCAAAGTCCGTCAATCCAGCCTCACTGCGGCGGCCACGGACAGGCGGACGGCTGGCCGGCACCATGTCCGCGGCCGGACCATGTCGTGGTCATGAAACTCTTCATGGTGTGACGAAGAGTCAGGCCGCCGGTCGCTGGGCGGCATCGAGGGCAGTTGAATCGGCGTCCCTGTCGCCGTTGGTCTGACCCGATGCCGGCCGGTCCTTGAGCGGCACGAGCAGCGTGGCGGTCGTGCCCCGGCCGGGCGTGCTACGCAGGCGCAATTCGCCGCCGTGAGCCTTGACCCATTGCTGGGCCCGCGGCAAGCCCATGCCCGTGCGCCGACCGGCCGCCTTCACCGAGAAGAACGGATCGGTGGCGTGCTCAAGCGCGTGCTTGTCCATGCCCACGCCGTCGTCGGTGACCGTGATGGTGAGCGTGTCCGGGTCCGGGCCCAGGCGGGCGGCCAGATGCACGTTGGACTCGGGCATGGCCTGCACCGCATTGAGCAACAGTTCACGGACGGCCTGGGCGATCTTCTCCGCGTCGATGGGCACGGCCGGCAGCGCGGGGTCGACCTGCACCGACAGACGCTTCTGCTTCTGGTACTCAGGCAGCTGATGGCTCATCTCCTGGACCAGACCGCTGAGCAACTGATCGATCCTGGTCGGCCGACGATCGGCGACCGGCGGATCCGCGAACATGTGCAACGACGTGATCAGGTCGCTGAGCCGATGGGCCTGTTCGACGATGCGCTGGGCCGTCTTCTGCTCCTCGCTGCCGGGTGTGAGCACCTGGGTGAGAAGCTGGCTGCGACCGGAGATGACGGCCAAGGGATTATTCATCTCGTGGGCGGCACCGGCGGCCATTTCGCCAAGGCGAGCCATCGTCTGAGAACGCAGAAGCTTCTCCTGGGCCTCAGCCAGGCGGCTGTTGGCCTGCGCCAGTTCTTCACCCAGGCGGCGGGCGCCTTCATGCTGCGCGGCCGCGGCGATGGCCGCGCCCCAGGTGCGCGTCAAGGCGTCCATCGATTCGCGCGGCGGCAGGGACGGCCGATCGTGCAGAAGTACGGCCGCGATCCCCCACCCGCTGGTCAGCGGCAGCAGGCGCACCTCGCGCAGGTCCGACGCCAGATGCAGGTGATCGCCCACCCACGGCATCAGCGTCATGAGCGTCATGGCCATCGGCTCGCCGTCGTCGAGGCGGGCCAGGTCGGCGGCGTGCGGCGGGGCGTCGATGAATTCAGCGTGGCGGGGCTGGCCCTGCGCGTCGTACTGGCAGATCAGCCAGGGCTCGCGGCTCTGGCCCTCGCAGGCCCCCTGGTACAGCACGGCATAGAATCCCTCGCCGAGCACGGCCGCGGCGGTCAGCCCCACGCGATCGATGGTGTCCTGCACGGTCGCGCCGGGACGGGCGACGGCGTGAAAATCGACGATGGCCTGGAGGATGCGCCCCTGCCGCATGGCCACGCGACTGCGGCGGTCCAGGGCGGCGTTGAGCCGGCCCAGGGCTTCGTTGGCCCGCTGCACCGAGCGGTAGAAGATCGCCTCCGTGGGTGCTTCACCCAGACCCAGCAGCTCGGTGCGGCGGCAAACCTCCTTGTACAACCCTGCCGCGACGGCCTCGACTTTCGCCTGCTCCAGGTCCAGAAGCTCGATCAGACCGTTCAAACGCGGTGACAAGTTGAAATTGCCACTGAAGCCGATGTGCTGACGCCGCACCAGCAGGTCGGCCAGACTCACCAGGCCGATGAGCGAGCGGTGGTCCAGGTTCGGCAACAGGTCATAGGCCGACCCGTGCAGCCAGATGCAATCCTGCAGGACGTGCGGCAGTTGCCAGTGCTCGGCCAGCCGCTTACCGGCGGTGTGGTGGTCGATGCCGAGAATCCGCCGCTCGAACTCGGCGATGTTGGCCTGGTTGAGCTCGGCCAGTTCAACCACCCGGTCGTAAGCCCTGGGCAGAACCATCCGCAGAGCGAGCTTGCCCACGTCGTGCAGCAGGCCGCAAACGAAAGCTTCGCCCGGCGGCAGGTCATGACGGCCGTGGTGGGCGGCGGCGATCTGTTCGCAGCAGATGGCCACCGCCAGGCTGTGCTGCCAGAAACCCTGCAGATCGAAAGACGGGGGCGGCGATCCCGACTGGCCATCGCCGGACGCAGCGGACGGCTGCGCGTCGGACAACGTGTCGGTGCCGTACGCTTCGAGCACCTTCAGCGAGAGCACGGCATTGCGGACTGTGGTGAAGCCCAGCAGCAGGACGACGCGGTCGACCGTCAGTGCTTCTTCGCGGACGCCCAACTGGGCGCGGCGGCAGATGGAGATCAGCCGCGCGGTCAAGGCCGGATCGTCACGGACCAGTTCGATGACCTGCTGGGCGGACGATTCGCTGTCGGTGGTGAGGGCAAGCAATCGGGCGGCGATGGCGGGCAGCGTCGGCAACGTCTCGACCTGCCGGAGGATCAGCTCCGTGCGGCGGGTGCGAGAGACATCGGCGGGTGCACTGGCCATAGGTTCGCCGTCCCTGCCTGCGACGCGAAACGCGGACGCGGCGATGGTATCCGTGGGTCCGGGCGGACCTCAGACCTCGAGCAGTTCGTGAATCCGGGCCAGCAGACGTTCGATGTTGAACGGCTTCTTGACGAAGTCGTCGGCCCCGGCCCGCACCAGTTCGTCAATCTCGTCCTGCTTGACCACGCCCGAGACGATGATGATCTTCGTGCCGGCCAATTCGGGTTTCTCGCGGACGGTGCGGCAGACCACGTTGCCGTTGATGTCCGGCAGCATGTAGTCGAGGACCATCAGATCGGGCTTGAACTGCTCGGTGAGGACGCCGGCTTCATAGCCCGTCCCCGCGGTGCGGACCTCGAAGCGTTCGTCGCGGCTGAGCACATCGACGAACAGCTCGACAATCTGCTCGTCGTCATCAACCACGAGGATGCGTTTCTTGCGGCCAAGGTCCAGGCCGTCGGTGGGGATGTCGTTCTCGCGCATGAACCGCAGCAGTTCCTCGCGCGGAATACGTCGAAAGCGACTGCCGGGCACACGGAAGCCGCGCAGGCGGCCGCTGTCGAAGCAGCGGATGATCGTCTGCTGCGAGACCTTGCACAGGTCGGCCGCCTCGCCGGTGGTGAACACCTGCTTTTCCGCCAGGTCGGCCGCGGACGCTGCGTTGCTGTTGGTCTTGCCTTCGCTGTTCGATCCCATGCCTGGATCCTCCGACCGGCCCCACTGGTTGGCACGGGCACCCGCCCCGCTCGGGAAAAGCTCCCCGACGGCCGAACGTTGCCACCCGCCAGACCGAGCCGGCCTAAAAGTCCGCCTAGCTCACCTATCTTTCCATCGGTGGGCCATCAGGCTGACTTAATCAGGCGATGATCTCTGTTGCGGATATCCGCAGCGAATAACCAGCCGCGGACGTGGAGGCCGCCCTCTCCCTGTATCCACCGCACGCACTTGGACCGCTGACGGGTTCAGACTACCGCGTCGGATACGGATGGAGTCCGAAGATCGCGCGGCATGGTCTGATGATCCGCATGAATCGCTAAGTCTTGGTATCGCCGTTCCCGCATGCCCGCGATGGCGCTTGCGTCTCTGCGCGTCCAAGACGCTGCAACCACTCAACACCGATTCGCGTCCTTATAGTGAAGGGAATGCGTGAGGCCTGCCCTGCCGCCGATTCCCGTCGCGGTCGGCCGAAGGGATGCCCGTATGCCAGACACTTCCGACGCACAACTCGTGTCCGCCTGCCGATCCGGCAACCAGGAAGCTTACAAGGAGCTGGTGACACGCTATCAGGGCCACGTGTATGGGCTGGCGTACAGCCTGGTGGATGACTGGGCCGAAGCGCAGGATCTGGCGCAGGAGACGTTCATCCGCGCGTATACGAATCTGGACCAGTTGCGCGAGCCGGCTCGCTTCGCGGCCTGGCTGCGGCGCGTGACGTTCAGCGTCACCATGGACTGGCTGCGCACCTTTCGTCCCGGCGTCTTTCGCCAGCTTGACGGCAAGATCGATCTTGATGCCCTGGACATCCCCTCGTTCGAACCCGGCCCCGCCGAGTCAGCCCAGAGGCGCGAACTGGCCGACGCCGTCCTCGCCGCCGTCGCCACGCTGCCGCACAAGTACCGCGTGCCGCTGACGATGTTCCATCTTGACGGGCTGTCGTATCAGAAGGTCGCGGACTTTCTCGATATCCCGCTGGGCACGGCCAAGAGCATGATCCACCGCGCGCGGGCCAAGCTGAAAGACGCGCTGGTCGTATACGCGGACGAGAAGGTGACGCCGACGGTGCAGGAAGTGTTCAATGAGCACAAGCTGCCGGCGGAGTTCAGCCAGGAAGTGTGGAGTATCTGCATGGACTGGCTGTGTTCCGTCGACTCGACCAATCCGGTGGGACCTCGACCGGACCAGGAACGCGCGGAGCGGATCGCCATGGCGGCGGCGCGCGATCCGGATGTCGCTGCCGTCAACGAATGGCGGCAACAGGCGGAGCCGCTTCCGGAATGGGCCATGGCCGTGGCACGCGAAATGCCGCGCTGGGGCATTGAAATATGCAATCATGCGTGGCTGACGCAGTTGCAGCGTCTGATCTGGATGATCAGCCATGAAACTACGCTGCCTGATCCGCCGCCCGGCGAATGCGGATCGGAGCCTCCTGACCATAGGCAGTGGCTGGCTGTCGCCGATCGGGCCTTGGTCGCGTGGTTAGATGCAGAGGATCTAGTGGACGACGCGCCGCCTCCGACGGCGGAGATCGTTCGCCTGCTGGGATCCATCGATTCCCAGAAACAAGGGGCCGTGCAATTGTTGCGCCAGACGCTTGGCCTGCTGTCGACAATGGCGCCAGGCGAGGCGCTCGATTTGGAACACAAAAAGCTCGTGCCCACCACCGAACTGGCCAGGCAACTCCACTGGCCCATGAGTTTCTTGCGATTCATCTGTGGATACCGCTGGCGGCAAGTGCTGCTGGAGATTTGCCGGGCCATCGGCATCGGCGACCGGGAGTTTCAGGACGGCAGACCACGCGCCTGGCACGTCGGCGCGTGCAACGGTCAAATGGCGTTTGTCTACCGTGACGATCCGATGCGCGTCCCCGCCACGTGCGGGGTGCTTGTGGGTCTCTGGGCCTGGCTGCGGCAGGTGCCCAAGGAACACGTCGCTCAGCAATACCCCACGCTGGCTTCAGCGGCCGAACACACCCGCGACCAATTGGGGCCCATGACCGCAGTGAAGCGATGGCTGGCGGGCAGGCTTTTTGTCGGCACGCGAATGTGGCTCCAGCAAGTTGATCACGGCGACATACCCGCCGGTCGGCTGGCGATGGAGTCGTATCCGGTTTTGGCCGGTGATGAACCATAAACCTCATAGATCTCAAACAAGGTGAATCCTATGAAAACAACCTCACTGATGTGGATGGCGATTGTTGCGGCGAACATCTGTTTGAGCCCCGTGGTCCATGCGGGCACACCCGCGGAGGCAACAGCCATGAATGCTCATGTGCAGCGTGACGGTGGGAAGGTCTGTCTCGATGGCATCAGCAATTTCGAGAACGTCGATCCCGCCCTGTCGCACATGAAGGCCATCCGGTGCGTGCTGGCGTATGAAGGACAGAGCGTGGACTGGGACTGGCTGCTGGGGGCCAGCGGCGAGGCGTTCTGCTGCTACTACCATCCCGACGGCACGCACCTGACGCAGTTCGTCCACTCCTGGGACATCGCCAACGCCGCCCTGTCCCTCTACGGCTTCGCCGGGCAGTGGCGCGCCGCCTCGACGGGCCCCGACATCGCCCCCGCCTGGCCCGTGATGCAAGCCGAGATCGCCGCCGGCCGCCTCATCATCGCCCCCGGCATCATGCCGTATTGGAACGGGATCAACTCGCGCTGCGATCATTGGTATATCGTCACCGGCGTCGATCCCGCCGCCGGTCAAGTGACCATCCTGGGCGCCGGCGACGCCGCCGTCGAAACGCCGTTGCCTACGGGTGACGACCCCCGTCCCTCCCCCCAAGGCACTCATCCCTGCTGGTACGGCATTTTGCGCCACATCGAACCCGGCAAAAGCACCGGACACTACGGCCCGGACAAGCCCATGCTGACCATCACCCGCCTCGGCCCGCCGATGGAACCAAAGTCCGCCGCCCTCGCCGCTCTCCAGCGTGCTGTGCAACTGGCCCACGAGCCCTCCGTCACCGCCGAGTACGGCTGGGGCAAAGGCGTTTACCTCTCCGGCCTCGCCGCGCTGCAGCGCCTGCATGACGACCTCTTAGCCACCCAAGGCCACGGCCTGGATGAATATCAGCAACTCAATCCCACGAAGGATGAACCCTTTGCCGGCCTAAAGCCCGAAATCGCCAACCTGCGCCTGCTCGCCGCTCGCCGTCACGCCGCCGCCGGTTTCCTAAAGCAAGCCGCCCAACTTCTGCCTGACGCCAAGGAATCCCTCCTCGCCGCCGCCGAGCCATACGAACAATCCGCCACCCACGCCCATGCCGCCTTTGGCGTTTGCTTTAATAGCGAAGCCGACTGGCTTAAGTTCCAGGCCCTCGAACAAGGCGACCAGGACGCCTCCCACCACATCGGCTGGCGGTCCTACTTCCGCAAGGCCGAAGAAAAGCTCGCCGATCCCACCAACCGCCAGACCATGGCCGACCACCTCGCCGCCGTCCTCTCCGCCGAACAATCCGCCATCACCCAGATCGAAAAAGCCCTGGCCGACTTGAACGATTCGACCACGCCATGAAACACACCATCACCATCGACGGGCAAAAACGCGACTTGGACATCCGACCCATGGACGAGTCGTTCATCGTCTATCGCAAGATGTTCGCCCCGCCGCTGGCGCCCGACAACATCGGCGACTTCGCACCCGGTGACGCGAGGCAGGCAGGGTTCCGAACCGTCGAAGAGTTCTTCCGTAAGCAGATCCGGATGGTGGGTAGCTGCATGATCCTGGCCTGGGAGGGCAAGGGCGTGGTCGCCAAAATGCCCTTCACCACGCGGGAAATCTACGACGCCATCGGCGGTCCCGAACACTATGACGATTCCTCCACCTGCTACTGCATCGATCACCACGGGTTCGCCGCGCGGCTGCGGGAGTTCAGCGATGAGGAACTGACGAGCCTCCTGTCGGCGTCCAGCCGAACGCTGCGCATGTTGTGTTTCAACGTCGGGTGCCTGGACCGCAGATACCACGGGCAGGGGCTTGCCAAGGCCATGGTCCAGTATCTGAAGTCCTGGGCGCGGGAGCGGCAATGGCGGCGAATCGAGGCGTATGCCTGCCCGGACATCCTCCCCCCCACCCTCGTCGGCGACTGGCTCATGCGGCGGGGCCCGCTGGAGCGGTTGGGATTCCGCGTGGCCGCAGCCACGGTCGTCGCACCCGAGCAGGCCCGCGTACGCCTGCGAACCATCGAAGACTTTCTATCCGGCAAGACACGCCCGCCGGATGGGGCGGGCTGGTATGCCGACAACTTTTCCCGCCTCGCCGCCAACCCATCCTGGCGGGAAGACTACGACAAAGACTATTGCATGGGCTGTGATCTATGACCTGGCCTTATGTGCGCACGATGGTCAGCCTGGGGATTCGCGGGGCGCATACCGCCACCACGTCCTCATGACAGACGGGCTTCTGAACATGTGGTGTTGACGTCGAGATGACGTCTGAATGCGGCCGGTAGCCCGGACGGATGTCCCTGTGACGTCAGCGCAGCTCGACGGACCAGTACGCGTTGTCGAGGAAGGGCTGCCAGCTCGCATATCGATCGGACCCGAGGCGCAGCGAAACCACCGGGTTGCGCTTGGGCTGAACGGGTTGGCGGATCAAAGTCATGTGGGCCTGGGCCGGTGTGCGGCCGCCCTTGCGGGCATTGCACGCGACGCAGCAGCAGGCGAGATTCTGCCACGTGCTGCTGCCGCCCTGGCTGCGCGGCAGCACATGGTCCAGGGTCAGCTCGCTGGTGGGGAAATGCCGGCCGCAGTACTGACAGCGGTTGCGGTCGCGGGCGAAGATGTTGCGACGATTGAGCTTGACGCCTTGCCGCGGCAGGCGGTCGTAGCCCAGCAGGCGCACCACCTTGGGCACAGCCACCTCAAAATGCACGGTCCGCACCCAGCGATGTTCGCCGGCCTGCCCCTCGAAGCGGTTTCGGGCTGTGGACAGATCGGCCCAGCTCTCGAAGTCGTGGCCCGTGTAGGAGCCGTCGCCGACGTGAATCGCCTCGGCCAGGCCGTTGAAGAGCAGCGCGAACGCCCGACGGGCGCTGGTGACGCGGACGGCCATCCAGACCTTGTTCAGAACCAGCACATGTTCGTCGAGGGCCGAAATCTGGCTCATGGCCACAACCTTCCTTCTGCCGGCAAGCCGTAGTGATTCGAGGCCGCGCCAAGGCCCGCAGCCACGCTACGGTCGACCGGAATCGGTCCGGGGAACGGGCAGGAGGTTCAAGAATGCTACAAATCGCCACAGGCGGCCGCAATGCTCGCGGCCAGGTTCGGCGAGCCCGGCGTGATGTTGAAGCATCTACGCGGGCAGGTTACATTTGCCCTCTCACGGCAACGCGCCTGGGGGTGTTCCGGAGCGGCCAAACGGGCCAGACTGTAAATCTGGTGGCTTATGCCTACGAAGGTTCGAATCCTTCCGCCCCCATTGCCTCAGGCCGCACAACCCACCCGACCTCGGGTGGGTTGTCTTTTCGGGGGAGGGGCGGTGTGTTCAATCCCGCTGGTGCGACGCCTGATGCAGCCCGATGCCCAATGGGCGTGGCAACGGCCGTGTCGCTGGCTGGCCGGGCACGTCACGAGTCTAAAAACAGATTTGAAAGCCGCTTACTAATGAATACCCAGGCGGATACTTTTTGTGGGGCGCGCCTCGAATTCGCTTGCGAACCGAATTTCGCCGATTACAATCAGCAGATGAAATAGTCGCTAGACTATGAATCTACCCCTGGCTGACGTGCCACCCCATCCCCCCCCACACGTCGGTCAGGGGTCTTTTTATGCCCCGTCCGAGCCCGCGGCGGGTGACCTGCCAGCCGACATGCCTGTCATCGCGATGGGCCGCTGGGACGCCCGAGCTGTTCTCGAAGCTCGTCCACCAGTTCGCTGAGCCACAGTGAGGCTTTTCCGTCGGCCAATTCGACGCGATGGCGGGCGGCGAGCTGCGCCTCCACACGCTGGACGGCCGCCACGACCGAGGAATGGCTTGAGCGGTGCAGGGCGCTGGCGATTTCGGGATAGCTCATGTCTGTCAACTGGCGTGTCAGGTAGGCCGTGAGCGACCGGGCCAACACCACCGGCCCGCGTCGACCGCGCCCGGTGATCTGCGCGATGGGTACGCCCGTACGCTGGGATACCCGCTCCATGATGGCCGCCAGGCGGACCGGACCGCGTTCCTGAAGGCCAGCCGATGTCTGGAACAGGCGGCTGGCCAGAACGTGGCCGATGACCGGGTGAGCGCCCTCGGACACCGCTGCGTCGCCGGTGGATGCGGCGTTCTGGGCCTGCATATCCGCCGGATCAGCCGCGACCGGCGCCCTCTGCTGCTCGAGCTGGGCCATGGCCTGAAGTTTGACCAGCGTGCCTTCCAGCTCCCGCACCGAACCGCGGCAGCGTTCGGCGAGCATCGCCACCACCGTCTCCCGGAGGCTGATTCCCCGCCGCTGCGCCAAGGCCGTAACGATCTGCGCCCGCGTCGGGGTATCAGGCGTGTGGATCTGCACCACCATGCCGCGCAGACAGCGGCTGACGAGCGCGTCGCTGAACTGACGGATCTCGCGAGGGTGGCTGTCGCTGGCCAGGGCCACGCGAGCGCCGGCCAGCTCGATCGTGTCGATGCTGTGCAGAAACTCCTGCTGGGTCGCCTGCTTGTTGGCGATGAAGTGCACATCGTCCAGGGCCAGCAGATCCAGTTGCCGATAGCGACGGCGGAACTGATCCAGCTCGCCCGCGCGTACCGCGGTCACAAAGGCGTTGGTGAACTGCTCAGCCGTGGTGTAAAGCACCCGCGCATGGAAGTTGACCGCGCGCATTCGTTCGCACAGCCCCTGGAGCAGGTGCGTCTTGCCCAGGCCGACGCCGCCGTGGATGAACAGCGACGAACCGGTCGCTGCGTCACCCTCGGCCATGCGTCGAGCAGCCTCGTAGGCCAGGCGATTGCTCGGCCCCACGATGAAGTCATCCAGATTGTGCCGCAGTTGATCGCACCCGCGCTGCGGACCGCGGCGCACCGGTCGACGCGGCGCAAGCCGACGGACGCCCTGAGCCTGATCGGCGGCATCCCGTTCACCAGGACGCGGCGACCGACCCGCGAAGCGGGCGGGGTCGACGTGAAGCGACAGGTTCACAGCGGCGCCCAGTTCATCGCGGGCGGCATCGACCAGATGACCCTGAAAATGCCGGCCGATCCAGTCGGCGACGAACCGATTGGGCACCGCCACCTCCAGGCATCGACGCTGGTCGCAGTAAGCCATTCGGGCCGAGCGGCGAAACCACATGTTGAAGCGATGCTCTCCCACCGTCGTCGCCACGCGGTGGGCGATGCGATCGGCGACATTCGCGGCAGAGGTCTCACCGGCCGGTTTCAGATCGAGTTCAGCTGTGCAGGCATCAGACTGGACGTCGGTATCGTATAACCCGGTGTCGTCGAATTCGCAGCGGACTGATAGCGTGCCGTGGACTGCCGTCACGGGACATCTCCTCTCCACCGACCGGGAAGCCGTCCGCGATCGGCGGTTCACCTGAGCGTTGCTCGCACCGGCTGAGCGGGCGCCAATGCGATGGCGTTGTCACGAGGGGTCCGTCCGGAGGGTCGAAGCAGCACCGTTGAGAAGCCGGCTTGGCGACACGAAGGTGATTGCCTGTGGCGGGGAAATTCTGCCGCCGTGACTGCTGCGACGCGTCGGTCCGTCGACGCGGAACGCACTCTACGGCGCGACGAGGCGGGCTTCAAGGCCCTCACACGATCGAGCGAGACAGACCCGTTGCCACGCATGACGAGCGCCTTGCGCCACAACGGTTTGGAGCGCGCGGATTTTTTTCTCCACCGCTTTCGACAGTCGCGCGAACAAGGTGTGGAAAAGATCATCGCGCGTCAGGACTTGACACGCTCGCCCCCATCACCATCGCCGTTCGCCGCGTCACAGCGACGAAACGCAAGCTTGCGTACAGACGCAGTGCGGGCGTGTTGCGCTGATCCACGGCCAGCAGCATTCGCTCCGCGCCGTGCTGGCGTGCCAGGGTCATGCCGTGTTCAAGCAGGGATCGGCCGATCCTGCGGCCACGCGCCGACGGCGCCAGGCCCAGGTACACCAGCTCCGCCGCACGCCCCTCATGCACGAGGCTCATGAGCAGCACGCCGACCGGCCGACCGGCCTCGCGCAGCAGCAACCACAAACTCGGATGAAACTCGCCGGCCCCCATGTGGCCATCCAGCACGTCCTCCATCTCGCGCATGCCCACCAGGGCGGGACAGTCCAGCGTCTGGGCATAACTGGCTTCGATGGCGTGGGCGAAATCGTCACGCAGCGATCGCTCGTACGGTTGGAGCAGCAAGCCCAAGTCCGCCGGCCATGCGGCGGTCGCCGATACTCGAGGCGTGCGTCTCTGCATATAGGTCAGGTCTGCCAGCACCGCAAAGCCCGCCGCCTCCAGCACGCTGCGCGTCCGGACATCCTGCGGGCGAAGCAGCGCCTGGAACAGACGAACGCCATCACGCGGTTGACGGCTGCACGCCTCTCGCACCAGCCGGGCCGCATCCCCACATGCATGGTCCTCGCCGCGCCGCGTGCTGACAAACACCATGGCGGTGCGGCCGGCGGCGGGCAGGACGCTGACGACGGCCGTCGGTTGGTCACCGCGTCGGGCCATCCACAGCCCCCGCGTCAAAGCCGTAAGGGCGTCGTGGTCCGCAGCCTGGACGTCGCCGGGCTCAAGGTCGCGCGGCACGGTTCCCAGCGATGCGGCGGCGTGCTCATGGTCGATCAGGGCCATCGCCTGGCCCCACTGGTCCGGACCGACCGGCTCGATCCGCAGGGTCGCCTGCGGCGCGACGTCTGCGGACCTCGAAGTCCTCGCCTGCTCCACCGGATCTGCGGCTGGCTTGTGAACCATGCTCTGACTCCGCCGGCTGGGGCTTTGACCGTCACGGGCTGGCGCTTAGAATCTTGCAGAGCCGCCACACGGTCGGGCAACCCGGACCGTATCCCATCAGGCATGGGTCGCGGCGGCGCCCGCCCCCACCCGTGACCCTCGCCCCAGCGGAGAAGCGACGTGAAACGTCCCGGCCGAACCATCGTCCTGCTCGCCGCGAGCCTGCTGCTGATTCAGGCCTTGGGTCTGCCGACCTCCGGGCCCAGTGCATCAGCTTACCCGCAGCCGGCCGGTGTGCCGAGAGCCTGGCAGTTCGATTTCACCTGGCGAGCGCCCGAGCCCATCGCCCACACTGATCTGGCAGGCCAGACCCACTGGTACTGGTACCTGTCCTACAAACTGGTCAACCGCACCGGCCGCGAACGCATCTTCATCCCCGAGATCACCGTGGCAACCGACGCCGGCGACATCGTCGCCGTCGGCCGGGGGGTGCCCCCGCAGGTCTTCGACGCGGTCCGGCAGCGCCTGGGCAACGAGTTGCTCGAACCACCGGACCAGATGATCGGCCGCACCGTCCTCCAGGGCGAAGACCACGCGGGCGAATCGGTCGCGATCTGGCGTGACTTCGGTCACGACGTGGCCCGATTGACCGTCTTCATCGAGGGGCTCAGCGGCGAGACGACGCGCATCGCCCATCCGGTCACCGGCGAACCGGTGCTCATGCGCAAGACGCTGATGCTCAACTACGATCTACCCGGACAGCCGCCTTCCCCACGGCAACAGCAGGTGATCGAGGCCGGCCGCGAGTGGATCATGCGGTGACCGATGACGATTTGGCCATTTGCCCATTGGCTTGGCGCATGCACGCATCGACCGGCAAGGGCCCATACCCTCATCCGCTCAGGCGCCGCACGCTGTGGTCGAACTGGCGCACCATGCCGCCCAGTAGAAGCTTGACGATCAGGGTATAGACGCCCGCCCCGGCGAGCGCCGCCATGGCCAGGCCCACGCGCCCGGTGGTGGGGTCAGCGGCGAAACCGGCCACACGCTGCCAGGGATTGACAAGCATCAACAGCGCCGTCGCCGGGTTGAAGGCATTGAGCACGGGGCCAAAGACGGGAATGTTCTCCGCCGCGCCCAGGCCGCAGAACCCGCCGATCACCGCCAGTACACTCATCACGCCCAGCGTCGACGCCACCGCGCCGAGCACGCCGCGAGCCCGTATGCTGTAGGACATCCCCACCGCGACACACAGCGCCACGAACGGTACCAGCAGCAACGGGAAGAGCAGCGCAACCTCGGGCGGCAGCAGCGCGAACCGCGCCACTCCCGCCGCGGCCCTCGACGACCCGACCGCGCCAAACGCCGCGATCTCGAAGCGCGGCCGCGCCTGCGGCCACTGCATCGCCAAGCCGATCAGCGTGTAGACAGCCACCATCGCCAGGCCGACGATCGGCGTGGCCAGCAGGACGGCCAGAAAGCTCACCAGGCCGCGAAGTTTGCCCCACAGGTAGCGGCGGGGCGTGATGGGCGTGGTCAGCAGCAGGTCCAGGGTGCCGGCTTCGCGTTCGCGGCTGACCGAGCCGGCGCTGACGTAGACAGCTACGAGCACAATCACCGCCATCTCCAGCAAGAGAATGGCCAACAGCCCCGCGTGCAAGGCCGTCGCCGGATCACTTGTGGCCGAAACCGCGCCCAGCGCCCCGGTGTGATAGAGCCACAACAGAACCGCCACGCCAACGCTGCCGACGATGAAGAACAGCCAGCGGCCCACCTGCGACGACCATCGTGACGGACGGGCATGGGCTTCACACCAGGCCACCGGGTTGACCCACACCGTGCGCAGGGCTCGCCGCCTCGATACGCCCTCCTCGCCGGCCGAAGCACGTCTTGGCCCGGCAAACCACCCGCGCCGCGGCAACCCGCCGTCGCGCTGGCCCGTACGGCGCACCCGCAACGCGCAGAGGCCGATCAGGCCCACGCCACCAGCCAGCGTCAGCAGCGAAAATGCGGCGAAAGGCCGGCCCTGATAGAGCCGCGCCAGCGCGCCGCGATCCGTCAGTTGCGCGATGTCAGGAGGCTGATAGTCGGCACCACCTAACGATGCTTCAAGCACCAGCAGCGGATGCAGCGGCGTCAGGATCGTCGTCGATCCTCCGGCATCGGATGCGGCGAGCCCCACGGCCCCGGCGGCAAGGCGCGTCCCGGACTCGCGCAACAATCGATCGACAGCGTAACCGGCGACCAGAAACGCCACCGTAAGTACGACGAAACTGTAAACACTGCGTCGCCCGCCCCTGCCGAAGACGGACAGCGCCACCGCCGCCGCCCCGACGGCCAGCGCCGACAGGCCCGCCACCGCGAACGCGATGAGGATCGCCCGTGTCGGCACGCCGCCGACGACCACGAGCACGGCAAAGAGCGGCAGGCCGCTGGCCAGCAAGGTCCAGATCATGAACAGACGGCCGACCAGCGGCCCAAGCACCAGTTGCAGATTCGTCAACGGGGTGGTGTGAAGAATGTCGCGGGTGGTCTGCGGGTCGTCGCGACCGACCGCCGCGGCCATCATCAACGGCGCGAGCAGGCAGATCGCCACCACCTGCGTGTAGGCCACGACGGTGAAGACCCAGCCGCCCGCCTTGGCCAGATCCGCCAGACTCGTCGTGCCCGCGCCGCCCGAGGCCAGCAGCGCGATGATCGCGATGAGGCTCAGTACCCCGAGGTACCCGCAGCGCACCCAGAGATGAGACTGACGACGCGAACTGGCGCCCAGCAGCGTCACAGTCATTGGATTGCCCGGCCCGAGCGTCCACAACCAGCGAAGCAGCACCGGCATGCCCGCATTCTATCGCGGGCCGGTATCATGTCCGCGTGTTCATCCTCAAGGCCTCCAACCTGGTCAAGCGCTACAGCGGCCGCACCGTCGTCAACCATGTGAGCTTCGACGTCTCGGAAGGCGAGATCGTCGGCCTGCTGGGGCGCAACGGCGCGGGCAAGACCACCAGCTTCCGCATGACCGTCGGCATGGTCACGCCCGAAGAGGGCAGCGTCATCTTCAACGGTCAGGACGTCTCCAGGCTGGCGATGTACCAGCGTGCCCGCCGCGGCATGGGTTATCTGGCGCAGGAGCCCAGCGTCTTCGGCCGACTGACGGTGCGGCAGAACCTGATGGCCGTGCTGGAGACCCGTCCGCTCACCCGCCGCCAGCGCGAGGCCCGGGCTGTCGAGCTGATGGCCCAGTTTGATTTGACCAAGCTCGACAGACAGCCGGCCCGCACCCTTTCGGGCGGTGAACGCCGCAAGCTCGAGATCGCCCGTGCCCTGATCACCGATCCTTCGCTGATCCTGCTGGACGAGCCTTTCTCCGGCGTCGACCCCGTGGCGGTCGAGGAACTGCAGCGTGAGATCCGCCGGCTGCGAGAGAACCATCACATCGCCATGCTCATCACCGACCACAACGTGCAGCGCACCCTCGAGATTGTGGACCGCGCGTATGTGATCTTCGAGGGCAAGGTCTTCGCCGAGGGCACGCCGCGCGACATCATCAACAACGAGCAGGTCAAAAAGCTGTACCTGGGTTCGACCTTCCGGGGCGATGAGTTTGACCAGTGATGGCCAAAGGCAAGCGAACACAGTCCGGCATACCTCGCGCTGAGGCCCGCGATCCTGATCTGCAGGACGCATCGCGCGGCATTCGCATTCAGAAGGCCCTGGCGGCTGCGGGTGTGGCATCGCGCCGCGATGCCGAGCAACTGGTGAGCGAAGGCCACGTGCGCGTCAACGGCCAGGTGGTGCGGGAACTGCCCGCGTGGGTCGATCCATCGCGCGACCACATCGAGGTCGACGGCCAGCCGCTGGCTCGCCGCAGACCCGACGCCCAGGCCGACAAGCCGCGGCATCTACTCTACATTGCGCTGAACAAACCGCGTCACACGATCAGCACCGTCCGCGACCCGCAGGGACGCCGCACCGTCCTCGACCTGCTGCCGCGCGAACTGTTGGCCGGCCAGCGTGTCTTTCCCGTGGGGCGACTGGACGCCGACTCGACGGGGCTGATTCTGCTGACCAATGACGGCCAGCTCGCCCAGCGGCTGACCCATCCGCGTTACGAGGTGGCCAAGCGGTATCGCGTGAGCGTGCGCGGCCGGCTGACGCCCGAGGACGTCGAGAAGCTCAAGCACGGCCTGTACCTGGCGGACCGCCGCCAGCAGCGTCGGGTTGGCGCGAAGAAGGCAGCCATGTCGCGCGTCCGCCTGGTGGGCTACGAGCAGGATCGGACGCGCGGTGATCGCACGACGCTGGAAGTGACGCTGCGCGAGGGGCAGAATCGCGAGATTCGGCGCATGCTGGCAAGGCTGGATATGAAGGTACGGCGTCTGGAGCGGGTGGCCATCGGCCCGCTGACGGTCAAAGGACTGGCTGTCGGAGCCTGGCGTGTGCTGCGCAGCGCAGAGGTACGGGCGCTGCAAAAAGCCGCTGCGGCCGATCATGAATCCGCCTGAAATCACGCGATTTCACCGATCGAGCCCGACCCGGTGCATCCGAGCCGTCGACGTTGTCGCTGGCTCTGCTCCTGAGTGGGTGGCTGTGGCGCCGCGAATGATGCAGCATGGATGCATTGCGGCAGGCCTGTTGGGCCGATATCGTTTACATAGCAGGGCTGGCGATCCTGTGACGGGTCGGCCCGCCCGTCGGTCCTTTCTGGTCGTAGGCGTCGGCGGGTGATTCTTCCCGACCGGCTGCCGGTTGGTGAATGACGAGCGGGGTGCAGCGATGCACATGATGGTTCACTGCCCGGGCTGCCATCAGGCGCTGCAGGTGCCCACCGATGCGTCCGGACGCTACGCGCGCTGCCCGGTCTGCCGGACCAAATTCATCATTCCCAACCCGGACGAACTGTTCGAAGAAACCGTCTCGACCTGGATCGAAGAGGATCTGGACCAGTACATGTGGGAGCAGGAGGAATCGGCCGACCAGGCCGACGCCGGCGTGCCGGCCGACCAGCCGCCGCAACGGGACTCTTCGCCGCGCGATGTCGAACAGCAGGTGGGCAGCGAGGATCACGAGCAGCTGCAACCTCCCGACGAGCGGCCCGAAACGCCCGTCGCCCGCCGGGCCGCCAGTCAACTGACCTCGGGCGACACGATGGTCGCCATGGCGGTGCCCGAGTCGGCTCAGCCGGCCGACAAACGCCGAGCCCCCGCGGCAAGCCGACCCGCGGAGTCCGAGCGGGCCGGCGGTTCGATCGATCACGATCAGCATCAGCTTGACGTCCAGGATCAGGAAGACCTGGGCAGCAGCGGGGTACCGATCGACGGCGGGTCATCTGCCAACGAAGGCTCCCGGACGCCGTACCTGACCGCGCCCCCGCCGGCTTCGATCACCACCTACCCACAGCAACTGCACGTCACCGAGCCCATCCCTCGTCTGGCGGTCAAGGAAGTCTTCCAGCAGGGCGTCACGTTCTGCTTTGATTCGTTGTGGGTTGAGCACGATGGATTCCGGGCCTCGTTTCCGGTGGCCTGCGCCTTCTGCGGCGCGGCGGATCGCAAGCACCTGATGTCCAAACCAATGGCCTTCGCCGATCGTGCGATGGATAAGAACCGGTCGGCTCGTGAGATCGAAAACGACTACGAACACGGCGTGCGCGAGCGCAGTCCAGCGCAACTGCTGCAGGTCACCGGCCGCCTGGCGGGAATGCTCAAACCTTTCGCCAGTCCCGTGCTCTACTACACCTGCTCAAAACATCATCAACAGGCGATGGAATGCACGACCGTCGACCGCAGCGACGGCGGGATCACCTGCGAGGTGCTGGTTCCCGATCGGCCCACTGCACTGTTGTGGCTGAGCCGGGTCAACGGTGTGTGCGGGCCGGAGTATGCGCTGCTCGAGCGCGACGTGACGGCTATGAGCAACGAGACCTGGGATGAACTGCCGGACAGTTGCCGCCAGCGGCTGGCGGTGTGGTGCAAGTTTGCGCCGGGCGAACGCTTCCGCGAATACCTGCCCGACGCCGATCTGGCCCGGCACGACGCGGGGCTCGCGGGCGTGGTGATCACCGACGATCGGCTGATCTACCACAAATACCGCCTGTTCGGCGAGATTCGACTGGACACCGACGCCACGCTGGTGGTGCGCCGTGACGATCGCGTGGCGGTGCTCTCGCTGGACACCGGCGACAAACGGGTGCGCATCGCCAAGCTGCATGCCCGTGATCTGCCGCAACTGATCGTCGGCCTCAGCCACGCCCCGGGCCTGAAGGTCACGGTCGCCAAAGCCAGCCGCAAATAGGGACGGTCGGGTGGCGGGTTGCGAGACCCGTCATTCCCTGCCCGCACTGCGCGGCTTGAAGACCAGTTGGATCGGCACCTCGCTGAAGGGGGCCGTCTCGCGCAGGCGGTTGAGCAGAAAACGCTGATAGCCGGCGTCAAACAGCTCCGGATCATTGACCCACAGGCCCAGGGTCGGGGGGTGCTGGCCGAGCTGCGTGGCGTAGAAGATCTTGGGGCGCTTGCCCAATTTCGAACTCGGCAGCCGCTGGGTGAAAATCTCCTCCAGCATACGGTTGAGTTCGCCGGTGCCCATGTGGTGACCGGCCTGCTGGTAGAGATTGAACGCCATCGCGATCAGGTCGCGCAGATCCTCGTCGTGCTTGGCGCTGATGAACACGATCGGCGCGAAACTCAGACCCTTGAGCGCGTCGTCGAGATAGGTGAGATATTCATCCCGCGTGTGCGCCTGGACCACCAGATCCCACTTGTTGACCACCACGACCGTCGGTTTGTAGTGCCTCGCCAGTTCATTGACCAGTTGGCGATCGACCTGGCTGACCGGGACGGTTGCATCGATCAGCAGCAGTACCACGTCGGCCCGACGGATCGAGCGCAGCGAGCGATGATAGCTGTAGTACTCGATGTCGCCGTCCAGGCTCTTGCGCTTGCGGACGCCGGCGGTGTCGATGGCCGTAAACAGCCTCCCGTCCATCTCAAAGCGCACGTCGATGCTGTCGCGCGTCGTGCCCGGCACCTCGCTGACAATCACCCGCTCCTGACCGGCCAGCGCGTTGACCAGCGTGCTCTTGCCTGCATTGCGCTTACCGACGATCGCGATCTTGATCGTGGCCTCTTCATCCGCCGCTCGCTCCGCGTCGTCGCCAGCCTCGTGGTCCGGCGACGACGTCACCTCATGCGGCGGCAAGGCGTCGAGAATGGCATCCACCAGCAGGCGGCGCTGATGTCGGGTCGTCGCGGACACGCAGATCGGCAGGCCGAAGCCCAGGCGCGACGCCTCGGCCGCGCCAGGCTCCTTCGAGTCGTCATCGCACTTGTTGCCCACCAGCAGCACACGCGGACCGGCCCCCTTCCCGCCCTTGCGCCCGCCACGCCGCAGCAATTGCGCTACCGCTTCGTCCAGCGCGACGATTCCGGTCTGCACATCCACCACGAACAATACGACAGCCGCCTCCGCCAGCGCGTGGGCGATCTGCGCTTCGACGGCCACGGTCAGATCGGCCACGTCTTCGATGCCGTGCCCGCCCGTGTCGACCAGTTCGACATCGCGAGGCGGACGCAGGCCGTCGGAATCCTCCAACCGTACATAGGCGCTGACGCGGTCGCGCGTCACGCCAGCCTGGGCGTCGACGATGCTGATCATCGTGCCGGCAAGCATGTTCAGCAGGCTCGACTTGCCGACGTTGGGCCGGCCGACGATGGCGACCACCGGTGGGCGGCGGCGCGACAATCGCGCCACCGACGCGTCGGCCGTCGGCGCCGCGTCAGGGCTGATGGGATCGGAGGCGGGCGGGGTTGCTGGGTTCATGGTGTTCCGACCGCGGCGGCCTTGCGTTGGTTCCAAAGTTCCACGGCCTCCGGCGGCCGCACATACAGCGGGGTCAATATCGCGGGATCGACGAAGCAGCCATCCCGGGCCAGTTCCCGGCCAAGACGCCAGACGACCCGTGCGTCGGCCGTCAGCATCGCCGTGTCCAGCGCCACGACATCCGACCCGGCCGCCATCCGCTCCAGATCGGCCCAGCCGGGGTCACGCGGCGCCAGTACCGCCAGCGGACGCGGACTGCGCTCAAGCAACTGCTCGGGTGTCAGCAGGCATGGCTCGGTTGCGGCCCGCCATCGCTGCGTCGTCCGGTCCCAGGCGTACAAACCCGTGTAGGCCGATCTGCGTTTGAGGTTCAGCGCCACCGCCAGGCACCGCTGGTCCGCTGGCGCGGGCACATTGGCGGCCGTGACGTCCAGCGTCGGCAAGGCCGCCAGACGGGCGCCCAGCGCCAGCGCGAGGATCTTCGCCGTCGCCACCGCCACCCGCAGGCCGGTGAACGAGCCGGGACCGATGGACACATACACCTCGCCCAGATCGCGGCGGTCAGCCCCGTGAATCGTCATCAGGCGGTCGATCGTCGCGGTCAGTTCCACGTTGTGGCGGCGTGTTGCGGGCAGGGACATTGCGTCGAGTAGCTCATCGGCACGGCCCAAAGCCACCGACCCCACGTGGCCCGACGTCTCGATCGCCAGATTGTACGGGCCGCCATGCGCCATCGGATCATTGTAACGGCGCAGCGGCGGTGGCCGCGGTTGGCCAGTCAACCTTGCGGTGTGGGATCGGCCCGGGTGAGCTGGATGAGGCGGTCCAGGGCTTGGCCGGCCGCGCCGCTGTCAATTGCTTCGCACGCCATTTCGACGCCTTCGGCGAGGCTGGTGGCCAGGTCCGCGACCATCAGAGCCGCAGCGGCGTTGAGACACACAATGTCGCGAGCCGGCCCCTTCTCGCCCGCGAGCACCGCGCTCACCCTGGCCGCGCTCTGCTGGGAATCGCGCACATCGAGCTGACGCAGATCAGTCGCCGGGATACCCAGGTCCGCCGCGGCCAGCTCGCGCGTTGTCACCAAGCCGTCGCGCAGTTCGCTGATGCGGGTGGCGCCGCTTGTCACCAGTTCGCCCAGGGGTGTTCCATCGGCCCCCACGCCGTGAACCACCATCGCCCGCCGGGCGCCAAGCTCGCCCAGCACGCGGGCGATCAGTTCGGTGAGTGCCGGGTCGTAGACACCCATGACCTGCCGGGTCGCGCCGGCCGGATTCGTCAGCGGGCCGAGCATGTTGAAAATCGTGCGGAAGCCCAGTTCGAGACGGATGGGCATGGCGTGCTTCATGGCCGGATGGTGCGCCTGGGCGAAACAGAAGCAGATGCCCGCCTCATCGAGGCAGCGGGTGAGCGTCGGCCCGCTTACCTTCAGCTTCACGCCCAACGCTTCGAGCACCTGGGCCGAACCGGACCGACTGGTCACCGACCGGTTGCCGTGCTTGGCCACCACCACGCCGCGGGGTCGGCCGATGCCTGCGACGACCAACGCGGCGCTGGTAGAAATATTGAACGTTTTCGAGTGCGTACCGCCGGTGCCGCAGGTGTCGATCACCGTCAACCCCTCGGGGACATCGACACGGGTGACCTTGGCGCGCATGACAGTGGCGGCGCCGACCAGTTCGTCGACAGTCAGGAATCGCACTGCCAGAAAGGCCAGCAGAGCACCGACCTGCGAAGATGCGGCCTCGCCGGTCATGATCGTCTCGAAAGCGTCACGGGCCTGGTCCCGAGTGAGCGTCCGGCCGGCCGCCAGCGTGGCGAGAATCTCTTTCATTAGCGGGCTTCCTGTCCGATCGCGGGCCAACCGAAACGAGCGTCTCGACCGCGTCTTAACCCCATTCGGAAATCATCCACAGCGCGATGGCCGCCAGCACCAGCAGCCCCAGCATCTGGGCGGCAAGCAGCGAAGCCTGACGCCAGACATGCCGCAGATCAGGCATCTTGATGGCTTTGTAGACCACCGCCAGGGCCCAGATCAGCGGCAGCAGCAACAGGGGCCAGACGGTGTGAAGCGGCAAGGGATCCAGTAGCGGCCGCCACGCCGTCGCCAGGATCGCCGCGGGCAACGGGTTGAGGATTCCGATCCACATCATGCCGTGGGCGCTCCGATCGAATGGACGTCATCTTTTGAATGTCCCTCCCTGGCCAAAGCCGGTCGCCACGCGACATCCAGGATCGCCAGGAGGTTCAGCAAACCCGCCATGGCCGTATAAAGTATGCCGATTTCCGCGACACGTCCCAAGGCCGGCGTGTACACGGGCCTCGGCTCGTCGCCGGGATCGGGAGCATGGCCAAAGCGGCGAAAACTCTGTGCCTTGAGATATTGATGTGCCATATCGACGACCACCGAGGGGCCGAGCATCGCCTGGCCGACAAACCAGAAAGACAACCGCTCTCGCTCGCCGTCGCCGCTGTGTCGGTGGTCGATGATGCTGATTCCGCCGACCAGTAAGCCCGCCAGCCAAAGCCCAAGGACCACAAGACCGATGATCAGCCCGCGACGACGCTGGCCGAGCAGGGCGTGTCCCAGGCCTGGAACGAGCCAGGCGGCAACGGCTGCCAGCGGCTGCCAACGGGCCTCGCAGGCCGCGGACGCGGGTGTGGGAGCAGCGGTCATGATCGGCCTCCGGCCGGCGGTGAAACCCGGTTGCCCCGGGCGGCCGCGGAACTGTTGACAAAACGGCGTGCCACGATAGTGTAACCGCCGCGCCGACGGCGCGTGGCGGGTCGGCGCAGCCGGCCGGCGCGTCGCCCCAGCGCCCGCCCGCCGCCGCTTGATTGCGGCCGATCGGGCGGCAACGATGGAGACGGTGATACCTGTCGTGCCGGTTATGCCGACCCCATCCGCGTTCATTGTTCGACCGGTTCGGGCCAACCCCGAAGCCGGGATCCACGCGAAACCAGAGTCTTCAGTCCATCACGGGAGGCGAGCACCATGACCATTCTGGCCCGCAGCGAACGCAGCATCGAAGAAGACCAGTCCTGGGGCCGTCTGATGGCAGCGCCTTGGTCCTCCGGCTCAGCCGCTCCGACCTGGCGCATGATCGACGACGACCTTGAGGACGACGACATTTTTGACGATGAAGACGAGGACGACTTCGACGACGACTTCTTCGACGACGAAGACGATGAGGACTTCGACGACGAGGACGACGACTTCGTCGGCGACGAGGACGACGACCTCTAGCCTGCCGGCATCCCCTGATGGCTCTCCAAGGCGGCCTGGGTGGATCCGCCGACGGGTCGGGACCGGCCGCCCGCCTAGCCGCCGAACCGCGGGCTCTGAACCCGCCGATGGGGAGCATGCCAGATGACTGACCAGCCTTACACGGGGCCCGAACGCCGAGACAGCGTCCAGGAACGCCGGCGAACCGTGGTGGACCGCCGCACCGAAGGCACCGGCCTCGAGCGCCGCCGCGGGCCGGGGCGACGTCGCAGCGACTTCGTCAAGGCGGCCGACGAAGGCGAGATGAACCCGGAACAGTTCCTGTTCATCAAGGCCATCGACGCCTATAAGCGCGTCAACAGCAAACCTTATCCTTCGTGGACCGAAGTGCTGGAAGTCATTCGCAAGCTGGGCTATCGCAAGACCTGCAACTCGCAGCTCAATCTCGACGCCTGCGAGGACTGGACAGAGCCCGCCGACGCCCCGCCGTTCTGAAGCTGCCGCCGGCAGGCACTTGCCGACTTCCGCGCGTCGGACTTCAACCGGCCTTCCATGGACAGCCAGACACCTGCGTGCCTGATCCGAGCCGGCGACAACGTCGCTGGGCCGCTTTCGCAGAGCCTGGCTCGAACGGATGGGTGGCCGGGCGACAAACCTCGCGACAACGGTGTCGGTCGACTGTTACACTTCCCGGCCCATGACTGACGCCCTGCCCTATCGCATCGCCGTGCTCTGCTACCTGTTCGACGCCCGCGGCCGTGTGCTGCTGCTGCATCGCCGTCGCCCGCCCAATCAGGATCTGCACTCACCCATCGGCGGAAAGCTCGAACTGGACGCCGGCGAGAGCCCCACCGCCTGCGCGATGCGTGAAATCCAGGAGGAAGTCGGTCTGACCGTCACGGCTGCCGATCTGCATCTGACGGGCATCGTCTCCGAGACCGGGTATGAAGACGCCTGTCACTGGCTGATGTTTCTCTTCGAATTGACCCGCCCCGTGAGCATCACCCGCACAAGTTTCAACGAGGGCATGCTCGAGTGGCACGACCCGGTGCGAATCCCTTCGCTGGCCATTCCGCGGACGGACCGCGAGGTGATCTGGCCGCTGTTCTGGCGGTATCGCGGCCGCTTTTTCGCAGCCCACATCAATTGTCGCGGCGGCCGGCTGACGTGGCGCGTGGAACAACCCGCCGTCGACGCCTGAGCCCGCCGGGTGACGGTGAAGGGCGCGATCTCATCGCTATTTTGCGTTAACTTGTCGCAGCTTCGCGCAGTCTCCGCCGCCGCCTGGAGACGGGCAAAAGGCGCATATTCGCCCAAATCCGGGCAATTGCACGGGTCTTTTGATTTCGAACCCGCTCGCCAAGCGCAGCGACTGCCTTTTGCTGCCTATTGTCGCGTCTGAAGCCATTGGTAGGATCAGCTTGCCGAGGTGGATCCTCTTCTTCGCACCGCCTGTTTCCCCGCCAGGGAGGAAGCCCCGAATGGAACGCATCATCTCCGTACCCCCGGCCGGCGCTGGACAGCCGTGGGGCCCCAGCGCCAGACCGGTTCATGACGAGGTCGCGCAGTATCTGAACTTCGACGTCCAGGCGCTGGGCATCTTGAGACTGCCGCGCCCGGGCCTCGATGAATTGCTGATCGTTGACGGCTTCGAGGAGGCGGAGATTATCGACGTGCTGGGCGCGGGCTTCGACAAGCCGGCGGTGGTCAAGGCGGCGATGCGCGGCGGGGTGGCCACCAGCACCGGCTCCGACGCCTCCGCCAAGGCCATGAAGCTCAAGAGCCGTCAGTTGATGGTGGTGATGACGCCCGATTCGATGGGCAAGAGGTACTGGTGGTGGTGGCTGGTGGCCCGCAAGGGCGCGGCGTTCAACGATACGGAACAGGAAATCGCCAAGCTTATGCTCAGCCGCTGGCAGGTGAGCTTCTCCCGTTTCGCCGAACCCGGCATGGGCCGGGTGCTGCTGGGCCACGATGACCGCGTGGTGCTCGTCGACTTGGACACGCGCATCGCCGCCCTCAAAGAGCCGGCGCTGCTGGACGAACTGGTCAAGGCGTTCCGTCCCGTCGTCACTCAGCGTTACCCCGATCTGCCCACCGGCCAGACCCACGACATCGCCCTGCGCGTCTGCGGACGCGACACATGGGTGCGCTTCATGCGACGCGCCGCCCTCAAGGCCGACCAGTCGCAGCACTGGTACCTCGAGCTGCGGCCGCTGGAAACCGATGAACTGCCCATCGTCGCGGAACTGGCTGACGAGCGGCTGGCCCGCGCGATGGCCTACCTGCATGACAACTACCCCGACTCGCCGAGCCTCACCCAGCTGGCCCGACAGGTGCACATGAGCCCGTTCCACTTCCACCGCCTCTTCTCACGGCAGGCGGGCATCAGCCCCAAGCACTACCTGCAGAAGAAGCAGTTGCAGATCGCCAAGTGGCTGCTGCGGTCAACCAAGGAACCGATCGGCTCGATCGCCGCCCACACCGGCTTCGCCAGCCACGGCCACTTCACCAGCACGTTCCACCGCATCATCGGCGTCAGTCCAAGCGAGTACCGCCAGGCCGACCTGCCCGATTGAGCGGCGCCCGACATCGCGACCCACCCGGCCGCACCGAAACCCCGGCTGGCCGCGCCTCAGCGGATCGCTGCGATCCCGAGGCGCGGCCGTTTTCCGCCTCGACCTCACCGCACCGCCGACGGCCGCACGACGATGCTCGCCGGCTCTGTCGGGCACACCCGCTCGCACACCCCGCAGCCCACGCAGCCCGACCGCACTTCGACCTGTCCGCGCTCGTCGAGCCCCAGCGCCGTTTCACCCAACGGACAATCATGCAGGCACAGCCGGCAATCCTCGCCCCCCGACGCGGCCGGCCAGCGGTCGCCGCTCCGCGCCACCGCCCCTCGCGCCGCAGGATCCACTCCCGCCGTCGGCCGCCGCAGACAGCGCGTCACGTCCACCACGGCCGTGCCCATGTCGATCTGCGCAGCCGAGTCCAGAGGACTCAAGGCACCAGTCGGACAGACGTGGGTACATACCAGATCGTCGCAGACCACACATGGCGACCGGCGGGCCACGATATAGGGCAAGCCGCCGCCCGGGCCGGTCGAACCCGCCTCATCCAGCTCAATGCACTGAGCCGGACAGGCCCGCACGCAGTCGGCGCAACCGCTGCACAGGTCGCCAAAAGCAGGCCTGGAACAGGCCCCCGGAGGGCGCAGGATCCTCAATGGCTCCACCGGGCGCGGGGGTGCCTGAACCTTTTCAGGGCCGGCAGGTCCGATAGCCGCTGCCGCACGCTCGCCCAACCGTTGGCCGGCGCGATGGGCCTGGTCCAGACCGCGCCACAGAATTCGTCGAAAAAAAGCACGGCGGCTGGCCGATGTATCGGAAGTCGGAGATTGTTCGTCTGCCACTGCTGGCCCGCCTTGCTGGATGGCAGTATCGTATGCGCTCGCGGCAGGCGCTTCTTCCAGCGCCGGCCGGACCACGGATCACTGAAAGGACGCTTCCATGGCTCGCCCTGCTCACCGCCTCGTCGACCGTACCGCGCGCGTGCTGGCCCTGCTGACGCTGTGCCTGGCGATCACCGCCTGCGCCAGTTTCGACCGCCACAAGTACTACAGCTCGGTCGACCTGCCCTTGACGGTCGCGGTCCGCGATTCGTTCACCAAGGAGGCGCTGTGGCAGATGGACGTGCCTGTCCACCACACGCTGAAGCTCGATTTCGACCGGGCCGGTGAAATTGAGGCCATGAAGGTCAGTGGCAAACCGGCCACATCGCTGCGGTGGGAAGTCTCCGGGCCGACGTACAACAAGAACGGCAGCGCTCCGCTGCCCGGCACGCCGATCTACATCGACCAGAAGCATCGGCCGGCCCCCGAGTATCCGCCGGCCAAGGATTGAACGCCCGCCGTCGCCCGTGGCTCCTGCCCGCGACCGGCTGGAAGATCTGACCACAACCCGCGCGAGTTACCTATGCGCCGCATCGTCATACCGATGGCCCTCGCCGCAGCCAGCCTCATGGGCCTGCTGATGTCGGCCGCACCGACGTCCGCGCAGATGTCGCCCACGCCAACGGCCACGCCGATCGATCAGGCGGTGGCCGACCTCGATCCGCTCGGCCGCAGCCTGCGCCAGGTGCAGGCGGGTCTGCGCGACAACGGCGAGCAAACTTCGCTCTTCGCCGTGCCCCTGGACCGCGACGCGCCCGCGTTCGAAGCGCCACTGGAGCTCTATCAACCCTCCAATGCCGTGGCCGACGGCCAGCGGTTCCGCTACTACCGCGTGGGCCCAGGGTTCCGGGCCCGCGTCCAACGGCTCGATTACATCGTCCGGCGCGGTGAGAAGGGGCTGGCCATCAACCAGACGCCACGACGTGACGGCGAGTTCCTCGAATCGCCGGGCGTCGATGCGATGTATGAGCTCTCACCCATCTCACCGCTCATGACGCCGCCCCCCGCGGCCGCCGCTCTCCCGACTCCATCAAGCGCCATCTCCGGCCGCCTCGACAACCAGATCGACTCCCGCCTACGCAACCGCCTTGGCGGCGCGCAGCTTGAATGACAAACTCGAAGCTTCATCGGGCGTCATGGCAACCACCTGGCGCCGGTCATGCTTCGTACGGGTCATCCACCGCCAGCAGCATGTTGTCGATCAAGCGCACCTGGTCCAGATGGGCCGCGACCAGCGCCGCCACGCCGCCTGTCAGTGACGGCTCGATGCAGTCGAGCTGCGCCAGCGTCAGCGGATGCCGCACCGCCGCATAGTCGACTTTAAGACGGTGGGCTTCCAGAACCCGCCGCATGGCCGCCTCGACCGCGTGAGGATCGATCTCCCCCGCGTCTTCCACCAGTTGCCGCGCGGCGTGCAACGCCTTGATCAAACCCAAAGCCCGCGGCCGCTGGGTGTCGGTCAGGTAGACGTTGCGGCTGCTCATGGCCAGACCGTCGGGTTCACGGATTGTCGGCAGCAGAGCGTTCCGCACTGGCAGCTTCAGGTCCGCGGTCATGGCGTCCACCACGCGGAACTGCTGGTAGTCTTTCTGGCCCCAGCAGGCGACGTCCGGCCACACGGTGTTGAGCAGCTTCATCACGATCCGACATACACCGCTGAAAAACTGCGGACGATGTTCGCCTTCGAGCGTGCCTGCGACCGCCGGCACACTCACCTCGCAGGCCGGCTGCCCCGTCGGATACATTTCCGCCACCGACGGATGAAACACGCCCGCCGCGCCCTCGGCCTCGCACTGGCGCAGATCGTCGGCCAGCGGCCGCGGGTACCTGTCCAGATCCTCGTGCGGCGCAAACTGCGTCGGGTTCACGAATATGCTGACCACCACGTGATCGGCCATGGCTCGCCCGGCGCGAATCAACGAACAATGCCCCTCGTGCAGGGCTCCCATCGTCGGCACGAAAGCGACCCGGCCCGTTAACGCCCCTCGCCGCTCGCGGCACTCACGCACTGTCTGGGCGATCCACATCAACGATTGCCTCTGCGTCCACTGTCGCCGTGGCCCCGCGTCGCGGTGGCCTCCTGCTCGAATTTCCATGATTCACCGGTGAGCCGGCGATACAACGCCACAGTAGCCGCCACCTGCGCTGACGGCTGATGCCGTGCAGCCACCCAGGCCCGCGCCCGCTCACCCAGGGCCCATGCCTCCTCAGGCTGTTCAGCCACACGCCGCAGCAGCCGCTCCCAACCCTCCGCGCCGGGAGGGTCCACCAGCCAGGCTGTCCGCCCCTCCACCAGGTCGTCCACCCAGCGATCGGGCTTGGCCAGCACGGGCACGCCCGCCGCCATCGCCTGCAACGTCAACGTGCGCGCCCGGCCGGTCGCCTGCGGCTGAATCAACAGGTCGGCCTTCACCAGCAGTTCCCGGTGGCCCAGACGCCGGGGCACCAGGCTCATATTCTCCAGCAGCCGCATCCGTCGCGCCATCTGCCACAGACCGTGCTGCTCGGATCGCTGACCATCAAGAAAGAACTGAATGTGCGGGTAGTCGTCCAGCAGGCTGCGGATTGCCACGAAAAGTCCCTCGTAGTCCTCGTCCGGCTCGCCGGTGCCGCTGACCACGACGCAAAGGGTGTCCGAACTCTTCGGTCGCGCCGAACGCTGCTCCGCGACGTAAACCCCCAGTGGAATCACCTCGACCGGATACTGGCCGCCGAGCCGGTTGACGATGGCCTCGCGCAAGGCTTCCGTGGCGGCGACAAACGCCAGACGACTCTCCGGGCCGCGCCGCGGCAGACGATCGATCTCGCGGATATCCAGCACGCTGGCGGCTTGCAGCACGGCCGGCACCTGCAGCCGGTCCGCCAGACGCACCGCCGCCTGCCAGAGTCGACCATCCATCGCGTGAACGATCTCGATGTCCAGCCGATCCAGCTCATCGGCCAGGCGCAGCAACCTCAGCCGGCGCGTCCACGGCCAGCGTGAATCGCGCCAGGTGACCACCTGCCCGAACACATTCGCCTCTCCCGGGGCAAGGTGATCGGGCACCACCTGCACCACCCGCACCTGTTCGTCGATCAAGCCCACGACGAGTTGGCGAAACAGCCGAAGCTGCTCGTCCAGCCAGGCCGTGTTGGTCAATAGGGCCGTCTGCATCGCCGCCAAGCGTACCAGATGCCGCCCTTGGGGGAGGATGCGGACAACTCGGATGTCGCGCCCAGGATTCGGGTCGCCCGTGCGGCATGACGCCCACTGGCCCTACAATCTGCCCACATGAGCGATCCCTCGGCCAATCCGCCTCGCCGCCCGCGGAACGCCGCTCCGGCCGCCGCTGGCAAAGGCTCGTCCGCCCCGCAACGATGGACGACCCGCCGCCTGCTGGCGTGGACCGCCGACTACTTCGCCAAGCGCGGCATCGACAACCCGCGCCTCGCCGCGGAAATGCTCCTGGCCCATGTACTCGGCGCCAAACGCATCATGCTCTACGCCGACGCCGACCGGCCCGCCAGCGAACTGGAACGCGCCGCCTTCCGCGACCTGGTCGAACGCGCCGCCGCCCATGAACCGGTCGACTACCTCGTCGGACAAAGCCCGTTCTTCTCCCTCGGTTTCAAAGTCACCCCGGCCGTGCTGATCCCGCGGCCCAGCACCGAAACCCTGGTCGATCACGTCATCCAGCACAGCCGTCGGACCCCCGGCTTCAAGACGCCGCTCATCGCCGACGTGGGCGTCGGCAGCGGGGCGATTGCCGTCACACTGGCCAAGAACATCCCCGGAAGCCGGGTCATCGCCACCGACATCAGCGCTGACGCTCTGGCCATCGCCCGCGAGAACGCCGCCACCCACGGCGTGAGCGACCGCATCGACTTTCGCGAAGGCGACCTGCTCGAACCGCTGGCCGACCAACGCGGCCGACTGCACTACCTCGTCTCCAATCCGCCCTACATCCCGGACGATGAATGGGCTTCTGTCGCGTCCAACGTGAAAGATCACGAGCCAACCCATGCCCTGCGCGGTGGTGTCGACGGCCTCAAGTTCGTCCGCCCGCTCATCCAGGGCGCCGCCGTTCTACTGGCTGACCCGAGCCAACTGGTCGTCGAAATCGCCGCTGTCACCCGCGACAAGGTCATGCAACTGGCCAGGGACGCGGGCCTGCGCAACCCACATGTGCTGGCCGACCACGAGGCTCTGCCACGTATACTCGTCGCCGACGGGCCCAAGGTCTGATCCTTTCGTCTCATTGCGCACGATTGCATTCACAGCACCGGACCTCTAGGATTCCCTATCCGCTGGGCCAGACCCAGCCTCCAGAGGCCGCACCATGCTCTGGCAACCCGCCCTGCCGCCCAAGTACCGCCAGATGAGCGAGCACCAGCTCGCCGACGCCATCGCCGTGCGCAAGACTGAACTGGGTGACAAGCTCGTCATCCTCGGCCACCACTACCAGCAGGACGAGGTTGTAAGATTCGCCGACTTCACCGGCGACAGTTTCAAACTCAGCCAGCTCGCCGCTCAGCGTGTCAAACAGACGGGCGCCAAGTATGTCATCTTCGAAGGCGTGCATTTCATGGCCGAGACGGCCGACATCCTCACGCCCGACGATGTGGCCGTGATCCTGCCCGACCTCGGGGCTGGGTGCTCGATGGCCGACATGGCCGACTACGACCAGACCGTCGATGCCTGGGAGCAGATTCACGAGACACTGAACGCGCGGGGGGCGCGGGTGCGGGTCATTCCCATCTGCTACATGAACAGCTCGGCCGCGATCAAGGCGTTCTGCGGTGAGCATGGCGGAGCGGTGTGTACGTCGAGCAACTGCGATACCGTCTTCGCGTGGGCCCTGGCGGGCGGCACACAGCCATTGGCGGATGGTGAACAGATCAAAATCCTGTTTCTGCCCGACCAGCACCTGGGCCGCAACACCGCCGCCGCGATGGGCCATGACGTCACCACCGACATGGCGGTCTGGGATCCGCGGGCCCCCGAGGGACTGGGCGGCCTCAACGAAGAAGATGTCGCCCGCGCCACCTTCCTGCTGTGGAAGGGCCACTGCTCGGTGCACATGCTGTTTCGGCCCGAGCACGTCGATCAGGCCCGCACCCAGTGGCCAGACGTCACCGTGATCGTCCATCCCGAGTGCGCGTACGAGGTGGTCCAGAAGGCCGACCTGTCCGGCTCCACCGAAGGCATCCTCAAGGCCGTACGTGATGCGCAGGCCGGCAGCCGCTGGGCCGTCGGCACTGAAGTACACATGGTCAACCGCCTCGCCCAGGAGGCGGCCAGGCGCGGCGTACAGGTGCGCATGCTCAGTGAATGTCAATGCTTGTGTACGACGATGTACCGCATCGACATGCCGCACCTGCTGTGGACGCTGGACAATCTCGCTGAAGGCAAGGTCGTCAACCAGATCAAAGTAGCGTCCGACATCCAGCGCCACGCCCTGCTGGCCCTGAACCGCATGCTCGATCTTGTGGGCACCGGCAACGTGCACCAATCCGCCCCCGCCGCCGAGCCGCAGGGCACGTGAGCGGGCGGGCGGGCGAAGGTCCAGAGTCGAAGAGCGGTCAATGGCTTGCGGCGTCGTGCCGCCGACATCAAGTCGCGCCGACATGATCCAGCCCCCGACTTCGCCGGGGGATCATTCCACCCGTTGTCCCACCGCCGTCACTCCGCCAGATGCGAATCAGCCTTGGCGACGCGAAGGTGCTCGCGGCGCGCGGCAATGCCATAGAGCGACCAGAGCGCCATAAAGGCGATCAGCACGCTCACACATGTGATCGTCCACACGCGCCAGTTCAGGAATGTTTCCGCAATCCATCGCACTGCCGTCGGCGCGGTGTCCACCGGCCATAACCCGCCGCCGAAACCGACGCCGGCCCAGATGCCGATTCCGAACTGCGCCCAAGTCACAACGCCCATGCCGAACGAACCCACGGCCAACAGGCCGATCGCGATGCCGCTATACGACACCGGCGCCAGGCCGAGAAAGCAAAACGCGAACAACAATCCCACGCCCACCAGACCCATGGACACGACACCAAGGGCCGCTGTACCGAAAGCAAATACCCCCATCGCCGCGCCGCCGAATGCGAACATGCCCACGGCCTTCGGGCCGATGGCGATGACGCCGCGAGCGGTGCCTTTGGCGCGGATGTCGATCCACGGCCATTTCGGCCGCAGGCCGTAGCCCACGCGCCAGGCCGGGCCGTGGTCCTCGATGGCCGCGAACACCGCGTCTTCCGCGGCCGCGCCCTCGGCCTTGAGCTGCTCGACCTTCGTCTCCAGATGGTCGCGCAGCTCCGCTCGGAGATCCGGCTCATCGACAGGCTTCGGGTTGGCGTAAATCATCACGCGGTCGATGTACTGGTCAATTGCCTTGCTCATGTCATACCCCTTTCAAGAAGTGTGTGGGCTTGCGGGTTGCCGGCCGCGTTGCCGGCCGGGCCGAGCACGCGGTGCATCACGGTGGCCATCTGCTCCCACTGCCGGACGTTCTGCCGCAAGGCCCGCCGGCCCTTGGGCGACAGGCGGTAATACTTGCGCTGTCGGCCGGTCTCGCCTTTGCGCCACGTCGCGGTGATGAGCTCGCGGCGTTCGAGCCGATGCAGGACGGGATAGACGGTGCCCTCGCCCATCGCCAGCAGCCCGGCGGCGCGGGCGTTGAGATCCTGCACGATCTGGTAGCCGTAGCTCGGCCCGTCCTGCAACACGGCCAGCAGCAGGGTTTCCACGTTGCCGTCCATGCTCTGCTTGGTCAGTCGTCCCATTACAAACCCTCCAACCTATACCTAGCACCGTATACTATACACTGGCAAGCTAGTTAGTGCAAGGCATATATCGCGGCCGGCAGCCGGTCGGTGATTCAGTCTCCCAGGCTCGCTCAGTATGCGTTTCGCTTGTGGATCGGGACCGTCTGAAGATCGATCGTCGCCAGGATTTCCGCCACGCGCTCGCCCGTGTGGCCATCGCCGTAGGGGTGCCGCCGTGAGCGCAACTGGCTGCGCTGCGCCCTGGCCACCGCCTCAGCCAGCGATTCAGCGTCATCTTCGCAGTCGATGACGTGGCGCGGCTTCTGCCGCCCCGCCTGGCGCGGGCCGATGTTCACGCACGGTACACGCAGGGCCGCAGCCTCGATCAGCCCGGCCGAAGAGTTGCCCACGATCATGCCCGCGCCCGCCAGCAGTTCCAGGAACCGCAGTCGCGGCAGATGCTCGACCAGCTCGATGCCACGCTCGAGTATCGCACCGCGAATGCCGCCGGCTCCTGGATCGTGGTTGGGCGCGAGCACCAGGCGATGCAGCGACGCCGTGGCGTCGAGGACGCGGCCCATGCGGCGATGCTCCACCGCGTCGGCGTCGCCCGTCGGGTGCATGAGCACAATCGCCTGCGGCGCGTCGGTCGCGGGCTTGACCGCCGCCAGGGCGTCGATTGCCGGCGAGCCGACTTCAAACACGAAACGTTCATTCTCACCCATGCGCATCAGTCGCCGAGCACTCTGGGCTGTGGCGGGAAAGTGCAGATGGGCGAGTTTGCTGACGGCGTGGCGCATGGCCTCGTCGGCCACGCCCTCGGCCCGGTCGCCTCCGTGTAGATGCCCCACGCGCACGCCGCCGACGGACGCAGCAGCAGCCGCCGCGAACGCCTCAATGCGGTCACCCAGGACCAGCACCACGTCCGGCGTCGGTTTCATCGTCGCCCACAGTTCACCGAAACCCGTGATGCCCCGCCCGATGGCCGATACGTCCGCACGGCGACCGACCTCGCCCTTTTTCTGCATCGGCACCTTGGCGTCGACGGCAAAACCCGCGGCCGTCACATCCTTCCACGTCTCGCTTATCAGGTGCAGTCCCGTGATGACCGTGCGCAGCACCAGCCCCGGCCGCGCGGCGATCGTCCGCATCACCGGCTCAAGCAGGCCGAAATCCGCCCGGCTGCCCGTCACCACCGTGATGTAGCGCGTTTGCCGCATGCTTCATGGTCCTGTTCGATCCTAAAGAGCCACATCGGTCTCGCCAAGCAGGCGATCGGCCGCGACATCGTACAGCAGCTTTCGCCCCACCACGCGATCCAGCCACGTGGCCGGCAGGCCCACACCCGGCCGCTTCACCGTCAGATCTTCACGTCGCAGCACCGTGCCAGCCTTCAGGTCGCGAATTGCACACACGCTCTGACGCGACACCGTTCGCACATCCCGCTCGCAATCCAAAACTCGCTTCTCAACGGGCCCGCGCAACACTTCCGCACGCCGCACGCCGTGCACGTACTGGGCCAGTTGCCCCGCCTCGAGGCTCGCAGCGTGATCCGGACCGCTTGCTGTCCGATCATACGTAACATGCTTTTCCAGTATGCACGCCCCGGCTGCCACCGCGAGCGCCCCCGTATCCAGGGACGTCGTGTGGTCTGAGTAGCCTCGGACAAAACCAGCCGGCAACGCGGCGATCGCGCCCAGTGCCGCGTGTTCGTCGGTCGTTGGATAGCTGCTCACGCAATGCAGCAGAGCCGCTTCGCACCGGCGCTGGCGCAGCCACGCCGCCAGTGCCGCCACCTCGCCCGCATCGGCCGCGCCGGTCGAGATCAGCAGGGGTTTATCAAGCCCCGCCATGGCCTCGAGCAGCGGCCGATTCACACAATCCGGCGAGGCGACTTTGATCGCATCCGGCCCCAGCGCCGCCACACATACCGCTGCTTCGACGCTGAAACCCGTCACCACAAAGTCCAGCCCACGTTGCCGCGCGGCGTCACGCACCTGCACGAAATCCGCATCCGACAATTCGAGCCTGCGCAACAGTGTGGCCGCATCGTCGGCCTGACCGTGCTGGTAATCCGCGAGCCTCGCGTCGGCGCTGAGCAGTTGCGCGGTGCGGTAATACTGAAGCTTTACCGCATCGGCCCCTGCCGCTGCCGCCGCGTCAAGCAGCGCCATCGCCCGGTCGACGCGGCCGTCGTGGTTCACACCCAGTTCCGCAATCACGTATACCGACCTCCCACAGCCGATGACGCGCCCGCCGATGTTCAACGTCGCCGCAGCCTCACACCCCGCCAGCAGCGCCGCCTCGGCGACCCGCAGGTCGTCCGCCGCGTCGACATCCACAACCTGCCCCGGTTGGGTCACCACCGCTCGCTGATCCTCGCCCAGAAAGGCATGCGGCCGACCTTCCTCCACGCGCAGCAGACTCGCCCGTCGCACCACAATGATGCCCCCGTCAAGCTGATACGCCGCCGGCAGATCCTGGCGGCGGTAGACGCTGTTGGGCTGGTACTGGCCCAGTACGTCTTGCGCTTCGCCGCTCAGCGTACGCATCCAGTACGGATGGTGCTTACCCACGGGGCACACGCTCTGCGTGCTGTCAGCTCCGGTGTCGCGCAGCTTCGCAACCGCCCGGTCGATCAAGTCTGCCGGCCGCACGGGCACATTGGCGTAGAGAATCACCACCGCGTCATATGGTGTCGCCTCCGCAGTCTCGACCTGGCGTAGCGCATGCCGTACCGCCGCGTCGACCGTGGCCGCATCGCCCGCGAGCTCATGCGGCCGTTCGATCACCGCCACGCCCATCGCGCGCGCCGCCGTCGCGATGCCCATACCGTCCGTGCTCACCACCACGCGATCCACCACACCGCGCCGCTGGGCCGCCAGCGCCTGATCGATCGACCAGCACACCATCGGACGACCCGCCACGGGCAGCGCGTTTTTGCCGGGTAATCCTTTGCTACCCGCACGACCGAGGATCACGCAAAGCGTCTTCATGGCAGGTCACCGCGAGTCAACTTGGGGCCTGAGCATCGCGTTTCACGGGCGATGCCACTCGCCGCAACCGGCGCACAACGGCAGTTCCCCATACTGCCCCGCGTGATGCAGCGCCCGACGGGTCATCAGGGCATGCCACGCATGAGCCAGTCGTCCATCATCGGCGACGCTCGCACCCCCCAGCCAGTCCTGGTCGCAGCCGGCCACGCGCCCGTCGCTGAGGATCGTCATCCGTGTCTCAAGCTGCCGACATGCTCCGCGGCGCGGCGGGGTCATCGGCACGGGCCCGACCAGCGGGGCAAGGGTACGCCCGTCGGCCGATCGACCCGGCTGCGCTGGTTCGATCACCGCGTGACCAGCGTAGTGCATCCAACGGTCGAAGAACCTTTCCATGTCCGCCAACGTGTCGGTTGTTTTCACCAACCGCGGCAACACCCAAGGCACCCCCGCCGGCCGGCCTTGCTCACGCACGCGACGGTTGCGCTCGTTGAGCAACCGCTCGATCCCGCCCATGACATTCTTGAACATATCCTTGCCCATCGTCCGCTCATACACCTCCGGGGTGTCGGCGTTGACGCGCACGCTCACGATGTCGATCGGCAAGGCCAGCAGATCGGTCAGCATGGACTCGTCGCACCACAGGTCCGTCTCCACCGCGATCGAACACACACCCGCCTCGTGAGCCGCCCGTACGATGTCCGCGAATCGATCGTGCAGCAGCGGATCACCGAGGCCCCCGATCATCAGCGGGCAACCTTGCCACGCCGCCACCTGCCGGACAATGAGTTTCGCCGCGTCCATGTCCATGTCTGCGCGGTCCAGCGTCACATGATGTTGCGGCACGATGGGCCCATCGGCGGAACGGCGTGGTGCGATCTCGAGACGCACCCACTGCGGCTGCGACAGCGCCTGCCCGGTCAACAACTCTCCAACGGCATCAACTACTGTCATGGCATCGGCTTCGGCCCAATCGGCATCCGCCCGCTGCGCCATCGCGTCCATCAGCGCCATGCTCTCGGGGTGGTCGTAAATGAAGCGCACCGGGCAGTCGCGCACCGCGGCGGGCACCTGCACGCAGACATCCTTGCCGATGGGGTCGGCCTGCGGGCTTGACGGGCGGTACGCCATCGTCGGCCCGAAGCCGCTGCCGGAGGTTTGCGCCAATTTCCGCAGGAATGCGCCGCCCACAGCCACACCCGCCAGGCCCGGCGCAGCCTGCGAGAAAACCATCGGCATCTCCTGCGGGTGCGCCCGATGCACCTTGAGAATCCGCCCGCACAATTCCACATCAATCCACGGCCAATCCGGGCCTAGCAGTAATGCCGACTCCGTCTGCACTTGCGTCATCGCCGCGGCCAATGGTGCGGCCGGCAGAAGTTCATCGTAGCACGTCATGCCCCCGGGCCCGCCGCGCCACGCTCGCGCCGCCCACACACGCGAGACCCGCCGCATCGCGGTAAATCCATCGGACCACAACGACTCCGCCGCCTCGACGAACTGAACGCGGTCTCCCGGGACCGCCTTCGCATCGGCAAGAAGCTCGCACACGGCCGCGCCGGGCCGGTGGACGATCACAACTCTCTCCACCCCGGGCACGCGTGCCGCCCGCGCCGCGGTCTGCGCCAGCACAAGTTGTCCGCCCAGCGCCCATCCAACCCGCGACGGCAGGCCGAGGCCGCCTTCATCGAGATTCACCGGGATCAGCGCCACCGCCTTAGGCATCTTTGCTTTCCGCTCCATTTCCGATCACGGTTCGTCATCGGCCCGCGCGCGCTGGCTGGCGCGTCGCCGCCGCCTGCATGTCAATCCGCGCCTGGGCCTGACGAAACAATTGGTGCATCTCATCGCACGCTTCGATGAGCAGTTCGATGTTGGCTTTGTCCCGTTTCATCTGGGCCAGTTGCCGGCTGTCCGCGTCTTCACCGTGCAAAATGGCCCGGTCGGCCCGCGCCCGGCGAAACGCCCCGAGGGTGTTCATGTCATTGACCAGCGCGAACACCGCCCCCAGTGGACCCTGCACACGATCGCGGTTCCTGGCCACCTGCTGGAACAACTCATTCACCTGCCGCGGCTGATCGTGATGAGCGATCATGTCCTCGATCAGGCCCACCGTCTTCTGCGAGATCCGCCGCATCTGTCGCAACTCATCGACGCGCTGCACCAACATGCTTCGCGCCTCCTCCAATCGTCGCGAATCAAGCTCGCGCGGCGGGGTCGGGATCTTCGGCACCGGTGTGGTCGCGTAGCTCGCGATCGCCTCGGCCAGCGGCATGCGCGTCGTGTGCGCCTTGGGCAGGCCGCCCTCTGTCGCGTCGATCACCGTCGCTTCGGCGCCGGCGAAGTCGCGCTCAAATTGCTTAAGGTAGGTGAGCATCTGCTCGTCGCTGAAAATCGGCCGGCCGTCGACATCTTGCACGCGCTGCAGATTGACGCGATGACGCACCACGCGCTGCCACTCCATCATCTCCAGAGTGTTGAACGGCCCAAGCTCATTGGCCCACACCTGATGAATCGCGGTGCCCGGGCAGTAATACAGTCCGTCGGAAAAGCCCAGATCCTGGCCGATGAGGATGATCGGATCGCAGCCCAGGTGCTGCGCGACATAGAACGACAAGTGAGCCACCGTCGAGCCGTATGCGATCGGCGTCCGGGGCCGGGCCCTGTCGCCCAGCAGCGTGTCCAGAAAGCGACTCTGCGTCGTGCGCACCGGGCCGGGAAAGCTGTCGAGGATGGTGTGGTTGGCCAGCGGCTGGGCGATGAGGGTGACGTCCGGCAAGTCGGGCAACCCCTCGTAGAACCGCCGTGAGATCTCGTGGTAATCCAGAGCGGTCACGAAGTCCGGCCGAATACCGCGGTCCAGCAACGGCCGCAGCGTCGTCTGGGCGGTGATGACGATCACATGGCGCCGCACCGCCGGATCACGCAGCAGATCGACGTTCTTGACCAGGCTCGGGCCGGCACTGACGCACACGGCTGGAATGCCGCGTGCCAGATTGTGCAATTCGTTCGTATCGCTGCCGGCCGCATACTCGGCGAGGTTGCACAGGAAATTTTCGGCCGTACGCGTGGCGTTGACCATCGCCGTGGCCAGTTGCGTGCGGCAGTATCCGACCGTTTCCGTGACGACCTTGCCGAATGCTGCAACCTTCTCCGGGTAGCGCCGCCTGGCCGAAGGGTGCGTCAGCAGTGCCGTGCCCAGCGTCAGGATGCCGACGTTGCCCTCGACGCGTTTGAGCAGGCCGGCGCGGTCCATCTGCTCGTCGGCCAGCACCACATGCGGCAAGCCGAGCCAGGCCGTGTGATCGATGCGCTCGAACACAGCGCGCATCAGACTCAGATCCGGTTCGAAGACGATGATGCGGCTGTCAGCCCCAGCTTTTCTGGCGACGATCTGCGTGTGGTAACCCAGGCCCATGCCCAGCAGCACGATGCCGGCATTGCGGGCGAAGTCGGCCTTCTCCAGAAAGCGCTCCGCCTCCTGCATGGGGTCAAACCGGCTGGCAAGGGCCATCGGCCGACCTTCATGCTCGATCGCCGCCGAAAGCGGGCCGGCCTGCGACGTCTCCCACGTCAGTGCAGCCGGCGCAGCCGCCGCGATACGATCGGCCAGGGCGGGATCCACGCGCCGGATCCGCGCGAGATTCGCTTCCAGAAAATTCGGAAAATGAGCCGTATCCGCCATGCCGTCCGCCATGACCTGCTCGCATCCGACCTCGGGATATGAGCGGTCGAACGCCCGGGCAATATGAAAACGCCCCACCTCCGTGTGTAAGGGCTGTGCATAGGTTACCCACCTCGCGCTGCCTTCGCACGCCGCCCGTCCCCGCACCCCGCGTCGCGGCCCGCGCCCTATACTTGCCGCATGCTCGCTGGCCCTCCCTTTCCGAGTTTTTACCTGTTCGAGCAGCCGCTGCCCGCCGCCGCCTTCGTCCTCGCGGTCAGCGCCCTGGCCGTCGCGATCGCCATGCGCCGCGGGAGTCGCCCACTGCTCGTCGGCGCCCTGGTCAGCGGCCCACTTCTGGCCGGCGGATTGTGGTTCCTCGCCGCCTCGGTCACCACGCCGCGTGAGCAGGTCATCCGCCTCACGCGCGACCTGGTCGCCGCCACCTCGCCGCTGGACGAGGCCGTCCTCGACCGCCTGCTGGCACCCCAGGCCGTACTCGTCGGCCCCGGGGGCGGAGCGTGGCTGACACGCACCGAGTTCGACCCCATCATCCGCCACGTCCTTGCCCGCTACCAGATCGTCAACAGCCATCCGCGCATCCTCGCGGCCGAAGTCGTCAATCCACGCGGCGCCCGCGTGCTGATCGACGTCGGCACCCGCCTCGGCAGCCAGGATTACGGTGAGCGGCCGATCCAGACGCGCTGGCTCATCGAATGGCTGCGAGGCAACGACAACGTGTCTGATCCCGCCCATGCGTGGCGGGCGGTGCGCATTCAATGGCTCGAACACCCAGCCCCTAACGGTGTCCAGCCACGGTCCGACGTCTGGTCATAGCCCCGCGTGGCCACTACGATCCCCAGTCGGCCGGCGATTCGCCTCTCGGCCGCCACCGATGGAGACCTGTCATGTCCTTCCCAACCTTCCCGCGCTTAGCCGCTCTCGGGGCTTCACTGCTGCTGGTCCTGGTGAGTCCGGCGACGCTCATGGCGGCCGACACCGAGCCATTCAACCTCCAACCGCTGTTCACCGTGGACCGCTCGGCACGCTACAGCGTCTGGACGCGCCGCGAGAGCGTCGTTGAAATGGACTTCGGCGGCCGATCACGCCAGTTCAAGCGAGACACCACCGTCGAGGGCGAAATCACCTGGACGGTGAAGAAGGTGAACGCGGACGGATCGGCCCAGTGCGTCATGGTCATCGACTGGCTGAGCGCCACAGTCATCAACCCCGACGGTCGGACCGTCGTCGCCGACAGCCGCAAGTCCAGCAGCGACAGCCCACCGCTTCACGAAGCGGTCCGAGCCTTGAGCAACACGCCCATCACTTTCGATCTGGCCGCCAACGCGGTCATCAAAAAGGTCGACGGCCTGCGCGACGTGCAGCGTAAGCTGAAGGATCTTCCCAAGGACGCCTTCACCGACGCCGACCTCATGGAAACGGCCTACGACCTGGCGATCCTCGGCAGCGCCCCGTCTGCAGCATCGCCCGGCGCCACGTGGACCCACGACATGGACCGCACCCACGAAGTGGGCACTTTCCATGTCCAGATGAAGTATGAACTGGCCGGCACGGAATTGATCGAGGGACAGATGATCGCCAATGTGCGCGGCGATGGTCGCCTGCGCTTCGAAGCCGGCGCTGACGCCCGGCAGGCCAACGTCGACGTGAGCCTGCGCGACGCCGAAAGCCAGGAACAGGTGATGTGGGATTTGAACCGTCACGAGGTGGTTGGTCGCAATGAATCACGCCGTTACACGCTGTCCATGAAGATCCCCATCGGCGACCGCGGCACCGCCCGGCAAACCATGACTGATTCGGTGCAGAACCAGTCGCTGCGCATTGCCGAGAAGGCAGATTGAGCGGGACCGGCCTTCAATAGCTTTGCACAAACCCCAGCTACCTTGGCTCGATGGCGGGGTTCCGGCGATACCGATGGCCCCCACTTCAACCCCAACGGGGTCATGGACCCACACGTGGAGTTGCGTAGCCCTGACCCACAACATCATGATCGTCTTGGTTGCAGATGCTTTCTGCCGGGCATGACAGCACGATTGATGCCATCGCCACGGGCTTCACCCTCGACTCAGTTCGCGGGCAGTGCGATAGGCCTCGGCGGCTTCCTGCCATTGCTGATGGTGTTCATGGATACGGCCCATCAGTTCATGCAACTCGGCGATGTCGGCGTGATCGGCAAGCGCAGCGGTGAGCTCCCGGCGGGCTTCGTCCCAACGTTCGGCAGCAATGAAGGCCCGGCTTCGCAAGACGGCACGCCTGACCGGATCGAGCGCGTCGCCATGGAGCTGGTCCAGCAGAATCATCGCGTCGCCGGCTTGCCCAAGCTGGACAAGCGTTTCGACTTTAAGGATCCGCAGGGGCGTGGCATCGGGATGCAGTGCGAGGCCTTCGTCGAGCACGCGGTCGGCCTGCTGGGCCCGCCCCTCATCAATCAAGCGGCGTGCGACGCGGCGATAGCGCTCGGCGATACCCTCGGGACTGATATCGATGGGGGCGACGTCCGCCCGCCCATTAGGCGTGGCCCCGCCGTTGCCAGAGGTCTGGGAATCGCGCAGATAGCTTTTCAGCTTGATAGCCAGTGTGGGACTCGCGCCGTGAATTCGGGCCACGACCAGGCCATCGGACTGAACAATCAACAGCGTCGGCCAGGCGCGGACGTTCAGTTGCTGGGCGAGTATGCCCTCGAGGTCGATGACCATCGGCCAGTCGGTTGGCGGGTGGGGGCCACGGGCGGCGGCCTGCGGCGGCGCAACCGCCTCGTGGTCGCCACTGACGACGACAACGACGGCGGGGCCTGGTCGGCGGGGGGTGGTCGGCGCGGCGTCTGAGTTGTCCGTCAGCGTCAGTGCGGCGGCAAGGTCGGCGAAGAGGGTGGGGGTGGCTTGGCCGGAGCGAGTCATGACGAGAATGGTGGACCGACCCGGATCGGGAATGTGGATGGGGCGGCCGGCGACGTCAGCCGCGGCATGGTGCAGAACGACAGGCGGGTCGCGCCGGGCGGCCCGCTCGACCGGGGCGAGGATCGTCTGGGCGAGAGCGATGAGGGTTTGGCGGTCGTAAGCCAGCGTGCGGTGGCAGCCGGGCCCGCATTGCCCGCCGGTATCCGTCTTTTCGTAATCAAGGGGCACTTCCCACCTGCCGAACGGGATGAATCGCCTCAGGTGCCGTTGTCGCGGGCCGGCATGCGATTCGTGACAGACGGCGCAGCTATGAGCGTTCCAGTTGGCGACATGAATGAAATGCAGGTTCTGCTGCCCGTTGCGGAAGGCTGTGGCCGTCTGCGTCCATTGCGCCTCGACAAGCGACGGCTCGTGGCAGAAGAAACACAACTCGTACTTGTCGCGGGCGAAAACTTCATAGAAGCCGCGGCCATAGGCGCCGCTCAGGAGCATGGGCCGATCCGAGCCGTGCGGTTCATGGCACCCGCCGCATTCCTCGTCGCGAATCGGGCCGTGCTTGAAGGTGTCTGGTTGAACGATTTGATCGATCGCGGCAATGGTGCGGCCGCCGGCATCGATCGGCCGATCGTGGCAGGTCATGCAGACACGCAGGGGCGTATCGTTCATCAGGTGGTCGAGGTTCGCCCCGTGCGGAGAGTGGCAGGTCATGCAGGCGCGATCTTCGAGGGCGACGCTGTGACCGTACACCGCGCGGGTGGCGGCCTGGCGGACGGACTCGTGGCAGTCCATGCACAAGGCGGCGGGGACATCGACCAGCGTCGATGGCGTGTTGGAGCTATGCGCGTCGTGGCAGCGCAGGCAACCCTCGTCCATCGCTTCGTGCCGGACGCTGAAGGATCCAAGACCTCGTTCGATCTCGTCATGGCAACTGAGGCACAGGTCGGCGCCTTTGACGTCGACCAACCCGTTGAAGCGTGCGGCATGTGGCGGATGGCAATCGATGCAACGTCCGTCGGCGACAGGCGTGTGGGCGAAGGTTCGACCATGAATAACGCTTTCGTGGCATCGGTCGCAGAGCGCCGTGACCGTGGACTCACGGGTCATCGCGCGGGTCTCACCGCCGTGGGGGGTGTGGCAGCCCAGACACTGGCCGCGTGCCAACGGCTCATGGACGACCGGCATGGCGTCGAGCTTCAAGTCATGGCAGTAGGTGCACAAGCCCGCGTCTTCACGAAGCAGAGCGAAGGTGTGTTTCTCCAGATCGACAACACGATGGCAAGCACCGCAGGCGTTGTTGCCCACCGGAGCATGCACTACCGCCTGCCATTGCAGAACCGCGTGGCATTCGTCGGTGACGCAAGTGGCGATCGGGCCGGCCGGCGCGAGAACCAGTTGCCGGCTGGGCGGGACGACCGCTGAGGGGGCCAGATCACGAGGCGAAGGGGTGATCTGAGCAGGCACAGCCTTGGGTTCGCGGGTGGGGATGACCGGTTCGGCGACCGGCAGGCCTCGCATGCTCGCGCGACGGGCGTGCTCGGCAGGCGTGAGGTTGTTGCCCGTGAGCAGTTCACCGGGGCGATGGTCGGGCAGCGCATAGACGGCCTGAGGATCGTGGCAGCCGGCGGTATCACAAGTCTGCGGCTGGTCGTAAGTGAGTGCGGGATGGCACTGGGCGCAGGCCAAGTCCTGGTGGTCGGCGTCAAGCAACTGGCCCGTCACGCGGTGTTCGAACGGTGCAGGCGGCATCTGGGACGCGGCGTAGTGGCAGTGCTCGCATCGCTGTTCGGCGTGGCAGGTGAGGCACGGGCCGTGCGACTGCCGCCATGAATCGGCCGGCGTCAGCGGACCGGATACATGTTCCGCCGCCGCGGCCGGTCCGTGACAGCGGGAGCAGTTGTCGTTCTGATGGCAGTCCACGCAGCGCAGGCCGTAACGCGCAACATGCTCGTCGTGGCGGAACAGAACGTTGTCGCCAGCCACGGGGGTGAAGCGGGCGACATAGAGCTTTTCGACCGGCGGTTCGATGGGCGGATGCATGCGGCCGAGGATGTCGCCCGGAGTGGGCTCGTGGACCAGTTCGCCCTCGTGCTTGAGCGGCTCATGACAGACGACGCAAGCGTTCTCGTGGGCCCACTCGCGGTGGCAGCTCAGGCACTGACGGTGGTACGCGCCCTTGAGGCTGGGCATGGCGATGTCGGCCTTGTCGGCGGCGATGGGATGGCAGGACTTGCACGCGGGAATCTCGTCGGCTTCCTCCTGCACGTGTCGGCCGCTGGAGGACGCGGGGGCGACGGCGGGCTGGTCCACGGGGGGATCGACCGTCCCAGTGGCAGGGTGCTCGGCGGCACGATCGAGCGCGTGGCTGTTGGGGTGGTGATGGTGGCAGGTGACGCAGCCGTTCCACATGTCCGCCATCTGGGCGTGGGCGCGATGGTTGAACGGCACGGGCTGGTAGAGCTCCTGCAACTCGCGGAGTATGACCACCTCGGGTCCGAGGTCGCTCACAGCGCCGCCGGCCCGCGTGCCGCGGGCGAGGACGGCCGCCGGCTCAGCGACCGGCATCGCGTCGCCGGCATGCGTGGGCCACACGACTGGCGTGAAGTATGCGAAACCGGCCAGCGCCAGACTCAACGCCATCGCACGCAGCGAGACGTGGGAACAGGATCGCGGAGTCGGGGCCGGTTTCATGGCAGATTACGCACGTCGGAAGCCCGCGTGGTCGCGGTGGACGAGCCGCGGCGGACGGGCCGCGGCTCGAGGATCGGCAGGTAGGTGACGGCGATGCGATAGACCAGCATCAACGCCGCCACCAGGCCGGCCGACACCGCGAATTCGGGAATCGAAGGAATGTAGGAACGCTCGGCATATGGCGGGTGGTATGCGAGCACAAAGACGTTGAGCCGATTGAGCACCACGCCGAAAATCACCATGAGGCAGGCGATGGCCAGCCATCGCTGCGATCGGCGCACACGAGGCCGCAGGAGCATGACCATCGGCGTCAGCACGCCAAGGCCGACCTCGGCGGTCCATAGTGCAGCGTGGTAAGGATCGGTCAGCAGCGTCGCCCACACACCGCGGACGAGCACGTCGCCGCCGCGCACCGCCAGATAGATGCCCAGGAACACCGGGATGTACCGCGCCAAGGGTGCGAGTACATGCATCTCAGGTTCACGACGCAGCGAACGGGAGGCGAAGAGGATGGTAAAGATCACCATCGGGAAACCGACCATGACGGCCGAGAGAAGAAACAACAGCGGCGATACGGGCGTCCACCACAGCGAATGCAGTTTGCCGGGGGCGATGACCATGAGGTTTCCCAGCGAGGACTGATGAAACGTCGAGAGCGTGACACCGAGCACGAGCAGCGCGGGCATGACGAATTCCAGGACGCCGCGGATGCGCCCAAGCCCGAGGCGCAGACGTGGGAACCGGTATGAGCGTTGATCGTCCAGCAGGCGTTCGCAGAGAATCGGTGCGAACTCGGCATATTGCACGTTGAGATAGAGCATCACGCAGATGCCTACCTCGAAGAGTACAGAGTTGACCTGCCACATGCTGGGCAGGGTGGGGTGCCAGAGGTTGTACCAGCGGCCCAGGTCCGCCAGCAGTCCGGGAACGTAGAAGGTGTAACCGAGCAACGCTGTGAGAAGAGCCGATCGGGCCACGGTGTGGTAATACTCGCGATGGAAGATATGGACGAGGGCGGCCGTGACGAACCCGCCTCCGGCCAGGGCGATGCCGCTGCCCACATCCATGGCGATCCACAAGCCCCAGGGGTGCTGCTGATCGAGGTGGGTGGCGGCTTCCAGCCCGAAGAGGAAGCGGTACAACGCAAAACCCGCGCCAACCACGACCGTGGCGATCAGGGCCCAGACGCCCGGCGTCAGCAGTCGACCGCCGACAGGTTGGGCGGGGTGAACGTGGCCAGGTTCGGCATGACGACCACCCCGGCCGCGACGTGCCTGATGCGAGGCAACCGAGCCGCGGAGGGTACGTGTGATGGGCGGCGCGGCGATCGCAACCGCCCCACCTCCATCCGTGAACGCATAACCATCGGCCATTCCGGCGTGCTCGAGGCGGCTGGCGTGAATATGCCGCTCGTCTTGAGCCTGGTCGGGAACGGCAACACCAGCTCCAGCGCGGGCACGGCGGCCTGTGTACCACATCATCGAGGCCAGGAACCCGTACCACGCCACCGGGGCGATCCAGTACTTGAACACGCCGTGTTGAATGGCCTCGGTCAGGCGCGGCGGAGCGGTGCTTCCCAGAGTGAGGAAGCCAGCCTCGTCGAAGGGCACGGGCGATAGATAAAGCCAGGACGTGCCGCCGACCTCATGCTCGCCGTAGACGTGATCAACATAACGGCCCGGATGCTCGCGGATACTGGCGTGGGCCCGGGCGATCAACTGGTCGCGCTTGCCGTAAATCATCACCTGCTGGGGGCAAACCTCGACGCAGGCGGGCAGTTGGCCGGCGATGGTGCGATGGTGGCAGAGCTGGCACTTGCGGATTTCGGGCGTGAAGGCGTCGGCATACTCGTAAGCGGGTAACTGCATCGGACAGGCGACCATGCAGTAACGGCAGCCGATGCACTTCCAGGCGTCGTAGGTGACCGCGCCGTCCTCCTGTTTCTCCAGCGCGCCGACGATGCAGGCCGAAACGCAGGCCGGGTCATTGCAGTGCACGCAATTGACCTTGGCATGGACGGGGGTGGAGGCGCTGGGCGCCGACCACGCATTGATGACGGTCAGGTTGTCAGGTGCGGGGCGGCGCTTGCGGGCGAAAACGGATGTGTCGTCGTAAGCCGCGAGGGGGCCGGTCTCCAGGCCGTTGGCTTGACGGCATGCGTATTCGCAAAGACGGCAACCGACGCAGGCCGTCAGGTCAACGAGCACGCCCATCGGATCGGCAGGCATCGGACTGTGCCCGTGACTGGCGGCACGCGCGCAGGCGGCCGCACCGGCCCCCCCAGCGGCGAGGACGCCGCCCAGGCACTTGAGGAAGGTTCTACGGTCGGCGGGCATCAGGAAGTTCCTTGACCCTGCACGCTGCTGCGTCTGCGTACGGCTGGTGGTGGCGACCTCCCGGCCAACGGCATCGCAGGCAGCGCGCACAAACAGCACTATATAGTCTTTATTTCGGCTGTGGGAGGCTGTCAACAGAAATTTCGCGATTTCGAGAGCGAAATCCTGTTCGCACGTCGTGGGCTGGGATCCGGAACGGCGCGTCAGATGGCCGCGGAGGCGCCGAGATGGCGGCGAATCAGGTGCAGGCCGCCGATGGCGATCTCGTCGGGTGTCGCAAGCTGACGCCAGACCTTGGCCGCCGCCGTCGCCTCGCCGCTGTCGGTTCCGATGGCTTCGATGGTCAGCCACCGCTGATAACCCACCGCCTTGAGGGCGTCGAAGACAGCGGGCCAGTCAATGTGATCGCGGCCGGGGATGCCGCGATGACTGGCGCACAGGTGGAAGTGGTACAAACGTTCGCCCGCCGCGCGGATGGCGGCGGGCAGGCTCTCTTCCTCAATGTTCATCTGGAAAGTGTCCAGATGCAGCCCAACGTTCTCCATGCCGACCCTGTCAAGGTAAGCCAGGCCATCGGCCGCGGTGGCCAGCAGATAACCCTCGAAGCGGCTGACTGGTTCGACGGCCAGATCGATGCCCATGGGCGCGGCATACTTGGCGACTTCCCGGAGACACGCAGCCGACCGTTCGAGTTCCGCCGGCGTGGGACCGTTGCCGCTGAAGTAGCCCCACGCGCCGTAGCAGACGCCGCCAAGTTCGTCCCCGCCAAACTCCGCGATGATGTCCATGCAACGCTTAAGGTGGTCGGTCCCTTGACGTCGGTACGCGGCGTTGTCGGACGCGAGGTTCTGATCGGCGTCCAGACCGGTGTCGAACGAAGGCCGCAGGTTGCGATCGGCCAGCCGTCGCTTCACCTCTTTGATCGGCAGTTCCCGCACCACGGAGGTCACCAGCGCAATCTCGATGCCTTCGAAACCCATATCCGCGACCTTGTCGATCAGGTGCAGATCGTGCTTCGAAAAACCGGCCGTCCAGTTCTGCGCGTGCACCGAAGCTCTCATGGCGATGTCTCCTGCCGGGTCGCACGCCGTCGGGCCCCGCGTTAGCTGTCGAGTTCGAACTCGCGAGCTGCGGCCGTGGGCGACACGCCCTTCTTGACCACAGCCGCCAAAGCGCCTAGGAATCGGCCCGGATGTCTGGCCTGCATCACGTTACGGCCGAAAAACACACCGCGGGCGCCGGCATTCACCGCGTCGTAGGCGTGCTGGAGCGAATCGACCTCCTTGGTGGTCTTGCCTGAGCCGAGCACGAGCAGGGGTGCCGGCGTGGACTTGACGATCTCGCTGAATTTCTTGCCCGTATAGAACGTCTTGATGGCGTCGGCGCCGATCTCGCTGATGATGCGGCAGACGGTGGCCACTTCGTCCTGAAGCTGCTCGCGCGGACGATCTTCGGTGTGGCCGGGGTAGAACTCGCCGCAGATCGGCAGACCGCACTGGCGTCCGCGGCGGACGAACTCGGCATACTGGCGGATGTTCTGCGCGTCGGTCTGCTCGTCGCCGGAATTGAGCGTGCAGGAGGTGATGCCCACATCCGCGCCAAGGGCCAGGGCGTCCTCGGGCATCATCAGGTCGCTCTGGAAACTGCGGCTGTAGCCCCACTGTCCGCCGTAGGACGACACCCACGTGAGTCGCAGCACCAGCAGCGGCCGATTCCGCGCGGCGAACACGCTGCCGCAGCGCTCGAGCATGCCCGGGGTGATGAGAATGCCGTCGGCGTCCCTGACGCCTTCGATGGCCCGCGGCAGGTCGTGCAGTCCGTCGATCGGTCCGTAATAGAAACCATGGTCCGCAGCCGCAATCACGGCATTTTCGCCGTCGTTGAGAAACCGCGCCATTCTCAGGTCTTTGCCGGTCAATCCCACGTGCATACTCCCATTGTTTGAGTGCCCAACGATGTTACATGCGACGCTTAGAGACTCGATGTCTTGAGAAACTCACGGTAGACCTCGCTGTATACCTCGACCTGGACCGGGTCCGGCTCCACGCGCTCTTTGACGCGCACGAAACGCCCGCACGCTTCGGCGATGTCACGGGCCGCGCCAATGGCCACCGCCGCCAGCATGGCCGAGCCCAGAGACGGCGACTCGGAGCATTCGAGAAGATCGACGGGCGTGTTGAGCACGCTGGCCTTGATCTGATTCCACAGGCGACTTCTCGCCCCGCCGCCAAGCGAGATCACCACTTCGGCCGGTCCGTAGGCGGCGTCGAGATACTCAATGTTTTCCCGAAGCATAAAGGCCACCGACTCCATGATCGCGCGGATGAAGTGAGCCTTCGTGTGGTGCAGCGACACCCCGCGGAACACGCCTCGCAGACTCGGATCGGTCCCGGGAAACAACTTGCCGGAGAAGTGCGGCGACACGGTCAGGCCGTCGCACCCGGGCGCGACGCGTGCGGCCATGTCGTCGAGCAGCGTGTAGACGTCCTCGCCCGCGGCCGCGATCTCCGGCGCGCAGAAGGTGTCCTTGAACCACTTAAGGACCATGCCGGCCGTCTGGCTGACGGCGAGGGCGATGAACCTGTCGGGCACACTGTGGGGCACGTAGTTGATATTCGCGTCCAGGTCGTAGCGCGGCTCGTCGATGGTGCGGATCAGGGCCAGGGCGGTGCCGGTGGTCTCCGTCAGGATGCCGGGGCGGATGTTGCCGCCCCCCAGTGCCGAAGCGGTCTGATCCTGCGCCCCGGTGGCGACAACCGTCCGGGTGCTCAACCCAAGCTGTTCAGCAGCCTCTGGGTGCAGCGGGCCAACGACGCTGCCGCTGGGCACGAGTCGGCCGAAATGCTCCGGCTCGACGCCGATGAACTGCATCATCTGCGGCCACCACGCGGCTGTGTTGATGTTCAGGTAGCCGCACGATGACGCATTGGTCAGCTCGCAGACGAACTCACCGGTGAGCCGGTAAATGATGTAGTCCTGAAGGAGCAGGAACTTGCGCGTGCTGCTGAATCGCTGCGGCTCATGACGCTTGAGCCACAGATACTTGCAGGCCGGCCAGATCGCAGAGATTTCGCCCAGGCCGGTGGTCTGGAAGAAGGCGTCGCGACCGAAGCGATCGCGAATCTGGTCGGCTTCGTCGGCCGCGCGACTGTCGATCCAGATGATGGCGTTGCCCATCGCCTGTCCATGCGCGTCGAGGGTGACGAACGTTTCGCCCTGCGTGCTGACGGTGATGATGCGGATGTCCTCGGGCCGGGCTTCGCTGGCCGCCAGAATGTCAGCCACGCAGCGCCGAAGGGTGTCCCAGTAGACTTCGGGGGGTAGTTCGACGCGCAACTCGCCGTTGTGAATGAGCGCGTATTCGCGGCCGCTGCTGGCGCGGATGCGGCCAGCGGTGTCGAAGAGGATGACCTTCACCGACGTGGCGCCGATGTCGATCGTCATGATGCCGTCGATGGAATGACCGGGTTGGGCGGATTGGCGCATGGGGCGCTCGCGAAAAAGGTCTGACGACGCCTGACGGCACGGAGGGATCCGAACCACGCCAAGGCCTAGGGCACGGAAAAGATACCGTGCGACGGCATTACGGCCAACCGTGGGGCCCACAAGCCTTGATTCAGCGTAAATCCTCAGACCCCGCATCGTGCGGCCGGCGTAACGTCACGATCTCGAAAGGCCCGATCTCGGGGCCATCTGACGTGGGCTCCTGCACGAGGTTCGTTCTCCGCCATCCGTCCAGGATTAGACCATCCAGCCGCGTAGGATGGTCGTAGGCTTCATGGCAACGCAGCACATGATCCTTGCCGTCGAAGCTGCGCCCAAGATGACTGAAGACAAGATTGGACTGCCGCAGCGCGAACCATCCGCGCTTCCGAGGCTGGGCGTTCGCGGTTTCGCGCGACACGGCGGCGCCGCGTACGACCAGCAACGGCGTCTGCCAGACGCTGCTCCACGAAGGGGCGCGGGCCTCCCGCCAGTCACCATGATGGGCGAGCAGGCGCCATCGGTAGGTTGCGTCCCCGCTCTGTCCGCGCCATAACGACTTGTAGAATCGCGATGGGTGCTGCAAATCACGGAACATGTTGGCGTAAGGTGCATATTGCAGCCATGTGACGCCGCCCTCGGCGTCCCAGAGCGTCAGCCACTGCGGCTGCGCGAGCCTCGCGGCGAATTGAGCCTCCAGCGGCTGGTGCCAGTCCTCGTTGTAGATGCCGTACCATGTGACGGCATCCTGATGGGTGGTGGCCGAAGAGAAAGGCAGTTCGCCGACGGCCGGCATCTTCAGGGGAACGGGCACCGAGCCGAAGGGGACGCTGGCGCGTGCCTGACCGACCTGCTCGTCAACATTCAATTCCATCACTGCGAAGAACATCCGCCCGCCTCGCACCAGTGACGCAAGCTGGGGGTCCGACGGCTCCGGCTCGGCCGCCTGGATGTCTGCGCTTTCGAAGGTGAGATCGACGCCTGCTCCCGCCGCCTCCTCTGTATCGGCCGCCAGCCGCGCCACGATGCGCATGGGTAGATCGCCGGCCGCACCGTCAATCACCAGTTCGACCCCGTCGCCCAGTCGTCGCGTCGTAACCTTGTCGGGTTGCATCGTTACGTCCGTGGCCGCCAGCCAGGCGCGATACTGCTCTTTCCTGGCCGGCGTCGCTTCCCGGGCGGCACCGCCTTCGAGCAGGTAATCGGCTCGCTCCGCGCCCATGGCTTCGTTGTAGCTGCCGCGCACGGCCAGTACGCAACCCGATTCGTCAACAGGCCGAAGCAGTTCGCGGCCGCAGCGCTTGTCGAAGATGCTGGTCAAACCACGCTGGGCATCGGCGGTGACGCGGTATCGAACGTTCTCGATGCTGTTGGACGTCGCGATAAGCGTCGGATCGCTGTCGGCCGCCGCATCGGCCGCGGGAATACGCACATATCCCATGGCCGGCACGTCCACCATGCGCCACGTCGCCCCCAGCGGCACCAGCTCCCGCCGCTCGCACGGCAGGGTGTTGATCACCACCCATTCGTCGGCCGCCGCAACCTGAGCCAGGATCGCCCTCTGTTCAGACAGCATCCCCTCGGCGGCAGCCCGAGCCGCGGCAGCGCGCGTGCGCAGCAAGCCGGTTTCCTGATCCGTCAACGCCCAATTGTGTGTGCACGCCTCAAGAAGCTGCCGCCATGCGGCTTCGACGGCGGCATCGACGGCATTCGCGTCGACCTGGGTTGGCACCGGATGCATCCCCGGCCCTGGAGGCGTGGTCAGACCCAGCCAGTCGTTCATGACGGCCAGGGCTTCGGCCTGCGCCATGCGGCTTTCGAACAATGCGCGGTCCCGGGCCAGATTCCACACCCGCTGATAGAGCAATTCGCCATGTTCCGTGTGGCCGCTGCGCACGGGCAAGGCCAGGCCTTCGTCCACCTGCTGCCGCACCTTGGCAAAGTAGTCGCGCCAGGTCGCCAGCATGGCTATCGCCTGCGCCGCCATCGCCGGCTCGTGATTCCAGCCCTCCACGAACGCCCCCAACTGCCGCAGTGGCGGCATTTCGTCATCCCAGCCGGGTCCGCCGTCGGTGACAAGACGCACGTTCCCCACCGCCGGCCGGCGCAGCGCCATTTCGCCGCCCGCACGGCCCTCCGGCCAGCCCCAGGGTCGGGTCTCCGGCCGCTCAACGCTGTGGTTGTAGCAGTCGCCGTTGACCAGCACGCGAGAACCATCGAGCCCCACCAGCCAGAAGGCGCCTTCGTAGCCGGTGCGCAGCTCAGATCGCTGTACGATCTTGTAGGTATGAAAATTCGGCACGCCGCTGCGCGCCAGCACCTGGACCAGTTGCGGGGTCACATCAGCCAGTTCGCCATTGTCCGCCACGTCCGTCCATACGCCCAGCTGGTCGTGCAGCCACCACCGTGTCCACGCGATCTGCCGCACGATCGTTTCGCCCCCGAGCTCGCTGTAGTGAGGATTGGTCCAGTTCGAACAGATTTCGATGCGGCCGTCGCGCACCATCGGCACCAGACTCGACCAGAGCTGCGGGTACGCTTCCCTGAACACCGGGACGACCGACGCCAGTTGCACGCTGTATCGCAGACCGGGGTCTTCGTGCACTGCCATCATCGCCTGCCTCAGGAAGCGGGCGTACCTGGCCATCGACTCGTCCGGCCGACGTGTGAAATCGATGTCCATGTGCGTCGTCGGAACGATCATTAACCATTGACTCTGTGATGATGCCTCCTGCGGCCGGGCCCATGCGCCGTTCATGCCATGCTCCACCAGCGATCCCGCGCCGAAGACGGCCGCGGTCAATACACTTGTCCTGAGCCATCGCGCGGCCATAACCAGCTCCTGCCACGGTTTCGCGATCGGAGAGAACCGCGCAGTATCATGCGATCCGGCGCGACGGTCAACTGGTGCGCCGTGCGGAAAGCGGTGTGACCTTACCGGCCGCGTTGACGGCTCTAGCCGCGAGGTCATACTGCCGACGATTCGAAAACACTCCGTGGAGCCGTCTTCCCGTGAAAGTCGCCGCGATTACCGGTCCGCAACAGTGCGAGCTCATCGACAAGCCCGACCTGCAGGCCACCGACGAGTTTCTGCTGGTCAAAGTGCGTATCTGCCCGATGTGCACCGAGTACAAGCTTTATCGGGCCGGGCAGAAATTGACCTGCCTTGGACACGAGGCCGCGGGCGAGGTGGTGGACGCGGGACGATCAACGCGATTCAAGGCTGGCGATCGGGTGGTGGTGATGCCGTTGTACGCATGCGGCCGCTGCGAGCTGTGCGCCAGCGGCGACTACATTCACTGCGAGCGAGGCGGCAATCCGCCAGGCGGGCGCGGTACGGCCACGTACGCCGAGCATCTGCTCAAGCAGGACTGGCAACTGCTGGCGGTTCCCGACGACATGTCGCTGGAGCACGCGAGCATGGCCTGCTGCGGCCTGGGACCGACGTTCGGGGCCATGCAGCGCATGGAGGTTGACGCCTTCGACACCGTATTGATCGCCGGCATGGGACCGGTCGGCCTCGGGGGCGTCATCAACGGCACCTATCGCGGTGCGCGGGTCATCGCGGTCGAGAGTCATCCGTATAGAAAAGAGTTGGCTTCGAGACTCGGTGCCGCGGCCGTCATCGATCCAACCGATTCTGACGCATTGGCGATGATTCGGGACTTGACGCGGGGACGCGGGGTCGACAAAGCCATCGACTGCTCGGGCGCGCCAGCGGCGCAGCGGCTGCTTATCGACGCGGCGAGGCGCAAGGGGCATGTCAGTTTCGTCGGCGAAGCAGGCCCGCTGGAGATCAGAATCAGCGATGACATGCTGCGCAAGGGCCTGACGTTGCACGGCTGCTGGCACTGGAACCTGCTCGACACCCGGCGGATGATGCAACTGCTTCGCGCCTCGGCCGCGAAACTGGACCTTCTCATCACCCACCGGTTCCCGATGACCCGTGTCAAGCAAGCCTGGGAGCTTCAGCTCACCGGCAACTGTGGCAAGGTGCTGCTCGATCCCTGGGGCGAGTGACACAGCAGAGCCCGCTCCGTGCGGCGGCAAAGGCGCGGTTCATCGATGATTCGGTCGCGAGGATGGCGATGGCGTGTTTGATGCGAATCTACGAGAGACCGGCCACGTGGTTCCAGAACTTCCCGCACCGGATGCACCCGTCGCCGCGCCATCAGGTCTGCAAATAAAATCTGAACAGCAATCCTGACGTCCTTTTCGCGCGCTATTCAAGCCCGCCACGGCGCGGCTTCGTGGTCGCGGGCTGTGCCGGCCCGGCACTATCGGACGGCTGATCCTCCACCGTCGTCGGATCCGGCCGATACAACCGCGTCTCCAGGGCCCATATCTTTTCCGTGAAGTCGCCGCCGGGTTGCTCGCCGCTGGACTGCGGAACGTTGGGCCCGCGCGTGGCGGCGATGGCCATCGCCATCTTCGCGTCCAGATTGTCCAGCAGGCTCACGAAGATGGCTTCGGGCGTCGACGGAATGCGCGCCGCCCCGAACTCCGGCTTCCCGTGATGCGAGAGAATGATGTGTGTCAGCACCCGCAGGATCGGTGCGGACACGACGGTCCCCGCCGCCTCGCATTGCCGAGCCTTGTCCGTCAGCCGGATCGCACCACGGGCGATATGCCCCACAAGCTGGCCGTCATCGGTATACGCAAAGCCCGCATCCCAGGTCAGTTCCTCACACTTGCCCAGATCGTGAATGAACAGCCCGAGCAGTACGATGTCGCGGTTGATCTGCGGGTAGCGTGGCAGCATCAGTTCGGCGAGTTTCATCAGGTTCAGCGTGTGCTCGAGCAGGCCGCCGATGAACGCATGATGCATCGTCACCGCCGCCGGTGCGCGACGCAGTTGGTCCATCAGTTGCCGATCCCCCAGGTACGCCTGCGCCAGGGCTTTGCAGCCAGGATGCGTCAGCGCACCGAGCATGGCGACCACCTCGGCCATCATCTGGTCGACGTCGTACTCGGTCGTGGGCAGCAGCCAGCCCAGATCGTCTTCGGTCGGCTCGGCGGCATAGATGGTGTTGATGATGATCTGAATCTCGCCCTGGTAGGGCTGAGTCTGTCCCTCGATGTACACGAAGCCGTCGGTCGGCAGGCCCTGGAAGATCTCCTCGCTCACATTCCACATGCGCCCGGGCGTGCGGCCAGAACGGTCGGAGAGCAGACATTTGAGAAACGGCTTGCCCGCCTTGGTCTGCCCCAGTTGGCAGTTGTGGATCGCGAAGATCGCCTCGATGAACTGGCTGGGCTGGAAATCACGGATCAGCGTGCGCTGGGTCACGGCGGGCTCCTGGTCGCTGCGGGCATCGGGCGGGGTTGGCGCAGTGAACGCCAGTCAAACCGGCGTCGCCATCCTATCGGCTGGTCTGACGCCGGCCAAACCTTTACAGTGGCCGCCGGAAAGGCCGCGACGGGTCAACGCATTTGATTTAACGCCCCCGATGCCTCACCATCTGCCCAGCCCGTCGACGGAGCCTTGGATGTCGCGCAGACGTTTCCACCTTTGCCTGTCACTGTTTCTGCTCGGCCTTGCCGCCGCACTCACCGCGCCGCCGGCCGTCGATCTCACCGTCGCCGCCTGGTTCTACAACGCCACGCAACCCTGGCCATGGACCTATGAATACCGTCAGCCGTGGCGCGCGATGTACGAGTTCGGATGCTGGCCGACGTGGATCATGGCGTTCGGCGCCGTCGGTCTGCTGATCGCCAGCTCGATGGTCCCGAAACTTGCGATCAGCCGTCGCCGCGTGGCGATCATCGTCCTGGCGGTGGCGCTGGGCCCGGGGCTGGTGATCAACCTCGGCCTGAAGGAAAACTGGGGACGGCCGCGGCCCAACCGCGTCGAGCAGTTCGGCAAGGACGCCCCCTTCCAGGCCTGGTGGCAACCGGGAAACACCCGCGACAGCCACAGCTTCGCCTCCGGCCACGTGTCGATGACCTTCGCCCTGCTCGCCGGAACGCTCACCATCGAGAACCGCCACCGCCGCCGCTGGGCCACCGCCGCGGCTGTCGCCTTCGGCTTGCTGATGGTCGCCGCACGCGTCATCTCAGGCGCGCACTGGCTCAGCGACGCCGCCATCTCCTCCGCACTCACTTACCTCGTGGTCAGTCTGCTGCTGTACCTGCCCGCGCCCCACCCGCACCCCACCGGCGCTATTGCGGAATCTGGTCCGCAAATCGCCGCTTGAACGCTTCCAGACTCTCAACGCCCGCGGGCAGCTTCGCCTCATCAATCAGCAGAATCGCAATACCCTCGCGGATCGGGTAGCGCAGCCCCGCCCCTGCGGGTCGCGTGGCCACCAGCTCACCGCCCTCCTGAACCAGCGGGCTGCGTGTCAGCGGGCAGACGAGAATTTCCAGAAGCCCTGGATCGATCATCGGTGAATCAGACGGCGTTTCGCTCATCTTGAAAATCCAGAATCAGAAATCGGCGACTTCCCCTCATACCGCTTCACGATCCACCCGCTCGATGTCCGCGCCCAGTTCCTGAAGGGTGCGCTCCATCTGCTCATAGCCGCGATCCAGATGGTACACGCGGTTGAGCGTCGTCGTGCCCTTGGCCGCCAATCCCGCCAGCACAAGCCCCGCCGACGCCCGCAGATCGCTGGCCATCACTGGCGCCCCGGTCAACTGACGCACACCACTGACCAGCACGCTCGGACCGTTGCGCACCAGATTTGCCCCCATGCGCAGCAGTTCCGCCACATGAAGGAAACGATCCGGGAAAATCTTCTCGGTGATGATGCTGTTGCCGTCGGCCATGCACAGCAGAGCCATAATCTGGGCCTGCAGATCCGTGGGGAAACCCGGGTGCGGCTGTGTGGTCACCGGCACGGGTTCGAGTCGCCGGTTGCTGGCGATGCGCACCGTCTGCCGCAACCCTCCATCCGTCGCCGCTTCGGGTCCGGTCGGCTCCACCTGCACCCCCACCGCCGCCAGGCGATCCAGCACCGCGCCCATCGTATCCACCGGACAGTTTTCCAGCACGACATCGCCATTGGTGATGGCCGCGGCCATGATGTACGTCCCCGCCTCGATGCGGTCGGGCAGCACCGTGTGCTCGGCCCCGTGCAACGACTCGACCCCGTGAATCGTGACGCGGGGCGATCCCGCTCCCTCGACGTGCGCGCCCATCGCGTTGAGCAGCCGCGCCACGTCCTCGACCTCCGGCTCACAGGCGGCCGACTCAATCACCGTCGTGCCTTCCGCCAGCGCGGCCGCGCACATGACATTTTCCGTTCCCAGCACCGTCGAGCCGAACGGCCCGCCCAGAAACACACGCTTGCCGCGCAGTCGGCCGGGCTTGCCGCCCGGGCTGTAGCCCGGCGCGCGGGCCACGATGTATCCCTCGTCCAGCCCGATCTCCGCGCCCAGCGCCCGCAGGCCGCGCAGATGCAGGTCCACCGGACGATCGCCGATGTTGCAGCCCCCGGGCATCGACACCCGCGCGTAGCCGCGTTTGGCCAGCATCGGGCCCAGCACGCAGATGCTCGCCCGCATGGTGCGAACGATGTCGTACGGCGCCTCGCTGCACGCCTGATCGCTGACCTGCAACCGCATCGGGCCCGGCCGCCCCTCACCCGATCCCCCTTCCGGCTCCACGCGCTGCACCGCCATCCCCAGCTTTGCCAGCAGACGCACCATGTTGCGGATGTCCGCCAGATCCGGCACATCGCGCAAGGCCACCGGCTCATCGGTCAGCAGCGCCGCCGCCATCAGCGGCAAAGCCGCGTTCTTCGCGCCATGAACCCGCACCTTGCCCGTCAGTCGCCGCCCGCCGTGAATCACAAATGCGTCCATGAAGCATGTTTTCCCACAACCACGTCAACCCGGCAACCGCACGTCGGCCGCGCCCCGCACCGCGATGCGTGAGAGCCCGCCCGCGCTGCACGCGGAATCATGGTAAAACAACCTCGGATTCACTCTTGCGTGTCTGCCGCTGCCCACGCCCCACTGGACGCCGCCCATGGACCTGACCACGCTCATTCGCGACATCCCCGACTGGCCCAAGCCGGGCATTGTCTTCAAAGACATCACACCCCTGCTGCGCGATCCGGCCGGCCTGGCCATGGCCGTCGAGCTCATGGCCAATCCCTACCGCGGCCAGAACGTCGAACTGGTCGTCGGCACCGAGAGCCGCGGCTTCATCTTCGGCGTCGCCGTCGCCCAGGCTCTATCCGCCGGCTTCGTACCCGTGCGTAAACCCAAGAAGCTTCCCGCCGCGACCATCGGCGTCGACTACGCCCTCGAATACGGCTCAGACCGCCTCGAAATGCACCGCGATGCCATCAGGCCCGGTCAGCGCGTGCTCATGGTCGACGACCTCCTGGCCACGGGCGGCACCATGAAAGCCAGTTGCGAACTGGTCACCCAGCTCGGGGCCAACATCGTCGGCACCACCGTGCTCATCGAGCTCGGGTTCCTTGGCGGCCGCAAGCAGCTCGAACGCTACGGCGACATCCACGCGGTGATCCAGTTCTGAGCCTGCGCGACACCATCCGCCCCCGACCTCCAACCTGGTTGCCGACACCCGATCCCCGTCCGTCGTTACACTGCGCCGCACATGGCCCGCGCCAAGGTCAAATCCCGGCTGCCCGAACCGGCTGGCTACTGGTCGCTGTCGCAGCAGCCGCTGCAGTCGCTGCTCTTTCTGCTGCCGCTGGTGGTCATCTATGAGGCTGGCACCCTGGCCTACGTCAGCCGCAACGGCGGGTACGCCGCCCACATCCTCGCCCACAAGATGCTCCGCCAGTTTTTCGAGGCCATCGGCGTCGGCGATGGCGCCTTCTATCTGCCCGGGCTGATCGTCGTCGTCGTTCTGCTGAGCCTCCACGTCACCCGCCGCGACCCCTGGCGCTTCGAGCCGGCTGTCTATCCCTGGATGGCGGTGGAATCGCTCATACTCAGCCTGCCGCTGTTCGTGCTCATGCTCGTGGGCTTCGGCGTCGCCCGCAGCCAATGGCATATCGTCGCCGCGGCCGCCGTGAACGCCCCCACTCCCTGGCAAACGCTTATGGTCTACAGCGTCGGCGCGGGCATCTACGAAGAGCTTCTGTTCCGCCTCATCGGCATCGCTCTGCTGCACATGGTTTTCGCCGACCTGCTGGCCCTGCCCGACCACGTCAGCGCCGCCGGTGCAGTCATCGGCACCGCCGCCCTTTTCGCCATCTATCACTTCGGACCCGGCAACCCCTTCCAATGGGCTCGCTTCAGCTTCTACAGCCTGGCGGGCGCCTACTTCGCCATCATTTACCTCATGCGCGGCTTTGGCATCGTCGCGGGAACCCACGCGATGTACGACGTGCTGGTGGTCCTGCTGCAGGTGACGCAACACAACCGCGGTTAGGACGCAAGGCATCCTCAGGATCATCGCACGCAGCAGATGGACTGCCGCGGCGTCCTAAGCGCCTTCCCGCGCACACCACGCAAACAACGCCCACCACTCCCGCCGCTGCAATATGATCAGATCCCCGGGCGCCTGACCCTCAGCCCATGCCGCCGCGGCTGCGTCCACCAGTTTGCCGGGGTCGTAGCTCACTACCTTCAGGCCGGTGACATCGACCTCGTCCATGGCCGGGTGCCGGCCGGTCTTCCGAAGCCAGTAGTGGCTGTTCGAAAAATCACCCTCCAACCGGTGCATGATGGCGTGCCAGTAACTGCCCGTCGGGGTGTCGATCCGCTGGCTGATCCGATGGCTGCGGTCCAGTTCGTCCACATATAGCCACAGGCCCGCCGCCAGCGGCGAATCCGGTCCTGCAGCCGCGTGACGCGTGACGCGCTCAACCCTGTCCGTCAGGACGTCCGGTCCCCGTGATGTGACCACCAGCCTGCCCAGCGCCTGGTCCAGCGGATGGGCCTCGAATAGTGGGTCAACCGCGTCGATCACCGCCTGCGGCAACTGCGACAGGTTCATGTGCGTCCCTCCATCTGCCGATGAAACGCTTTGCGGCTCCGTTGACACCGTCCGCGACGTTCGCCACCGCTGAATGAACCCGAGGGTAGGCCGACCGGTGAATCGGGGCAAACTTTGACGGTCATGCGGCCGCGAAGGCCGGAGGAAAACCGTCCTGTTGAAGCATGTGTGCGGCCGACGGTGGGCGCAACGTCGGGAATCCGCTACGATTGCCGCCTCGACCGGCCCGCCGAACCGGACCATAACCCTCCGGCCAGGCGGCGAAACGACTACTTTCCCCAGCGAGATCCAACCATGGCAGAGCAGAAGGCGACGAACATTCACTGGCACGCTGGCAACGTCACCGCCGAGGAGCGCCAGGCCAACATGGGCCAGAAGGGATGCACCGTCTGGATGACCGGCCTGTCGGGCTCGGGCAAGAGCACCGTAGCCGTCGCCCTCGAGCAGGTGCTGCTGCAACGGGGCAAGCACGCTTACCGCCTCGACGGCGACAACATCCGGCACGGCCTGAACAAGAACCTGGGATTCTCGGCGGCCGACCGCACCGAGAACATCCGCCGCATCGGTGAAGTCACCAAGCTCTTCGCCGACGCCGGCGTGATCTCCATCACCAGCTTCATCAGCCCCTACGCCGCCGACCGCGAGCTGGTCCGCAAGCTGCACGAGGACGCGGGCATCCCTTTCTTTGAGGTTTATGTCGCCTGTACGCTCGAGGAAGCGGAGAAGCGTGATCCCAAGGGCCTCTACAAGAAGGCCCGTGCCGGCGAGATCAAGGGCTTCACCGGCATCGACGACCCCTACGAAGAACCCAAGAACGCCGAACTGGTCCTGCCCACCCACAAACTGAGTATCGAAGAGTCGGTCGCCAAGACCCTCGATCTGCTCACCGCCAGGGGCATCATCTGACAGGTGGCCACGCGACGAAGCAGCCCAACAACCACAAAAGCCCGGGCATGCTTGCCCGGGCTTCTTATTTCCGCATCCATCGCGGAAGAGGTCAACCGACTTTGTGTGCGCGGCACCAGTCGCTGACCATTCGCACGCGTTCCAAGGCCTCTTCGCCCCCTCCTTCCGGCACTTCGTCTGACACGCCGAGGATCAATCGCCTCCCGAAAAGTTCCACCAGTCGCTCCACGCACGCCATCAGCCGCTCACGGGGATAGCTGTCCAGAAACAGGATCGCGGGAATACCGTCCAGCAGCACCTTGTCGCCCATGTGCTCGGCGATCTGCTCCAGCGTCACGTCGCCCTGCGGCTGGGGCGTAAGCGCCTCAACCCCGGAGAACGGCAGGTCTTTCAGGTAGGGCAGCAGACCGGTCACCGCGCCGTCGATATGCACATGGGTGAAGATGCCCGCTGCCTCGATCTGTCCCGCTCGCTTCTGATACCACGGCAGCAGGTACCGCTCGAAGTTCTCCGGCCCCAGCAGGTGTGCGTGCAGGTTTTCGCCGAAGTTCACGATCCGGACTTTGTCGCGATGCTCGATAATCTGCTCGAACTGCCGGTCGTAGCTGCGGTCCATCGCGGCCATCACCTGCTCGACAAGTGCTGGCGCATCCATGAGGGCGTAGATGAAGTCCTCCAGCGTCATCCAGTGTGTGGCCAGAATCTGGTACGGGCTCTTGGTGACCCAGAACTGCGGCCAGCCCCGCTCAGCCACGAACGCGGCGCCACGCTTGAACGCATCAAAGTCGAACACATACTCCCGGCGTTGTACGGCCCAGAGCAGCGCCCGCAGGTCGTCGGCCGACGCCACCGGATACCGCACGGTGTGCCACACGCCGTCCTCGTTGCGCTGACGGCGGCGCACCAGGTCACCGTGCGGAGTCCGCATCACCGTCACCTCCTGCGGGCCGTCCATGTGCGTCTCGATGCGTACCGTCGGGTCGAAAGAATCATGCACGGGGCTGGGCATGTCCGTGTAGTAGTGCACATAGCGCATCGAGATGCCCAGATCATCGAAAAGCTCGGTCATCGACATCCCCGCACACGCGGCCGGCAACCGCTGCCGGTCGCGATGCCACGCATACCACGGTTCGAGACGCGGCTGGAACAGGACATGCGGCGTCTGCCGCCGCTCGAATACCGCCAGGTTCATCTCGCGAAAGTTCAACGGCCCATCCTTCAATGAAAAACCCACGCGGCTTGAAGCAGCCGCGTGGTTCATCATGTATTCGCGTCTGTTTTCCGCAAGTCCGCTAACGCCGCCGCGCCACGCCCGCCAGGCCGACAGCCAGCAGAAGCGATGTCGCCGGCTCCGGAATGATGGCCGCCTGACCACCGCCGGTCAGGATGATGATGAAGGGGTTGATGTCCTCGGTGTTGATGACGCCGTCGTTGTTGGTGTCATACACCGCCGGATCCACGCCATAGGTCAACTCGAAGCCGGCCGGGTTGGTCAGCGCCAGAATGAACGGGTTGATGTCCTGCGTATCCACCACGCCGCTGCCATCGAAGTCCCCTGGAAGGCCGGCCGCATCCGCCACCGATACACGCAAGTCGAAGTTGTCGAAAGCCATGACGAACGCATCGGTGACCCTGCCGCCGTACAGCCAGAAGTTCGGGTCGTCCTCAGCGTAGACAAAGGGCTGGTTCACGATCACGTAGTAGGGATACACCTGTTCAAGTTCCAGGGAGAACTTGTGCACGCCCCACATGGCGTAATAGGGATCGCCTGTGCCGGCGTAAACAGGGTAGGTGTCTTCAGGGTTGTCCGGGTTCTGCACCTCGCCGCCGTATAGATCGGTCGATACCGTGTGCCAGTTCCCCAGATAGTCAAAGGCAGGATACTCCCCGACCTGGGCGCCGTGCATGTACTCGCCGTAATGGATCTGAAACAGCAGCTCGCCGTCACCCGCCACCGGGTCGAAGCCGGCCGTGCCCGGATCGTCTGGAGCCACTGGATTCGGCGCCCCTGCCGATGTCGCGTCGAAGACGTTGGCTGTCTGGATCGGCGGCACATTCATGCCATAGACGAACAACCGACCCCAACTGTGCGGGTTCGTGCCCGTGCCCGGGTATGCTTCGTTGATCCAGTCAAAGCTGAAATGCACCGGCCCCGGCGTCTGGTTGGCCGGCGCCTCGATCCACTGCGCATAACGCGGATAGAACATGATCGTTTCGAACACATGATTCCCCGGGTCCGTCGGATCGACCGAGCGGTTGACGTTGCCCAGGCCGTCCGCGAGAGTCGTACCCCCCACCTCGCTCCCGTCACGAGGATTGTCGAAGGTCGAGAATCCGCCCAGCCCCCCGGGGTTCGTCGCCGGCCCCCAGTGGCCGATCCACTTGCCAAAGTCGTATTGCTGACTGAAGCGGTGCGGCGGCACGCCGTCCGGCGATGTGTCGTTCTTCAAATTCGCCGTGCTTTCGAAGTCGCCGTTAACAACAAGATTGTCGGATAACGACGCCGAAACGGTCGCCGCCCCCATGATGAGTGCCACCCCAAGCAATTGAAGAAAAGCGTATTTCATCTGGCTCATCCTTCGAGAAATGGCCGTGGATATGAGAACCTGCCCAAGGCGCGAATTCCCCGTCCAAACGTAAGAAATGGGTCTGAAGGAACCCGTCCGAGTCACGGCCGCGCCAAGGGAACACCATCAACGATAAACCCACACGCCGAATAATACCCCTCAAAAAACGCGCACGATGAGTACCGTTAAGCGCAATACGCCATTCAACTGGCGCCGTGTCGCCGCAGCAGCCCCGCCAGCGCCACGACCATCACCCCCAGCGCCGATGGCTCAGGCACGACCGTGGAGGATGGCGTCCTCCCCAGCCGAGCCACAAAGCTGTTGATGTCCTGCGTATTGACCAGCCCGTCCCCATTGAAGTCGCCGCTGCGCTGCGCCCACACCCGGTTATACGCCGCGTCATACTCAGCCGGCTGGGTCAGCGCCAGAACCCAGGGGTCGATGTCCGCCTCATCGAACGTCGCGTCGTCGTTCATATCGCCCAGCAACCACGGATACACCGACCGTCCGTCGCTGACGAACGCCTCGAACACGAACTCAGCCAGGTAAGCCGCCCCGACCGGCGAAAAGTGCAGGTTGTCATCGTGCAGGTAATCGTTGGCCAGCCAGAACGACCGGCTGCCTGCCGTGCTGTACAGATTCACCCAGCCGGCTCCCTTCGCCTCAGCCACCTTCTGCTGGCTGTCCATGACCGACGGCAGATACCAGCGCGACGAGTCGTAGCTGCCCAGCAGCAGGACGTCCGCGCCCACCGCCTGAATCCGCTGCAACATCAATGACAGCCGGTTCTCGAAAGCAATGCCCCCGCCCGACCACTCGTTCTGACCGATCATGATGACCACCAGATCGGTATCCAGCAGCTCCAGTTGGTCGTCGAAACTTCCGTCGCGCCGGGCATAATTGGACGTGTTCCATCCGCTGTTGCTGGCGCGGTGGACCCGCACTCCACCGGCATCCGGCGAGGGCGCGAGATTGTTGTAGCCCAGGATCGAGAAGGCACCCTCAGTCACGGATTCAATGCGCAGCGTGCGGTCGTCGCCGGTGAAGGTGTGACGCCACGCGGCCGCACTGGACACGGGCCCTTCACCCTGGAGCGTAGCCAGCACCTGCCCCGCGCCGTCATACACCACGGCCGCGCCCCCGAGGGGGCCCACGTAGTAGTGCAGTTCGACCTCGTCGCTGTACGCCTCAAACCGTGTGGCCGCGCCCGGCTCGGCCAAGCCGACCCACTGCCCGTCTATCGCGCGGAAAGGCGCTCGATCGACGTTCGGCCCGCTGCCGATGAGCTTCCTCCCCGACTCGGGGTAGCCGCCGGTCAGGTAGCTGAACGACTGGTAGCCGTAGCCGCCGTCGCCGTAGTAAGCCTGCATCAGCGTGCGAAAGTCGGGCACCCAACTCGCCCAACTGAAGCCCTCGAATGACAGTGAGTCACCGAGAATCACAATATTCGCCTGCTCGCCGGCCGCCAGCTTCGCCTTGGTGGGCGCCAGCACCGGCCCGACGTTCCAGGTCTGGTCCGCCGCCCAGGCCGCCGGACTGGCCAAACCGAGCACCACCAGCGCCAACCCCAATGTGCTCACATCAAGGCGCACCCGTCGCGCCGCCTGACCGCAACGGAGTCCGCGTAACGATGCAAACTGCTTGCTCATCGTCTGCGATCCTAACCTCCCATCGCCGCAAACCAAGTGAAACCCTGGGAAAATCGCCAAAATCGTCTTCTGGCGCCGAGACACGCGGCCCGTCAAAAACAAGACCGCTTCCGTGGGGAAGCGGTCTTCGCCGCGGGCCGGGATGCGGCGTTGGATCCTATGCCAGGCGTCACCGCGCAAAGAGCCATGCTCATGCCGGACTTTACGCCCGGTGACGTGAAGCTACACTACTGGTCGCTTGGGCTGGCCATCGTTTGGCCAAAACAAGCTTGGCTGCACGACAATCACTTTAAAGGCCAGCAATCAACAGACAAGGGAGACGTGCGAAACCCTTTCTCTGTTTTGCGCAGACCTCGCCGGGGCGGACGTGCCGCGGGCCGACGCGTTGTTGCGGATCTTCCGCCCACCGACAACAGAGGGCGTTGAACGGCATCGCCGCACGATGTCAACGCTGTCATCCCATGGACCCCATCCACGTCACCATCGCGGCCGAAACCGGCCTGGCTTACGGACGCGGCGTCGCCAAGGGCGTGGTCAACTACGCGAATATCGCCAAATCATGGTCGATCGGCCTGGCGCCGTTTGAGGGCGTGCTGCGGCTTCTTGAGGTCGCACGCCCCAAGGGGTTGATCATCCAGTCCCCCAGCCGCGAACTGTCCCGGCAGATCGCCGACATGGACATCAAGGCCGTCAACGTCGCCGACAACGTGACCGGCCACTGCCTGCCCACCGTCATCAGCGACCATCACGCCATCGCCGCCAGCGTGCTCGATCACCTCATGAGCCGCGGCCTGCGGCACTTCGCCTTTGTCGGTCGAGCCGGCCAGTGGTTTTCCGACCAGCGCGAACAAGGATTTCGCCAGGCGATTCAGGCCGCCGGCCTGCCCGACGCTTTGGCGGTGTATTACCCCAACGATGAGGAGTACTACCTGGACGGCCTGCGCCGGATGCTGCGCCAGTCACCGATGCCGCTGGGCATCCTCGCTTCCGACGATTACTGGGCCCGCGAAACCATCGCGGCGGCGCTGGACAACGGCTACCGTGTGCCCGAGGACGTCGCCGTCGTCGGCGTGGATAACGATGAGCTGTTGTGCGAAACCAGCCGCGTCCCGCTGTCCAGCGTTGTGGTCGCCGCGGAACGCATCGGCTTCGAGGCCGCCACACTGCTCGACCGCCTGCTGAAAGGCCAGGCCATCGACCCCGGTCCATACCTCGTCCCGCCCCGCAGCGTCGTCGTGCGCCAGTCATCGGATGTACTGGCCATCGAGGATCAGAACGTCGCCGAGGCCGTCCGCTTCATCTCTGAAAACGCCCATCGGCCCATCGGCGTCGAGGATATCCTCGAACAGCTCACCGTCTCCCGCCGGCAGATCGAAAAACGCTTCCAGATCGTGCTCGGGCGCTCACCCGCAGCCGAGATCCGTCGCGTCCGCATCGAACGGGCCAAGAAGCTGATGGACACCACCAACATGCCTCTCTCACGCATCGCCCAGCAGACGGGCTTCACCGACGTGTCATTTCTCGGCAAATCCTTTCGCCGAGAAACCGGCATGACGCCCAGCCAGTACCGTCGACGCACACGCCCCCAGGCTGGTTGACCCCCGTTCCTCTCGCCGCGACACTCCCCTCTGCACGACGCGGACGAGAGCCGCGGGGCACGCGCCCTGCGCCCGGACCGTACCCACGGACGCCCAATGCACGGCCCCGTCCAGCAGACACACCCAGGAACCTTTATGACCGCGAGGCAGCGCCCACGCTCGATCCTGATCGCCGCCGAGACCGGCCTGGCGTACGGCCGCGGCATCGCCAAGGGCGTGATCAACTTCGCCAAACACCACCGGACGTGGTCCATCCTGCTGGCTCCGTATCAGGACATCGTGAACCGCCTCGCCACAACACGGCCCGATGGCCTGATCCTCCAGTCACCCGGAGCCGATGCCAGCCGAGCCGTTCACGCGATGGGCATTGCGACGGTGAACGTCAGTGACGCCCAGGGCGACCACCGGATCCCGACCGTCATCAGCGACCATCGCGCCGTCGGGCAGCGAGCCGTTGAACATCTGGTCAGCCGCGGCCTGCGACATCTCGCGTTCAGCGGCCGACAATCCGACTGGTACGTCGCCCAGCGATGCCAAGGCTTTCTTGACGCGCTGCGCGACGCGGGCATCGCCGAACCGGCTTTCGTTCACACCCCTGGCCCGCGCGGTTTCGCGCGCGCAGGACTCCATGCCCTGTTCATGGCCGCGCCACGCCCGCTGGGCATCCTCGGCGCCCACGACTTCTGGGCGCGAGGCCTCATCAAAGGCGCGATGGAGTGCGGTCTGCGCGTGCCTGAAGACGTCGCCGTTGTCGGCGTCGACGATGACGAACTGATCTGCGAAATGTGTCCAGTTCCCCTCTCCAGCGTCGCCGTCGCCGCCGAACGCATCGGCTTTGAAGCGGCCGCGATCCTGCACCGCCTGCTGCAAGGCGAAACGGTCGACACTGGCCCCTATCTCGTCCCGCCCAAGGGCGTCGTCGTACGACAGTCGTCCAACACCCTGGCCATTGAAGACCAGACTGTCGCCGCGGCCATCCGCTTCATCCGCGCCAACGCCCACAGGCCCATCGCCGTCGAAGACGTGCTCGACCAGATCAACGTATCCCGCCGCCTGCTCGAGCAGCGGTTCCGCACCGTCCTGGGCCGCTCGCCCGCCGCCGAGATCCGCCGGCTGCGCCTCGAACAGGCCAAACAACTGCTCGACGCCACCGATCTGCCGCTTACCGAGGTCGCTCGACGCGCCGGCTTCACCGACGTCTCGTTTCTCGGCAAATCGTTTCGACGCCACACCGGCATGACGCCCACCGACTACCGCCGCCGTACACGCCCCGATCCCGATTGAGCCGCCCACCGAGCACAGACTCTTCGCGCCCCCTCCCACCCTGTGAAAACCCCCGACTCGGGGCCGGGGGTGATTCACACGTCATCGCGGAAATCGCGCCGCATTCACCGCCGACGGCGGCCGGCGGCGGTCAGCGCCAGTCCAGTCATGAACAGCAGCGCCGAACCCGGCTCGGGAATGACGCCCATTCCAAACACCGAGGCGTGATCCAGTACCGCCCACACCGTGTTGCCCACCATGTCCAGACCATGCGCGCTCAGCGGAAGCGCCCCGCCGCCCAGACCCGCCTCGAAGGCGCCGAACGAGCTGAGCACAAACTGCTCGCCCACGCCGCCGTCGCTGTTGGCGTCGATCGCGTCGATCCAGGCATTCAGACCAGGATCGAAATACAACAGCCGCAGGTCCGCCTCGACCATGCCGGCCGGCAGGGCGTTCTCGTCATAGGTCAATTGCAGCACGTAGACATCGCCCGCCGCGTCGAAATGAACTTCCACCGCCTGTCCCGCCAGCGCTGCCGTGCTGAAGCCGCCCGCTTCCGGATTGCCGATGAACGCCAGCGACACGTTCTGCGTCGTCGACGACTCGCCGCCCACCAGCGCCGCCGCCGTGTCGGTGCCGCTGATGCCCAGGCCCGCGGCCGCGAAGTCCGAACCCGCGCCCACCACACCCGCGTCCTCTGTCAGCACCGGCACGGTGTAACGAAGCTGCCAGACCACGTCCGCCATGCTCTGCTTGCCGTTGAGATAACCCTGCTCCTCAGAGGCCATTGCCATGGCGACGGTCAGCTCGCCCTCGTACAGGCCCGCGAGCTTGCCGGTCGGATCGAAGAACGCCTGCCCCGCCTGCTGCTCACCAGGGTTGACGAAATCGCCGACGCTGATGCCGTCGACACTGAAGCCCTGGCCGCTGACGCTCACGCCCGTGATCTCAACATCCGCACGTTTGGCCCCGACATGCGGACCCGCCGCGGCGTTGGCCAGCCAGACCGTGCCGTCCACACCCGCGTCGATGGGCGATCCGCTGTTGTCGGTTAGTTGCGGAGCGTCGTACACGGTGAGCTTCATCCACACCACATCGTCCCCGTCGCCGCCGTTCAGATCGTTGACGATCGTCGCCTGAGCCTCATACATGCCCGATGACAGGTTGGCGTCGTAGCTCACCAGCGTGCCGGTCGACGCCCACTGTCCGGGATGGATCGTCTCGTTGGCGGCCGGAGCGCCCAGGTCCATGCCGCCCGGATCGACCTGCACGCTGAAGGTCGTCGAGCCGCTGCCATCATTGTGCACGAACAATTCGAACGATCCGCCAAAGGAGCCGCGCAGACGGTTGGTGCCGACGCCCAGCAGTCCCTCCAACTCGCCGATATCCGTCGCCACGTACAGGCTTGAATCCAGAGGATCGCCGATCATGTCCCCACCCCCGCCCGCGCCGCCATTGATGCTGAAGTTGTCGATGGCGAATTCGCCAGTGCCGCCAGCCGTGGCGATCAACTCCAGGTTCAGCCACATCGCCTGAATATTCGTCAGGCTGCCGACCGGCTCGATGTAAATCGAACCGCCCGCACCCTCAAAGCCGCCGAATGCCGGGCCGGCATCGAAGAAGTGATCCAGCGGGTAGTACACGTCCTCGTAGTTGCCTTCGCTGTCGCTCAAGCCGATCCACAACTCCGAGGACGGATAATCACCGGCGATCGCCCACGCGAAGTCAAAACTGACCGTGTCGGCGTAGCCCTGGGGCGTGTCATAGAACTCAAAGTTCAGCGTCGGCCACCAGGGACTGTTCAACGGGTTGCCCCACAGCGCCGCACCACTGATCAGCCCGCTGTTGCCCGCCGCCTGATAATTGCCGTCCACGAACACATTGTTGTTCGTGTAGTTGTAGAGGCTCATGCCCGAATCGTCGGTCCACCACGAATCGTCCGGCAGCAGGCCCGGCGGCGAATCAGGCCACCACGTGGCGTCGACGTTGCGGTCGAATGTGTAGAAACTTGACTCCGCCTCGAAAGCCCACGCCACGCCCCCAAGCAGCGCGCAGCACAACATCGCCAGCACAAAACGCTTGCCATTGACCATCGGCCATCCCCCACATAACGGGATATGTCTCGGCCGCCCTGCCGTCCACTACGGCGTCCCCTCCTCCTCAGGCGGCGGAGCTTTGAGTTTACAGGGCAATCGACGCGGAGGTGAAGAAATACAGCCCTCTTCCCGGGGATATTGGCACCTTGGGTGCAGTTTTTTCGCGCACCTCCAGGGGATCACCGCTCTTGTGTCAAACTGGTGAAACTGGCCCGCACCCCGTCGGCCGCCCGTCGCCTATCATGATCCCTCCCCGCCGCCAACGCCGGAGTTGCCATGACCGTCTGTGACCTGCACATCCACTCCACCGCTTCCGACGGCACCACCCCGCCCGCTCGCCTCGCCTCCCAGGCCCACCGCGCCGGCCTGCGGGCCATCGCCCTCACCGACCACGACACCACGGCCGGCATCCCCGCCGCCGCCGCCGCGTGCGCCCGCCACGGCATCGACTTCGTCCCCGGCATCGAGTTGTCCGCCCAAGCCCCCGTCGCATCGGGCCAGGCGGAGGCCACCGGCACGCTGCACCTGCTGGGCTACTTCGTCCGCCACGACGACCCCACCCTCCTAGACATCCAGCAGCAGGTGCTCCACGCCCGTAACGATCGCAATCCACAGATGATCCAGCGCCTGCGCGACCTGGGCGTGGACATCACCTACGACGAAGTGCTCCAACTGGCTCGCGGGTCAGGCGCGCGGCCCAGCCGTACCGTACCCGACGGCTCACGGGACGATCGAGGATCGCCCGCCTCCACCCACCAGCCACCCCACCGCACCCCTGTCATCGGCCGCCCCCACATCGCCCAGGTCATGGTCAACAAGGGGTACGTCAAGTCCATTCACGAAGCCTTCCGACGCTATATCGGCCAGGGCGCCGCCGCCTATGTCCGCAAGGACCGGCTGCCCCCCGACCAAGCCATCGCCGCCATCCGCAACGCCGGCGGACTGGCCGTCCTCGCGCATCCCGTCCAGCTCCGCCTGCCCGACCTGGACGCCCTCACCCGTTTCGTCGCCCACCTCAAGACGATCGGCTTGGCCGGCCTCGAAGTACGTCACCCCGACCACACGCCCGCCGACGTGCGCTCCTTCGAATCCCTCGCCCGTCAGCTCAACCTGCTGCCCACCGGTGGCAGCGACTACCACGGCACGCGCAAAACCATCCCCCTCGCCAGCCAGCAGGTGCCCTACACCTGGTTTCAGGCCCTCCGCGCCGCGGCCGACGCCAAGTGACGGCCGCCGACCGCCTCGTCCCACCACGGTAAACGGCCCCAGGCAGAATGAGAGAAGGCTGCTGGATTCGGGCCCCAGCGGCTTATTGCCTGTACGATGCCAGCGGTTTTCCCCCACCGTGTTCACGCATCGCCCCACGTCCCGGAGCCGCCCATGCCCGCTCGCCGTCCACCCGTCAATACCGCCTCCTCACGCACGCCGATTCTGCTCATCGCCAGCGGCGATCTGCGGCTGTCGGCTAATCAGACCTGCTGGCCGGCCCAGCGCGAGATGGAACGCGAGCTGGCCCAGGCGGTCGAGGCCCACGGCCACCGCATCCACCGCGCCCATCCCTATGACGCCAACCAGAAGCACGGCTTCATCGGTTCGCAGAAGCAGGGCATGGAAATCTTTCACGCCATCGACCCCCAGGCGCCGCTGATCGTCGCCGAGGCGGTGTGGCAATACTCCCACCACGTCCTGCCCGGCCTGAGCACGCACCAGGGCCCGATTCTCACCGTCGCCAACTGGTCCGGCCAGTGGCCCGGGCTGGTGGGCATGCTCAACCTCAACGGCTCGCTGACCAAGGCCGGCGTGAAGTATTCGACACTGTGGAGCGAAGACTTCCGCCACGACGCCGACTTCAACCGCAAGCTCGGCCAGTGGCTGAAGACCGGTCGATGCACGCACAAGCTCGACCATGTCGTTGCGCTAGGCCGCGTGAAGCTGCCCGCCAAGGCCCGCGCCGCCGGCGAGAAGCTCGCGGCCGAGCTGCGGCGCCGCAAGGCCATCATGGGCGTGTTCGACGAAGGCTGCATGGGCATGTTCAACGCCATCATCCCCGACCACCTGCTGAACCCCACCGGCGTGTTCAAGGAACGCCTGAGTCAGTCGGCCCTCTACCACGAGACCACGCAGGTCGGCGACGCCGAGGCCCGGGCCGTCTACGACTGGCTGGGCGACAAGGGCATGACCTTCCATCTGGGCACGGACGCGACGACGCAGCTCACCGAGCAGCAGGTGCTCACGCAGTGCAAGATGTACATCGCGGCCGCCCGCATCGCCGACGACTTCGGCTGCGACACCATCGGCATCCAGTACCAGCAGGGGCTTAAGGACGTGCTGCCCGCCAGCGATCTTGTGGAAGGCATGCTCAACAACGCGCATCGCCCGCCGGTCAGAAGCCGCGACGGCAAGCGCACGCTCTACAAGGGCCAGCCCATTCCGCACTTCAACGAGGTCGACGAGTGCGCCGGCCTGGACGCCCTGATGACCTGTCGTGTGCACGCCGCCCTCGGCCAGCCGCCCGAAACCACGCTGCACGATCTTCGCTGGGGCGACAAAGACGCGTCGGGCACCGTCGACGACTACGTGTGGGTGTTCCTCATCAGCGGCTCAGCGCCGCCGGCCCACTTCGTCGGCGGATGGAAGGGAGCCGACTCGATGCGCCAGCCGCCGATGTACTTCCGCCTCGGCGGCGGCACGCTGCGCGGCATCAGCAAGCCCGGCGAGATCGTCTGGTCACGCGTTTACATCGAGGCGGGCAAACTGTGTATGGACCTGGGCCGGGCCGGCGTCGTCAAGCTGCCGGCCGAGGAAACGCAGCGCCGCTGGGACGCGACGACCCCGCAGTGGCCGATCATGCACGCGGTGACCTACGGCGTATCGCGCGACCAGATGATGGCCCGCCACAAGGCCAACCACATTCAGGTCGCCTACGCCAACGACGCCTCGGCCGCCGACCAGGCCATGTACGCCAAAGCTGCGATGGCCGCCGCCCTGGGCTTGAAAGTCAGCCTGTGCGGCACGGACAAAGCCGGCAAGCCGTGGGGATGAGTGTGCTTTACGGCAACCTTGGAGAGATGGGTAATCTGCCGTGACGGTCAAAGTGCTCCGATCGAGAAATCCATTGATCGCCTCAGCCATTTACCCATAATGAAGGCGGCATACGTAATCATCTCCCGCGCATGGCGTCTGGTGACGGCGCTGCTGGTGTATGTCTGCTCTTTACTGCCGAGGTCATCATGTTCGACTCGAGAATTGCTCTTGCGGCTTTGAGCCGCGCTGTCGTTGTTGCCGCCTATCGGCGGCGCATCATCGCCCATGCCGTTGCCATCGGCGCCCTGCTGTTCGGCAACTCCGCCCAGGCACTCATCGAGTCTGGCGCGGGCACCTCCGTCCGTGCTGCACCTGGACGTGCCCTATTCGGCTATGGCGAAGGTGTAACCATCGGGATCGTTGACTCGGGCATTGACGCCACACGGCAGGCATTCTTCGACGATCTTGACCTTACCCGCGTGCTCGGCCAGACCGATTTCGTAGGCGACGGCCTCGCCGGCGACCCCAACGGCCACGGTACTGCCGTCACAAGCATCGCGGCCGGACGCGGCTGGTACAACACGACCTTGGACGATTTCTGGCTGCCGGGTGTCGCCACCAAGGCCCACCTGCTTTCGGCCCGTGTCCTGGACGCTGACGGCAGCGGCAGTGAAACCCAGGCGCGCAACGGCTTGGGCTACCTGCTCGACCACGGAGCACAAGTCGTCAATCTCAGTCTGCACTACTCCGGCTCCGGCGGCGGAGGCGGGCTGACCATGCTCAGCGACTGGGCCGCCTACGAACTGGGCGTCACAGTCGTCACCTCCGCCGGCAACACCGGCGATGCAGCAGATACACGACCACAGATGCCCGGCGACGGTTTCAATGTACTGACGGTCGGCGCCACCGCCAACAGCGGCTGGTTCAAATCCGACTACGACCAGGTCGCAGACTTCTCGTCGTATAGAAGCTCATTCGCCGACGTGAGCAAGCCTGACCTCGTAGCCCCCGGCACGAATATCACATATGCCATTGCCGGCGCCCCACCTGAATTCGGCGCGGGCTTCGTAAAGCGTGGCACCAGCTTCGCCGCGCCTCACGTGGCCGGCGCGGCGGCTCTGCAGATCGGGTACGGGCAGACACACGGCCTGAGCACCAGTCCCATGCTCATTAAGGCCACCATGTTAAATACAGCCGCACCGGTCAACGATGCGGGTGGCCAGCCGTGGGAACCGGCCGGAGTCAGTGAAGCCAACGGTGTCACGCATATCACCGCACCGCTTGACGAGCACAGCGGTGCCGGCCAACTCGATATCACCGCTCTGTATCACCAGTATGTCGCCGGCGAACATGAACCGGGACTGGTTCCGTCGGTCGGCTGGGACTTGAATGAGGCGATCGGTCTCGATCCGATCGATTATGTCCTCAACGTTCCGCTGGCCGTCGGCGACACCTTGACGGCGACACTCACCTGGCTACGCCACGTTATCCGCCACGACGACGGAGACGGCGCCATCGACAGCGGCGACTGGTTTGAGCTCGGCGAGTTTCCCGAGAACCTTGACCTTTGGCTCTTGCGCGATGGCGTGCCCGTCGCCGTCTCCGAGGCCCAGTTCCTCAACGTCGAGCACATCCGCTGGGACATCACCGTCCCGGGCGAGTACTCCCTTCGCGTGATCCGCCAGGAAGTCGCCCGGACCGATGACAGGGAAGCCTTCGCCCTCGCCTGGCGCACCAGCGCGATCCCCCAGCCCTCGTCTGGCATACTGCTGCTGACGGCATCCGCAGGACTCCTTGCCCGCCTCCGCACGCGTGGCCGTTGGGTGGCGGTAGTGGGCGCTAGTCTGAAACCAGCCGGGCTTGAACTGCGCCGCCGCCCTGCTATGCTGATGTTCGGTTGGCGGACCGACACCCCCCCACGCCGGCCCTCGGCACCGCTGCTCGACAGCGGGCGTTTTTTAAAACTGACTCGGACCTCGACCCGATGGATGAAGCAACGGTCTTCTCCCGCGGCGATCTGGTCATCCACCCCCGGCGGCCCGAATGGGGCACCGGCGTCGTCGATCAGGTCACCACGATCACTCACGAAGGGCGGTCCGCCCAGCGGCTGGTGGTCAAGTTCCAGGCTCGCGGGCGGGTGGCGATCAACACCGCCGTCGCTCCGCTCAGCCCCGCCGGGGCCGCAGCCGGCGCGACCGTCACAGAAGAAGGGCCCCCCTCGGGCCCCGCAGCAGGCAAGGACGCATCGAACGCCATGAGTACACTTCGACCTTCAACCACGAAACAATCCGCCACCGGCTGGCTCGGCCAGCTCGCCCAGCGCGGCGAGAGCAACGGCCCCCGCGGTGTGGGCGGACCGCTTCAGGAATTGCCCGACAGCATGCTCGACCCGTTCTGCACCACGGGCGAACGCCTGCAGGCCACCGTCGAGTCGTTCCGCTTCGGCGAGAATCCCGCCCAGAACCCGCGCGGCCTGATCGAATGGGCCGCCGCCCAGACCGGCAAGGACGACCCCCTCACCGAGCACACCCGTCACGAGCTTGAGGAAGCGTTCGTCTGGTTCGGCCGCAAACGCGACCGCCACCTGCTGGACCTCGTGCGCGACATGAAGCGCAACGGCCAGCGCGCCGAGGTGGAAGCCCTCGCCCGCCAGACCCGCTACCCCGCCGCCCGCATCAAGCTCGAACGCGCCCTGCGCGCGTGAGTCCGTCCGCATCCGCGCCCCACGCACGAGCCTCCGTCACTTCGAATGCCCGTTCGTCATACGCGGTCCCTCGCCCGCGCTCTACAATGCCGCCATGGCCCAGAGCCCGCGCCAGCGCGTCGAGGAGCTTCGTCGCCAGATCGAACGGCACAATCGGCTGTACTACGTCGAGGCCGCCCCCGAGATCAGCGACCAGCAGTTCGACGCCCTGCTCGCTGAACTGGCGCAGCTTGAGACCGACCACCCGGAATTCGACAGCCCCGACTCGCCCACCAGGCGCGTCGGCGGCGAGCCGATCGACGGCTTCACCACCGTCGAACATGCCGCTCGCATGTACTCGATCGACAACACGTACTCGAAGCAAGAGCTCTACGCATGGCACGAGCGCGTCCGCAAAGGCCTGAAGCACGAAGCGGACGCCGGCGCGCCTGGACTGTTCGGCGACGGCGATATGGAGATCGGATATGTCGTCGAGCCCAAGATCGACGGTGTGGCGGTGAGCCTGCGCTACGAGGACGGCCGCCTGGTCCGGGCCGCGTCACGCGGTGACGGCCGACGCGGCGACGACATCACCCACAACGTCCGCACCATCCGGGCGATCCCGCTGCGCCTCAATACTGAGAAACGCAACGCGCCCGACGTCCTAGAGGTCCGCGGCGAGATCGTCATGACCGCGGCCGAACTCGACCGCATCAACGCCCTGCGTGCGAAGCATGGCCGTAATGACCTGGAACGCGAACCCTTCAAGAACCCGCGTAACGCCACGGCCGGCACGCTCAAGCAGCTCGACTCCCGGGTGGTCGCCCAACGCCGCCTGCTCTTCTACGCCCACGGCCGGGGCCAGATTGAAGGCGCGACCTTCGTCCACTACCACGAGCTGCTCGACGCCTTCCGCGACTGGAACCTGCCCGTGGCTGAGGACGTGGCGGTCTGCGACGACATCGACGCGGTGTGGAAGAAGATCGAAGCCTTCGAGGCCAAACGCCCGACGCTCGACATCGGCACGGACGGCATGGTGGTGAAGGTCGACAGCCTCGCCGCCCAAGACGCCCTGGGCTACACCAGCAAGTCGCCGCGTTGGTGCATCGCCTACAAGTACGCGGCCGAGCAGGCCCAGACGAAGCTGCTGAGCGTGACCTGGTCGGTCGGCAAAGGCGGGCAGGTGACGCCCGTCGCGGAACTCGATCCCGTCTTCATCGCCGGCACCACGGTCAAGCGGGCCAGCCTGCACAACATCGATCAGATCCGCGAGAAAGATCTGCACGAAGGCGACACCGTCACCATCGAGAAGGCCGGCGAAATCATCCCGCAGGTCATTGGCGTCGTGGAAACGCATCGCAAGAAAAACGCCAAGCCGATCGAAGCCCCGACCGCCTGTCCAAGCTGCGGCGAGGCGCTCGTGCGCCTGGAAGATGAAGTCGCCCTGCGCTGTGTGAATCCGTCGTGTCCCGCCCAGCTACGCGAACGCATCATCTGGTTCGCAGGGCGAGGCCAGATGGATATCGACGGCCTGGGCGACAAGCTCGTGCATCAACTCGCCGATGCGGGTTTGCTGCACTCCTTCGGCGACATCTACCGGCTCGCGGACCAGCGCGACAAGCTGCTCGCACTCGAGCGTCTGGGCGAGAAGAGCGTCGACAACCTGCTGGCAGGGATCGAGGCGAGCAAGACACGCGGTCTGGCGAGCGTGCTGGCCGGACTCGGCATCCGTCACATCGGCGGCAAGGCTGCCCGCGCACTCGCCGAGCACTTCGGCGACATCGACAAACTCCTGGCCGCCAGCGAAGACGACCTGGCCGCGATCGACGGCATCGGCCCGATCATCGCCCAGTCCGTCACCGCCTTCTTCAGCGCCGACGCCGGTCGCCAGACCATCGAAGACCTCAAGCACGCCGGCGTGAAGCTCCGCGACAAGCAGCCCCGACGCATCACCGCAGCCGATTCTCCTTTCGCCGGCAAGACGATCGTCCTCACCGGCAGCCTCGAAAGCTTCACGCGGCCCGAGCTGACCAAGAGGCTCGAAGCCCTGGGCGCGAAAGTCACCGGCAGCGTGTCGAAGAAGACCGACCTGCTCATCGCCGGCGACGAGGCCGGCAGCAAGCTCGACAAGGCCCGCGAACTGGGCGTCGAAGTCTGGGACGAGACAAAACTGCTCAAGCACCTGGGGTCTGGCGCATGATGCACGGCAATGAAACCTATGTGGCGATCGACACCGAAGTGGACGGCTTCAGCCCCGGGCACTACTCCATGCTCAGCATGGCGGCCGTCGCGTTCCGACTGGACCGGACGATCCTCGGCACGTTCGAGCGCAATCTCGAGCTTCTGCCGGGCGCGAAACAGCATCCGACGAATATGAAATTCTGGCGCGACAACCCGTCGGCATGGGAGGCGTGCCGCAGAGATGCCATCGCCCCGACAACGGCCATGCGCCAGTTCTATGATTGGGCCAAAGCGCTGCCCGGCGATGCTTCACCGGTCCTGGTGGCCCACCCGACAAGCCTGGATCATCGCTTCGTACACTGGTACCTGGAAGAGTTCGTGGGCGAAGATCCGTTCTTCCCGGCCTGTCTGGACTTGGCCTCCTACGCCATGGCGCTGATGGGAACGCCGTATACCCGGTCACACAAGCCCTTCATGCCGGCCGCCTGGGTGGATCCAACGCCCCACACCCATGTGGCCATCGATGACGCCATGGGCCACGCATTGACATTCTGCAACGTCGCTGCCGCGGCCGAGCGACTGCGTCTGGCGGCGGCGGCAGGCTAAACTGTTGTGCTGGACCATGAGCAAGCCTGTCACAATCCGTCCCGCCCATGCCCGTGATGTGCCGCGATTCGCGCGGATCATCAACGACTGCGCTGAATACGGGCTGATGCTGCACCGGTCACACGCGTTCCTGTACGAGCGGCTGCGGGATTTCTACGTCGCTGTCGTGCCGGGTAATCCGGGCGGTGACGGCGAGGCTGAGGAAGCGGTCGTCGGCGTGTGCGGCCTGCGGGTGATCTGGTCGAACCTGGCTGAGGTCTACGCCCTGGCGGTCGATCCGACGCAGCGCGGCCAGGGCGTCGGCCGCAGGCTCGTCGACGCCTGCGTCGAGGAAGCCCGGCGGCTGGGCATCCGCAAGCTGATGAGCCTGACCTACGAGCAGGTATTTTTCGAAAAGCTGGGCTTCAGCGTCGTCGACCGCCAGACGCTGCCGCTGAAGGTCTGGAGCGAGTGTCTGCAATGCCCGAAGAACCAGGCCTGCGACGAGATCGCCATGGTGCGCGTGCTCGAAGACGTGCCTGACCTGGCGATCGAGAATGGCGTCGGCCGCGCCCCCGCACCGGCGCCCAGTGCATACATCGTCCCCGTCATTCTGCGCACCACAGCGCCCAGCACCGACGAGTAACCAGGCGTCACGTCCCGGGTGGGCCCGCCCCGCGGGGGACGGGCGAAGCCCTTATGGACGATGGGGTTCACGCCCGGGTAAGTGAAGGCGCCGCTTCCCGAGCACGATTACCATCAAGGTCAGAATGTACGCGATGACGGCCAGCACCAGACCCACGATGAACCCGCCAATGAACATAGGCACGAGAGTTTCTTCGCCCAGCGAAGTCAATTCCCGCACCTGTTGGGCAAGGTTGAGCCATTCCCCCTTCTCGTCGACAACAATCGCCGCCAGCCGTTGTTTCAGGTCCAGCGTCGGGTAGTTCGGCGTGAAGTAACGGCCGATCCGATAGGTCGCCAGGTAAATCGGCAGGGCTGTAAATGGGTTGGTGATCCAGACGGCGGCGATGGCGGTGGCTCGATTGGAGTAGGTCAGCGTGGCCACGATGGCCGATGCGATCATCTGAAAGCCCAGCGGCGGCGTGAATGCGAAAAAGACGCCAATGGCCATCCCGCGAGCGACTTGCTCGGGGCTGCCGTGGAATCCCAGCACCCAGTCGATCGTGCGGCGAACACCGCGTCGCAGGCGGGAGGAGGCTGGGCTCGTATTCCTCTTGGTCGTCATCGGCTATTCTCGCGACTATCACCATCGGATCGCCATCGACGCCGGGCTCCATCCCCATCCCATTACGGGGACCGGGTCCGACCCCCTCCGCCGAGCACCCACCTTTCACCAGACGGCGTTGTTAACCTACCAGTTCTCGGCAGTGCGAGTTCGCGCCAAAGCCGTCGAGCCGGTACAGCCGTCTATGGCCACGCACAGGCGCCGCCGGATACGCAGGGCGAAACGATCATCGGCCGGCCTGTGGTAAAATGCCACGCGGCCGCGAGCAGCACCAGACGCCTGCGGCCTCAACAGTAAACGCCTTGACCACCGCGGTTGGAACGCCATCCGCGGCGAAAAGTATTGCGCCGGCATCGATCTTCTACTTTGAACCTTTCACTTTGAATCTTGAACGCCTCCACCTCCCCCCACGCCTGGCTGCACGCGGTCGTCGACGCCCCCGCCGTCGACCAGTTGTGCTCCGCGCTGGCCGCGTCTCCGCGCGTCGCGGCTGAGGGAAGCTGCGGGTCCAGCACCACCCTGCTCGCCGGCGCGCTGGCGCTTCGGACCGGCAAGCCCGTCCTGCTGACCGTCGGCCACCTCGATGAAGCCGACGACGCCGTGGAGGATCTCGAGCTCTTCGCCGCGGCGGGCTACGACCTGCCGGTGCGTCGCTTCGGAGCGATGGAAGTTCTGCCCGGCGAGAGCAGCGTGAGCCTCGAACTGCTCGCCGAACGGCTCGCGGTGGTCGAGTGGCTCACGGGCTTCGGCCCGCGGCACCCGGCGTCACAGGCCGGCCCGCCGCCGGGCCCGTGGGTGCTGGTCGCCCCGATCGCCGCTCTCATGCAGTCGGTCCCCCGGCCCGAAGCGCTGGGCGACTTCTCACTCACGCTTACCGCCGGCGGCGCCATGCCCCCCGGACGCCTGCTGGACTGGCTGGACCGGGCCGGCTACCAGCGCGCCGACGCCATCGAACAGCCCGGCGACTTCACCATTCGCGGCGGCATCATCGACATCTACGCCCCCTCCGCCCGCGTCGCACTCGACGACAAGACGCCGCACAGCACCGCTCCGCCGCCCAGCGCCGAGCCGATACCCCTGCGCCTCGATTTCTTCGGCGACGAAATCGACACCCTCACCCTCATCGACACCGACACCATGGGCTCGGGCGCCAGGCTTCGCCACGCCCAGCTTGTGGGCGCGTCGACCGCCCAGATCCAAAACGACGACCGCACCACCCACCTGCCGTCTCTGCTGCCCGACGATCGGCTGGTGATTCTGCATGAACTGCTCGAGCTTTCCGAACAGGCCCGTGGCTACTACGAACGCCTCACCAACGCACGCGGCATCTATAGCCCCCAGGCTGTGCTCAAGCACCTGAGCGCAGGGGCGCATGTGCTGGTGCACCAATACGGCTGCGCAAGCGGCGATGACCTGCGGGTGCGCCTGCCCGTCCATCCGTTGCCGAGTTTCGACCAGAACGCCGCCCAGGCCGTAGTGGAACTGGACGCGATGGCGTCGGAGCCATGCAACCGCGCTGTCGCCCTGTGCAGCAACCAAGGCGAGCGCGACCGCCTGGCCGAACTGCTGGCCGAACGCGACTCCGAAGCGCGCCACGCCGTCGACCTGCAACTGGGCTACCTGCACCGCGGTTTCGTCTGGGGCGATGGCGACGAGGTCATGGATGACGCCGCCTCGCATCGGGTCACCCTCGTCCCCCACCACGAGCTGTTCCACCGCTACCACACCCGCCGCCGCATCCGCCGCGTCAGCACCGCCGTCGACCGCGCGTCCGACGCCTTCGTCGATCTGGAAGTCGGCGATCACGTCGTGCATGTGGACCACGGCATCGCCCGGTTCGTCGGCCTGCGCACCATGCGCCGCCAGAATGTCACCGAGGAGTATCTGACCCTCGAATTCGCCCAAGGCGCCAAGCTGCACGTGCCAGCCACGCAGATCGACCTGGTTCAGAAATACATCGGCGGGTTCCACGGCAAGCCGCCGCTGAGCATCCTCGGCGGCAAGCGATGGGCCAGGCAGAAGCAGCAGGTGGCCGAAGCCGTCAAGGACATGGCCGCGGAACTGCTGCGTGTGCAGGCTGCCCGCGCCAGCATGCCCGGCGTGCGCTATCCCGTCGATACGCCGTGGCAGAAGGAGTTCGAGGCCGAGTTTCCCTACGAGGAGACCGACGACCAGCTCGCCGCCATCGCCGCGGTCAAGAAGGACATGGCCGATGAGCAGCCGATGGACCGCCTGATCTGCGGCGACGTGGGTTTCGGCAAAACGGAAGTCGCCATCCGCGCCGCCTTCAAAGCCGCCGAGGCGGGCAAACAGGTGGCCGTGCTCGTGCCCACCACCGTTCTGGCCGAGCAGCACGAGCGCACCTTCCGAGGGCGCATGGCCGACTATCCCTTCCGCGTCGCGTCCATCAGCCGCTTCAAGACCGCTGGCGAACAGAAGAAGCTGCTCGACCAGCTCGCCGCCGGCCAGGTCGACATCATCATCGGAACCCACCGCCTGCTCTCGGCCGATGTGAAGTTCGCCGACCTGGGCATGGTCATCATCGACGAGGAGCAGCGCTTCGGCGTCGAGCACAAGCAGCGGCTCTTGCAGTTCCGCCTCACCGCCGACGTGCTCACCCTCACCGCCACGCCCATCCCGCGCACGCTGCACATGTCGATGCTCGGACTGCGCGACATCAGCTCGCTGGCCACGCCGCCGCTCGACCGCCGGGCGATCGTTACCGAGGTGATTCCTTTCGACAAACGCCGCGTCCAGCAGGCGCTCATCCGCGAGCTCTCGCGCGAAGGGCAGGTCTTCTTCGTTCACAACCGCGTGTACAACATCCACACGGTGGCCGACGAAATCCGCCAGCTTGTGCCCAGCGCCCGCGTGATCGTCGGCCACGGACAGATGGCCGGCCACGAGCTCGAAGCCGTCATGCTCAAGTTCCTGCGACGCGAGGCCGACATCCTCGTCTCCACCACCATCATCGAATCGGGCCTGGACATCCCCACCGCCAACACCATGTTCATCAACGAGGCCGACCACTTCGGCCTCGCCGACCTGCACCAGCTTCGCGGCCGCGTCGGGCGCTACAAGCACCGCGCCTACTGCTACCTGCTGCTGCCGGCCGACCGTCCCATCACCGACACCGGCGCCCGTCGGCTCAAGGCCATTGAACAGTTCTCCATGCTCGGCGCGGGCTTCAAGATCGCCATGCGCGACCTGGAGATCCGCGGCGCGGGCAACATTCTCGGCAAGGAGCAGTCCGGCCACATCGCGGCCGTCGGCTACGAAATGTACTGCAAGCTGCTCGAACAGGAAGCCCGCCGCCTGCAGCACGCCGAATCGATCGAGCCGGTGAAGACGCATCTTGAGCTGCCGCTGCCCGGCGGCGCGGGCGGCCTGCGCATTCCGCCGCAGTACGTGCCTTCCGAAAAGCACCGCATGGAGGCCTACAAGCGCATCAGTCGCTGCCTGAGCCTCGACCAGCTCGACGAGGTGGTCGAAGACCTGCGCCAGGCCTACGGCGACCCGCCGCCCGCCGCGGCCGCGCTGATCGAAATGGCCGAGCTGCGCATCGCCGCGAGCATGCTCGGCGTCCGCACCGTGCGCCTCGACGGACCCGACGTGATCTTCCGCCTCGACCCGAGCGCGAAAGCCGCTCGACTTCAGACCACCCTCGAAGGCGTCGCCGGCCGCGTGAGTCTGATCGACGACCTGACCGTCTACTACCGCCCGCCCGCCAACTACCTCGAATCGCCCGATACGCTGCTGGCCGTCCTGCGCCAACGCCTGGTCGCGCCGCTGCGTGAGGCGGCGGTTCACGCCTGATCCACAATCCTGGCCGGCTCAAGCAGCGCCAGCCACTCGCGGTTGCCTGCCGCGCCGCGCTTGCCTCCGCCGCGCACCGGCGACTCGATCACGCCGCGCACCTGCACGCCCAGCGACGGCATCTCCGCGAGCACGCGCTCGCAGATCACCCGCGCCTGCTCGTCATCCAGGACTCCGCGCCTCGATCCCTGTCGCCCGCGGATCGCCTGCTCCTGCGCCTCATAGTGCGGCTTGATGAGCGAAATGATGCGCCCCCCCGTCGGCCGATCACCGCGCACCAGCCAGCGCAGCGCCGTCGGCACCGCCAGCCGCTGCGGCGTCCAGCCCAGGTCCAGCACCACCAGATCACATCCGTCGAAACCTGCCAGCGTGAAAGGCTCGAAATGCAGCGCGTTGGTGCGCTCGATCAGCGTCACCCGGGCATCAGTGCGCAACGTCCACGCGAACTGCCCGTAGGCCGTATCGATGGCGTAGACATGCCCCGCGCCCGCCCGCAACAGGCAGTCCGTGAACCCGCCGACGCTGCACCCGAGGTCGGCGCACACCGCGCCGCGTACATCCACACCCAGCGCACCGAACGCCTCCAGCGCCGCCGCCAGCTTCAATCCGCCACGCGAAACATAGGGGCAGTCCGCCTCCACCATCATGCCGCGATCGTACCGCCGGACGCCTCCGGGAGCGCTTCCCCACTCCTGTTTCCGAGCGGCAGGGCGCCGCACGCCATGGAGGCGCGACCGGTGCGGCCGCATGCACACCCGCACCCCACCGCCTCTGCCGGGCGGGGGCGGAGGATCCCTGGCTTCACATCCGTGGTCAGCTCTTATCGCCGCCCGACAGCCACCGCCTGCTGCGGCGGCGGGTCGTAGACGTTCAGGCGGTTCTTGCCCGAACCTTTGGCGTCGTACAGAGCCGTGTCGGCATGGCGGATCAGTTCGTCGCCGCTGCAAGGCCGGCTGTGGCGCAGCGTACTGATGCCCATGCTCAGGCTCAAGGTGCCGCGACCGTCAACTTCCGCGCCGAACCCGGGCACGCAGAAGCGCATCTCCTCGACGATGCGCTGCGCCACCCGCCGGGTCCGCTCAAGACCCGTCTGCGGCAGGAGAATCACAAACTCGTCGCCGCCGAAGCGGCCGGCAATATCACTGCGCCGGCAGCTCGCTTCGAGCACACGGGCGGTGCGCTGCAGAATCTCGTCGCCCGCCTGGTGGCCCAGCGTGTCGTTGCACGCCTTGAAGCCGTCCAGGTCGATCATGATGCACGCCAGATCGTGATCGTAGCGCTGAGCCTCGGCGAACGCTCGGCCGAGTGCTTCATTGACCGCGCGGCGGTTGGCCAGCCCTGTAAGCGGGTCGGTCGTGGCCATCGTCTCAAGCTGACGGACAGCATCCTCAAGCTGGCGATTCTTGACCCGCAGCGCGGTGAGCGTCGACGCAAGCTGGGCCTGCAGCCGCACGTTCTCCTGCTTCGTGCGCCACATCGCCAGCGTCTTGTCCACCACCAGCGGCACCGCGAACAGGTAGTCGCCCGCCTTCACCAGGTAGTCGCTGGCGCCTCGCCGCAGCGCTTCCATGGCCGTGGTCGCTTCCCGATGGCTGGCGATGACGATCACCGGCAGATCCGGACGCAGATCCAGCAGATGTTCGAGCAGGTCGAGCCCGCTGCCGTCGGGCAGCTCCAGCGCGGTGACGACCAGGTCGTAGTCGCGCGGGTCGATCGCCACCGCCTGCACCAGCGTCCCGCATCCGCGTACGGTCGGGTGGCCGAAATGATCGTCCAGCGTCTGGGTCAGCGCGTGCAGCGCCTGCGTCTGCCCTTCCACCACCAGCAGCCGGGGGTTGCTCGTCTGCATACGTCCGCATCCGCCCTGAAAGACCCGATAATCACCGCCGCCGCCGCGACAAACCCGCCTGTATGACCATCGGCCACCGCCCACCGCCGCATAAGTCCGCGCGACGCGAACAAAGCCCTTTCGCTCTCCTGCATGTAGGAGCCTTTGTTCATCAGGGACGGCCGGGTCCGGCTTGCCCCGGCGCGTCCGCGGCCGCTAGACTCTGCCCATGATCCGCATGATCCGTCCCACCCGTGACCCACGCCCGCGATCGCCGCTGCACGCCCACCCACGCTCCAGCCCCGGCGCCCCGGCCGCACTGGCCCTCTGCGCCCTCCTGACCGTCGCCTGCCGCGGGCCCCAGGCGGCCGGCCCGACCGCCATCGAGATCGACGCCCGCGAATACTCGCGCCTCTTCGAGGCCGCGACGCTCGTTTTGCGCGACACCGGCTTCGACGTGGCCCGCCAGGACTACCGTTTTGGCGAGCTTGCCTCCACGCCCCTCAAGAGCCCGCTGTTCTTTGAGTTCTGGGAGCCGACGCACGGCCACGGCCTGACCGTGCAGGACAGCACCAACGACCAGCGCCGCGTCGCCCGCGTCTACCTGGAGCCGGCCGCCAGCGCCGCGGCCGATGCGGACGAACCGGCGAACTACGTCATGGGCGTGGAGATCGTCATCGAACGCCTCCAGCAGCCGCTGCGTTATCTGACCAACTCTCCCCGCCAGCCGATCGGCACGCTTGCCGACGTGCCGGCCGAAGTCGCGCGACTGGGTGTCTACGGGCCCTACTGGCAGCCGGTCGGCCGCGATGACGCCCTCGCGGCGCGAATCCTCGCCCAGGCCGTGCGGCGATCCCTCACCCTCCCGCGCGAACAGACCCCGCCGCCGCCCTTGCCCGCAGCCGCCGACCGGGCGCTTTGAGTCCCCCGCCGTCGCACGGCCCGATGCGTCGCGGCGGCCGATGCCACCGACCCGTGAGAACTTCATGGCCCAGACCGATCCCACCTTCGCCACCCCTCGCTCGACGCCGCCCGACGCCTCCATGCCCGTCCTGCGCCTGGGCCATTCGCCCGACCCTGACGACGCCTTCATGTGGTACCCGCTGGCCAACTTCGTCGGCCCCGACGGCTCGCCATACACCCCGAAGATCGACACCGCCGGCTACCAGTTCGAGCACGTACTGGAGGACATCCAGTCGCTCAATGAACGCTCGCAGCGCGGCGAACTGGAGATCACCGCCCTTTCGATTCATCAATACCCGTTCGTCGCCGATCAGTACGCCCTCACAAGCTGCGGCTCCTCGATGGGCGAGGGCTACGGGCCGATGGTCGTCGCCCGCCAGCAGCGCGACCTCGCCGACTTCCTCGTCCCCATGTCGAGCCCTTCAGGGTCGGACGCTTCTCCAGACCTCAGCCGCCCCGTCCTCGCCATTCCCGGTCTGCGCACGACCGCCTGGCTCGCGTTCCAACTGCTCATGCGCCAGCGCTGCCCGGAGCTGGGCGCGACCCGACGCATCAACTTCAAGGTGCTGGCGTTCGACCAGATCATCGACGCGGTCGTGCGCGGCGACGTCGCGGCCGGACTCATCATTCATGAGGGCCAGCTCGTCTACGGGCAATACGGCCTGAACTGCCTGGTGGACCTTGGCCAGTGGTGGACGGGGCGCCATGATCTGCCGCTGCCTCTGGGCGGCAACGCGATCCGCCGCGACCTGGGCAACGCCATGCCGGTGATCTGCCGCGTCCTGCGCGACTCGATCGACTACGCCCTCGAACACCGCGACCAGGCCGTCCGCTTCGCCCTTCAATGGGCCCGCGGCATGGAAAGCACGCTGGCCGATCGCTTCGTGGGCATGTACGTCAACCGCTGGACCCTTGACTATGGCCCCGCCGGCCGCAAGGCCGTCGCCCTTCTGCTGCGTGAAGGCATCGACGCCGGTCTCATCCCCGACTGCGGCCCGGTCGATTTCGTCACGCCAGCCGCCGCCTCGAAAAAGGCGTCACCACGTCTCTAGAGCGCGATGCCCACGGCCTGCGCCGGATTGTCGCGTGTCAGACGCAGAGCCTCGGCTTCGTTCAGACCCACGTGCGTGACCAGGTTGTCGAATGCGCGCGGCATGGTGCCGGCCGATCCCACCAGGTGCTTGTCGCCCGGGGCGCGCACCACCATGTCCTCGCCCACGTCCAGCTCCCATCGGCCGATCCGATAGCGCCCCGGCCCCAGACCGGCGGGCGATACCGCGTCGCTCACGACGATGCACCGGTCCAGCCCGACCGCACGAAGATAGTTGCCCAGGGCGAAAAACGGCACGTGCGCGCCATCGGCGATGAAGCACGGTCGAATGCGATCGCTGACACTCAGCACGCGCTGGATGATGTTGTCGTGACGGTCGATCTGCTTCGGACAGCCATTGCCCAGGTGCGTGAACAGCGACAGACCCGCATCCGCGGCCGCCTTCAGTTGATCGAGCGTCGGATCGCAGTGCCCCGCCGCAACCGCGACGTGCTGCCTGACCAGGTGCCCGGTGACCTTCAGGCCTTGATCGAACTCCGGCGCCAGCGTCACCAGCCGGATAAGCCCCGCGCCGGCGTCCAGCAGTTGCTTCATCGCGTCAAGATCCGCCGGCCGCACCGCGTCGCGAGGATGGGCGCCGCGGTACCCGTCCTCAGGATGGATGAACGGCCCTTCCAGATGAAACCCCGCGACCATCCGGGCCACACGGGCGTCGGCCGCCCGGATGGCGACCAGCTTCCGCAGACGCGCCAACATGCGGTCCATCCGCTCGGTGATTAACGTGAGCAGGATGGCCCGAACACCGTGCGATTCAAGCAGCTCACAAGCGAGGCGGATCCCGTCCGCATCGACCTCATCCTGGTTGAAGTCGACGCCGCCATACCCGTTGACCTGAATGTCTATAAATTCTTTATTTTTCATGGCTAAAGTAATTTCCCCTCGGTTCGACGCTCCACGGCCGACGGCGTTCGCGAAAGCGCCATTTTGTCTAAGTACCGAGTATATACAAACTTAAAGCCGTCAGTTTGACCGCCGTCTCACATTCTGCTAAGATTGTGGCCATGCCTGCCTCCACGCCCTCCCGCAAGCGTAAACGAACGACCAAGGCCAGCGCAACAAAGAAAACAGCGCGGTCAGCGTCTTCCCCTGTCAAAAATACACTCCTGAATATGACTTCAGGAGATATCACGAATTACGCATCCGCCATGAAATGGCTTGCTGCGCATATCGACCACGAACGCATGCGGTTTGTCCGTTACGACAAGAAGGCCTTTAATCTTAACCGCATGGCGACGCTGCTCGAAGTGCTGGGCAACCCCCACCAGCAGCTCAAGTGCGTCCAGGTGGCCGGCACCAAGGGCAAGGGTTCCACCTGCGCTATGCTCGCCAGCACCCTGCGGGCCTGCGGCTATACGGTCGGCCTTTACACCAGCCCGCACCTGGTCGACCTGCGTGAGCGGATCTCCATCGACGGCCAGATGATCCCTCATGCCGATCTCATCGAAATTTTCCGCATCATCGCCTCCAAGCGCAAGACCTTCGGCGAGGATCAGCCCACCTACTTTGAAATCCTCACAGCCGCTGCCCTGCGCTATTTCGCCGACCAGGCCGTCGATATCGCCGTGCTCGAAACCGGCCTCGGCGGCCGCCTCGACGCCACCACGGCCGTCACACCCCTGGTCTGTGGCCTGTCGCAAATCAGTCTGGACCATACCAACATCCTCGGCGAGACCCTGCCCGAAATCGCCCGCGAAAAGGCGGGCATCTTCAAGCCCCAGGTGCCCGCCATCAGCGTCATCCAGGAGCCCGAGGTGGTCGCCGCCTTCAACGATGCGGCCGTGGTCACCCAGACGCCGCTCAACTACCTGGGCGAGCATATCGACTTTTCCTACCGTTTCGAGGCCAACCGCGAGCTTGGCCCCCACACGCGCGTCAGCGTCACCACCGACACCAGCAAGTTTGAGCATCTGGCCGTGCCTCTGCGCGGCGAACACCAGGCCCACAACTGCGGCCTGGCGCTGGCGATGCTCGATAAGCTCAAGGCCCACGGCTTCGAGATCGCCGAGGAGGCCATCGTCGAGGGCCTCACCAGGACCGAACTACACGGCCGCATGGAGCAGGTCTGGACCGAGCCGCGCGTGCTCATCGACGGAGCCCACAACGCCGCCTCCATCCAGGCCCTCATCCGCTCCCTGGGCGCCCACATCAGCTACGATTCGCTCGTGCTGATCTTCGGCTGCGGTGAAGACAAGGACATCGCGGGCATGCTCAAGCAGATCGCCCTCGGGGCCGACAAGGTGATCTTCACCAAAGCGCGGCTCAACCCTCGCGCCGCCGACCCTGACGACCTGCTGCACCGCTTCAACGACTTCTCAGGCAAGATGGCCCAGACCTCCGAGAACCTCACCGAGGCCCTGCGCGTCGCCGGCCGAGCCGTCAGCCGTGAAGACCTCATCGTCGTCACCGGCAGCTTCTACCTCGCCGGCGAAGCCAAGAAGTACTTCGCCGACCTCGAAAGCAAACGCGCCAAACGCTGAACCGTCCAGAGCCATTCATGCCGTGGTGGATGTGCGCTCGCAGCGGGCGTCGCGGCAGCGCTCAGGTGTGGCTCGTGACCAGCAGCAGCGCGTCTTCCCAGCCATCCGGCGTCGCCAGTGACGCGAACGCTTCGCGCGACGTCGCGGCGACAGCCGTGCGCCTGCCTGTCGTCGGGTCAATCCAATGCGCCTGCGGCGTCGAGCCGTCCGTCAGCGCCCGCACGTTCACACGCACCGCCCCCGACCGCGCGACATAGATCAGCGCCGCCTTCCCATCCTCCGAACGCATCGCCACGCTGCGCTCCAGGCCGGCGCCCTCGTCCCCGTCGAGCAGGTCGCCGCCGACGTCCGGCACCCACGCCCACCAGCGCGGCAACGACGTGAGCACCCGCCGATACACGCTCAGATCGCGCGCCCCCGGCGAGTCGATCCACCGCCGCCACTGCCCCTGTTGCTGCCACGCATCCTGGTGACCGTAGCTGTGATGCCCGCCCGCCAGATGCGACCAGTAAGCCTGCTTGCGGATCTCCAGCGCCGTCTGCAACCGTCCGAACTCCAGCCCTTCGTAGCCGCCTTCGGCCATCACCGTCGGCTTGGCTGGCGTGCGGGCGTAGTCGGCCCGGGTCATCTCCACGATCTTCTCATACGTGATGCACGGCTGGTTCATGTTGAAATCCAGCCACGGCTCGTCGTGAATGAAGCTCGACGACGTCGGCGACGGATCCGGATGCACCGTGATCAGATGCCTGGGCGCCCGGCCTTGCGCGTCGGCCGCCTGCAATCCCGCCGCCAGCTCGCGCAGCACAGGCAGGAAGGACATCTGCGCCTTCGGGTACATCGTCCAGACGATATGCGGCTGCCCGCGGTATCGCTGACCGATCCACCGCGCATACCCGCGGGCGTTGGCCATCGTGATCCGCGCGGCCTGCACCTGATGGTAAATACCGATCACCAGAATCAACCCCAGCTTCTCCGCCTCGCGCACCACCGCGTCCATGCCCGCGAAATATGCATCGTTCGGCCGCGCGGGGTCGTCCTCCACCCACGGCCGCTGCCCCGCGACGTTCGCCTTGTCGCCCTCGCCCACGCCCGTGGCCATCACCTGAAGCACGCTGAAACCCTGGGCCTTGCGCCGCTTCATGACGGCCACCGCGTCCTCGACGGTGAAGTCGCGGAACAGATCCCACTGCGTATCGCCAAGCCAGAAGAACGGCTCGCCATCCTGATCGACGAAGTACCGCCCATTGTCACTGACGCGGATGAACGTCATGCCTTCACTCCCCTCGCTCATGGTTCAGGCTCGCCGACGCCGGCCGCCCGTCGCGCGCCGATGCCCGCAGAATCGCGTTATTGACGCACAAGTCCACCAGCCGCGCATCGGGAGGATCCAGCTGGGTCTGCTGCGAGAATGACCACAGGTCGTCGGCCGACACCACCACGCGATAGCGTGGACCCGCATCCGTCGTCGCGGCCTCAAAGGCGGGCACAAAGCGGCACGCCCGCTTCGGATCCTCCCTGGCCAAGGCCGCCGCCACCGCCCGCAGTTCATCACCACCCAGCGTGCAGACCATGACGTGGCGGGCGCGCGGCAACGCCAGCACATCCGCCCACCGTGACACCCCGGCCGACCATTCCAGTTCATCCGCCGCGCCCCGGCCGCCCACGATCGCATAGTCCGCGTCCACCGCACGACGCAGGGCCTCACCGAGCATCGCCGCCTGACCGCCGCGGGTGCTCTGTGCCTCGGTCAGCAACGGCGAATCGGCATAATACACCCCCCAGCGCCAGCGGCTGTCGAACTGCCGTGCGCCGACCGCCTGCTGCGTCGATGCTCGGCCGATCGCCAGGTCCGGCGTCTGGCCCCACATGTAGCTGTCAAACGGCACCGCTCGCCCCGGCTGATAGAACGCCACATCGTCCGCCGCCACCCAGTGAATCAGCCGCGCCGGCGCCAACGGGTTGTAATAAACCAGGCTCATCGCGCGATCGGTGAATGACCAGCTCACGCCGTCGTCGCAGTGAATCTCCCCGCTTTCGATGCGCACCGGCAACCCCCCCGCCAGCCGCGCCACCACGCGGTTCTGCTCGGCCGTGCCCAGCAGCACCAGGTTATACGAGTCCATGTCCGCGTCGGTCACGTCCACGTCCGCCTTGGCGGGCAACGGGCCGTGCCACGACTTGAACAGCCAGCGTCCCTGATCGTCGCGGTCGTCGCCCGACCAGCCGGGCACGGGATATCGCCGCGCCGCCTCAACAATCGCACGCAGCGCCGCCGTCGTCGCCTCGTCCCCGCCGGTGCCCCAGACGAACATGAGCCCCTCGCCGTGGTACAGACTCATCGGCCCGCCGGGAAAACGCAGCCGATGCGCCGGCATCGGCGGCGACTCACCGCTCACCTCCCACAACTGCCCGTCGCGATCCGTTCCCAGATGCGTCACGTACAGCGCCTCGGGCAGCGGCGGGCTCACCGTGGCCGCCACCTGGGCGTTCACATACACCGTCAGCGGCCGCGACCGATCCACCGGCGCCCCCGCCAGCTCCAGCCGCGCCGTCGTGATGTTCTCCAGGTCCAGGTACAGGTGATTGCCCTCGTCCACGTGCGCCGCGATCGACGCGGGGCCCTCCCGCGGGCCCCACTCGATCACCCGCGTCCAGTACGCGCCCGACGCCAACTCGTCGGTCGCCGTGTATTGCACCTCACGCACCGCGGCTGGACGGCGCAGATTCGCCGACCACGCCAGCGCACGCTCCTGCCCTTGCGTGAACCCCTCGATCCAGTGTCCAAACCCCTCGGTCATGTCCATCACCGCACGCCCGCCCAGCCGCGCCATGCGCTGCACCGCCAGCCGCGCCTGCGCCGCCGGCACCGTCGCGTCGTCACGGCTGTGGATCGCATACAGCGGCACGTGTCGCAGGTTCTCCACCGGCACATGCTGCCCGTAGCCCGCCCGCGGGTGGGCCGACGCGAACAGGTCCGGATGACGCGCCGCCAGTTCGAATGTCCCGCCGCCGCCCATGCTTGATCCCAGAAGATGAACGCGATCCGCGTCGATGCGCCAGTGGGCCTTGACGTACTGGATCATCTCCAGCACATCGACTTCGCCCAGTCCTTCCCAACTGCTCGTACGGCTGCGGCCCAGGGCCGCCACGTGGATCGCCCCGTTGGCCATCTCCGCGGCCGAAGGGCTCCAGTAACTGTGCGTGCCGCGACTGCCATGCAGAAACACGTATAGCGGCCAAGGCCGCGACGGGTCGTAGTCCTCCGGTACATAGATCGCAAACGGCTGGCCCGAGCCGTCCACCTGCGACAGGTAGGCCCATTCATGCAGACCACGCAGCCGCTCCACCAGGCGCGGGTCGCCCGCGATGCGCTGCGCCCATATCAGCAGGTCACGCAGCGCCTCGCGCTCGCTCACGTGCCGTCCCGTCGGACCGGGCGTGTACCGTACGCGCTCGATCAGACAGTCGATCCAGCCTCGACAGGCGTCAAACGCCGGGCCCGCCAGCCGGCGCGCCACGTCCGCCATCGCTTCATCCGCGTCCACGCCCACCAGCGCGACGTCCTCGTCCGCCAGCGGCCGGCCGAACGCGTCAACCGCCTGCGCCTTCACCAGGTAGACGCCAGCCTCCACGGGCAACGGCAACTTCGCCCCCACCTGGCCGCGCAGCACCACCGGATCGCGTCCAGCGGCCGCCGCTTCGATCACCACCTCGACCCCCGGCAACACTGCGTCCGTGGAGCGCAGCCGCGCCCGCACGCCGCCCGTCTCGTCCAGCACCAGCTCCAGCCCCTGCGGCCGGGCGTAAACCGCCTGCGTCTCTTCCGGGTCCGTCCCCGACCCGTCCAGAACGACACGCAACTCGCCCAGCGGCCGTCCTTCGCCTCCAGGCGCCAGCCGCAGCAGCAGACCCGACCGACTCCCGTCCGCTTCCAGCACACCCTCGGCAAGCGTTTTCTTGCCATCCACAAGTCGAATCGTCCGTCCCGCCAGGTCGCCGCTGGCTGACACCGCCACCGCCACCATGCCCTCCGCGTCGTAGTCCGCCTCAGCCCGCAGCCGCACCGGCGCGCTGGCCGATTCCGCCAGCCGCAGCCGGACCATCAGTGTCGTGTCGTTGTCCGACGCCTCGCTGGGAAACCACACCAGACGCTTCTTGCCGCCCGCGCCCGTCGGATCGTCCGAATCGTTGACGAACACCTGCATGGCCACTTCATCGCCCACGCCGCGCTGCAGCTTCAGGTTCGACCAGGGCAGCAGCATCTCGATCACCGCCACCCCCGGCGCGGTGTTCACCTGCGACGCCAGATCGATCGTGAAGTCCGGGATCTTCTCGAGTACCAGCGTGCGCGGATTGAAGGCATGCCGCGGCCGATCCTGCCGCGGATCCGCGCCGCTGCCCACCAGCACCTGGTAATACCGCCGCGCCCCCCAGCCTTCGGCCAGGAAAATTTCCAGGCTGTCGTGCTGCCAGAGCTGGTCGGCCGCGTCGGCCTCGACGGGAATGTCGTCGCGGACCGTCGCCAGGATCAACAACCCCTGGTCCGTCCAGCCCAGCCGCAGCCGCGCGTCCAGATCATCGGACGCCAGCGCCGTGCCGTCCGCCGCCGCCAGCCAGTCCACATGCAGCCCGCCATCGCCCCAGTCCGATGCGTCGCCGTCGATCACCACGTCAGGCATGCGCGGCACATCGAATGCGGAGGGCCCGGCATCCGGCGATTGCGCCTCCACCTCGCCGCCAGGGAAGCTCATCGCCATCGCCGCCGCCCCTGCCGCCGCTGCATGGAGAAAACGCTGCGTCCAACGTCGCCTGTACGTCCGCATGATGGCCCCCGATCCTGAAGATGTCAGAGATGACATGGCTCTGATCGCCAACGACCTGATCTTAGACCGCGCCAACCGGCGATGGCGATACCTTACCGACCCAACCGCCCGTGGCAATGGCGTCGGATGCGACGCCCGGGCGCGGCCCCGCCACCGTCTATACTGGCGCCATGGACATGACTGCACAGCAATGGGAAGCGACGGCGACGTACCTTCAGACTGTTTTCGGCACGCCCGAGGAAGATCACATCGCGCAGGTTCTGGCCCATCAGCCTCAGCGGGCCGCCCAGGCAGGCCTGCCGCCCATCGCCATCTCCGCCGACGTCGGCCGCCTGCTCAGCGTCTTCACCATGCTCGCGACGCGCACCAGCGCCTCCACCGGCCGCGTCGTTGAAGTCGGCACGCTTGGCGGCTACTCCGGCATCTGGATCGCCCGCGCGTTGCCCGAAGATGGCAAGCTCACGACCTTCGAGATCAATCAGAAGCACGCCGATTTCGCCCGCCGCGAGTTCGACCGCGCCGGCCTGGGCGACCGCGTCCAGATCATTGTCGGCCCCGCGCTGCAGCGCCTGCCGCAACTCGCCGCCGACCTCGGACCCGACAGCCTCGACATGGTCTTCCTTGACGCCCACAAACCCGAGTACCCCGACTACGCCAAGGCGCTCAAGCCCGTGCTGCGCCGCGGCGGCCTGCTCACCGCCGACAACGCCCTCGGATCGGCCGCGCACTGGATCACCCAATACGCCAGCGGCGCCGCCAACACCGACTCCCCCGCCGACCGTTTCAACCGCCTCATGGCCGCCGATCCCGACTTCGAAACCGGCTGCATCCTCAATCGCGAAGGCCTGCTCGTCGCCGTGCGCCGGTAAACATAGCCCGCTCACGACGAGCCGCGAGCATGAGCGAGCGGATGCTTGCGGAGATCACCGTCCGTGCGACGTTCCCTCACGGTCGCGGCTCATGATCACGGTCATGGGAATCCCTCACGCCAGTTGCGTCGCGCCCATCAGGTACTTGTCGCAGGCCCGGGCGGCCATGCGGCCTTCTTTGATGGCCCACACCACCAGGCTCTGCCCACGCCGGCAGTCGCCGGCCGCGAACACGCCCTCGATGCTCGTCGCGTGGTCGCCGAACTCGGCCTTGAAGTTCGAGCGCGGGTCCATCTCCACGCCAAGCTGCTCGGCCAGTATCTGCTCCGGGCCCAGGAAGCCCATCGCCAGAAAGACCAGGTCGGCCGGGAACTCCTGCTCGGTGCCGGGCAGCTCCTTCATCTGGAAGCGGCCGTTCTCATCCTTGGCCCACTCGACGCGGATGGTCCTGATCGCCTTGAGGTTGCCGGACCCGTCGCCGACGAACTGCTTGGTCAGCACACAGTATTCGCGCGGATCCCTGCCGAACTTCGCCGCCGCCTCGCCGTGGCCGTAGTCCGTGCGGAAGATGCGCGGCCACTGCGGCCAGGGGTTGTCCGCGGCGCGCTGATCCGGCGGCTTGGGCAGCAGCTCCAGGTTCGTCAGGCTCTTGCAGCCGTGACGCATCGACGTGCCCAGGCAGTCGTTGCCCGTGTCACCGCCGCCGATGACGATCACGTGTTTGTCCTTGGCGCTGATGTATTGGCCGTCCTTGAGCTGCGAATCGAGCAGACTCTTCGTATTGGCGTGCAGGAACTCCATCGCGAAGTGAATGCCCCGCAGCTCGCGCCCGGGCGCGGGCAGGTCGCGCGGCCGGGTCGCGCCGATCGCCAGCACGATCGCGTCGTGCTCAGCCTTGAGCTGCTTCGCGTCCACGTTCTGGCCGACATACGCGCCCGTGACGAACTTGACTCCCTCGGCCGCCATCAAGTCCACGCGACGCTGCACAATCTTCTTATCGAGCTTCATGTTCGGGATGCCATACATCAGCAGCCCGCCGACGCGGTCGGCCCGCTCGTAGACGGTCACCTGGTGCCCCGCCTTGTTGAGCTGGTCCGCCGACGCCAGACCCGCCGGCCCCGAACCGATCACCGCCACCTTCCTGCCCGTGCGCGCCGGCGGCGGGCAGGGCTCGACCCAACCTTCCCGGAAACCGCGGTCGATGATCTCGCACTCGTTGTCCTTGATCGTCACCGCCGGCTCGATGATGCCCAGCACGCACGCGCCTTCGCACGGCGCGGGACACACCCGCCCGGTGAACTCCGGAAAGTTGTTGGTCGCGTGCAGCCGATCCAATGCCTCGCGCCACCGATCCTGGTAGATCAGATCGTTCCATTCGGGAATCAGGTTGTCCACCGGGCAGCCCGTGTCCGACTGGCAGAACGGGATGCCGCAGTCCATGCACCGCGCGCCCTGGCGCTGTCGCTCGGCCGCGTCCAGATCGCGACGAAACTCCTGGAACGTCGTCAGCCGCACCAGAGGCTCGACATCCTTGACCTTCTGCCGCGTGAATTCCTTGAAGCCGGTGGGCTTACCCATGATTGGTCTCTCCCATGTGCACGGGGGCGTCCTCTTCCTCGTCGTGGCTCATGCGCTCGGCCAGCACACGCTTGTAGTCGGTGGGCATGACCTTCACGAACTGGCCCAGGCTCTGTTCCCAGGCGTCCAGAATCCGCTGCGCGACCGTCGAGCCGGTGTATTGCAGGTGCCGCTCGATGAGCTGACGCAACTCCTGAATGTCCGCCTCGGCCTGCATCTTCTCCAGCTCGACGGTGCCGAGGTTGCAGTTGGGCAGGAACTGGTCGCGCGGGTCGTGGACATACGCCACGCCGCCGGACATGCCCGCCGCAAAGTTGCGCCCCGTCGGGCCCAGGATCACCGCCCGCCCGCCGGTCATGTACTCGCAGCCGTGGTCGCCCACACCCTCGATCACCGCCATCGCTCCGGAGTTGCGCACGCAGAATCGCTCAGCCGCCATGCCGCGGAAAAACGCCTGACCGCTGGTCGCCCCGTACAACGCCACGTTGCCGATGAGGATGTTCTGCTCGGGCGTGAAGGTCGATTCCTTCGGCGGATAGATGATGAGCTTGCCGCCGGAAAGACCCTTGCCGACATAGTCGTTGGCGTCGCCCTCCAGCTCGATCGTGATGCCGCGCTGCATCCACGCGCCGACGCTCTGGCCGGCCGAACCGCGCAGACGGATATGGATCGTGTCGTCCGGCAACCCGCCCGCGCCGTGGGCCTTGGACACCTCGTGGCTGAGCATCGTCGCCAGCGCCCGGTCGGTGTTCTGCACCGGCAGCTCGATGCGCACCTTCTCGCCTCGCCGCAGCGCCGGCTCGGCCAGGGCGATCAGCTTGTTATCCAGCACCTTCTCCAGCCCGTGATCCTGCTTGATCGTGCAGCGGACCTGGACCTTGTCATGCGGCCGCTGCGCCGGCGTCAGAATCGGCGACAGGTCCAGCCCGCGGGCCTTCCAGTGGTCCACCGCCGCGTCCATCTCCAGCATGTCGCAGCGGCCGACCATCTCGTCCATGCTGCGGAAACCCAGCGCCGCCATGTGCCGCCGCGCGTCTTCGGCCAGCAGGAAGAAGTAGTTGACCACGTGCTCCGGCTTGCCGGTGAACTTCTTGCGCAGCTCCGGATCCTGCGTGGCGATGCCCACCGGGCAGGTGTTCAGGTGGCACTTGCGCATCATGATGCAGCCCAGGGCGATCAACGGCACGGTGGCGAAGCCGATCTCCTCGGCCCCGAGCATCACGGCGATGCACACGTCCCGCCCCGTCTTGATCTGTCCGTCGGTCTGCAGCACCACGCGGCTGCGCAGGTCGTTGAGCACCAGCGTCTGGTGCGTCTCGGCGATGCCCAGCTCCCACGGCATGCCCGCGTGCTTGATGCTCGTCAGCGGCGACGCGCCCGTGCCCCCGTCGTGCCCCGAGATCAGAATGTGGTCGGCATGACCCTTGGCCACGCCCGCCGCGATCGTCCCCACGCCCACCTCCGACACCAGCTTCACGCTCACCCGGGCCGATGGATTCGAGTTCTTCAGGTCGAAGATGAGCTGCGCCAGATCCTCGATTGAGTAGATGTCGTGGTGCGGCGGCGGAGAGATCAGCCCCACGCCCGGCGTCGAGTGCCGCGTCCGGGCGATGATCTGATCGACCTTGTGGCCCGGCAGCTCGCCGCCTTCGCCCGGCTTGGCACCCTGGGCGATCTTGATCTGAAGCTCGTCGGCGTTGGTCAGATACCAGCTCGTGACCCCGAAGCGCCCCGACGCCACCTGCTTGATGGCCGACCGCTTCGAGTCGCCGTTGGGCAGCGGAATGAACCGCTGCGGATCCTCGCCGCCCTCGCCCGTGTTGCTCTTGCCGCCCAGGCGGTTCATCGCCACCGCCAGCGTCTCGTGCGCCTCGGCCGAGATCGACCCGAAGCTCATCGCCCCCGTGCAGAACCGCCGCACGATGTTCCTGGCCGGCTCGACTTCCTCCAGCGGCACCGGCTTGCCGGGCTTGAACTTCATCAATCCGCGCAGCGTGCACCGCCCGCGGTTGTCGGCGTCGGCCAGCTTGACAAACTGCTCGAACGCCTCGCGGCTGTTGGTCCGCGCCGCCACCTGAAGCTGCGCGATCGACAGCGGATGATGCATGTGCTTCTCGCCACCGGTCCGCCAGTGGAACTGCCCGTCGTTGGGCAGCAGCGGCAACGTGACCGTCTCGCGATCGGGGTAGCCCAGCTCGTGGCGCCGCAGCGCCTCGGCCGCCAGCATCTCGAAGCCCACGCCCTTGATCCGGCTGGCGGTGCCGACGAAGCAGCGGTCGATGACCTCCTCGTTCAGGCCCACCGCCTCGAAAATCTGCGCGCCCTTGTAGCTGGCCAGCGTGGAGATGCCCATCTTGGCCATCACCTTGAGCATGCCCTTGGCCACCGCCTTGCGGTAGGCCGCCACGATCTTCTGGTCGTCCCAGTCAGCCCCGAGAATCCCCTCGCGCCTCGCCTGCCACAGCGCCTCGAAGGCGCCGTACGGATTGATCGCGTCGGCCCCGTAGCCCACCAGCAGGCAGTGCTGATGCACCTCGCGGGCCTCGCCCGTCTCCACCACGATGCCCACCTGCGTCCGCTTGGCGTTGCGCACCAGGTGATGGTGCACCGCCCCGACCGCCAGCAGCGCCGGGATCGCCACACGCTCGTGGCTGATCGCCCGGTCCGACAGCACCACCAGGCTCTGGCCGTCGGCGATCGCCTTCTCCGCCTCGATGCAGATCCGGTGCAGCGCCACCGCCAGCGATTCGCCCCGGGGCTGGCGATCGAAGGTGATGTCGATGGACCGGCTCGTCCAGCCGCGGTAGTCCATCTCGCGGATCGACGCGAGCTGCTCGTTGGTCAGGATCGGGTGCGGCACGCGCAGGCGGCCGCACTGCTCCTCGGTCGTCTCGAGGATGTTGCCCTCAGGCCCGATGTAGCACTCCAAGCTCATGATGATCTCCTCGCGGATCGAGTCGATCGCGGGGTTGGTCACCTGGGCGAAGAGCTGCTTGAAATAGTCGTACACCAGCCGCGGCTTGTCCGACAGCACCGCCAGGGCCGCGTCGTTGCCCATCGAGCCGATCGGATCCTTGCGCGTATGCACCATCGGCAGCAGCATGAACTGCATCGTCTCGGTCGTGTACCCGAACGCCCGCAGCCGCGCCAGCAGCGTGTCGGGGTCGAAGCCCCCCACCTGCCGCGCCGCCGGCAGGTCCGCCAGGTCCATCCGACGCCGCCCCAGCCAGTCGCCGTACGGACGGCGGGTGGCGATGTCGTGCTTCAGCTCCGCGTCGTCGATGATGCGGCCCTGCTCGAAATCCACCAGGAACATGCGCCCCGGCTGAAGCCGCCCCTTGCTCTTGACCCGTGCCGGCTCCACCGGCAGCACGCCCACCTCGCTGGCCATGATCACCAGGTCGTCGTGCGTCACGTAGTACCGGCTCGGACGCAGGCCGTTGCGGTCCAGCACCGCCCCGATGTAACGCCCGTCCGTAAACGCCACCGAGGCCGGGCCGTCCCACGGCTCCATCAGGCACGAGTGATACTCATAAAACGCCTGCTTCACCGGCGGCATGGATTCGTGGTTCTCCCACGCCTCCGGAATCATCATCATCACCACTTCCGGCAGGCTGCGGCCGCCCAGCAGCAGCAGCTCCATCACGTTGTCGAAAATGCCCGAGTCGCTGGTCTCCGGGTCGATGATCGGCAGCAGCCGCTTGAACTCCTCGCCAAAGGCCCCCGAGCGCATCAGCCCCTCGCGGGCCCGCATCCAGTTGACGTTGCCCCGCAGCGTGTTGATCTCGCCGTTGTGGCTCATGAAACGCATCGGCTGCGAACGGCTCCAGCTCGGGAAGGTGTTGGTGCTGAACCGCGAATGCACCATCGCCAGATGCGACACGAATGAGGGATCGCGCAGGTCCGGGAAATACAGCGGCACCTGCGGGGCTGTGAGCTGCCCCTTGTACACGATCACACGGCTCGACAGGCTGCACACGTAGTACTGCGCCAGAAGCTCGCTGCTGAAGGCCCGGATGGCGTGGTACGCCTGCTTGCGGATCAGATAGAGCTGGCGGCAGAAGGCCGAGCGGTCCACGCCGTCGGCCGCGGCGATGAAGATCTGCTCGACCACCGGCTCGGTGGCGCGGGCCGACGGCCCGATGTCCGCCGCGTCCGCGTCCGTCGGCACCCGCCGCCAGCCCAGCAGCCGCTGGCCCTGCACCTGCACGTACCGCTCGAGCATCCCTTTGCATGAAGCCCGCTCGTGCGGATCGCGCGGCAGAAACACGTTGCCCACGCCGTACCGCCCCGGCTCCGGCAGCTCGACGTGCAACTGCTCGCGGGCGACGCGCTGCAACAGCGCGTGCGGCAGCGCGGTCATGATGCCCGCCCCGTCGCCGGTGTTGGCTTCGCAACCGCACGCGCCGCGGTGGTCCATGTGGTGCAGCATCACCAGCGCGTCGGCCACGATCTGGTGGCTGGCCTGCTTCTTCACGTGGGCGATGAAACCCACGCCGCAGGAGTCGTGCTCGTGGGCTGGATCGTAAAGCCCGTGGGCCCGTGGCCGGCCCAGGCGCCAGATCGAGTCGGCCTCACGGTGCGTCATGTCGACCGGGTGGGAATCGTGCCTGCTCATCGTGCCTCTCCGACTGTCTCAACGGTCGTGTCCACCGGCGCTCCCTCGCGCGTCGCCGCCGCGACCGAAGCGCCGACCATGTCCCCATCGGGACCGGTGTGTTCCAGCAGAAAATCAATCAGGGCCCGCGCCGCCCGCGACAGCGCCCCCCCGCCGTTGCCCCGACGACAGATGATGCCCATCGGCCGCGCCAACGCCGGACGAAGCTCGATCGCCGCCAGCGAGCCGGCCGCCACCTCCCGAAGCACCGTCCGCCGCGGAAGAATCGAAACGTGATCCGTCACCGCCACCGCGCTCTTGATCGTGTCCACGTTGTCGAACACGTTCACGATCCGCGGCGATACCCCGTGCTCCTTGAAGTACCGCCGCATGTGCCGCGCCACCGGCAGCTTGGGCTCGAACGCGTCCATCGCCAGCCCCGTCAGTTGGCCCGCCTCGACACGGCCCAGACCCGCCAGCGCGTGCCCGCCGCGGCAGACCACCACCATCTGCTCGTCACGCAGCGGCACCACCGTCAGATCCCGATGCTGCGCCGGGTACGACAGGATGCCCAGATCCGACCGGCCCTCACGCACCGCGCGGTAGATCCACTCGTGGTGCGCATACTCCACCTGCACCCGCACACCCGGATACTTGGCCTCGAAACCTTCCTTCACCTCGCTCAGCAGGTCGATGCCCGCCGAGTAGATCGCCGCCACCGACACCTCGCCGCTCGGCTCAAGACCCATCGCGCTCACCCGCTGGGCCAGCCGGTCGTAGCGAGCCAGCAGCTCCCGCACCTCGCGCAGGTACAACTCGCCCGCCGCCGTCAGCGCCAGGGGACGAACCGAACGATCCAGCAGCGTCACGCCAAGCCGCTTCTCAAGCTGACCAACCCGCTGGCTGGCCGCCGACTGCGTGATCCCATGCTTCTTCGCGGCTTCGCTGAAACTGCGGTGCCCGGCGACATCACAGAAGAGCCGAAGGGACTGCATCGCCATTGGCAGTATATGATTAGACCGACTAATGTCAATCGATAGCACTATAAGAAAAACTACTATGTATTGATGCTTCAATGAACGTTATACCTATAGAATAAACAACTTACGACAATGCGTGGGATGACTGTCCACATGGCTTCCACATCGACCCAGGACGATCGGCGCTCAGCGGAACGAAAATTCGCCGCCCCGGGCCACCCGACTCACCCCCCGCTTTTCGCCGCACCACCAGCGATTGACCGATACCCCACCACGACGCACGAACCCAGCCCCGTCGCGAACACCACGCATGGCCTCCGCGCCTCACCGACGCCCGCGCATCGCCCACGTCCTGCACCAGATGCACGTCGCCGGCGCTGAAGTCCTCGCGGCCAGCCTCTGCCGCAGCCTGCGCGACCGCTTCGACTTTGTCCTGCTGTGTCTGGACGACGTGGGCCCGCTGGGCGACCAGCTGGCCGACGAAGGCTTCGTCGTCCAGTGCCTGCGACGCAAACCCGGCATCGACCTGCCCCTGGCCCAACGCCTGCGCGCTGCCGCCATGCGCCACAACGTCGACCTCCTGCACGTCCACCAGTACACCCCGTTCTTCTACGCCGCCCTCAGCCGCGCCTTCGCCGCCGACCCGCCCATCCTCTTCACCGAGCATGGTCGCCACTACCCCGATCTGCGCAAGCGCCGCCGCGTGCTGGCCAACCGCCTGCTGCTGCGCCGCGGCGACCGCGTCACGGCCGTGGGCCGGTTCGTCCGCCGGGCCCTGACCCGCAACGAAGGCATCAACCCGCGGCGCATCGAAGTCATCCACAACGGCATCGACCCGGCCACGTTCCTCGCCCCCGACGACTGCGCCCATCGCCAGGCCCGCCAGCGCGCCCGCCAGAGCCTGCAACTGGCCGACGATCAGCCCACACTGCTTCAGGTCGCCCGCTTCCACCCCGTCAAGGATCACGCCACCGCCCTGCACGCCTTCGCCCAGGTGCATACCGCCATCCCCCGGGCTGTGCTCCTGCTCGCCGGCGACGGCCCGCAACGCCACGCCATACGGGAGCAGGCCGACGAACTGGGCGTCGCCCACGCCATCCGCTTCCTCGGCGTGCGCCGCGACATCAACGACCTCATGGCCGCGGCCGACGCCTTCGTGCTCTCGAGCCTCAGCGAAGGCCTGTCAGTCACCTTGCTCGAAGCGATGGCCGCCGGCCTGCCCATCGCCGCCACCGACGTCGGCGGCAACGGCGAAGTGGTCGAGCACGGCAGCACCGGCCTGCTCAGCCCGCGCGGCGACGCCGCTCAGCTCGCCCGCCACCTCATGCACCTGCTGCGCGACCCGGCCCTGCGCCGAGCCATGGGCGCCGCCGCCCGCCAACGACTGCTCGACCATTTCACCCAGCGGCGCATGCATGACGCCTACGCCCGCCTCTATGACGAAATGACCGCCTGACCCAGACCACCCCGCAAGACCCCTGGCCCCAGCGTCCGGAACCCCGCCATGCCCCCCGCCCCATCACCCCATCCGCTGCCGCCTCGCATCATGCGATGGGCCGCCACCCTCGCGCTGGCCGTCATCGTCCTGCTGGCCGGGGCCGTCTGGACCACTGTCCTCCGCACCGCCGCCTCCCGCAACGCCTCGACGGCCAGCGGCCCCGCAGCCAACGCCTCCTCCCCGCTGGCCGACTTCTCCCGCGCCTGGCGCGACGATCCCGTCTGGCTCGACGGCCAGGCCGAGATCGCCCTCTACGACGCCACCCGCACCGTCCACGGCCAGCCGCGCCGCTACATCGCCCGCGTCATGACCAACAAGGAACACGCCGACCCCCGCACCACCACCAGAAGCCCCGACGCCGCCGGCCGCGCCGTCTTCAAACACCACCTCCGCGACGACATCCCCACCGAACGCGACACCTGGCACTTCTCCACGATGGTCTACGTCGGCGTCGACGACCTCAAAAGCCTCAAACTCGAGATGGGCAGCCAGGAGGACGGCGGCGCCACCTGCAAGCAGTACGTCAACCACGCCGGCACGCTCACCTGGCGGCAATCCTCCTACTTCCCCCACGAAGGCCCGCGCACCGGTTCCTACGCCCCGCCCGGCGACTTCGCCTTTCAGGACGCGCTGAGTCTCCTCCTGCGCGCCTACCCTTTCGACGATCCGCCAGCCCAGCTTCGCCTGACCCTGCTCGACGATCAGACCACCAACCGCCTCAGCCGCCACGAACCTTCCGAGGCGATCGTCCACTACGTCGGCCGCCAGACGCTGGACCTTCCCCTGGGCGCGATCGATGCTCACCATCTGCGCGTCCTGCATCTGCGCCCGCCCGTGCCGGAGGATTCCCGCGTCCAGAATCAGGTCCACGACTACTATTTCGCGGCCGAGGGCGCAGCGCCGCGGCTGCACGTGCTGGTCGCCTACGACGGCCCCGACGGCATGTCCTATCGCCTGCGCGAGCAGAAGCGCGACGCTTATTGGCGGCCATGACGCCGCCCTGGCCGATGGTTAATCTGGTGGTGCCGCGGGCCGATACTTCTGCCCACGGGCCTTCCGGCCGCTTGGCCCGCGCGGGCCGGCCGCGAATCCCGATTGTCCGTCGATCCCCGCGTCTGGATCCTTCCGGGGGAGGTTGCAGTTGCTCGTTGAATCCGCTGTTCGTCGCTGGCCGCGCCCCGCGTTCGCCGCCGCCGTCTGCCTCCTGCTCGCCGCCGCCGCCCAGGCCGGCCTGCAGTCCGAAGTGGCTGGCCTCATCCGCACCGCCGACCTGCGCGGCGCCGACGTGGGCGTCTGCATCCTCGACCTCAACACCCGCGAGACACTCGTCGACCTCGAAGCCGACCTGCCCATGATCCCCGCCAGCAACATGAAGCTGGTCACCACCCTCGCCGCCCTCGACATCCTCGGACCCGACTTCACCTTCCGCACGGAACTGCGTCTGGCCCGCGTCGCCCAGGGCGCCGCCGTCCTCCTGCTCCGCGGCGACGGCGACCCGGCCTTCGGTGACCCCGAAGTCCTCCGCCGCCACGACCGCGACGTCAACTGGCTCCTGGACCTGTGGACCCAGGCCGCCCTCACCGCCGCACGCGACGCCGGCATCAACCGCTTGGGCCGCCTGGTCGTCGACGACGGCGCCTTCGAAACCCAGCGCGTCCATCCCGGCTGGCCGGCCGACCAGCTCGACCGACCCTACTGCGCGCCGGTCAGCGGCCTCAACTTCCACGGCAACTGCCTGGCCGTCTACCTCCAGCCCACCACCCCCGGCCAGTCGCCCCAGGTCGAGATCAGCCCCTACATCCCCGGCATCGGCGTCACCAACCTCGCCGTCACCGGAAAGAAAGACACCTTCAGCGTCGGCCGCCAGGTCGGCAGCGACGACCTGTTCGTCCGCGGCACCATTCGCAACCGCCGATTCGACCCCGTCGAAGTCACCGTCGCCGATCCGGCCATGCTCCTGGGCCAGGCCCTGCGCCATCGTCTGGAGCAAGCGGGCCTCGCTGTGGCCGCCCTCGAACGCGGCGACGCCGACAGCCACGAAAACGCCCAGGTGCTTCACGTCATCCAGTCGACCATGCCCCTGGTCCTCGCCCGCTGCAACAAGGACTCGGCCAACCTCTACGCCGAAGCGCTGCTCAAACGCGCCGGCCAGCGCTTCACCGGCGTGCCCGGCAGCTGGTCCAACGGATCAGCTGCCGTCCGCGCCGCCCTCGCCCAGCGCCTCGGCGCCCGGGCGGCCGTGCTCAACATCGACGACGGCTCGGGCCTCAGCCGCGGTAACCGCGTCACCGCACGCCTCCTGGTCGAATTGCTCAGCCAGGTCCACGACCGCCGCCTCACCCCCGCCGCCCGCGTCTACCTTGAAAGTCTTTCCGTCGCCGGCGAGGACGGCACGTTGCGCCGCCGCAAACGCCTGGGCGGCGACATGCCCGCGATCATCATCGGCAAGAGCGGCTACATCAATGCCGTCACCACCCTCAGCGGCTACCTGATCCTGCCCCCCGAAGAAACCGCCCAGGACGTCGGCGACCTGAACCTTGACGAAGGCTTCGCCAACCCCACCGAGGCGATGGACGGCGCCCGCGTGGTCGCCTTCAGCCTGCTGTTCAACAACTACCGCCCGCCCGTGTACCACTACATGGTCAAGGAATTGCAGGACAAGATTCTTCAGCTCGTTGCCCGCCGCCTGGCCGGCCCCGGCGCCCCCGCCACCGCCGCCACCCCCGAAGTCACCGCCTCCCCCACCCCCTTCGGCGGCTGAGGGCCTGCGCGCGTCAGCCCGCCAGACGCCGGGCGATCACCATCAGTTCATAATCATCCAGCTCGATCGGCCGCAGCCCCCAGTTCCCCGCCGTGCCGCCGTACACCCCTTGCACCGCCAGGCCCGCGTCCTCGACCATGCGCCGGATCTCCGGCCCGGTGTAGTACCGCTCGCGCAACCGCCCCGCGACGTCGACCTTCACCTGCTCGTCGCCTTCCCGCTCACCCAGCAGGCCCGACACGTCGCTGCGCTCGGTCATCGTCGCCAGGTCGAACCGTCCGTCGCGCACCACCGCTTCGTCCATGGCGCGCAGCACCCGCGCCGCGCTGAGCACGTTCAGCACCAGCACGCCGCCTGGCCTCAGCGCCGCGGCCAGATGACGCAACAGCGCCATGTCGCGCGACACCGCATCGTCGTCGGGCCCCAGCAGGCACATCGCCCCCTCGCACAGACACAACACCGCGTCGAACGCGCCCGGCCGCTCAAACGCCAGCGCGTCCGTCCGCACCCATGTGATCTGATCGGCCGCCAGACCCGCTTCCCGCGCCCGCCGCCGCGCGACATCGAGCATCGCCTCGGAAATGTCCACCCCCGTCACGCGATATCCCCGCCGCGCCAGCGCGACGCTGTGCCGGCCGGTCCCGCAGCCAACGTCGAGCACCGCCCCGCCCTCGGGCAGCCCCACCTGCTCGATCAGGAACCGCACCTCCGCCTCGGTGCCCCGCGTGAACAGCTCCGCGTCGTACCGATCCGCGTATGCATCAAAGAATCGCCGCCAGCCGCTCATGGCCGCCTCCGCGCGCGCCGGAAAGCTGTCAGGATGAGGGATCGACCTGCCCCTTCGCGACGCCCGCAATCCGCTGCCGCGCCCGGGCCGCGTACTCCTTGCTCATCTCGCAACCCAGCCAGTGACGCCCCAGCTTCGCCGCGACCGCCAGCGTCGTGCCGCTGCCGACAAACGGGTCGAACACCACGTCGCCGGCGTGGCTCGACACCTTCACGATCCGCTCCAGCAGCGACTCGGGCAACTGGCACGGGTGCCAGCCTTCCCGCTCCTTGAACGTCCCGCACAGGCGCGAGAGATACCACGTGTCCTCGCCGGGCTTGAAGTAGTGCCCGTCGGTCTCCTGCGGCCGCAGGTACCACGTGTCGTCCGGCAGCTTGCCCCTGGGGTTGGCCCGCTTGTCGGCATACGTCGTCTGCCGGGCGCTGGGCACGGCCACCGCGTCGTAATTGAACGTGAACGGCGGATCGCTGGCGCTGACTCTCGGCTGCCCCTTGGCGTCCACCGCGGCCGACCCGACGCAATAGAAAAGGTGCGCGTGGCTGCGGTTGAACTTCGCCTTGCACCGCTGGCCGAACGTGTAATGCCAGATGATCCAGTTGCGGAACAACAGCTTGCCACGCTTCTGCAACTCTTTCAGGTGCACGCGCGTCTCGGCCGCGTATTCGTCGCCGATCAGCACGTACAGCGAGCCCGAAGGCTTGAGCAGTCGCACGCACCCGTCAATCCAGCGGAACGTCCAGTCGACGTAGGCGTCGTCGTCCAGCTTGTCATGGTACTGGTCGTAGTCGTAGCCGATGTTGTAGGGCGGATCGGCGAAAACCAGATCGACCGAACCGGCCGGCCACGCCGCCATGCGCTCGAGGCAGTCGCCCACCGCGATCGTGTCGAGCGGCGGGGACGACGGAGCCTGCGCCTGCTTCGGCCTGCGTGCGCCCTTGACTTGCTGGGTCATGGGTGACGATTGTAGCGCCCGCGCGCGCCGCCGTCACCTGCACAACTGATCCCGCGCAGCCTGGATCCGGCGCGATGGCACAGCGGACCGACAGGGCCTATACTCTTTCACGTTTGGAGGTCGCGCCCCATGGGAGCGGGCCGGCCCGATCAACGTCCCACACACGCGCTGCCCGACCCCCGCGCAGTGCAGACAAAGGGCGCCCAGATGCCACACATCATTGCTGAACCGTGCATCGGAACCAAGGACACCGCTTGCGTCGAGGTCTGCCCCGTCGACTGCATCCATCCAACCAAGGATGAAGCCGAGTTCGAGCAGGCGACCCAGCTCTACATCGACCCGGACACCTGCATCGACTGCGGCCTGTGCGTCGACGAATGCCCCGTGAAGGCGATCTTCCCCGAGGAAGACCTGCCGGCCGAGTGGCAAGCGTTCATCCAGTCCAACGCCGACTACTACGCGTAACGCGGTCGGACCTCTGCCCTGATGCGGCGGCGTCTGGACGATATCTCTTGCGCGAAGAGTCCGCCCCACACCACCCGCCGCCCGCAGCTCCAGCACGCGACGCTCAACACGCACACGCAACGCCCAGGCATGCCCGGCGGTGGCGTTTTGTTCGCGCCGCGCGAACAAAACGCCACCGCCGCCCCGCTGCAATCGAAAATCCAGCATCAGAACTCTAAAATCCCGCCATGCCCTCCCTTCCCACCGTCCTCGTCACCGAACCGCTCGACGAGCGCCCCGCCGCCTGGCTGGCGCAGCACGCCCGCGTCCTGCGCTCGACCGTCGATCAGCCGGCCGCCATCGACCGCGCTCTGGCCGACGCCCTGGCTCAGGCGGACGGCCTGGTCGTGCGCACCTACACCCAGGTCAATGACCCGCTGCTGGATCATGCCCCGCGTCTGAAGGTCGTCGGCCGCGGCGGCGTCGGACTCGACAACATCGACCTGGACGCCTGCCGCCGCCGCAACGTCCGCGTCGTGTCCACCCCCGCCGCCAACACCCAGGCCGTCGTCGAATACGTGTTCGCCCTCATCCTCGACGCCCTGCGCCCGCGCCCGGACATCGACGCGGCCACCACGCCCCAGCAGTTCCACCACCTGCGCAAGACGGCTGTGGGCACGCAGCTCGACACGCTCACTCTGGGCATCCTCGGCTTCGGCCGCATCGGCAAACGCATCGGCAAGGTCGCCAGCGCCATCGGCATGAAGATCCTCGTCAACGACCTTCTGCCCGAATCCGAGCTGCGCCCGCATGTCGATTACGACTTCACGTTTGTCGACAAGCCCACGCTCTGCGGCGCGTCGGACATCTTCACCATCCACGTGGACGGCCGACCGGACAACCGCAGCCTCGTCGACGCGGCCATGCTCGATCGGCTCAAGCCCGACTGCCTGCTGGTCAACGCAGCCCGCGGCATGCTCGTCAACCATGCCGACCTCGCCGCCTGGGCCAGACGCCACGCCAACCAGGGCGCCCGCGCCATCCTCGATGTCCACGAACCCGAACCGCTCGCGCCAGACTACCCGCTGCTGAACCTGCCCAATGTCCGCCTGCTGCCGCACCTGGCCGCCCGCACCGTCACCGGCCTGGAGAACATGAGCTGGGTCGTCCGCGACGTCATCGCCGTCCTCGAAGGCCGCCAGCCGCAGTACCCGGCGTTCTGACGTCATGAGCGAGATTGGGTGTGACGGCGCGGTCCAGCCGATTATGGAAAACGTCGTACGTGATCTTGATAGGTCGGTGTATGTTAGGTATCCTATGCATTGAGGTGCGGACCCGTGGCCCAGTCATCTGCCATTGAGTGGACCGAATCGACGTGGAACCCAATCGTGGGTTGCACGAAGGTGTCTGCTGGCTGCAAGCACTGCTATGCCGAACGCATGGCGAAACGTTTGGCCGCTATGGCACGTGCAGATATCGTCGAGGCACGCGACCCGGGGCGGAAGAGCAACTACTTGCGAGTCATCGACTCCCACGGCCGATGGAACGGCAAGGTCGCCCTCGACGACACATCCGTCGATGAGCCGCGCAAGTGGAAGAGTCCCCGCGTCATCTTCGTGAACTCGATGAGTGATCTGTTCCATGAAGCGGTTCCCGCAGGCTTTGTTCATCGTGTGTTTGCCACCATGAATGCGTGCCCGCAGCACACGTTCCAGGTGCTGACCAAGCGGCCCGAACGTGCGGCAGAACTATCGCCCGACCTCTCCTGGACGCCGAATATCTGGATGGGCACAAGTGTCGAGAACGCGCTCGTGACATGGCGCGTCCACGAACTACGCCGAACGCGCGCAAAGGTGAAGTTCCTGTCCGTTGAACCGCTACTCGGGCCGATTCCACGGTTGCCGCTCAGCGGCATGCACTGGGTCATCGTCGGCGGCGAGTCCGGCCCGGGCGCACGCCCGATGGAGGCCCACTGGGTCCGCCAGATCCGCGACCGCTGCCTCGCGCAAGGCGTGCCCTTCTTCTTTAAGCAATGGGGCGGTGTGAACAAGAAGGCCGCCGGCCGAGAACTGGACGGCCGAACGTGGGATGAAATGCCAGTGATGGAACATCGGGGCAGACAGCATGCCGCACAAGGCTGACGAGAGTTTCTTCCACAGTAAGCATGAGTGGTCTCGCCGCAAGGACCTCGTGCTGAGCGAGTACCTGAAGCCGTATCTCCCAAAGATCGCCAGCCAGAAGAAGCCCATCTTGATCGTCGATGGATTCGCCGGACCGGGACGTTTTGACGCTGGCGACCGAGGGTCGCCGCTCATTATTGCGGAAGCCGTGAAGGCCTTTCTAGACCGGCCTGCCGCCGCGCAAGTCAACGTCGTCTGTGTCGAACCCGATGATGCTTTCTATGCCCGTCTGGTAGAAAACACAGAGCCATACCCGTTTGTCACCACTCTCCATAAACGATTCAGCGACGTGCTCCCCACGATCGAGAAGCACGCAGACACCTCCAGCACGTTTCTGTATCTCGATCCATTCACGATCACGCCCTTCGAATGGGCGGCAATGGAGCAGGTGTTTCGCCTGGTAAACGAAGAACGGGTAAGCGTCGAGGTTCTGTTGAACTTCAACGGCGCGCACTTCACCCGTATCGCACGGGCTTCGGCGGGAATGGCTAGACCTAACGATGACGCAGGCGGCGAACAAGACGATGCGGTTTTGACTGAGCCCGCAGCATTCGAACTACTTAACGCCGTTGCAGGCGGCGATTGGTGGCAGCAGTTCGTGAACGATGACAGACCTTTCGCGGACGCGGTCAACTCTATAACCGACGGCTATTGCCGCAAGCTCAGAGAGCAGTTCAACGAAGTGTGCCGCCATGACATCAAAGAGAGATCGCGCCATCAACTTCCGAAGTACACGCTGATATTCGGGTCACGCCACCCTGACGCGCTGCTTCTGATGAACGACGCCGCCGTAAGAAGCCGCGACGTTCTCGCGGATACGGAACGGCCAAAGGAAGAAACCCTCTTCGAAACGCGGTCAACCGACCTCGTCCCGGATCCTGGCGAACTCGATGAACGGATCCTCCGGGCCACTCGGACTCCTCTGGCCCGCAAGGAAGTCGTGCTGGCCCTCATACGCGATGATTTCGGCCGTTTCAGCCAAGGGACTATCCGCGAACGAATCGGTCATCTGTTGAAGAGTCGGCGGCTGATATCGAGCACCGGGAAGACTCGTATCAACGACACGGTGCGTATCTGCGCTGCTCGCAGAACCTAAACTAATCCCCCCTCACTCGCCAACCACCTTGACTGCCAGCTCGCGCCCCGGGTCGCCGGCGAGGTAGAGCGTCTGCGTCGGGAACGCGAAGTCGATGCCCGTTTCGCCGAATGCCTTGAACAGCTTCAAGTTCACCATCTGGCTGTGATCCATGAACGTGAAGAACCCGCGGTCCGGATCGCGGTCGAGCTGATACCAGTAGAACGCCTTGATGTTCAGGCTGTCGGCGTTGAGCTCGTTGAAGGCGATGCGCGGCGGGAACTTGTCCATGTCGAACCGCCCTTCGCCCACCACCTCCTGGCTGTGCAGAATGTCGCGCACGATCGCCACCGCCTGTTCGATCATCTGCGGCCGCGTGTCGTAGGTGATCGTGATGTTCATCTCCCGGCGGATGTAGGGCCGCGCGGAGATGTTCTCCACCTTGCCGTCGATGAACTTCATGTTCGGCACGGTCACCAGGTGCCCGCTGAGCAGCCGCATGCGCGTCGAGCGAAAGCCGATCTCCTCCACCTTGCCCGTTTCGCCGTCGAACTTGATGAAGTCGCCGGCGAGGAACGGCCGATCGAAGAAGATCGTCAGCGAGCCGAACAGGTTCTTCACCGAGTCCTGCGCCGCCAGCGACACCGCCAATCCCGCGATGCCCAGCCCCGCCAGCCATCCGGTGATGTTGAGCCCGAAAATATTCTGCGCCACCGCCAGCGTGAAGACGATCACCAGAAAAATCCGCAGTGTTTTGCGGATCATCGGCACGATCATGTCGTCGATGCGGTTGTCGGTCTTCTGCGTCACCCGGCGCAGGGCCACTTCGATCACCTCGACCAGGTTGTAAAACAGCCAGCCGACCGCGAGGATGAACAGAAACGCGATCACCTTGTCAACGAAGGCGTCCAACGCCTCAGTCTTGCGCACAAACCACAGGCCAACCATCACCCCCGCCGACACACATGCCAGACTCGCCGGGCTGGCCATGCCGCGCAGCATCGTCCCACGCACCCCCCAGCCGCGCCGCTCCGCGCGGTCGCCCACCTTCAGCAGCAGCATCTGCAGCAGCTTCCCCGCCACCAACCCCGCGAAAATCGCCCCCAGCAGCGCCCCCCAGCCCCACAGCGGCGTGCGCTCGAAGGTCGGCCCCAGCAGCGCCATCACATGGCTGTCGTGCGGGGCGTCGCCGCTGGGCGGGGCGTAGCGCGGCGGAAGGGCGCGCGTGCTTGCCTCCAGACCCGCCGCGCCGTCCACCGTCTGTGCCGAAAAACGCCACCGTCCGCCGTCGTCTCGCGCCAGCACGATCCGCCCCGCCGGAGCCGTCACCTGCCCGCCCGTGTTCTTCTGAAGCTCCGCCCACACCCAGTCGTGCGCCGGCCGCGGAAAAAACACAAACCGCCGAATCGCCTCGTGGCCCTCCCCGGCCGCCTGCTCCAGCACCGACGCATCCGGAAGCTGCCCCGGCTTCACCTCCCCCAGCCGGTCGAGCACCGCCATCAGCGCCGCCGCCGCCTCGCGCAGCCGCGACGGCGGCCAGTCGCCTTCCGCCGGTTTCTCCAGACACGCCGCCGCCGCCGACCACCCGTCGTCATAGCCGTCATGCACCCGGTTCATCGCCGCCAGAAAACTGAACATCGTCGCCCGCGGGCTTCCCAGGTCGACGCCCGCCGCGGTCTGTGCCGCGACCGTGAAGTCCTCGGGGCCCGCCGATCGATCCACATCCGCGTCGCCCGCCCTCGGCACCGCCCCACCGGACGCCTCCTGACTTCCGCTCAACGTCTGGCCGGCCGCCGGCATCGCCAGCGCCAGCCACCACGCCAGCACCATCCCCGCAAACGCCACCGCCCGCCGCGTCCCGAACTTTGCGCCCGACCATCCCATAGCCGTCACCTCGCCTGCGCCTCCACTTGCCCTGAAACACGTCCCGGCCCACAAGACTGTAACCGCTTCGCGGCCGTGCATCAGCCCCGCCCCACGCCGCCCCGCTCACGTGTACCGCCGCACCTCGATCTTCACCGACCCCACCTCCAGATTCATCACCAGGTAGCGCAGCGCGTCGCACAGGTGGTCGGGCCCGTCTTTCACCGGCGTCTGATCGTGCGGCCGATCCACGTCGAAGTGATAGCAGCTCAACGCCTCGATCAGCCCCTTGCAGGCCGGGTGAACCCGCAGCGTCCGTCGGTCCAGCCGCCGCCGCACCGCCTCGATCCCGTCGCGGATCAGACCCCGCTGGTGCCGCACCCGATAGCCGGCCCGACGCAAACACTGCACGTCCGTCAGCCCCGTCTGACTGTTGCGCTGCGTGCCGGCCGGATCCACCGCCAGCCAGCGCGGCCGGGGCCAGGGCTTGTCGGCGATCGACGTCAGGTGCTGCTCCAGCGTCAGCTCCCGGGCCACGTGCTCGTCGAACACATGCACCGGCCACTCACGCGGCGGCGCCGCCGGCCGAACGTCCACCCACGCCCACAACATCACCAGCGGGCTGCGCAAACCGAAATCCATCCCGCCCACCACCATGCCGTCCTCACCGCGCGCATCGTCATGTCGATCGCCGCGCCTCGCGTCGTCCGCCAGCGCCACGCGCAGGTCCGGCTCGCCGCGGCCCACATGCGCCGCCGGGCGAAACATCGGATACACACTGTCGCTACGCTGCGGCCGCTGGCAGAGCATCTCGCTGGCCCACACCTCCTCGCTGCAGCGCTGCCGCTGCGCCAGCAGGTCTTCGATCGGCACGAACCCCCCCGCGCCCCGCGCCACGCCCCGGCAGCCCTCCCACAATCCGCAGCCCACGCACACATGCGACGGCCCGCAACGCTGCGCGACATCCAGCGCCGACCAGCGGAACACCGGCACGCCATGCACCCGCGCCTGCTCGACGATCCGGCTCATGAGCCCGAACGGTCGATGCATCGTCGACAGCGCCTCCACCGCCCCGAACACACGCACCGGGCCGCACTCGCCCGAACGCGTCACCAGTTGCGCCGCCTCCCAGATCTGCGGATTGAACAACTCCACTTCGTCGCAGCGCAGCTTGTGAACCCGCACGCCACGCACCGACCGGTGCGACTGGCTGAGCACCTCCACCGCGCTGCCGTGAATCAGCTCGATGCGCCGCCGCGTCGGCCGACCCGCCAGCAGCGGCCCCAGCGACGGACGATCCAGCATCTGCAGAAGATACCGGTACATCCGCGCGCTCTGCTCCAGGCTGCCGCCCAGAATCCGCACCTGAATCCCCGGCTTGTAGATCAGGTCCAGCAGCGTCGCGGCCGCGCCCAGAAACGTCTTGCCCCCGCCGCGACAGGCCCAGACGATCGCGTCGCGGCGCAGACGATCCGGCGACGCCAGTCCCGCGTCGTCCGGCTCAAAGAAGCAATGCGACAGATAGTCCAGCGGCGCGCAACTTCCCGCCGCCACTGCCTGCCGCGGCACCCGCACGCCCAGCAGACGACGCAGAAAACGGTGAAGCTGAACCGGCGTGTGCGGTCGCAGCGATTCGAGCTGGGCAAGACGATCGCGCCCGGCGGCGGCCGGGTCCGGCAAAAGCATCGACATCATCAAAGCACTCCGGCGGATTCGTGTGGTCAGTTCGTCAGGTCATCGGTCAGGTCGTCCGCGTCCTCGGGCTCCGGCGACTCGTCGTCGCCCGACCCGTAGAACATCGCCCGCAGGTCGGCTGCCGCCGGCCCGTCCGCCCCCGGCACATCGACCATCGCCTTCGCCATCGCCGCCTCGGGAAGCGCGTCCGCACGCTTCATGTCCGCGCGCAACAGGTCCACGCACGCCTTGCGCGCCACCTCCGCCGCCTTGTCGTCGCCTTCCTCCGTCGCCAGCCGGATCAGCCGGCCGGCCGCCAGACGCCGGTACCGGCTGAGCACAAGCTGCGTCTGAAGGTCCGCCAGCACGCACAGCCCGCGAAGCACCCGATGGTGCTCGGGCTCCAGCGCCCATTGCGCCAGGTCCGCGGGCCGAAGGCCGTAACGCTCCGCCAGCGCCAGCACGTCGTGCTCGGCATGAAGCATGTCCTGAATCAGTTGAACGTGACGACGTTGACCGATCTTTTTCGCCATGACCATCCTTACGACGTGAACATCACGCCATGCATTTCCACAAGCCCACGCCCCACTCCACACGCTGAACCCACGCCGCCCTCAAGCCGGCCCCTTCAGGGCCGAACCTTCGCGCCCATCCCTTGACCAGCCGCCTTCACCCCACCGCCCCGGCCGCCGCCGCCTCCACCAGCCGCATCAGCGCCGCTTCACGCCCGCCCCCGATCCGACGCAGCGCCGCCTCCAGCCGCCGCCGCTGATCCGGCAGCAGGAAAAAGTGCACCGCCATCGGCATCCGCGCCAGTTCCTGCGGCGGACTCGGCGCCGGCGGCTGCGCCGACAGTCGCGTCAGCCGAGCCAGTTGCGCCTGGGTGTCCGGCAGCATGGCTGGCAGACGGCCCGCGCCAAGCTCCGCCGACAGCCGCCGCAGCAGCTCGCCGCGCAGACGCGGATCGTCGTCGCCATGCAGCCGATTCAGCGTCGCCAGAAGCAGCAACGCCTCCTGATCGTCGACATCCCACACCACGCAGTGGGCCGTCACATGCTTCAGTCGACGCAGCACCGCCAGCCGCTGATGCCCGTCCAACAGCTCGAACTCGGGCCTGGGCCCCTCGCCCGCCGGCCGCGGCCGCACGATCAGCGGCGGGTAGCAGCCGCTGCGCCGGATGTGCCGCATCAACTTGGCCGCCACGTCGCGCGACATCACGTTCGCGTTCGCCGGATGAGCATGCAACGCATCAAGCGACAGCTCGCATATTCCCTGTTGCATCGATGTCACCTCACCAGTGGTCCGCATCCGTGTTCATCCCTGTTCACCCGTGGCTTCAACGGTGCTTCGCGCCTCGGCGTTCCCGGCGGCCCGGGCGTACAGGTAATACACCGGCTCACAGAACAACCGCTGCCGGGCCGCACGCAGATGCGCCACGCTGTCATTACCATCCCCGGCGCCGCCGGGACCCGCATGCCGCCGCCAGCGGCCCAGCTCATGCTCGATCCATGTCCGACGGGCCTTGGACAACCGCGTGATCAACCGCCAGGCCTCGTCCGCGTGCATCAGGGTCGCGCGATCGATCCCCACCGTCGCCAGGGCGTCCATCAGGCGCGCGTCGTAGGCGTGCGGCGGGCGCGGGTAGGCACGCATGCCCGCCTTCTCAAAGAACGGGTGCACCCGCCCCATCGCCGCCAGCGCCTCGACCAGCGGCGTCGGCGCTTGCGACAGCGCGTGACGCACCAGCTTCACCGCCAGGCCCAAACCCCTGAACTGCGGATGCACCACGACGCGGCTGATGCATCGCAGTTCGTCGTTGAGCATCCGCGCCCGCTGACGGGCGTCGCGGATCGCGCGGTAGCGCCCGTCCAAGGCCGCGTCGCGCTGACGGCAGCGCAACGTCGGCAGCGACAGCACCGCCACACCGATCACGCGCGCAGCATCCACAACGTCATCAAAGAGGCGGTGCACGTCCGCAACGCCCCGGGGCGGCTCGAACACGACGCGCCAGACCCCCGCCGCGGTGGCCGGCCGACCGGCGCGGTAGTGAAAAGCCCCCAGCGCGTCGTAGTCGCGCAGCGCGCCCGGCTCGATACGCCACCAACCCGCGAAAAGATCGGCTCGCGGCTCGCGAAGACGCGCGTCCATCGCGATCTTCATGGACGCACCTCCGACCCCCGCTCACGCCGCTTCACATGCACGTGAGGCCCAAGATCCTTGTAGACCAGCACATCGGGCGCCAGCGCTTCGACCAGGTCTTCGTGCGTGGTGGCGATCACGGCGCTCAGGCCGCCCGGCCGCTGGGCGTGCATCTGATCCACCCAGCGGCGCATCTGCCGCGCCAGCACCGCGGCCGTCACACGGTCCAGCGGCGCGGCGAACTCATCGATGAGCAACGTCACAGGCTTGTCCGGCGGCAGACCACGCAACCGCCCCATCGCCTGCGCCAGCCGCAGCCGGGTCCGCTGACCCTCCGACAGCTCGGACGGACGTCGCAGCATGACCAGGGCGTCGCCCAGACCCACGCGGGCCAGGTCGGCCATCACCGCCGCCAGGTCGTCGGCGCCGTCGGCCGCGACCGGGTCTGGAGCCGCAGCAGCAAAGAATGGAAAATTCTCACCCGACGACGCGCCTGACGAATCTGTGCGGGGCACCGCCGCCAGTGCGTCAACCAATGCAGTGTCCGCCAAGGCTTCCAGCGCGTCGACGCACAGAGCCTGGACGTCCGAACGCCGCGCTATGGCCTGGGCCATGAGGCGCAGCAGTGTGCTCTTGCCCCCGCCGCTGGGCCCGGTGAGGAATACCAGGTCACCGGGCGCGATCCGCAGCCGAAATGGAGCCACGATCACCCGAGGCCGCTGACGCTCAAGGGTGAGTCCGAACATGGCCGCCACCTGCAGCACACGATCGGACATCGGGACGGTGGTGGACGCCTCCCAGGCAAGGTCAAGCATCATTGTGATATCGTTTGTGCAATGTTTGTGAGCAGGGCATGGCGGGACGGCGTCACCCGGGGCCCGCCCCGGCGCCGGCGCGACCGCGTCGCGGCCTCACAGGCGGGACAGCGTCTGGATGATCTGCATGTGCTGGCGGACGTGGTGCAGGCTGCAAGCCAGTCGTGCAGCCGCCCGACGCAGGCTGCACCGGTGCAGGACGACCACCTGGCCGACCTGCCGCGTGGGTGGCGGCAGGCGGTGGCCGCGAAGGACCATGTAGCGGAACTCGGGGGTCTGAAGATCTTCAAGTATCTGCCGCAGCCGACAGCGGACCGTGCGCGTCCGCTTGCCCAGCAGGCACGCGATCTCGGCGGGCGACATACCGTGTTGGTAGACCTGCTCGACCAGAAGCCGGTCGTCGTCGCCCAGGTGCTCGGCCAGGGCCAGCACACGCTCGATGCGCTGGCGCTGGTCATCGAACTGGAGAACCTGAGACGCGGTAATCTGGGCAAAGTTGGCGGTGGTCATGGTGTTGACGGGGCCCAAAAATGTTCTATGTTTGTTAGGTATTCCGTCTAGATTTTAGTGAAGTGTTGGCGGTGTTCAACCCCTGTTGAACGGCTAAAAATCATGCAGACCGTCGGACAAATCATCCGCAGCCGGCGTGAGACCCTGGGCATCTCCCTGGGCCAGCTCGCCCGTGCCGTGGACGCCAGCAAGAGCTATCTGTCGATGATCGAAAACCACCGTGTGGCCCGGCCGCCCTCGCGACGGATGGTCGAGGCCATCGAGCGGGCCCTGGGCATCACGCCCGGGGATCTGCAGCGGGCTGCCGCCTGGGACGCGGCCGCCCCGGTCGTTCGCGCGGAAGTCGGCCAGCTCGCCGACGCGGCGCGGCGCGGCCGGGAACTGGCCGACTGGCTGCGTGCCTCGACGCAGCGGCACCGTGAAGGCCGCTCCCTGGACGCGCTGTACCGCTCGGGCGAACTGGCGCGGCGCGTGGACGCCACGCTGCGTGCGGCCGGCGTCGGCGCCGCCGACGAGTCGCGTTCGCCGCTGGACGCCCGCGTGCCGCTGCGTTTTCAGGTGCCGGTCATCAACCGTGTCGCGGCCGGCTACCCGCGGGACTTCACCGATCTGGACTTCCCGGCCCGCGTGGCTGACGAGTACCTGCCCTGCCCTGACGTGGGCGATCCCCAGGCCTTTGCGGCGCGGGTGGTCGGCGAATCGATGTCGCCCGAGTACCGCGAGGGCGACGTGGTCGTTTTCTCGCCGGCGGCGCCGGTGACCGACGGCTGCGATTGTTTCGTGCGTCTGGAGCCGGGGCATGAGACCACCTTCAAGCGGGTGTTTTTCGACGGCGCCGACCCGCGGACCCTGCGCTTGCAGCCGCTGAACCCGCGGTTCGCGCCGACCCAGCTCGAGCGCGCGCGGGTGGCCGGTCTCTACCGGGCCGTCTGGCGGTTCCAGAAACTCTGAACCGGCCTCTACCCTTGGGCGAAGGGCAGTGGTTGTGCGCGCGGCGGCGGTCAAAAACCGCGGCAATCGCCGCTCGCGACCGCGCCAGGGCTGAAAAATTCCGCGCACAACCGCGCCGCCGCAGACCGCGGCCGTGCGCACGAGCGCGGAACACCCGGCGAGCGGGGTGCGTCGGTTCGACGGACCCGCGCTGGGCTTGGCGATGAAGTTGTATGGGAGCCGCGGCGCGATGCGTGCTACGGCGCGTCGGTCTCGATCAGCCTCAGCACGCGCAGCACCTCGGCGATGGACCATGCCTGGGCCATGCAGCCGACCGGCCGATGCGGCGGCTGCGCTTCATGGATCTCGTGCAGTTGTCCGAGTCCGGGGCCGGCCAACTGGTCGAGCAGCGGTGTGATGGCCGCCAGCGCCGAGGCCCGGGCCGGCTTGGAGAACTTGCCGACGCGCAGCACCGCTTCGGCGTATGGGCCGATGAGCCACGGCCAGATCGTGCCCTGGTGATAGGCGGCGTCGCGGTGGTACTGGTCGCCGCGGTAATGGGCGTGGTAGTTGGGGTCGGTCTCGGGCAAGGTGCGCAGGCCATAGGGCGTAAGCAGGTGGGCGGTGACGGCGTCGAGCACCTGCTGCTGCTTGGTGCGCGGCAGGGGCGATTCGGCCAGGCTGGCGACGAAGATCTGGTTGGGGCGGATGGACGCGTCGATGTGTTCGACGCCGGCCTCATCGGTCCAGACGTGGTCGACCAGGCAGTCGTGCTGGTCGGACCAGAACACCTTGGCGAAGGCGCGGCGGACGCGGGCGAGCAATCGGTTGAAGTGGTCGGCCTCGGCCTGGTGGGTTTCGGTGATGCGCTGGGCCATGCCGGCCAGGGCGGCGTACCAGAGGGCGTTGATTTCGACGGCTTTTCCGCAGCGCGGCGTGAAGACGGTATCCCCGCAGGCGGCGTCCATCCAGGTCAGTTGGGTGCGTGGGGAGCCGGCCTCGATGAGCCCGTCGCCGGCCATGCGGATGTCGTAGTCGGTGCCCTTGATGTAGGCGTCGAGGACGGTCAGGGCCGCTTCGGCCAGCCAGTTGTTCCAGCTTTCACGATCGCCGGTGGCGTCGAGGTACTGCATGGCCGCCTGCACGAACCAGAGGCTGGCGTCGACGGTGTTGTAGTGGGCGGCGTTGTCGTCGTAGTCGTCGAAGCGATTGGGCGTCAGGCCATGGCGCAGCGACCGTGCGAAGAGCGCGAGGGTGTCGCGGGCCTGGTTATGGCGGCCGGTGGCGAGCATGATGCCGGGCATGGCGATGAAGGTGTCGCGTCCCCAGTCGGCGAACCACGGGTAGCCGGCCAGGATCGTCTTGAGGCGTTCGCCTTTGACCGTGCGATCGACGACGAAGTCGTCGGCGGCGACGGCGAGCATGGCCCGATGCCTGCTGCGGCCGGCGTCGAGGTGGTCGAGCATCGGCCGCAGGTGGGCGGCCCGTTCCCGGGTATCGGGCCGGGGTTCGACGGCCTCGTGGCCGAGGGCGACGGTGACCAGGATTTCCTGCTCGGGCGCCGGATCGAGTTGCACGTCGAACCATCCGGGCGCGAAGAGGTCTTCCTCGCAGCCCTGGCCTCGCTCCATGTCAATGGGGTAGTGGACGCGGTACCACCAGCAGGGGTCGGGCGTGAACGTCGAGCCCAGACACTGGAGCGTGACGGCCGGCGTCGCCGCGTCGCGGGCGGACTCGGCGCCTGGGGGCACCGGGCCCTTATGTCGTTGCACGCTGAGGGTGTCGACCGCGGCCTCGACGGCAAACTCGGGATGGTCGGCGCCGAGCAGGTCGTGAAAATCGCGCAGGGCGAGCATCGGCCCCAGCGACAGACGCGCAGCCGACTTGCAGCGGTCCAGGCCTCGCAACTGGTAGCGGATCGTCGCGGCCTGCTGCTGATGATGCAGAAACAGCTCGCGGACCAGTTCAAGGTCGCCCCATGTGTAGGTCCAGCGCACCGACAGGCCGCGGTCGAAGCGGCGAAGCATGGACGGGCCTTCGGGCCGCACCAGGCGCTGGCCGTCGGAGGCGCGGAAGAGGCAGCCTGTGAACTCGATGGCGTGCTCGCTGCCGCGCGACTGGAGCGTGAGGCGTTCGAGCATCTGGCTGAGGGCGATGACGCGGCCGACGGGCGGCTGAGTGGCGGCGATGAGCAGGCCGTGGTAGCGCCGGGTGTTGACACCGGCGGCGGCGCCCATGGCGTAGGCGCCGGTGCCGTTGGTCAGCAGCCACTCGGGACCGAGCATGCGGTCCAGGTCGCCGTTGGCTTCGAGGCTGTGGCTGAAGCCGGCCGGCAGGCCTTCGCGCGCCAGGGCGGCGAAGGGGTCGGCAGCGGCATGGGCGGGGTCGGTGGTGCGGTCCACGTGGCGGTTCCCCTGACGGTGACGATAAGGCGGCGCCGGACAGCGGCCAACCGCGCCACAGGTTATCACAGCGGCGCGTCGGTTTGGAGTGTGCAGGACGCAGCGGGCGGAGAAAACATCGCGCAGGGCGAGGTTCGGATGACGCGGAAACGGCGCAGCAGTCCGGCGGTTGCCCGTGGAATTCGCGGCGTCGCGGTCTTTTGGCGCGTTGTGGCGGGGTCTATACAATCCGCGACGCTGACGGGCCGGCGGCGTCGCCGCGGCCGACCCATGTTCATCATGTCGATTCAAGGACTTACCCGATGCTCGAAACCCTGGCCGGCGGCAACCCGTGGCTTCTGGTGCTGATGAAGCTGGCGATCGTGGCGACGGTGTTCATGCCGCTGATCAGCGTGGTGGTGATGTTCAGCATCTGGTGGGAGCGGAAGGTGGCCGGCCACATCCAGTCGCGCGTCGGGCCGATGCACGTGGGCGGGTGGCACGGCTGGGCGCAGTCGCTGGCGGACGGGATCAAGCTGATCCTCAAGGAAGATCTGATGCCCGCCAGCGCGGATGCGTTTCTGTTCCGCACCGCGCCGTACCTGGCGTTCGCGCCGGTGTTCGCGGCGTACCTGGCCCTGCCGCTGGGGCCGCAGTTCGTATTCGAGGCGGGACTGAACATCGGCGTGCTGTACCTGCTGGCGGTGCTGAGCGTGGAGGTGATGTCGACGATCATGGCCGGCTGGGGCTCGAACTCCAAGTGGTCGGTGTATGGGGCCATGCGTGAGGCCTGCCAGATGGTCAGCTACGAGATTCCGCTGGGGATTTCGATCATCGTGGGCGTGCTGACGGCGGGGACGCTGAATCTGGTCGAGCTGGGCTACCTGCAGGCGGGCGGGGTGCATCAGTGGTTCGCGTTTCACAATCCCTTCGTCTTCTGCACGGTGCTGGTCTACTTCGTGGCGTCGCTGGCGAGCAACAAACGGGCGCCGTTCGACCTGCCGGAGTCCGAGAGCGAGCTGGTGGCGGGCTTTCATACGGAGTATTCGGGCATCCGCTGGTCGTTTTTCTTTTTCGCCGAATACGGGGCGATGTTCGTGGTCGGCTGCATCATGGCGGCGCTGTTCATGGGCGGATGGAACAGCCCGCTGGGAACGTATGACCCGGTGTATCTGCTGACGGGTTACGACCCGGTGACAGCGGGCAGGCTGTATTTCGAGGGCGTGCTGTCGACACCGATGAGCTGGGCGGACAAGGCGGCGGTGCTGGGGGTGAGCGCGGCGGGTCTGGCGGCGGTGAACGTGTGGGCGGCGGCGTGGTTCATCGGCAAGGCGATGACGATCATCTTCATCCAGATCTGGATCCGCTGGACGCTGCCTCGCATTCGCATCGACCAGGTGCTGCACGCCTGCGTGAAGGTGCTGCTGCCGGCGAGCCTTGTGATGCTGGCGGGGGCGGCGGTGTGGATCTGGCTGGTGCCCCAGCCGGGGGCGGTGGCGCTGGAGGGCGGGGAGTCGCTGATCCGTCTGGGCCACCTGGTCGGTCCGACGCCGGCGATTCAGCTTGTCACGCAGTGGGCGCTGGCGGGGCTGGCGATCGCCTTCGCGCTGCTGGCGATCGGGTTTGTGGCGGTGACCTGGCTTCGGGCCGAGCGTCACCCGCGCAAAACGCTGTTCCCGGACGTGATGCCGGTGGGCGACGCGATCGCGTTCACGCGCGGGCCGGCGGCTGAAACGTCCGGCGTATAGCGCGGCACAGGCGGGCGGGCGATGGGCGGCTCACCGCTGCTCGATCAGCGGCGTCAGCGCATCGGGGCTGGTCGTGGGCGCGGGCTGCTGGGCGCGGTAGGTTTCGAGGCCTTCGGGAGCGGGGATGAGGCGGCGGGCGACGGCCGGGTTTTCGACCTGCTCGAAGATGATGGGGGCGATGCGGTCGTAGGTGCGGCGCTGCAGGACAAGGGGCGCGTTGTTCCACATGCGGGCGCGGTCGAGCAGAGGCACGCCAGGCTCGATCAGGTAGCGTTCGAAGGTCTGGGCTTCGATGTCATCAAAGGGCAGCAGGGCCATGCGCTGCTGGCCTTCGTAGGGCATGAGGTTGGCGCGGGCCTGGAAGTCGGCGTGGATGCGTCGGGCCAGTTCGCGCTGGCGGAAGTAGACCTCGGGATAGCCGGCATCGAGTCCCTGAACGAAGGCCTGCATGAGCATGCCCTGGACAAGCTGAAGGACGGCGGCCATGGAGCGGTCGCCGATGCTCTCGCGCAGCTCGACGAGAATGAACTCCTCGAGCGGCAGGTCGTAGCGGACCTGGCGGATCTGATTCTGGTTCCAGACGGCGTTCCTGTAGGTGTCGTGGGCGCGCTTGTAATACGCGGCTGCGACCTGCTTGTCGCCGAAGAGGTAGTGCGTGCGCGAGGCGTCGAGCAGCAGATTTTCGTGGCCGACCTTGAAGCTGTTGAGCACGCCCTGGTTGTCGGGGGTGTCTTCGACGGTGGCCATGTCGGCCAGGAAGGCTTTTTCGTAGGCGTCGAAGAAGCGGGGGTCGGGCATGAGGTGGAGGTTGCGGGAGATGGGGTCGAAGCTGATGCGGCCGAAGTGGCACATCTGCTGCAGGGCATGGCGCACGTGGCGGAGGGTGTTGATGTAGTCGATCTGGCGCAGGCGGCCGACGTCGCGCAGGCGGGTGGTGCCGAGTTGGGCCCAGTAGAGGGCGTGGGCGGCGGGCAGGCGCCAGTCGAGGATGCCGTAGTCGAACCCGCCGTCGAACTGCTGCGGAGGCAGTTGGAGGCGGAGCATGAAGGACGGGTCCATGTTGAATCGGTCTTCGAGGGTGCGGCGGCGCAGGGACGCGAGCAGGGCATCGAGGGCTGGCGTCAGGGCCGGTTCGTCCATGAGGGCGGCGACGGCGGTGTCGAAGCCGACGTCGGCGGGCTGGACGCCCATGAGCCGGGCGTCGAGGGAGCTTCGCAGCATGAGGACGCGGCCGACGGCGCGGACGAACGCCTCGTCGGGCTTGTAGCCGGCGGCGCGGAGGCGGTTGAGCACGTCGGCGACCTTGGGCTGCTGCTGGACGAGCACTTCGAGCTCGCGCGGGGCTTCGGCGATGGCGCGGAGATTGGCGACGGCCTGTTCGGGGCTGAGGCGGTCGATCGACTCGCCGAGCAGTTCCTGCCAGGCGTAGGCCATCTCGCGTTTGTAGTACCAGTGCATGTCGTCGGAGCGTTCGCCGATCTTGTGCAGGAAGATCCAGGTCAGCTCGCGGTAGATGCGGATGTCGACGGGGTTGGCGCGGATGCCCTGCTGGCGCAGGAGGTCGACGCCCTTGCGGACCCAGTCCCATCGCTCCTGGGGGGTATAGGTGGCGACGGAGATGTTGTAGGCCATGTTCCAGCCGTGGAAGGACCACACGGCCGCGGAGTCGGGCAGCAGCGAGGTGATGGCCTGGGCGAGGCTGTTGGCTTCGAAGTAGCGGCCCTGCTCCTGCAGGACATTGGCGCGATGCCAGAGGTAGTTGACGAACAGGCCGCGGAAGCTGCCCAGGCCGGTGGTGAGCAGCGCCAGGTGCGGAGGCAGCTCGGCGTTGAACTGTCCGCCCAGACCCAGGCGGGCTTCGACATAGCGTCGGTAGGCGCGGACATCCAGCCACGCGGAGCCCGCCAGGCACGCCGCGATGCCCAGCGCCACCAGCCACCATGTCCATCGTCCGCGTCGCATGCTCACCTTCCGTCGCCCCGTGTTTTTACGCCGTCGTGCCGAGCCATGTTCCCGTGCCCTGGAGGTTCGAAGGTCAAACCGTGACCCGCGCCAGTTCGCGGCCTCGGAACAGCGTCCAGGCCGCCGCCGCCGCCACGCCGGTCCAGCCCAGGCCGATCCAGCCCAGGGCCCGCAGCGTCGCGCCCCACGAGACGAGCAGGCCGTCGGCGATCAGCGGCACGGGGTTGAAGCGGGCGAACGACGGCACGAGCAGCATGAACAGTTCGCCGAGCATGCGGATGGGGATCTTGATGGCCTCCCACGTCTGGCCGTCGGACCAGCGCTGGCCGATGAGCTGGAAGTCGACGAGCACCTGGCGCCAGGGGGGCAGCTGCTCATTGGCGCGGGCGCCGAACTCGTGCAGCGACTGGGCGAAGAACCCGCTGGCCAGGGCGCCGGCGAAGATCATGAGGCACAGCAGCGCGGCGACGGGGAAGTCGAGGCAGGTGGCGGCGGCGATGGCGAGCATGGCCAGGAAGACCAGGCGCACCCAGAGCATGAGCAGGGCGCGGATGAGATTGGGCGTGAAATCGCCGACGTGGTAGAGCACCTGCAGGCCCTCGGCGCGGCTGAAGCCGACGCTGCCGGTTCGCGGCTGGCCGGGATCGTCGGCGTTGCCGATCTCCACGAGCAGGCTGCCGTCGGCGTCGACGTACTCGACGGGAATCTGCAGCACGCTGTAGATGTTGTTTGGCAGGCTCATGAGCAAGCCGGTCTCGGCCCGGCCGTTGAGGCGAAACGCCAGGCGCACCATGCCGTCGGGCGGCTGCTGGGTGGCGGCGGGCTTGAGGCGAAGCTGCAGGAGTTGGAGGTCGCCGGCGGCGGCGCGGCGCAGGGCGGGGCCCAGACCGGTGAAGAGGTAGCCCTGGGTCAGTCCCGGGCCGATGGTGTGCCAGCGGGCGATGACGGCCGCGCGTATCACCCGCGCGGTGTCGGGCGAGACATCGATGTAGGTCGGATCGTCGGGAAAGTCGGCGCGAAGCTGCTGCAGCCGCTGGTGATACAGGGCCTCGAAGTCGAGGCTGGGGGGAAACTGCGGGTCGGCGGCGACGCGGGCGATGAGCACCTGGGATTCCAGAGCGCGGCGGTCGCTTTCATCCTGGGCGGTGTCGGACCGGGCCATGACCTGCACGAACGACCAGATACCGATACCCGCCAGGGCGATCAGCAGCAGGTTGAACATGCTCACGCCCAGCCACTTGCCCAGCAGGTAGCTGCCGCGGCCCAGGGGCTTGGTGAGGGTCATGAAGACGTGGCGGTCCTTGAGGTCGCCGCTGACGGTGGCGCAGGCCAGGAAGATGGTCATGAGGCTCAGCAGGAGCGTGGCGCCGGTGAGCGACCAGGTGAGGAAAAAGCGCACGCGGTAGTGCAGGCGTTCGTCGGGATCGAGCAGGAAAGGCAGCACGGGCACGAGCAGGACCAGCAGGACGATGAAGACCAGGGCCAGCTTCATCCGCACAGCCTCGTCGACGAGGGTGCGGGCGACGGCGCTGGCGGGCCAGGGCCCGGAGAACAGATGGCGCAGGCCCCAGACGCCGGCCACGAAGCCGACGGTCATCGCCCAGACGCCGACGACGGCGATCGCGCCGCCGGCGCTGCCGTCGGTGAGCAGCGCGGCGAACGTGAACAGACAACCGGCGGTGAAGGCGGTCAGCAGCCCGACTCGCGAGACCCAGCGCGTCGTGCGCCATCGCCACAAACCCCAGAGCACCCACAGCAGAACCACCGCCCCGCCGCCGATCGCGGTCCACTTCGCCGCCGCGGCCAGGCCCTGCATCGCCAGCAGGGCGGCGACGAGCCCGAAGCACGCGACGACGGCCAGCAGCAGCCACAGCCATGTCCGCCAGCGCCTGGGCTTCACCGGTTCACTCCTTCTTCCGGTCCGAGGCGTCGTCGGCCTCGCCTCGGGTCAGACGATTGAGCAGATCGCGGTCCACGTCGGCGTCCGTCGTCGGGGCGTGATTTTCCGGCCGCCCGGTTTTCGCCGCTGATGTGCTCTCATCCGCGGCTTCACCGCCGGGGGACGTGAGCTGCTCGATCACTTGTGTTCGGTCCTCATCCTCGTGCGTCTGATCGGGCGGCGCGCCCGCGCCGGGCGTCTGCGCGGCGGCGGGCCGCGTGAGCTGGTCGAGCAGGTGGCTGGCCTCGGCGGCGGCGCGCTGTTCGGCGGCGACGTCGGAGGCCTGGTCCATTTCCTGGTTCACAAGAAATTCGGCGATGCGTCCGCCCGCCACCGCGCCGCTGGTGACAGCGCCCTCGGCCTGGGCGCGGTGCACGATCTCCAGGAACAGCGATTCGAGCTTCTGCCGCGGCCGCTCCACGCGCTGCACGTGCGAGCCATGCTTCTCCAGCACGCGCTCCAGTTCGGCGATCACCGCCTCATCGAGGCTGCCGGTCTCGATGGTGGTCATGTCCTCGCGGGTGAGCAGCTGGTCGACGGTGCCCTCGATGCGGATGCGTCCGCCGAACATGATCGACAGGCGGTCACAGACGTCCTCGACGTCGGCCAGCAGGTGGCTGCAAAGCAGGACGGTCTTGCCGCGTCGGCCCAGTTCGAGGATCAGATCCTTGAACTGCCTCGTGCCGATGGGGTCGAGGCCGGCCGTCGGCTCGTCGAGAATGAGCAGTTGCGGGTCGTTGATGAGCGCCTGGGCCAGGCCGATACGGCGCTGCATGCCCTTGGAAAACTCGCCGACGGGACGGCGCTGCATGGCTTCGAGACCGACCATCTCGAGCAGCATGTCGATGCGGCGCTGGCGCTGGCGGCGGTCCTGATGAAAGAGCCGGCCGTAGTAGTCCAGCGTCTCGCGCGCGGTCAGAAAGCGGTACAGGTAGGACTCTTCGGGCAGGTAGCCGATCCGTTTCTTGGTGTCGACGTCGTCGGGTCGCCTGCCAAAAACGGCCACGCGGCCGGCGGTCGGATGCAGCAGGCCCAGGATCATCTTGATGGTCGTGCTCTTGCCCGAGCCGTTGGGGCCCAGCAAGCCGTACACCTCGCCGCGGCGGACGACCAGATCGAGGTGGTCGACGGCCCGTACGCGGTTGCGCAGCCAGAAGTCGCGGAAGGTCTTGGTCAGGCCGGCGCACTGGATGATCGGCTCACCGGCCTCGGCGGGAGGCTGGCTGGCGGCGGGCTGAAGGCTGGCGGTTGTCTGCATCATCACGGCATTCCACGCGGGGCGCGGCGGGGTCGTTGGCGCCCCTGGGCCGCACGGGTCGGCGTTCACTTGCCTTCCAGGCGTTTGGCTTCGCGCTGGCGCCACTTCTCAGGGTCGCGGTTGACCTCGACGTAAGGCGTCCAGCCGGGGGGTACGAACAGGATTTCGGTTTCATCGGTCAAGGCGGTCTGCACGGCATCCTGCCAGAGGCGGTCGAGGACGACCTGGGCATTCGCGTCGTACTGGTATTTGAGGGTACGGAAATAGTCGGCCTGGGCCTCGGTGCGTTTGGCGACCTGCGTGCGGTAGACCAGAGCGTCGTTGAGTTTCCGGGCCACGTCGCCGCCGAGGCGGACGCTTCGGCCGTCGGCGTCGACGATGGTGAGCGTGGCGAAGGCCTGGTCCAGTTCGCCCTTGATGCGCTGCATGGCGGATTCATCGCCGAGGCGGGAGGCGGCAGCATAGGCCTCGACGCGGGCCAGCAGCGGGTCAAAGGCTTCGCCGGCCGTGCCGCCGAGGATGGTGGCGCGCTCTTTCTGCGCTTCCTCCATGAGCCGTGCCTTTTCGCTCTCGGCGCGGGTGACGGCCTCGAAGGCGTCGCGCACGGTGAGCGGGAAACGGATGTCGGTGGCCGAGACGTTCTCGACGCGCAAGCCGCTGGCGAGGGCATCGAGGGTCTGCTGCATGTGTCGGCGGGTGATTTCGAAGTCGGCCGGTCCCAGGCCCTTGTGGATGTGGTCGGCGGCGGTCTGGGCCACAGTGAAGATGACCGCCTGTTCCGCGGCGCGGGCGATGAGCTGATCGGCGGCGAGCACGAGCTGCCGCGGGTCGCCGATGTCGAAGTCGCCCGAGTCGCTGGCGTGGCCGTCGGCTGTGGGCGGCGGAGGGACGTTGCGCACGAAGTCGACCGGGTCGTCGACGACGTAGGTGATGACCCAGCGGGCGTGGACGATGTTGGCGTCGCCGGTGAGCAGTGAGCCGTCGTTTTGCGGGTTGATCGGGCCGGCGTACTGCTGCTGTTCGGACGCGGTCATGCCCTCGCCCTGGCGCACGCGGCGGAACCAGAAGGCGTCGGCCAGTTGGAGCTTGCGGCTGGTGGTGGGGACTTTGATGACCTGCATGATGGGATAAGGCGCGGCGAAATAGGGTCCGCCGGGCTCGACGACCTGTTCGGCGCGGTCGGCGCCGACGATGCGGCCCATCATGAGTCGCAGGCCGACTTCCTGCTGGTCGACGCTGTAGCAGCCGGTCCACAGGAACGCGACGACCAGGCCGATCATCGTGAGCTTGAGCAGCAAGAACATGACGCGCAGGGCGTCGGCCAGCGACTGCTGGGCGGGATCGAGGGGCGCGGCTTCGAGGGCCAGGGGGGCCTGGTCGTCGGCGGCCGCGGCGGCCTGGAGTCGCTGCAGCGCATCGTCGGGGTTCTGGGGGTCGGGGGGTGTGCGGCTCATACGTGCGGCTCCCTGGAGGCGGCGAGGCTCAGTTGCGCTCGAAGTCCGGCCGCATGAGACCGCCTTGCGGGGCGATCTGATCGGCAGGCATCACGATGGTGGCGCCGGGCAGCGCGGCCTTGAGGGTTTCGATGCGTCGCAGGAAAGCGGCCAGATCCTGGTCCTGGTTGAACACGTCGTAGTACTGGGCGGCGCGGGCGTCGCCCTCGGCCCGCAGTTCGAGGGCGCGCTGCTCGGCGAAGGCGAGGATGCGCTGACTGGCGGACTCGGCCTCGCTGCGGATGGCGGCGGCCTGGGCGGCGCCTTCGGACCGGGCTTTTTCGGCCATGCGCTGGCGGGTCGACTTCATGCGTTCGAAGACGGCCGCGGTGACGCGCTCGGGCAGCACGAGCTGGCGGATGCCCACCTGTTCGACGGTGATGCCGTAGCCGGTGTCCGCCAAGCGGTGGCGGACCTGTTCGAGCATTTCCTGTTCGATCTGGCGGAGCCGAAGCTGGGTGGGGTCGGTGTTGACCAGTTGGGCGAAGGCGTAGCGGCTGACGACGGCCTTGGTGTCGCGCAGCAGGGCGTGAAGCTGCTCCTGGGCGGCGCCGACGGTTTTGAGTCGGCGGAAGAAGGCCAGCGGATCGTCGATGCGCCAGGCGAGATAGGTCTTGACGATGAGGCTGTTGGCGTCGGCGGTCTGCTGCTCCTCGAGCTGGTCTTCGAGCAGTTGCAGGCGGGTGGGGTAGACGGTGACCTGCTGGATGGGCCAGGGCAGGCGGGCGTAGAGGCGTGGCTCGCGTCGGACGCTGCCCTGGTCGACGACCTGGCCCTGCTCGTCGATGACGGGCGCCTGGGCGCGGCTGAAGGTGGTGAGGATGGCCACCTCGTCGTAGCGGACGGTGAAGGTGAACATGTAGGCCGCCAGCACAAGGGCGATGAACAGGCCAAGGACGATGGTGAAGCTGCTTTTCATCGGAATGGTTCCTGCCGCGTCGCGGCGTGGGCGACGGCTGTTTTACTGGCTGTCGAGAAGCGTGCTGAGGCCGGAGGCGGCTTCGGTCAGATCCAGGCGGATGGTGCCAGGCGCCTGGGCGGCGTCCGGGACGACGAAGCGGCGGGTCTGGGGAAGCACCTGGGTGAGGGCGTCGAGGTATTCGCGGGCGCGGTAGTAGTCCGGAGCGCGGCGGAAGGCCTGGACCTGGGCCAGGAAACGCTGGGCCTTGCCGCGTTCGGTCAGTTCACGTTCCCACCGGTAGCCCAGCGCGCTGTGGACGCGCTGGGCGGCCTGGCCGCGGGCGTGGGCGAGCATCTGGTCGATGGCGGCCTGCATGGCCAGGCGCTGGGGCGGGTCGGCGTTGTCGGCCTGTTCGAGCTGGCGGATGGCCTCAGCCAGGGCCTGGGCCTGCTCGACGCTGCCGGCGACGGTGGCCAGCGACGCGGTGGCGCTGCGCTGGGCCTCCTCGATGAGGCTTTCCTTTTCCTGCAAGGCGGCGATCTGCTCCTGGAACGCCTCGGCCACCCCCTGGGCCTGGGGCGGATGGATGCCCACGAGCGAGGCCATGACCATCGTGACGCCCAGGCCCGCGTCGTCGGCGTCGGCCTGAAGGCGGCGGCGCAGTTCGTCGGCGGCGGCGATGCGGCCGTCGCCCAGCAGGTGGTCGATGTTGGAGGCGACCAGCAGTTCGTTGACCCGTCGTTCGGCCAGGGCACGCAGCAGGCGGCGGGGCTCATCGACGCGGCGCACGTAGGCGTTTAGGTCGGTGATCTGGTAGCGGACGATGGCCTCCGCGGCGATGAGCGCCATGCCGCGTGACGCCGCGGCGGCGCCAGGCGCGAGCGAGCCGTCGGCCGGCTCGTCCGTGACGCCGGTGCGGGCGGGCGCCGAAGCGCCGGTGATCAGGTAATGCTCGGTGCCGCCGGCGTGCTCGTTGGTCCAGAGGATGGCCTCGTCGTGGTGGTGGGCGGCGGCGACGGAGCCGACGACGATTTCCTGGACGCGGTCGACGGCGTAGCGGGCGGCCTTGTCGACGGGCCAGGGCAGCTTCAGATGCGCGCCGGGGCCCAGGGGGCTGGCTTCGGTGACGCGGCCGAAGCGCGTGACGAGGGCCTGCTCATAGGGCTCGACGATAACCAGGCAACTGACGCCGAGCATGACGAGCGCGGCGACGACGAGCAGCGGCGTGATGGCGCGGCCGAGCAACTGGTAGAACCAGCTTCGCGAGACTTCGAAGCCGAACTGATAGTTGATGGTTTCGTTGATGATCTTGGCGATGGACTCGGGGCTGGTCAGCCAGCCGAGAAGCCGGCTTTCGAAAGCCGGGCGAGGCAGTTCGCCGGGGCGTCGCGGGCGGTAGGCGCCCAGGAGCATGAGCAGCAGGATTTCCAGGCCGACGAACATCATGAAGGCCGGCAGCACCAGGGCCATGACCCCGACGAAGGTGAGGTCGGCGAACATGGCGATGAAGGCAGCCACCAGCAGCAGCGCGAGCATGACGGCGTTGCCCATGAGGTAGCCGGCCCCGCCGCGCAGCAGTTGCCATTCGCGGATGCGGGTCATGCCCGAGACGTAGCGTGCGGCGACGAAGGCGATGATGGAGGCGGCGGCGGCGAAGATCACCAGGCCGTTGACCAGCGCCGAGCCCGGCTCATGGGCGGCGATGCCGCGCAGGTTGGCCATCGACAGGGCCGGGCCCACCTGGTCGCGAAGGTCGACAGCCCGGGCGGCGGCGGTCCGGGCTTCGTGCCGCAGCAGGTTCAGCGTGTGGTTGAGCAGCAGGGCGCCGACGGTCAGCAGGTAGACGGCGACCAGGACGCTGACGAGATTCAGGCCCCACTTGTAGAGGTTGTCCAGGCGACGTCGGGCCAGGCCGAGGTCTTCTTCAGCGGTTTCGAAGATGGCGCTGGCGGCGGCGGCACTGCGGGCCAGTTGTTCGGCCTCGAGGGCTTCGGCGCGTTCGAGACGGTGCTGCTGGTAGATGAGCAGCAGGACGATCCAGATGGGCAGTCCACCGACAAGGTGCCAGGTGGCGGCGGCGACGGCCGGGCTGCCCGACCAGAGCTGCACCAAAGCCGAGGCGACGATCAGCAGAAGCTGAATCCCCAGGCCCAGGCCGCAGGCCATCAAGCCGCGCTGGTAGGTCTGCTGGTCCGCGGTGCCTTTCATGGGCGCGATTCCCTTTCGTGCCAGCCGTCGGGACGGGATGAACCGCCGCGGTCGCCGGCCGTATGATAAAAGCCTCGAACCTTCACCCGATCGACGCGTGCCGGGCCGGTCCACCACGGACCGCCGGGCCGGAAACAGCCCCCATGCTTCAGCAACTGCTCACCATCGCCCGCAACACATTCACCGAAAGCATTCGTCAGCCGATCTTCAGCGTGCTGGTGCTGCTGGGGCTGCTGTTCATGGTGCTCAACCCGATGCTGGCCAGTTACACGCTGGACAACGACAACTACCTGCTGGCGGACATGGGGCTGAGCACGCTGGCGATCATCGGCCTGGCGCTGGCGGCGTTCACGGCCACGGGGGTGCTCACCAGCGAGCTGGAAAACCGCACCGTGCTGACGGTGATCAGCAAGCCCGTGACGCGGCCGCTGTTCGTGCTGGGCAAGTTCGTCGGGGTGCTGGCGGCGTTGAGCGTGGCGTACTGGATTCTGTCGCTGGCGTTTCTGATGAGCGTGCGGCACGGGGTGATGCAGACCGCGGCCGAGCATTTCGACCTGCCGGTGCTGGGCTTCGGCTTCGCCGCGCTGGGCCTGGCGCTGGGTTTGGCGGCGCTGGGCAACTACCTGTACCGCTGGGTGTTCACATCGAGCCTGGTGGGGCTGCTGGCGGCGATGCTGGGCGGGGCGTACCTGCTGGTGCTGGTGGTCAACAGGCATGGTGAATTCCAGTCGATCACCACCGAGTTCCAGGTTCCCGACGACCCCTACAGCAAGGCGATGCCGCTGGGACAGGTGATGCTGGCAATGGGGCTGGTATTCCAGTCGGTGGTGATTCTGACGGCCGCGGCGATCGCGGCGTCGACGCGGCTGAAGCAGGTGATGACGCTGGTGGCGTGCGCGGGTCTGTTCGTGGCGGGGCTGATGAACAATTCGATCTTCGGCCAGTGGGCGCGCGAGCACAGCCTCGAAACCATGCAGGGTCTGGGTCGCAAGCTGTGGGTGGTGGTGACGCACGGCCTTCATCATCTTCTTCCCGATCTCCAGCTTCTGTGGGTGGCTGACGCTTTGAAGCAGCAGCACCCGATTCCCCTCGATTTCGTGCTCACGGCCAGCGGTTACAGCTTCTTCTACACGCTGGCGTTGCTGCTGCTGGCGGTGGGGCTGTTCCAGCACCGCGAGGTAGGCTGAGCCGGTCGCCGGCTCGGACCCGTGGGTTTGGATCATGCCGGCGCGACGTCTGCGTGCGGCAAGCCGTGGACTCGTCCCGCGTTCCGCGGCCGCGGCGCGGCGCCGACCTGTTGGGCCTCCTGGGCTTCGATGTCTTCGCCGGCGCGCACCAGCCGGGCCGAGTTGAAGACCACCAGCAGTCCGCTGGCCAGGTGCAGGATCGCCGCCACCCACGGGGCGAGCAGGCCGGACAACGCCATCGTGCCGAACACCACGATGAACAGCATGCCCAGCGCCATGTTCTGGGCGATGACCCAGAAGGCCTTGCGCGACAGGTCGACGATGAACGGAATGCGGTTGAGGTTGTTGTTCATGAGGGCGATGGTGGCCGAGTGGATGGCGACGTCCGAGCCGGCGGCGCCCATTGCGATGGACACGTCGCCCGCCGCCAGGGCCGGGGCGTCGTTCACGCCGTCGCCGACCACGGCCACGCGGTGACCGGCGGCCTTGAGGTCGTCGACCATCTCGAGCTTCTCGTGGGGCAGAACCTGGGCCTTGTATTCGGTGTGCATCTGGCCGGCGACGCGGCGGGCGACGGATTCGCGGTCGCCGGTGACGATGAACAGGCGTTTGAGGCCCTGCTCGCGCAGGCGGTCCATGGCGGCGGCGGCCTGCGGGCGGGTGTTGTCGGCCAGGCCGATCCAGCCCAGCAACTGGTCATCGCGCACGACAAAGAGCAGGCTCAGGCCCTCGGCCTCGGGGCTGGCGACCGCTTCGCGGACGCGGTCGATCTGTGAGGCGGGCAGCTTGGCGCCGCTGGTCCCGCTGGCGTCGTTGGTCAGCCACTCGGCTCGGCCGACGAGCGTGGTGCGGCCGTCGACGACGGCGCGGACGCCGCGGCCGGAGACTTCCTCGAAACGGGTGGGTTCGATCAGAGCCAGACGGGCTTTGCGGGCGACCTGGGTGACGGCCCGGGCGACGGGATGGCGGCTGTTCTGTTCGGCTGAGGCCGCGGCCTCCAGCAGGTGCGCCGCCTCGACGCCCTCGGCGGGCATCAGCCGCGTCACTTCGAGTTCCCCGGTGGTCAGCGTGCCGGTCTTGTCGAAGATCATGGCGGTGAGGTTGCGGGCGGCTTCGAGGTCGACCACGCTCTTGACCAGCACGCCCAGGCGGGCCGCGGCCGAGAGCGCGGCGACCATGGCGGTGGGCGTGGCGAGGATCAGGGCCGCGGGGCAGGCGATGACCATCATGGCGATGGCCCGGTCCCACGCCTCGTCGGGACTTCGCCGCATGGTCAGCAGGGCGACGATGCCCACGAGCATGAGGATGGCCGGCGTGTACCAGCGCGAATAGCGGTCGATGAGGCGCATGACCGGGATGCGGGTGGCCTCGGCCTGGAGGATCATGTCCTTGACCTTGCCGAGGGTGGTGTCCTGGCCGGCCTTGGTGACCTGGATGTCCATCACGCCGGTGAGGTTGATCGTGCCGCTGAAGACCTCGTCGTCGCGGGTCTTGTCGGCGGGCAGCGACTCGCCGGTGATGCTGGCCTGGTTGACGGTGCTCTGGCCGCGCAGCACGCGGCCGTCGGCGGGGATGTTGTCGCCTGGGCGGACGCGCACGACGTCGCCGGGCCGCAGATCGGCCGCGTCGACCTCCTGCTCCTGTCCGTCCTGGAGGCGCTGGGCGCGGGTGGGCGTGATGCGGATGAGCGATTCGATGCTGGCCTGGGCGCCCAGGGCGGTGCGGCTTTCGATAAGGACGGCGATGAGGGTGAAGAAGGCGACGGTGCCAGCCTCGAGGTAATCGCCCTTGGCGAAGGCGGCCAGGACGGCCAGGGCGATGAGTTCTTCGAAGCGTGTGTGGCCGGCCAGCAGGTCGCGGGCGGCGGAATAGACCAGGGGCGTGCCCAGAAGCAAGGCGGCGACGGCCCCGAGCAGGGCCGAATGCACCTGACTCTCGAAAATGAACCGGGCCGCGAGGGCACAGACCAGCACCGTGCCGCCCAGCAGGGTGGCGATGATCTTCAGACTCATCCGCCCTTCCTGAGTGTGAAACCGCCGATCCTGATTCGCAAAGTCATGAGCCATAAGGGCATTGACCTCTTTCTGATGACGTGCGATCGGACGCGCCTGGGGTGGATCCGGATCGGATGGCGGACGCCGCGCGCCGGGGCGGCGGGCATTCTACGTCAAGCTTCTACGTCGAGCGTCGGCCGGGGGTTCGGTGCGGCGTCGGGTCACGTGCGCTGCATATGGAGGCGCAGAAACGACCAGCATCGCGACATCCACGGCGTCTTGTCGAAGCCGTGGTCGGCCCCGTCGACCGCCACGAGCTGGACGGCCGCGCCCACCCGCTGGAGGGCCTGCTCCATCCGCACGCTCTGGTCAAAGGGCACGAGCAGGTCGTCGGTGCCGTGAAGCAGCAGGCATGGGGCGGCCTCGTGGTGGGCGTGAAGAACGGGGCTGGCCAGTCGCGCCAGTTGCGGCCGGTCGGCGACGGTCCCGTGCAGGAGCATGGCCACCGGTTCGCGGCCGGGCGGGTCGGGCTTCTTGCCGGGGCGTCGCTCGTAGAAGTCGCCGGCCGCGGGAAAATCGGTCGGCGGGTGGAACGCGACCACGGCCTGGACGGCGCTGGACTGCTCGGGGTGCGGCTGGGGCGTGGCGGTGACATCCTCCAGCACAGCCTGACCGGCGGTCAGGCCCAGGAGCAGCGCCAGATGGCCGCCGGCGGAGGAGCCGATGACGCCGACGCGCGTGGCGTCCACGCCCAGTTCGTCGGCATGGGCGCGCAACCAGCGGACCGCGGCCTTGGCGTCGTGAATCTGGGCGGGGAACGCGGCGACGGGGCTGAAGCGGTAGCTGATCGACGCGACGGCGAAATCGGCCTCGGCCGGCAGCCAGCGGGGCTCGAAGTCCGCGCGGCTGTGGGACCGCCAGCTTCCGCCGTGGATGAAGATCACCAGGGCCGGGCGGGCCTCGCGCGCCGGGGGCAGGTAGAGATCCAGTTGCAGCGGGCCGGTCGGCCGCTCGCAGAAGGTCAGGTCGCGGTGGCAGCGGTAGGCATGAGGTAGGTCGCTCATGATCCGGAGTATAGATTCCGGCGGGTGTCGCGGGCGGGCGGCGGCTACACTCGGCCGGCATGCTGGGCCAGATGCTCGACATCTTCGCGAAGGTGCTGCTGCCGGTCCTTCTGGTGGTCGGCCTGGGGGCGCTGATTCAGCGGGTGTTTCGCCTGGACGTGAACACGCTGTCGAAGCTGAACATCTATCTGCTGGTGCCGGCCCTGCTGCTGGTGAAGATTTATGAAAGCTCGCTGACCTGGGGACAGATCGCCGGGGTGGCGGGCGCGGTGCTGCTGCCGATGGCGCTGCTGGGCGCGCCGCTCTACGGGGTGCTGCGCAAGGCGGGAGCCTCGGGCACGACGACGGCGGCGGTTCTCATCGGCGGGCTGGTGATGAATGCGGGCAACTTCGGCCTGCCGGTAGCGCAGCTGGCGTACAACACGTACGGCCTGTTTTTCCCGGGGATGAAGCAGGCGGACGACGGGGTGGCGGTGCAGGTGCTGGTGGTGATGATGAGCAACCTGTCGATCTGGTGCCTGGGCTATGCGGCGCTGGCGCTGGCCAAGGGCGACGGGCTGCGCGGGGCGCTGGGCTACTTCAAGCTGCCGATGATCTACGTGATCGCGGCGGGGTTTCTGCTTCGCGACGCGGGGGTGCGTGTGTCGCCGGTGCTGCTTGAACCCCTGCGCATGCTGGGGGACGCGGCGATTCCGGTGATGCTCGTGATACTCGGGGCGCAGCTTGTGGAGCGTGCCCGCTGGCCGCGGTGGCGGCTGATCGGCCCAGTCATGGCGCTGAAGCTGCTGGCCGTGCCGGCGGTCACGGGACTGGTGTGCTGGGCGCTGGGACTCTGGCCTTGGCCGGGAGCGCAGATCACCCTTGGCATGGCCGCGCCCACGGCCGTCAACACCCTGCTGCTGACCCTTGAACTCGATGGCGACGCGGACCTGGCGGCCGACTGCGTGTTCTGGACCACGCTGGCCAGCGTGGTCACGCTCACTGCGGTCATCACCGTGCTTGCCCAGTTCGCCCTCTGACGGGCGTGGCCTGCGGCGGCGCGGCCGGCCGCCGGTCACGCGCGGGGGGTCGCTATAATTCCGCCCCATGAATGAACGCAACGATTCCGCGGCCGACAGACCCATCGAAAACCTCGTCATCATCGGCTCCGGGCCGGCGGGCTGGACGGCGGCGATCTACGCCGCGCGGGCCGAGCTTCGGCCGCTGGTGTTCCCCGGCCGGGCGATGGGCAAGGATCTGCTGCCCGGTGGGCAGTTGATGCTGACCACCGAGGTCGAGAATTTCCCCGGGTTTCCCGAGGGGATCAACGGCCCGGAGATGATGCAGCAGTTCTTCGCGCAGGCGATGCGCTTCGACACGCGCGTGGTCAGCGACGACGGGGTGAAACGTGGCAAGGATCTGTCGGGCGGGTTGTTCACGCCGTTTCAGAACGTCGAATCCGTGGACCTGTCGCGGCGGCCGTTTCAAATCAAGGGGGACGGCGGGCACGAGTGCCGGGCCCACGCGGTGGTCATCGCGACGGGCGCGAAAGCGCGCTGGCTGGGCCAGGACAACGAACAGCGTCTGGCCCAGACCGGCGGCGGCGTGAGCGCGTGCGCGGTGTGCGACGGGGCGCTGCCGATGTTCCGCGACGCGGAGCTGGCGGTTGTCGGCGGGGGTGATTCGGCGATCGAGGAAGCGACCTACCTGACCAAGTTCGCCCGCAAGGTTTACCTGATTCACCGCCGTGATGAACTGCGGGCCAGCAAGATCATGCAGGAGCGGGCGCTGCAGAATCCGAAGATCGAGGTTCTGTGGAACACGGTCGTCGACGAGGTGCTGGGCGACGAGAAGATCACCGGCTTGAAGCTCAAGGACACGAAGAGCGGCAAAGTGCGGCAGATGCCGATCGGCGGGTTGTTCCTGGCGATCGGCCATACGCCGATCACGGGATTCCTCAACGGGCAGCTCGCCACCGACGAGGCCGGGTACATCAAGCTGGCCGATCCGTACCGCACCACCACGAGCGTCGAGGGCGTCTTCGCCGCTGGCGACGTGGCGGACCACGTCTACCGGCAGGCGATCACGGCGGCGGGCATGGGCTGCAAAGCGGCGATCGACGCGGAGCGCTGGCTGGCGGAAAAGGGCCTGGCGTAGCGCGCGTCGTCGACGTGGGCTGCGTCGGAGCGGCCTTTGTGCGACGGGTGCGGCGACACAGAGATCGAGCCAGTTCGTCCACCTGCAGGGACGATGCGCTTCATCCGCCGCTCTTGATCTGGTAGACGCGGGTGACGAGCGCTTCGGTGCGGTCGGGCGCGTCCGGGCTGCTGAGGGCTTGGTCGATCCAGGCCACGGCCTGCAGGCGGTTTTCGCCCAGTTGCAGAAGCACTTCGAGGGCCTCGCGGGCCAGCTTGCCCGACGCCCCCGCCGTCCCGCCGCCGGTCACGGGACGGTCCGGGTCGGCGAGCGTGGCGTCGACGGCGAAAGTCTCGACCTTGCCGTGCAGCGTGGCGACGAGGGTCTCGGCGGTGCGTTTGCCGATCTCCGGCAGGCTCTGGAGCAGCGCGATATCGCGGTCGGCGATGGCGGCGGCGATGCGGCCGACGTCCAGGGCCATGGCGCGCAGGGCCTTGCGCGGGCCGATGCCGCGGCAACTGGTCAGCAGTCCGAAGAAGCGTCGGTCGGCGGCTGAGAGAAACCCCGCCAGGCGCGGATGCATGATGGCCCCCTGGCTGGGAGCCTCGATGAAGTGGAGCGTGTGGAGGGTGACCGAGCGTCCGATGCCGTCCGCCAGGCGGGCGGCGGCGAAGGCTGGCAGCAGCACCTCGTAGGCCAGGCCGTTGTCGACGGCGACGGTGGCTGTATCACGCTCCAGAGCTTCAAGCAGACCGGTCATGCGGGCGATCATGGTCGCCCATCTTACCTTGGCCGCAGGATCGACGGACACAAGTTGCGCAACGGTGTTATCCGGACGCTGGCCCCGAAGGTCGCGGCCGTGGTGGTCGATAACCGGTTAGTGACATTCACCCGAGGCCGCTGACTTCGAGGCGGATTCAGCCATGCGTCTTGTGGCGCCCCTGATGGTGATCCTGATGCTGAGCGTCGGCCTGCTGCTGGCGGGCTGGTCGCACGCGGAACGCCAGCGTGAGGCGGTTGGCTACGAGCCGACGCCTGCGAAGGTGGTGAGCAGCGGCGTGACCCGTCAGCCGCTGGGCGGTTATGCGCCACGGGTGGTGTTTCAATACCGGCAAGGCGAACGCAGCTTCGAGGCGCGGCGTTACACGCCGTTGGGCGCCGGCGGCAGCCTCTCCTGGGCTCAGCGTGAAGCCGAACGGTTCGTGGCCGGTGAAGCGACGACGGCGTATGTCGATCCTCGGCAGCCGTCGCGGGCGGTGCTGGTGCTGGAAGCGAGGTTTTATCCGTACCTGCTGATCCTGGCGCCGGCGGTCGCCCTGGGTCTGGCGCTGGCGGGGTTGTTGCGATGCGGCTTCTTCGAGGCTCCGCCGCGTGCGGAGACGCGCGGCCCTTACGACTGGTATCACATTCCCGCCAGCCAGGTCGCGGCCACGAGGGGCGTGCTCACCGGCGGTTTCGTCGCGCTGTGGTACGTCTACGGCACGCTTGTCCTGGGCCACTATCTGACGGTCGCCTCGTCCATGGCGTCGCATCTGGGGCCCGGCGTGGTTTTCGGCGTGTACGCGCTGGCGGGTGTGCCGGTGGCGCGATCCGTGTTGCGTCGGGGGCGGCTGGGACGGCTGCTGGCCGATGCTTCGTTGTCGGCGACACTGCCGAGTTTCCGCACGGACGGGCTGGTGAACCTGAAGCTCGCCCAGCGTGTGCGGGCCGACGCGCAGATCACGGAGGCGACGCTGAGCCTGGTGTGCGAGCAGCGTCGAGGTCTGTTCACCTCGGAGCGGATGTTCACCAACTCGGCCGAGCTGACCAGCGGCGTGGCGCTGCGACCTGGCCAGCAACTGGTCGGCGAATGCTGCTTCGAGATCCCGCCGCGCAAGCGGCGGCCCAGCTCGCCTTTCAGCCGGTGGCGCTACCCGCGCACGGATTGGCTGGTGGAACTGAAAATCCGCATGGCGGACGGCGGACGTTATCGGGTCACGTATCCGGTGCGCGTCGAGGGGCACGCGGCCTCAGCCAGCGCGCAGGCGGCGTAAGCCGCGGCGCGTCGGCGTCGGTTGAGCGTCCCCTGCCCCGCGATGGTTAACCCGGCGCGACGACCGGCCGATGGTGGACCTGGAGGTCCCGAGAAAGGTGAGGCTCGACGGGGCTGACGCCGCCGACCTGGCGCTGGCGTTGAGGACACAGCGCGCCCATCCCGGGCCGGTCGGACTGGCATGCCGCCGCTGGAGGATCGATGCCGCGTCCCTTCGATGACCCCAGGAAGCCGTCCACACGCCGACCGGGCTTGTGCGCGAAGCTTCTGCGCGTCCTGATGGAGCAGGCGGAGGGCGGGGTGATCGTCCTTGAAACCGCCGCCACGGACCGTTGGCCGCCGGACCTGAGGGTGACGACGCTGAACACGGCGGCTCGCGTGCTGCTGGCGGCGCACGGCCCGCAGGTGGGTGACAGCCTGGAACAACTGGGCGAAGGGCACTGGCTGGCGCGGCATCATGCGGCGCTGGCGCAAGTGCTGCGGGGCGGCCGCGAAGACCAGGTTCTCACATGCATTGAAGGCGTCGAGCCGACAGCCCATGAGCTGCGCATCCTGCCGCTGGACCGCGGTCACCTGGCGTTGTTCGTGCGGGCGGCGGTCGGGGCGCCGGCGGGGGAATCGGATCGTCCAACGCAGCGCGGCGGCGCGACGGCCACAGCCCTGGAGGAGGCCCGGCTGCGCGCGGTGTTCGAGACCGTCGCCGACGCGGTGCTGATCGTGGACGACCACGGCCGCATCGAGGACGCGAACCCCGCGGCCGAACGTATCTTCGGCCGCGAGCGATCGCGACTCACGGGTCTGCCTTTCAGCCGCCTGGTGCCGAGCGTGGGCAGTCAATACGCGAGTTTCGCGGCCTGGGCGGCGGCCATGTCGCCGACGCTGCCGGCCCGTGATCGCGAGGTGCGCGGGCTGGCTCGACAGCGTAAGCGTGTGCCCTTGCGGGCGGCGGCCTGCGGGGTGCGTCTGGCCGGCGACGGCGCGCGGCACTTCACCATCACGCTCGAAGACCTGACGGACCAGCATCGCATCGAGCAGGATCTGCGCAAGCAGGCGGAGGATCTGCTGGAGGCGCGTCAGAACGCTGAGGAGCAGGCGATCGAACTGGCGACGAAGTCGGCGGCGCTGGAGCAGGCCCGCGCCGAAGCCGAAGCCGCCAACCAGGCCAAGAGCGCCTTCCTGGCCAACATGAGCCACGAAATTCGCACGCCCATGACGGCGATTCTGGGCTACACCGATCTGCTGCTGGATCCGCAGCTTGACCCGCAGCAGCGGCGCGAGCACGCGCGGACGATCCACCGCAACGGGGAGCATCTGCTGACGATCATCAACGACATTCTCGACCTGTCGAAGATCGAGGCGGGCAAGATGCAGGTCGAGCGCATCGACTGCCGCTTGCCGCAGGTGATTGAGGAAGCGGCGGCACTGATGCAGGTGCGGGCGTGCGAGAAGGATCTGGCGCTGGACGTGGAGTACGCCACGCCGCTGCCGGCCCGCATCCAGTCGGACCCGGTGCGTCTGCGGCAGATTCTGGTCAATCTGATCGGCAACGCGGTGAAGTTCACCACCAGCGGCGGGGTGCGGGTGATCGTGCGTTACGACGCGAGGCCGCCAACGCCCGCCACGGCCCCGGCACCGCTGCGGATCGAGGTGGCGGATACCGGCATCGGCATGACCCCGGAGCAGATCGGGCAGTTGTTTCGTCCGTTCACGCAGGCGGATGCGACGACGACGCGGCGCTTCGGTGGCACGGGGCTGGGGTTGACGATCTCCAAACGGCTGGCGGCGCTGCTGGGCGGCGACCTGAGGGTCGAGAGCCAGTTGGGCGAAGGAAGCCATTTTCACCTGAGCATTGATCCGGGCCCGGTGGACGCGCGACAGCTTGTGGTGGTTTCGCGCAAGGATGGCCTTCATCCCGCTCATGGACCGCAGCGTCGGGTCGCGGGCAACCTGTGCGGCCGGGTGCTTCTGGCCGAGGACGGCCCGGACAACCAGCGGCTGATCCAGTTCATGCTGCGCAAGGCGGGCCTGGCGGTCGAGCTGGCGGAGAACGGGCGCCTGGCGGTGGATCGCGTCGCGGCGGCGGAGGCGGCGGGTGAGCCCTTTGACCTGGTGCTGATGGACATGCAGATGCCGGTTCTCGACGGGTACGAAGCCACCGCGGCCTTGCGGGCGGCAGGCTTCGACCGGCCGGTGATCGCGCTGACGGCCCACGCGATGGTGGGCGACCGGGACAAATGTCTGGCGGCCGGCTGTACGGACTTTGCGACCAAGCCGATCGACCGGCCGGTACTGCTGGGGCTGATCGCTCATTATCTGGCCGCGTGCAGTGCTGAATAACCACGGTCGCGGGTTTGGCGGTCGCGTCAGCGGCTCGCCGAATCGCGTATTGCCCGCGCCCTGGTGTCGAGAAAGGCCCGTGATGCGCCGATAGGAAAGCCGGAGCGACACGCAGCGCACCGCCCAGGGTCGATAAAGGACGGCCCTGTGGCCGCCGTGGGTGCCCGCGTTCGGCAAGTCGTGTGAGAGAAGGGGGCCTGGATGACCCGCCGACGGCAGACCGTCCTGGTCATAGACGATGCGGAGATGATCCGTCGGCTGGTGGCCGTGCGGCTCAAGGATCTGGACGTGACGGTGCGTACAGCCGTGGACGGGGAGAGCGGTCTGCGCGAGGCGCGTCAATGTCGGCCGGATCTGATCCTGCTGGACCTGCATCTGCCGGACATGGGCGGCTTCGAGGTGTGCCGCAGGCTTCAAGAGGATCCGGGGACGCGCGACATCCCGATCATCTTTCTGACCGGAACCGACGAACGCGAGGAAAAGCTCAAGGGCTTTTCGCTCGGTGCGGTGGATTACATCACCAAGCCGTTCGATGCGGCTGAACTGCGGGCGCGGGTCGGTGCGCACCTGCGCACGCGCGTGCTGCTGGACCAGCTTGAATCGCAGGCGACGACGGACACGCTCACGGGGCTGCCCAACCGCCAGGCCTTCCGCGAGGCGCTGGAGGAGGCGATCGGCAAGGCCCATCGCGATCCGAGTTACCACTTCTGCGTGCTTTTCCTGGACCTGGACCGGTTCAAGATCGTCAACGACTCGCTTGGCCACGAGGCGGGCGACCAGTTGCTGATCCGAGTGGCGAACATGCTGGAGAGCGCGGTGCGGACGGCGGGCCGGGAAAGGCACCGCGACGTCGTGGCCCGCATGGGCGGCGACGAATTCACCATCCTGCTGGACAACGTCGAGGGCCTGGACGTGCCGGTGGCCCTGGCCGAGCGTCTGCACGACGCGCTGAGTCGGCCGCAGCTGATCGAAGGGCATGAGGTTTCGCCGGGCGTGAGCATCGGCATTCGGCCTTGCGACCGGGAGTGCACCGGCCCGGAGGAACTGCTGCGTGACAGCGACACGGCGATGTACCACGCCAAGGCGGCCGGACGCGGCCAGTGGGTGGTGTTCGATGACGCGATGCACAAGGACGTGATGGCCCGGCTGGAGCTGGAAAACGACCTGCGCCGGGCGGTCGAGAAGTGGCAGTTCGTTCTTGAATATCAGCCGCTGGTGCGGCTGGACAGCGGAAAGCTGCTCGGTTTCGAGGTGCTGCTGCGTTGGGACCACCCGCGCCACGGCCGCATCACACCCGATCGGTTCATTCCGATCGCCGAGGAAATCCGTCTGATCAATGTGATCGGCGACGGTGTGGTGCAGCGTGTGTGCCGTCAACTGGCGGCCTGGCGCAAGCAATATCCCGCGGTCGACCAGATGCTCATGAGCATCAACCTGTCCAAGAAGCAACTGGCGCCGGATCTGCTGGTCCAGCGTCTTGAGAAGTCGATCGCGGAGACCGGCATCGAGCCGCGCCACCTGATGTTCGAGGTCACCGAAAGCGTGATCATGCACGACCCCGAGGTGGTGGTGCCGGTGCTCGACCAACTGAGTCGGCGCGGGTTCCTGCTGGCGATGGACGACTTCGGAACCGGCTATTCGTCGCTGGCGACGCTGCACCGTTTCCCGATCGACGTGCTGAAGATCGACCGGGCGTTCGTGGCGTGCATGGAGGAAAGCCGGGCGTACACCGCGATCGTGCAGGCGGTGATCACGCTGGCGCACAATCTGGACATGCACGTCGTGGCCGAGGGCATCGAGACCGTGGAGCAACTGGCGCAGTTGCAGGCCCTGGACTGCAACGCCGCGCAGGGCTACTACTTCGCCCGGCCGATGAGCGCCGAGCAGGCGGGCCGCCTCGTCGCGGCCGATCAACCGCTGGCGATGTCGGCGTAAACGGGCGGGACCGCCGGGGCTTGCTGCATCTGCTGAAAACGAAACAACCCCCTGTCATCACAGGGGGTTGCGTTCAGTGGGCCGTAGAGGACTTGAACCTCTGACCTCCTCGATGTCAACGAGGCGCGCTAGCCAACTGCGCCAACGGCCCATGGCGGCGTCTGATCGGCGTCGACGTCGCGGGATGTAGTTTAGCAGTGGCGTCCCCTTGGTCAAAGCTGCCGGCAACGGGGCCCAGCGACCGCGGCGATTGCGCTGTGTCATGATCCGTCGAGGGTTATGCTGGGGGTGATCCGCGCGGTTGTCCCCGCCGCCATGAGGGATTTGCGATGCAGCGACCCAACATCCTGATTCTGTACACCGACCAGCAGCGCTGGGACGCACTGGGGTGCAGCGGCAATCCGATCATTCAGACGCCGCGCCTCGACCGGCTCGCGGCTGAGGGCGTCAACTGCGACCACTACTTCGTCAACCACCCGGTGTGCATGCCCAGCCGCGTGAGCTTTCTGACGGGCAAGTATCCCTCGACGCTGGGCATCTATGAGAACGGCGTCGAGGCGCCTCGCGACTGGACCACCCTGCCGCACATGCTGCGTCCGTACGGATACCGGTCCGCCAACATCGGCAAGCTGCATTTCCTGAATCACGCCAACCGCGACCACCGCGTCATGCACCCGTCGTATGGTTTCAACCACCTGGAGATTTCCGATGAGCCGGGCTGCTACGACGACGCATATCGAGCCTGGGTGCGGCGGATCGCGCCGGACCAGCTCGACCACGTGAGCGCGGGCCTGCCGCCGGCGGCGCAGGCATGGCGTGACATGATGGGATGGCAGGACGGCATCAAGCATCCGGCGGAGCGTCAGCCGATGGGCGCGCGGGCGTGGGCGTGCCGCGACGACGTGACGCACACGGCTTTCGTGGCCAGCCGCACGATCGATTTCATTCGTGAGAACGCGCCGCGGGAGGACGGCGGCCGGCCGTTCCTGTGCATCGCCGGGTTCTATTCGCCGCACAGCCCGTGGATCGCGCCGCAGCGCTTCCTTGATCTTTACGACCCGGCGCGGATGCCCCTGCCGGCGATGCCCGAGGAAGTCCACGCCAGGCGTCCGGCCCATCGACCGGACGACGACGGCCTGCGCGACATCGTGCGCGGCTACTACGCGATGGTCAGCGAAGTGGACCACCACTGCGGCCGCATCCTCGACGCTCTGGCGCAGACCGGTCAGGCCGACAACACGATCGTGATGTTCATCTCCGATCACGGGGAGTGGCTGGGCGAACACTGGCGCTTCGGCAAGGGCTATCCGGGTCATGATCCGGTCAGTCGTGTGCCTTGCCTGGTGCGATGGCCAGCGGGGATCACGCAGCCCGGCCGCACGTACAGCGGGATCCTCGAAGCGGTGGACGTCGTGCCGACGCTGCTCGAAACGGCCGGCATCCCCGTCGCGCCGGATCTGCAGGGACGGTCGTTCCTGCCCATGCTGATGACGCAGCCGACCATGCCGGGGCGGGACTCGGCGCTGATCGAGTTTCGCGGGGCTCGCAGCCTGCGGACGAGCCGATACCTGTATGTCGTCCACGCCGACGGCAAGGAGGCGCTCTACGACCAGCAGGCGTCGCTGGGCGCTTACCGCGACCTGAGCGGAGCGGCGGAGCATGCGTCGACGCTGGCCGGCCTGCGCCGCCAGATGCTGGGGCGGATGATCGCGGCGGCACCGGTCCGGGCCCGCAGTTGGGCGTACTGATCGCAACAATCACCCACGGGCCCCGCTGCCGGGCATGCCGGCAGCGGACGGCGAAGAATCCGGCGTGGACCGACCGATAAGATTGGGTAGGCGATGGCGTCCGCAGAGAACGACATGCGCCAACGCTCAAAGCTCTGGAGGCCGCACCCTGTCCGCCACCCGCGACATTCTGAAGGTCGTTTCGCTGGCCAAGGCCCTGGTCGTCCTGGCGGTCGTCGCGTTGGTGATGATCCTGGGGTTGCGGTGGAGTTACATGCGTCTGGCGGCGGAGATATATCGCGATCGGCTGCGTCAGGTGGCCGTCGAGCACGAGCGGCTGCGCGGCGACTACAACGAGGCGGTGCGCCGCACGGCGGTGACGGAATTGCGTGTGGCCCACGGCCGGCTGGATGTGGTCATCCGCACGCTCGACGGGCAGGAGCGCACCATTCCCACGCCGTTCGATCCGCAGGGGGAGATCTACGTCGACTTCGCCGTGCGTGACGGGCGGCTGTGGATCCGCCGGGTGTTCGACGCGCTGACCCCGCCGTCGCTGGGGGTGGTGATCGATCCGCAGTTGCTGGCCATCGACTGGAACGCTCCCGGGGCGCGGTTCGGCAAAGCGGTGTACCGGTCGCTGTCGGACGGCCGCTGGGCGGTGACGGTCAGCGGCGACGGGTCGCTGTCGCTGGGCCGCGTACCCGACGACGCGCAGATCACGCTGGCGCCCGCGCCGCCGGTGCGTGATTTCGAGCAGATCAGCCAGGAAGTGCAGACGCGCCTTGACCGGTTCAGCCCGCTGGAGCTCTTGAGCGCCATGTTTCGCGCGGGTACGGCACCCGATCCGCCGGCACCGTCGCAGCGCTGAGCTGGCGGAGGATCGGCCCCGGAGAAACCCAGGCGGGACAGGCGGCGGGCGCGGCGGAAGCTACGATGGCGGGGATGTGGAGCGACTTGCCTCAGTCGACGATGGTGCTGCTCAACCGCGGCGGGCCGATCATGTGGCCGCTGCTGGCGTTGAGTGTGATCGGCGTGACGCTGTGCATCGAGCGTGGCTGGTTCTGGCTGGCGACGCATCGCCCGGGGCGGCTGGCGCGACTGCGACGATACCAGGAGCTGACCGCGTCGGGTGCGATCGAGCGAGCGCTGGAGTTGTGCCATGACGACCGGGGCGTCTATGGTCGGATGGCGTGGGCGATGCTCGAGGCGCGGCGGGACGGGCGGGCGCTGGAGCCGGCGGCGACCGCGGCCATGGATGCCCAGCGGGCGCGCATCGAACGGTTCATGCCCACGCTCTCGACGATCATCACGGCGGCGCCGATGCTGGGGATTCTCGGCACGGTGGTGGGCATCATCGCCAGCTTCCAGATTCTCGCGGCCGAGCAGACGGCGACCGACCCCCGGGCCGTGAGCCAGGGCATCGCCGAGGCGCTGCTGACGACGGCGGCGGGGCTGGTGATCGCGATCGTGGTTCTGTTCCCCTATAACGCGTTCCGGGCCCAGATTGACCGCTCCCTGGGGCGTCTGGAGCACCTGGCCGCCAGCATCGCGTCGGCCGCCGGCGGCACGCCGGGGAGGTCGATCCTGTCCGAAAACACCTCGAATCGGGCGGCGGCGGCCGTAGAATCCACTGGCCGCGCGTCATAAGAGGGCGTCGTGGTCAAGACGGCCCGCGCTCTCGCCCGATACTGCAGATGTCCGCCGCACGGGCCGACGGGCGTCGCCCGTGCGGCAGGAGGCTTGCTTTGTTGCACCGTTGCGCGGTTCTCGGACCCTTCGGCGTTGCCCGCGGCGCCGCATTCATGGCCGCTCCGATGGGCGAGCCCTCAGGGAAGGAATGCTGAACATGCTAGGTCCCGACCAGGCGAGGATTCACAGTTTCGAGGTTGTGCCGTCGCTGCCTGAACCGCTCAAGCCGTTGCAGCGGATCGCCGGCAATGTGTGGTGGAGCTGGCACCCGGAAGCGATCGAGTTGTTCATGCGCATCGACCGCGATCTGTGGCAGGACAGCGGCCACAACCCGGTGGCGATGCTGGGCAACTGCCCGCAGTCGCTGCTTGAGGAGCTGGCGCAGGACGACGGTTTCCTGAACTCGATGCAGCGGGTGATCCAGAATCTCGATCGGCACATGCACCGCCGCCCCTGGCATGAAAAGGCGGATCCCGAGGCGGGCAACTTCACCATCGCTTACTTCTGCGCGGAGTTCGGTCTGACCGAGTGTCTGCAGATTTATTCGGGCGGCCTGGGCTGCCTGGCGGGCGACCATCTGAAGTCGGCCAGTGAACTGGGCCTGCCGCTGGTGGGCGTGGGCCTGCTGTACCGACATGGCTATTTTCAGCAGTACCTTAACGCCGACGGCTGGCAGCAGGAGCGCATTCCCGACCTGGACTTCGCGAACCTGCCGGTCGAGCCGGTGGTCGGCGGGGACGGGCAGCAGGTGAAAGTGCGCGTCGCTCTTCCGGGCCGCGAGATCACCATCGCGGTGTGGCAGGTGACGGTAGGCCGGGTGCCGCTGTACCTGCTGGACACGAACCTGGCGGAAAACGATCCGCTGGATCGCGGCATCACGGGCCAGCTTTACGGCGGCGACATGGAGATGCGCATCAAGCAGGAGATCGTGCTGGGGATCGGCGGCACGCGGGCCCTGGCGGCCATGGGCATCGAGCCGGACGTGTGCCACATGAACGAGGGGCACTCGGCGTTCCTGGCGCTGGAACGGATCCGCGTGCTGATTGAGCGACACAACATCAGCTTTGATGAGGCCCGGCAGTACGCGGCGGCCAGCAACGTCTTCACCACGCACACGCCGGTGCCGGCGGGCATCGACCGCTTTCCCCCGGAACTGATCCAGCGGTATTTCAGGGACTATCATCCGGCGCTGCGGCTGGACATGGAAGGCCTGCTGGCGCTGGGCCGCGAAAACGTGTTCCAGAAGAACGAATTCTTCTCGATGGCGGTGCTGGCGATCCGCACCAGCGACTGGGGCAATGGCGTGAGCCGGCTGCACGGCGAGGTGAGCCGGCAGATGTGGAAGAACATCTGGCCGGGCGTGCCGGCTGAGGAAGTGCCCATCACGCACGTGACCAACGGCTGCCACGCCCGCAGCTGGCTCAGCAGCGACCTGACGTCCCTGTTTGACCGCTATCTGGGCACGCGCTGGCAGAACAGCCCGACGGACCAGACGGTGTGGCACGCGATCAATGAAGTGCCCAACGAAGAGCTGTGGCGTGTGCACGAGCGGCGGCGTCAGAAGCTGGTGGTGTGGGCGCGGCGGCGGATGGTGAAGCAGCTTTCGGACCGCGGTGTGGACCCGGCGGCGGCGAAGGCGGCAACCGACGGGCTTGATCCCGGGGCCCTGACCATCGGCTTTGCGCGGCGTTTCGCGACCTACAAGCGCGGCAACCTGCTGCTGCGCGAGCCGCAGCGCCTGCTGAACATGCTCAACGACCCCAAGCGGCCGCTGCAGATTCTCATCGCCGGCAAGGCCCACCCGGCCGACGGCGGGGGCAAGGATCTGATCCGCCAGCTGGTGCAGTTCGCCCGCGACCACGGGGTGCAGCACCGGATCATCTTCCTGGAGAACTACGACATCGAGATGGCCCGGTACCTGGTGCAGGGCTGCGACGTGTGGCTCAACAACCCGCGGCGCGGCATGGAGGCGAGCGGCACCAGCGGCATGAAAGCCGCGCTCAACGGCGTGCTCAACTGCTCGATCCTCGATGGCTGGTGGGACGAGGCGTATGAGCAGTCGCTGGGCTGGGCGATCGGGCGGCGCGAAGATTACGCCAACCCCGACGACGCGGACGAGATCGAAGGCCGCGCGCTGTACGACCTGCTGGAGAAGCAGATCATCCCGCTGTTCTACGACCGCGACGGCACGGATCTGCCGATCGGCTGGTTGACGAAGATGAAGCAGTGCATCTCCACGTTGGCGCCGATGTTCAACACCAACCGGATGGTGCAGGAATACTTCGACAAGCTCTACGTCAAATCGCTGAAGCGCGGACGCAAGCTCAAGGCCAACAACCTGGCGGGCTCGGTCGATCTGGCGCACCTGAAGGACCGGCTGCGCGGGGCCTGGGGACGCATCGACATCGAGCAGGTCAACGCGGAGACGAGCAAGCCCCTGGGCATCCGTCAGAGCCTGAACCTCGAGACGATCGTCAAGCTCAACGAACTGTCGCCTTCGGAGGTGCGGATCCAGGCCTACATCGGGCGGCTGGACAATGACGGGCGCGTCTTCGACGCCCGGGCGCTGGACCTGGCGCACCAGGAAGACCTGGGCGAGGGCCGCCACCGCTTCACCGGCACTTTCGCGGCCCAGACCAGCGGTCGCCACGGCTTTGCCGTGCGGGTGATCCCCGGCGGCGAAATCTTCGAGCAGGTGGTCGAGCCGGGCCTGATTCTCTGGGATCACGAGAAACCGCGCCGACCGACGCGTGACACGCGCAAGTCCGCGGCGCAGACGGCGACGGCCTGAGAGCCGGACGACCCGGCCCACCAAGTCACTCAAGGAGCCCGTCGTCCGCGGGGACGGCGGGCTTTTTTTGGCCGTCGATCGCGCGGCGCGCTAAGGTCAGGGGCTGACCAGCGACACCTGTTCGAGGCGATGGCGATTCCAGGGGTTTGGGGCCAGGCCCTGGACTCTGCGCGGATCGAACATTTCGAAGCGGACGTAATGGTAGATCGGGGCCAGAGGCTGATCCGCCAGCAGCGTCGCCTCGGCCAGAGCCAGCCGATGCATCCGTTGGGCCGGGTCGCGGGTGCGGGCGGCTTCATCAAGCAGGGCGTCGTAGACTGGATTGCTGTAGGCCGCGTCGTTGTTGCCGTTGTCGATGCGCCATTTGTCGAGGAACGTGGTCGGATCCTGATAGTCGCCGAACCAGCTTGCCCGGGCGATGCTGAAGCCCTGGGAGCGCAGTCGCTGGCCGAAGACCTTGCTTTCCATGGCTTCGAGCTTCACCGAGACGCCCAGTTGCTGGCGCCAGACAGCCTGGATCTGCTGGGCGATGGTCTCGTGGCCCGCGCCGGTGTTGTAGAGGATCGACAGGCCGTCGAGTCCCACGCCGTCGGGATAACCCGCCTCGGCGAGCAGTTCGCGCGCCCGCGTGGGGTTGTAATCGATGCCGGCCTCGATCGGCGGCTGATAGTCGGGCAGGGCGTCGGGCGGGATGAAGGTGCGGGCGATGGGTTGGCGGTCACCGAGGCGGGTGACCTGATCGACGATGGTTTTGCGGTCAATGGCCATCGAGAAGGCCCGGCGCACGCGCGGGTCGGCCAGGGGATTGAGCTGGCCGCTGGGCAGCTTGGGCAGGCAGTTGAAGTTGTAGAAATAGGTGCCGGCGGCGGGAATCACATGCGTGTCGGCGCGGTCGGCGGCGAGCAGTTGGGCGACAATGGGTTTGGCGGTGGGGATGTCGGGCAGCCAATGCACCTGGCCCTGCTGGTAGAGCAGCAGCGCGGTCTGCTCATTGCTGGTGATGTGCTCGACGATGCCGGCGTTGGCGACCTGGTCGCGCGCGTGATAGTACGGGTTGGGCGCCAGTTCCAGGCGCTGCTCGGGTCGCCAGCTTTCCAGCATGTACGGGCCGTTGCTGACCATGACGCCCGGCCGCGTCCAGGCGGGGTCGGTCTGGATCAGCCCGGTGCGGGACTGAACGGCGGTCAACCGGGCGACGCTGGGCTCGTGCACGGGGGCGAAGGTGGCGAAGCTGACCAGTTGCGGGAAATACGGCACGGGGTGTTCGAGCCGCACCTCAAGGGTCAGATCGTTGATCGCCCGCAGCCCGACGGTCGCGGCGAAATGTTCGTGGACGTCGCGCATCAGTTCCTCGGACGTGCGCTGACCGGGATTGTCGAGGTAGGCATCGATTTCACGGGCGCGCCAGTCGAAGAAGTCGCGGGCGCCGCTGATGTCGAAGAAGAGCATGGAGTATTGCGCGGCCGAGCCCGGGAGCAGGGCTCGACGCCATGCGTAGATGAAGTCCGACGCCTTGACCGGATCGCCATTGCTCCACCGTCCGTTCTCGCGCAGGTGGAAGGTATAGGTCAGGCCATCCTCGCTGACCGCCCAGGACGCGGCCGCCCCGGGCTGCAACTCCAGGTCCGGGACGCTGAGCACCAGCAACGGTTCGAACAGACAATCGGCGATGCGGATGTCATGCATCCAGCTCATCTGCTGCGGGTCCAGCGTGTGGTGGTTGGCGGAACTGACGAAGTGCAGTCGCCCGTCGCCGACCCGGTTATCCCCATCCCCGCCGCAGCCATACAGCGAAAGCATCGCCACAAGCGCCGACAGCCCGATCGCGACGCCGCATCGGGCCGATGGATGCTGCTTTGGGTCGCCGTGCATGGTCGTTACTCCGATCAGGCGCCGTTACGTTTCCGATAACCACGGCGGGGTTTATCGGGCCATGTTACCGGATGGGTCCTCGCGGCTGTGCGCTGGGAAACGTGAGCGGCGGGCGGTGAGTCCGCGACGGTTACACACTGGGCGTTTATTACGGGACCAGCCGATGAAAGCGGTCGCAGCCGGTGACTCGGCTGAGGGAAAAGAATACGGGACGTCTGGACACGGATGGCCGGACGCCGCGTCGGGCGCGCCTTCGGGCGTCGCATGGAGAGACGGCGATGAGCAAGCAGCAGATGATCGAGGCCATCCGTCAGGTCAACCGCTCAGCCAGTGACGAGTTTCTGGGCGGGTTCGAGCCGTCCCAGCTCGACCGCTACCTGCGCCGCTTGTCCCAGATTCACAACTGTCGGGGCAGCGCCAGTCGCTGGGTGCGCGAGCCGGAGACACCCGCGATCGTCTGTCGCATGGCCTGAGCAGCGTCGCCACGCATCGGGCCGATCGGGTGGTTGCGTGTGTGGCTCGGCTCACGGGGATTCGGCCCGGCGAAGCATCTCGATCAGTCCATTGACCGACTGCATGGTGGCGGCCACTTCCTGGGTCGAATCCATCAGCGCATCCATGACGCGGCCGGCGGTCTCAGAGAGCATGGGGAAGCCATAGCTGCCACCCGCGCCCTTGATCTGGTGGCACAAGGCCTGCAGTTGGGCGACATCCCCGGCCTGGACGGCTTGCGCCAGGGCGTCGGCATGGGAGCCGAGGGCGGCAACGAACTTGCGCAGCACCGGCCACCATTCGGTATCCCGGGCAAAGGAGCTGGCGATACGTCCGCCCAGTTCGCCCTGGGCCAGGCGCAGGCGACGGGCCACCGCGCGCAACAGTTGTTCGCGTTTGAGCGGCTTGACCAGCACCTCGTCGCAGCCGGCGGCGATGGCCTCTTTGTGCGTCTGTTCGCGTTCGTCGGCGGTGACCATGAGCATCGGGCCATGAAAACCGGCGGTCCGGATCGCGCGGGCCACGTCCCGGCCGTCCGCTTCGCCCAGCATGCAGTCGCACAGCACCATGTCCACGCCCGGCAGGAGCTTGACCGCCGCATCGCCGTCCATCGCCGTGACGGGCGTCAGACCCGTTTTGCGCAGCCAGAAGCTGAACAACTCGCGATCGGCCTCGCCATCGTCGATGACCAGCACCTTGCCTTGCAGCCGAGCCTTGAGCGGGTTGTCGGCGCTGAGCCGGCCTTCCTGACGCTGCTGTTGGAGCACGCTTGTCTGGCTTCCCGTGAGGGCGACGAACTGCGACAGATCGACGATGTCGTCAAACTTGACCGCGACACGGTGGATCATGCCCTTGAGGTGAGCGCAGGTGAGAACCCGCGCCTGCACGATCGCGACCTGTTCATCCAATTGTGGGAGGAACACTTCGCAGCGGCTGTCCAGATGGATGTAACGGCCGTGGGCGAAGGCCAACCCCCCGCTGCTGAGGTCCACGGGCATGACGCGGAAGCGGGAGGGGCTGGCGATCGGCGTATTCGGATGCACCACGAGATCGACATAAGGCACATCGAAACCGACGCGCAGTGACCGCCGTTCCTCGCCGGCCGAGGGCTGCCCGTTGCCCCGCACCTGCTGCACGAGCTCACGCTGAGCCCTGCTGTTGAGCTTGATCGTCTCGATGGGTCGCTGATCGCTGTTACGCATCGCTCGCCAACCCTCTACACATCCTCGCGACACCTGATCGGCGTCTGCGCCGGCCGCATCGCGAAGGTCGGGTTGCGCCCACCCGTAGGGAATCCCCCATCAGATATCGGCCTGTCCGCCCCGCTTCTTTGCACAAGAAGACCCGAAATGGTCGGCCCGCGATGCGAACCGGCGGGAGGCGTGATGAATGTTCGGCCCACCACCGGGCAGCGGCCGATAAGATCGTGCGGCAGGCCCCTGGTGCGCCGCCACGATGGCGCAGCCGGGCCGCCACGAGGCCTGGTTTCATGCGACTGACCGAGTTGATCGACGGGTTTCCGCTCCGACTGCTCCGCGGCGGCGCGGTGACGGCGTTGACGGATCTCACGGACGATTCACGCCAAGTCAAGGCCGGGGGATTGTTCATCGCCCGCCCCGGCACGAACGGCCACGGGCTGGACTACCTGGGCGACGTGCTCGCGGGCAAGCCGGCGGCGATTCTTTCCGATCGGCCGGTGCCCGTGGACATCGCCCTGCCGGCGGAGCTGGCCTGGGTTCAGGGGCAGAGGGTGGACGCCGGCTTCTGCAGCCGGCTGGCCGAACGCTTCTTCGGTTACCCGTCGCGCCGCCTGCAACTGGTTGCCGTCACGGGCACCAACGGCAAGACAACCGTGGCGTTTCTCGCGCAGCACCTGCTCACGGCGGCGGGGCTGCGCAGCGGCCTGCTGGGCACGGTGCTCATTGATGACGGGCTGCATCGCCGCGGCGCCGAGCTGACCACACCCGGCCCCGTTGAATTGAGCCGGCACCTGGCGGCCATGGTCGACCACGGATGTGCGGCCGCGGTGTTCGAGGCCTCGAGCCACGCCCTGGACCAGGGACGGCTGGCGGGGCTTGAGCTGGATGCGGCGATCTTCACCAACCTCAGCGGCGATCATCTGGACTACCACCAGACCATGGCGCGTTATGCGGCTGCGAAGGCCCGACTCTTCGACCTGCTTGGCCCGGAGGGCTGGGCGGTGGTCAACGCGCGCGACGCTTACGCCCAGACGATCACGGATCGCTTTCGGGCTCGAGGGGTCCAGGCTTCCAGACATCTGGTGGCGTGCGGCGTGTCGGACGATGCGCAGGCGTCGTCGCCGAGCTGGGCGGCGTGCGCGACGACGGCGACGGCCCATATCCGCGTGCTCGCAGCCGACCACACCGAGGCGCGTTTCGTTGGCCCGTGGGGCGACTGGGAGGTGCGGCTGCCGCTGATCGGCCGACACAACGTCGCCAATGCGCTGCAGGCCCTCGCGGCCGTGTGGGTGGTGCTCGACGGGGCCGCCGAGAACGCCGCCTTGCGGCAGGCGCTGGGCAGCCTGCCGCAGACACCCGGCCGACTCGAGCGCGTCATACCCGGATCCGCGAACGTAACAGCAACCCCCCTGCCGACCGTCCTGGTCGATTACGCGCACACCGACGACGCCCTCGAGAACGTTCTGTCGGCTCTGAAGCCGCTGACGCGCGGTCGGTTGATCTGCGTTTTCGGATGCGGAGGCGACCGCGATCGCACCAAGCGTCCGCGCATGGCTGCCGTCGCCGCACGCCATGCCGACCTGGTGCATATCACCTCGGACAATCCGCGCACCGAAGACCCGCTAGCCATCATCGACGAGATCCGCGCCGGGCTTGGTCCGCAGGACGGCGAGCGCGTATATGTGGATCCGGACCGCGCGCGCACGATCGCCGCGGCCATCGCCGGCGCAACCCCTGACGATGTGGTGCTGATCGCGGGCAAGGGGCACGAGGATTATCAAATTGTCGGACGCCAGAAGCATCACTTCGACGATCGTGAGCAGGCGGCCGCCGCCCTCGACTGCTATCTTTCCACGAAACGCACGCACACCGCCCCACCGACCGGGCCGACCCACACCGCACCCGGTTCCCGCCTATGACCGCATCCGACCCCCCGTCCACCGATTCCAGGCCCGCCGCGGCGCCTTCACACGACGCGAACTGGACAGCGGCTCAACTGACCGCGGCGATGGGCGGCCGCTGGCTGACGCCGCCGGCTGACCCGCACATGCTGGTACGCGGCATCGGCATCGACTCGCGGGACTTGCGGGCGGGGACGGCGTTTGTGGCGATTCGCGGCGAGCAGCACGACGGACACGACTATGTCGTCGCGGCGCTGCGAGCCGGCGCGTGCATGGCGGTAGCGCAACAAGCGCCGCAAGGCGCGGCTGACGCAGGCCCCCTGTTGCTGGTGGAGGACAGCGTCGTCGCGGTGCAGCGGGCGGCGAGCGTCTGGCGCGATCGACTGGCCGGCGGCGGCACACGGGTAATCGCGGTGACCGGCTCGAACGGCAAAACCACGACGCGGCATCTGATCCACACCCTGCTGAGCACGCGGGGTCGGGGTACGCAGAGTCCCAGGAGTTTCAACAACCACCTGGGGCTGCCTCTCACGCTTCTGGGGGCGCGGCCGGGCGATGATTTTGTCGTGGTCGAAATCGGTACGAATCATCCCGGCGAGATCGCCCCCCTGGCCCGCATCGCCCGGCCGGATGTCGCGGTCATCACCAACATCGGGACCGCCCACCTGGGGAACTTCGCCGACCAGGAGGCCATCGCCCGCGAAAAATCCGAACTGCTTTGTCATCTGGCTGCAGGCGGCGTTGCCGTGCTTCCCGCGGATGATCGCTTCCTGCCGACGCTGCGGGCGGCAGTGGCTCGCGGAACGTCCACGGTGCTCTTCGGGCGCGGCGATCAGGCGGATGTGCGGATCGACAGCGAGGTTGAAACCCGCGGCGCCGGGCTGCGCTTCCCTGTGAGTGGATGCGGCGACATCCACCTGCCGCTGCCCGGGCTTCATAACGCGCTCAACGCCGCGGCCGCCATGGCTGTCGCCCGCGTGATGGCGTTGCCTTGCGACGTGTGGCCGGCGGCGCTGGCCCGGGTGACGGCTGTCCCCATGCGGTCGCAGACCCTGCGGTATGGTTCAAAGGATCGCCCGATGACCGTTGTGCACGACGCTTACAACGCCAATCCGGACTCGATGCGGGCCGCACTCGATACGCTGGTGCATCTGGATCCGATGGATGGCGGACGGCGGGTGGCGGTGCTCGGCGACATGCTCGAACTGGGCGCTCATAGCGAGCATCGCCACGCGGAGTTGGCGCAGCGGGTCGCCGCCCTGGCGGGTCAGATTCATGAAGTGGTCATGATTGGTAAGCTTTCGCGGGATGCGGCCGAACCGATCCGACGGCAGCTCGGTGACGAGCATGTACTGGTGACCGGGCCGTGGTCGGAAGATCTGCCGCGACGGGTCGCGGCCCGGCTTGCGCCGGGCGACGTGGTCCTGCTCAAGGCGTCCCGCGGCCTGGGGCTGGAGCGTCTGCTGCCGGCCATTGAGGAGCGCTTCGGCAGGGTCAGCGAGCTGTAGGCCGGCTCGGACACGGGCCAAGCGCGGTTCGGTCGCAGGTGGTGGACGCGAGTCGTTGTCAGGAATGGGCGGTCACGGATGATCTACAACCTCGTGCTGCAGATGCGTCAGACCCTCGAGCAGTGGGGTATCTACGGCTTCCTGCGGCCCTTCACGTATCCCGAGTTCCGGGCGTTTGTGGCGATCATCGTCAGCTTTCTTTTCGTGATCGCGTTCGGCCGGCGCACGATCCGCTCGCTGGTGCTGCTCAAGGTCGGCGACAGCCCGGAGTTCTACCATCACGATCTGAACCAGCTCATGAAACAGAAGGCGAACACGCCGACGATGGGCGGGGTGCTGATCGCCGGGGCGATCCTGGTGTGCACGCTTCTGCTGGCCGACCTGACCAGCTTTTACGTGCAGATGGCCCTTCTGTGCCTGCTGTGGCTGGCGGCGGTAGGCGGTGTGGACGACTATTTGAAGCTCACCAGCGCCCGTCGGCGACCGGGCTCGCGCGAGGGGTTCTACTCGTGGGAGAAATTCGTGTTGCAGGTGGGCCTGGCGGTGATCCTGGGCATTTTCATCCACTGGCATGGTCAGCGCAAATTCACGGTCGATCTGCCCGAAGTCCAGCTCATGGCCCGCAGCCTGACGCTGCCGTTCATGAAAAGCTGGGTGATGACGCCCGACGGCTGGGCGCCGTCGCCGCATCTGATCGAACTGGCCCGCTGGCCGTTTGTCATCCTCACGGTGCTGGTCATCACCGGCTCATCGAACGCGGTGAATCTCACCGACGGGATGGACGGTCTGGCGGCGGGCGTGACGACCGTGGTCGCCTCGGCCCTGATGGTGCTGGCGCTGATCGCCGGCTGGGGCGACGGCGAACTGGCCAAGCGACTGCTGGTGCCTTACGTTCCTTTGAGCCACGAACTGGCGGTAATCGCGGGAGCGATGGTCGGCAGTTGTCTGGGCTTTCTGTGGTTCAACTGCAGTCCGGCCCAGGTGTTCATGGGCGACACCGGCTCGCTGGCGCTGGGCGGGTTGCTGGGGTTCATCGCGGTGGTCATCCGCCAGGAGCTTCTGCTGCTGATCATCGGCGGGGTGTTCGTGGCCGAGGCGGCGTCGGTGATTCTTCAGGTGGGTTATTTCAAGCTGACCAAGGGCAAGCGCATGTTCCGCTGCGCGCCGCTGCACCACCACTTCCACCTGGCGGGCTGGACGGAGCAGCAGGTGGTGGTGCGATTCTGGCTTATCAGCGCGTTGCTGGCGGCGGTGGCGCTGGCGACGATCAAGCTGCGCTGACCTCGGCGCCCGCAGGGAGTGTGATGAATGCTTGACTTGACGGTCGACGCTCAGGGCCTTGAGCATGCGATCGACAGGGCCAGGGAGCGTGGTGTGATTCTGCCGACGTTCGCGCAGATGGCTGATCCGTCGCGGATTCCCTCGCCAATCCGTCAGCGGCTGATGAACGTGGGCCTGTGGGATATCGATCCGGTCAACCTGTTGCGGATCAACTGGCATAACGAGCCGAAGGCGTGCGGCGGTGGGTTCGCGGGTGTGAACCGCATCGAGTTTCCGTCGGCCTTGACCGGCACGCCGGCGCGGATCATCGCCCTGGTCGGCAAGTGGTTTCCGACGGGCGCGCACAAGGTCGGTGCGACGGCCGGCTGCCTGCTGCCGGCCATCGCAACCGGACAGTTCGATCCCACGCGGCACCGGGCCGCCTGGCCTTCGACGGGTAACTTCTGTCGCGGCGGGGCCTATGACGCGACGCTGCTGGGCTGCAGGTCGATCGCGATTCTGCCTCAGGAGATGAGCCGCGAACGGTTCGAGTGGCTGGCGAAGCTGGACACGCAGGTGATCGCGACGCCAGGCTGCGAAAGCAACGTGAAGGAAATCTTCGACAAGTGTCACGAGCTGGCGGCCACGCGGCCGGACGTGGTGATCTTCAACCAGTTCGAGCAGATGGGCAACTACCTGTGGCATTACCACGTCACGGGACAGGCGATGGGGCGGGTGCTGCGGGAGAGCCTGCGTGAGGGCGATGTCTTTCGCGGCCTGGCGGTGACGACAGGCTCGGCGGGAACGCTGGCCAGCGGCGACTACCTGAAGACGCTGTACCCGGAAGCGAAGATCGCCGCGAGCGAGGCGCTGCAATGCCCGACGCTGTTGCGGGCGGGCTTCGGCGGGCACCGGATCGAAGGCATCGGCGACAAGCATGTGCCGTGGATTCACAACGTGCGCAACACGGACATGGTGATGGGCATCGACGATGCGGCGTGCATGGCGTTGGCGCGGCTGTTCAATGAGCCGGCTGGACGCGCTTATCTGGTGGATCGCGGCGTGCCGACGAGCCTGGTCGATCGGCTGGACTGGCTGGGTATTTCAGGGATCGCCAATCTGCTGTCGGCGATCAAGATGGCCAAGTGGTACGAGCTTGAGGGGCCCGACGTGGTGCTGACGGTGCTGACGGATTCGATGGAGCTGTATCACAGTCGGTTGGAAGAGCTGCGGGCAGCGCATGGCGAATACCGCGAGCGCGACGCGGCCGGCGACTACCACCGCTATCTGCTCGGTTGCGGGACGGATCACGTCCGCGAGCTGGATTACAGGCAGCGGCTGGCGATTCACAATCTCAAATATTTCACATGGGTTGAGCAGCAAGGCAAGACGGTGGATCAGCTCAACGCCCAGTGGTACGACCGCGGGCACTGGGAACGGGCGTCCGCGCAAGTCGACGAGATTGACGCGCTGATCGAGGATTTCAATCGGCGTACAGGGTTGGGGGACGAAGCGTCCTAGCGGCGACGGTCTGCCGCTCCACTTAAGGTCATGGCCTGTGTTCTTAGAATGGCACCTGATCCGGAACAACGGCGGCCTCCGGATCGGTCTCGGCCATGCCTTCGATGAGTCGAACATGCCGCCGGTGCTCACGACCGTCGACGCTGACCACAACGGTCCCAATGGTGCCGGCCGGCAGATCGCGAGGAGACTGGGCGATGATGAACGACTGTCCGACTTGAGAGAGCGGCAAGCGATCCTGCCCGCAATCAAGCCAGAGATCCACAACGGCCGAGAATGGGGTCGATCCGAAAGCGCCGGTGGTCATGATCTCATCCCATCCTGAAAGCGAAGAAGCTGCCGCCGCCTATCTGGCTCCCGACAAGATTGTCGACGAGTTGGGCTCCGGTGTTGATGGTATCGTCTATTCATCATCGCGTGCAACAGCGGTCAAGGTGCATCAGAATGATGGCAAGTTCCTAAACGAGTTGGCCGTCTATCGCCGCCTCTAGGAACACGGCGTCACGAGCGTCTGTGAGTTCTCCGTGCCGCAACTGCTCGGCTCGGACATTGGTCGGCGCATCATCGAGATGACAATCGTGCGACCGCCATTCATCCTCGACTTCGCGCAGTCAGCGCTCGACGACTCACCTGAGTTCGAAGAGGGCGTGCTTGAGTGGCACTTTGACGAAATACGGGAAGCCTTTGAGGACCATTGGCCGACGGCACTGCAGATCTATCAGATGCTTGAACGTCGCTACGGCATCTATCACCTCGATCTCAAGCCCCGAAACGTGAATTTTGGCGACGAGTAGCGCCCGCCAGCCGCAGGGGCCTGGCGAACGACTGTGGTGCGCCGCCCGGTACAATCGCCGTCCATGTGGCACTTGCTGGCGCGGCGACTGGTGCAGCTTCCGTTGATCCTGGGGGTCACGTTTCTTGTGACATTCGCGTTGGCGTGGGTGGTGCCGGGCAATCCTCTTGAGCGGCCCGAAGGCCAGCGGCCGCCGGCGGAGGTCGAGGCGGCGATGCTGCGGCAGTACAACCTCGACAGCCCGTGGCGGTTCATGGCCAGCTACCTGGGCAACGTGGCGCGCGGCGACCTTGGCCCGAGCCTGCAATATCGCGATCGGACGGTGAACCAGATCATCGGCGAGGGGCTGCCCGTCAGCGCGAGCCTGGGGATGGCGGCGCTGGGTCTGGCGTTGGTGATCGGTCTGGGGGCGGGGCTGCTGGGCGCGTGGAAGCCGGGGTCGATGCTGGACGGGGCGAGCCTCGTGGTTGCGTTGATCGGGGTGAGTCTTCCGGCCTTTGTGACGGGGGTGGTGCTGCTGGCGGCGGTGGTGGCGGTGTCGAACAGCGCGCCGGTGGGGATGTGGGCGTGGCCTGGCTGGACGGTGTGGACGGCCGGCTGGTGGTCCCGGGCCGGCGACATGGCTGGTCACATGTTCTGGCCGGCGCTCACGCTGGGTCTGGCGCCGGCAGCCTACATCGCGCGGCTGATCCGGCTGGGGCTGGCGGATGTATTGAGCAGCGATTTTGTGCGGACGGCCCGGGCCAAGGGGCTGGGCGAGATGCGGGTGGTCCTGCGTCACGGACTGAAAGTGGCGTTTCTGCCGGTACTCAGCTTCCTGGGGCCCGCGGCGGCAGCGGCGATGACCGGGTCGTTCGTGGTCGAGCAGGTGTTCAGCATTCCGGGGCTGGGGCGGCACTTTGTACGGGCGGTGCAGAACAAGGATCAGTTTCTGATTCTCGGGTTGGTTATTGTTTATTCAGTTTTGCTTATTCTTTTCAACCTGGTGGTGGATCTGCTGTACGGCTGGGTGGATCCACGGATCGAGCTATAGAGGCAGGCCCGTGAAAGACACAGGCCCTGCAAGCGGTTAACCGATAGTCAAGAGGCAGGGTTGGCCGATTTAGGGACGTACGGGTCAAGTTGCAGCCCGGGGACGAAGCGGATACTATTTTCAGATTGATTTGACTGAATAGCCCGCCTGCACGGATTGACTACCCTGTCGAGTTCAGACCCCGGTTCCAGGCGCCAATGACGGCGGCATGGGCTGGGCCCCAATGGAGGCCTCCCGATGGAGCGCACCGCCAAGCCGCGTATTTTGATCGGTAAACCGGGCCTCGACGGCCACGACCGCGGGGCCAAGTATGTGGCTCACATCCTGCGGGATGCGGGCTTCGAGGTGATCTACACCGGTATCCGTCGCACGCCCGAGCAGATTGTGGACGCGGCGATCCAGGAAGACGTCGCGGCGATCGGGTTGTCGCTGCTGTCGGGGGCGCACAATGAGCTGTTCAAGCGTGTGCTGGACCTGCTCAAGCAGCGGCAGGCGTCGGACATTGTGGTGTTCGGCGGAGGTGTGATCCCCGAGCAGGACATACCCGGCCTCAAGCAGATGGGCATCGCCGCGGTGTTCACCCCGGGCACACCCGCCAAGCAGATCGTTGAGACACTGGACCAGGTGCTGGGCGGCGGACAGCCTGCATAGGGTGCGATCGGCCGCTCGGGTGCTCTGTTTGTCTTTTGTCTCGCAGCCGGCGACGGTGTCGCCGGACCGACCTCGCGAAGGCCGGCTCGGATCCCCAACCTGACCGCCCATGGACCCGAAACTCGAACAACTCGTCACGCAGGCTTCGCGGCCGGGTCCGGCGCAGGTGCGGGCGGCGGCGAAGTTAATGACGTTCCTGGGCGACCATCCACAGCGGCTGCCGGAGCTGTTCGAGGGGATGACGAACTGGCCGCAGGCGCGGCTGGTGCTGGGCGTGACCGGCCCGCCGGGCGCGGGCAAGAGCACGCTCACCGATCATCTTGTCGCGGAGTTTCGCCAGCGTCATCCGGATCGGAAGATCGGCGTGGTGGCGGTGGACCCGTCGTCGCCGTTCACCGGAGGGGCGGTGCTGGGCGACCGGGTGCGGATGATGCGGCACGCGACGGACCCGAACGTGTTCATCCGTTCGCTGGCGTCGCGCGGGCACCTGGGCGGGCTGACGCTGGGAGCCAAGGGCATTCTGCGGATCATGGGGCTGATCGGCTGCGACGTGGTGCTGCTGGAGACGGTCGGCGTCGGGCAGAGCGAGGTCGAGGTGGCGGGGACGGCCGACCTGGTGATGGTGGTGCTGGCCCCGGGCCAGGGAGACGGGGTGCAGATGCTTAAGGCCGGCCTGATGGAGGTCGGCGACATTTTCGCGATCAACAAAGCCGACCGTCAGGGCGCTGCGATGCTGTTCCAGCAGCTCATGTCGGTGCTGATGATGGACACCCCGCCGCAGGTACAGACCGCCGCGACCGCGGACGCGCCCGCTGAGGTCAGCTGCACGCACGGGCATGGCCCGGCGGTCCACCACGGATGTGACGATGGTTCGCGGTTGACGGCCGGCGATGTGGTGCGGCACGTGGGAAAAGCGGACGTCGTGCTGACGGCGGCCAACGATCACCAGGGCGTGCCGGAACTGGTCGATCTGCTGGAAAAACGCATCGCCGAAGGGGCCGCACGATGGCGGCAGCGCCGGCAGGACATGCTCCACGACGAAATCCGCGAGTCGGTCCTGCAGGAAGCGCGCCGAAGGCTGGAATTGATGTTCGGGCACAACGGACAGGCGCACGACCAGTTGCGGCGCATTCTGCACGGCGACCAGAGCGTGGAGGCGCTGGCGCAGCAGCTTCTGGAGAAGGCGGCCCGCGCGGAGCACTGAGCCGTCGGCAGGCATGAGACGAGCGTCGTCGCATGCCTATGGACACAGAGACGATAAAATCGCGGCCACATGCCGCGCCACGCACGCTAACGAGGAAGGCGACCGCAGCGATGAGCGATACGCACCAGCAAGTGGAGCAGGCCCGGCGGCAATGGCACGACGGCATGGTCGCCAAGACCCTCGCGCGACTCCCCGAGCAGCAACCTCAGTTTGTGACGGCCTCCGGCGAGCCGGTCGATCGGCTGTATACGCCGCGCGACGGCGAAGCGGGCGACTATCTGCAGAAGCTCGGATTTCCCGGCCAGTACCCGTTCACCCGCGGCGTGCAGCCGACGATGTACCGTGGACGCTTCTGGACGATGAGGCAGTACGCGGGCTTTTCGACGGCGGAAGAGTCGAACAAGCGCTACCGCTATCTGCTGGAGCAGGGCTCGACGGGCCTGAGCGTGGCCTTTGATCTGCCGACGCAGATCGGCTACGACTCGGACGACGCGATGAGCACCGGTGAGATCGGCAAGGTGGGCGTGGCGATCGACACGCTGGCGGACATGGAGACGCTGTTCGAGGCGATTCCGCTGGACAAGGTGTCGACGTCGATGACGATCAACTCGACGGCCGCGATTCTGCTGGCGATGTACATCGCGGTCGCGGAAAAGCAGGGTGTGTCGGCTGACAAGATCAGCGGGACGATTCAGAACGACATTCTCAAGGAATACATCGCCCGGGGGACGTACCGCTTCCCGCCCAAGCCTTCGCTGCGGCTGATCAGCGACATCTTCGCGTACTGCACGCGGCAGGTGCCCAAGTGGAACACGATCTCGATCAGCGGCTATCACATCCGCGAGGCGGGCTCGACGGCGGCGCAGGAGGTGGGCTTCACGCTGGCGGACGCGATCTGCTATGTCCAGACGGCGATTGACGCGGGGCTGAACGTGGATGATTTCGGTCCGCGGCTGGCGTTTTTCTTCGCGGCGCACACGGACCTGCTCGAAGAGGTGGCCAAGTTCCGGGCCGCCCGTCGGCTGTACGCGAAGATCATGAAGGAGCGTTTCGGCGCCAAGGATCCCAGGAGCTGGATGCTGCGGTTCCACACGCAGACCGGCGGAGTGACGCTCACAGCCCAGCAGCCGGACAACAACATTGTGCGCGTGGCGATTCAGACGCTCGCGGCCGTGCTGGGCGGCACGCAGAGCCTGCACACCAATTCGAAGGACGAAGCTCTGGCTCTGCCGACGGAAGATTCGGTGCGCGTGGCCCTACGCACCCAGCAGATCGTGGCCCACGAATCGGGCGTAACCCACACGATCGACCCCTTGGGCGGCAGTTACTACGTCGAGCAGCTCACGAACGCCATCGAGAGCCAGGCGCAGGCGTACATTGACAAGATCGATGAGTTGGGTGGCATGGTCGCGGCCATTGAGCAGGGCTACGTGCAGCGTGAGATCGAGGGATCGGCCTACACGTATGGCCAGTCCATCGAGAAAGGCGAGCGGATCATCGTCGGGGTCAACAGGTTTCAGGTCGACCAGGAGCCGGGCTGCGAGATCTTCACCGTGCCGCAGGAGACCGCCCGAAAGCAGGTGGAGAAACTGCGGCAGGTCAAGGCTCAGCGCGACAATGCGAAAGTGCAGGCGGCGCTGGCGGCGGTCGAGAAGACGGCCGCGGGCCATGAGAACCTGATGCCAGCGATTCTTGATGCGGTGCGCCAGTACGCGAGCATCAGCGAGATATGCGCGGCCCTGCAGAAGGTGTTCGGCGAGTATACGGAGACGTTCAACTGAGGCGGAAATCGTCGCCACGAGATGGAAGGCAGGCACGGGATGATTCAGGCCAAGGCGATCAACCACATCGGAATCGCGGTCAAATCGATCGCGGAGCACCGGGCGTTTTACGAGAAGGTGCTGGGCGCGACGTGGGAAGGCGAAGAGGCGGTGGCGCAGCAGAAAGTGAAGGTGGGGTTCCTGAAGCTCGGCCCGTCCGGCGCGGAGGTGCGTCTGGAACTTCTGGAGCCGACGTCCGCCGATTCGCCGATCAGCGCGTTTCTGGAAAAGCGCGGCGAAGGGCTGCACCACGTGGCGTACACGGTGGACAACCTGTCGCAGCGCCTGGCGGCATTGCAGGTGGCGGACATTCGTCTCATTGACACGGTGCCGCGCGACGGAGCGCACCATACGAAGATCGCGTTCATGCATCCCAAGTCGTCATGCGGGGTGCTGACGGAGTTGTGCGAGCCGGCGGGGCATTGAGAAGAGTCGCCGCCAAGACGCCAAGATCGCAGGGAGAAGTGCAGCGAAGAGAAGTATGAGGCTGGGCTTGTCATTGATGGACTCGCACGACCCGGCACGCAGACGATTTTCTTGGCGCCCTTGGCGGTTACTCTTCAGAGGATTAGAAAGAAAGAGCAAGGCAACCTATGTCACCGGAAAGCAAACAGCGAGCGGCGATGACCATGGCCGCTCGTATCAAGGAGCTGGACGCCAAGAAGAGGCAACTTCTGCTGGGCGGCGGCCAGGAACGCATCGATAAACAGCACCAGGCAGGCAAGCTGACCGCCCGGGAGCGCATCACGGTCCTGCTGGACCGGGAGAGCTTCCAGGAGATGTACGGATTTGCCCAGCATCGCTGCACGCACTTCGGCATGGGCGGCAAGGAGATTCCCGCCGACGGCGTCGTGACCGGCTGCGGGGCGATCGACGGGCGCCTGGTGCATGTGGCCAGCCAGGACTTCACGGTCGTGGGCGGGGCCACGGGCGAGGTTCATGCCGACAAGATCGTGGAGATGATGAAGTGTTCGCTGAAGACGGGCAGCCCGTTTGTGTACATCAACGATTCGGGCGGGGCTCGCATTCAGGAAGGGATCGACAGCCTGGCGGGTTACGGGCGGATTTTCTTTCATAACACGCTGCTGTCGGGCGTCGTGCCGCAGATCTCGCTGATCTGCGGTCCGTGTGCCGGCGGGGCGGCCTACAGTCCAGCCCTGACCGACTTCATCATTCAGACGCGACAGAGCCAGATGTTCATCACCGGCCCACAGGTCATCAAGCAGGTGACGGGCGAAGAGGTGACCGCCGACCAGCTCGGCGGGCCCGAGGCGCAGATGACCTATTCGGGCGTGGTGCACTTCGTGGCTGAAGACGACCGGCACGCGGCCGAACTGACCAAGAAGCTGCTGTCGTACCTGCCGGCCAACAACATGGAGGATCCCCCGAACCTGCCGTACAAGGAGACGATCACCGAAAATCCGCGGCTGAACACGATCATTCCCGACAATCCCAAGGCCGGCTACGACATGCACGAGGTGATTGCGAACCTGGTGGATCACGGGGATTTTCTGGAGGTGCATGCGACCTTTGCGCGGAATCTGATCGTGTGCTTCGCGCGAATCACAGGCCGGGTGGTGGGCATCATCGCCAACAACCCGGCGGTGAAGGCGGGCGTTCTTGACATCGACAGCTCCGACAAGGCCTCGCGTTTCATCCGCTTCTGCAACGCTTTCAACATTCCACTGGTGACGCTTGTAGACGTGCCGGGCTTCATGCCGGGCGTGGAGCAGGAATACGGCGGGATCATTCGTCACGGGGCGAAGATGCTGTTCGTGTACTCAGCGGCGACGGTGCCGAAGATCAGTGTCATCATGCGCAAGGCGTACGGCGGCGCGTACCTGGCGATGTGCGGCAAGGATCTCGGGGCCGACCGGGTGGCGGCGTGGCCGACGGCGGAAATCGCGGTGATGGGCGCGGAGGGTGCGGCCGAGATCGTATTCCGTCGCGAGATCGCCGCCGCATCGGACCAGGCGGCCAAGCGGCTGGAACTGATCGACAAATACCGCCAGACGTTCTCGACGCCCTACGTGGCGGGGGCGCGGCGGATGGTGGACGATATCATCGAACCGGCGCACACACGGCGGTACCTGGCGATGGCGCTGGAGCAGATGCAGACCAAGCGTGAACTGCGGCCCGAGAAGAAACACGGGCTGATTCCGCTGTGATCGAATTGTGAGGATGACCCATGACGCTTGCGTTGATCAGCGGATTGCTTGAACGTGTAGCCGACGGCCTGGCCCTGACGGTGGTGGGTATGGGCGTGGTGTTCGTGGCCTTGGCACTTCTGATGATGATGATCACAGGCCTGAACAGGGTGCGAGTGCGTCGCGAGGCGAAGGCGCTGGCTCCGAAGGCCGCGGCCAGTGTGGCGGAGACAGCGCTGGACGCGGCGTCGGCGGACGACAAAGCGATCAGTCCGCGACTGGTGGCGGTGATCAGCGCGGCGGTGGCGGCGGCGCTGGGGCCGGGGACGCGGGTGCATCGCGTGCGTTTCGTCGGGCCGGGTGGACGCGGGCAATGGGCGGCCTCGGGGCGGGCCGGCATCATGGGTTCACACCGTCCGCAACTGCATCGCGGTTCGCGACCGCGGGGCGGCTGATTCCCCGCACTGAAACATCGTCCGTGAACATCATGCGCGGACAACATCCCTGGCAAGACTGGTGAGCAAGACCTGGAAGAAATGAGAGCCTGCCCATGAAAATGCTGGTGACAGTCGAAGGCGTGCAGTACGAGGTGGATGTTCAGATACTCGACGACGGTGGCGCGATGCCGGCCTCGGGCGGCGCGGTCGCCTTGGTCGCCCCGGCGGCGGCGCCCGCGGCGCCGAAAGCCGCGGCGGCGGCGACGCGACCGGCGAAGTCGGCCGGCGGCGGGCCTGGGGGAACCAAGCAGGTCGAAGCGCCGCTGGCGGGCACCATCCTCAAGGTGCTGGTCAAAGTCGGCGACACGATCAACGTCAATGACCCGGTGGTGGTGCTGGAAGCGATGAAGATGGAGTCGAACGTGGCGGCGGCCGCGGGCGGCACGGTCAGCGAGGTGTGCGTCAAGGAAGGCGAGACTGTGCAACCGGGCAAGGTGCTGGTGAAGCTGTCGTGACGCGGCGGGAAATCGGCGTGCGGCCAGACAAGGCGACGGCGCCATGATCGGATGCAACCATGCGTGAGATCACTGACCTGCTGGTCAATTACATGGCCGGCACCGGCTTCGGACAGTTCCACTGGACCAACGGGGTGATGATCCTGGTGGGCGCGACGTTCATTTACCTGGCCATCCGCAAGGGATTTGAGCCGCTGCTGCTGGTGCCGATCGGCTTCGGGATGCTGATCGGCAACATTCCCTACGATGCACGGCAACTGCCGCTGTCGATCATGGACGGGCCGGCCAGCCCGGCCGACCTGCATTACCTGCGGGTGGACATCGCGTCGGTGGTGCTCAAAGAAGACGGGCGGCTGATGGAACTGGACCTGGAAGAGGCCTGGAAGGTTCTGCAGGCGAGGGCGGGCGACGAAGCGGAACCGCAACCGCTTCGGCCGTGGAACCACGCGAAGTTCGTCGCGCTGGTCAACGAGGCGCATGCGGTGAACCTGGCGCCGCAATCCGTGCGGGAGATCGAGTCTCAGGTGAACGGGCAACTTGCGGTGGAACAGGGCGAAGCGATCGCGGTCAATTCGCACAGCATGCTGACGCTGCGGCGGGATGTGGATCACATGCCGGCCCTGGTGCCGATGGGCCAGGGGCGCATCGCGCTGGTCGACGGACAGGCGGCCGACGGGCGCTACCCCGAGTTCTGGCCGATGTCGCGCCAGGATCCGTACAAGGCGTCGGTGTTCTACTGGCTGTTCGCGGGGGTGGGCATCGCGGGGTTCTATCCGCCGCTGATCTTTCTGGGTATCGGCGCGTTGACAGACTTCGGGCCGATGCTGAGCAACCCGCGGACACTGTTGCTGGGGGCGGCGGCGCAGTTGGGTATTTTCGGCGCGCTGCTGGCGGCGCTGTTTTTTGGATTCACCCTCGAGCAGGCGGCATCGATCGGGATCATCGGCGGGGCCGACGGGCCGACGGCGATTTTCACCTGTTCGCAGCTTGCTCCGGAGCTGCTGGGGGCGGTGGCGCTGGCGGCCTACTCTTACATGGCCATGGTGCCGATCATTCAACCGCCGATCATCAAGCTGCTGACCACACGACGGGAGCGGCTGATCCGCATGGAACAGCCGCAGCAGGTGTCCAAGACGGTGAAGATCGTCTTTCCGATCATGGGTTTTCTGCTGACGGCGGCAATCGCACCGGGGGCCCTGCCGCTGCTGGGCATGCTGTTCTTCGGCAACCTGCTGCGTGAGTCGATGGTGACCGACCGGCTGGCGAAGACGGCCCAGACGGCCTTCATCGACATCGTGACCATCCTGCTGGGCGTGACCGTCGGGGCCAAGACTCAGGCGAGCACGTTCCTGACGATGCAGACGATCTTCATCTTCATTCTGGGCGTGTGCGCGTTTTCGGTTTCGACGGCCGGCGGCGTGCTGTTCGGCAAGCTGATGAACGCGGTGAGCAAACAGGCCATCAACCCGATGATCGGAGCGGCGGGCGTATCGGCGGTGCCGATGGCGGCGCGGGTGGTGCACAAGCTGGGCCAGGAGGAGGATCCGCAGAACTTCCTGCTGATGCACGCGATGGGTCCGAACGTGGCGGGGGTGATCGGCTCGGCGGTGGCGGCAGGCGTGCTGCTGAGCAGGCTGTCGGGCGGTTGATGGCCGGTGAGTTCCCAGCTTGTGGAAACAGCATGATGATCACGGCCCATTACGACCAGATCGACTCCACGAACCTGCGGGCCCGAAACCTGGCGCAGACGAACCCGGGCCAGCCGCTGCTGGTCAGCGCGCGACGACAGTTGGCCGGGCGGGGACGCCTGGGCCGGACATGGCAGTCGCCGACGGGCGGGGCGTGGTTCAGCCTGGCATGGCCCTGCCGGCATGCGGTGGATGCATACAGCCAGGCATCGCTGACGGCGGGCCTGGTCATGCATCGGGTGCTATGCGAGCGATACGGTCTGGACGCGGCGTCGCTGCAGGTCAAGTGGCCCAACGACCTGCTGCTCGACGGTCGAAAGGTCTGCGGCATTCTGTGCGAATGGCAAGCCGGCGGGCCGGGCGCACCGGGGACACTAATCGTCGGCGTGGGGGTGAACGTGGCCATCGATATGGCGCAACTGCCGGCGGAACTGCGCCAACGGGCCGGGACCATTCGGTCGACGTGGCGCGATGAGGCGGACGGTGAAGCGATCGCCACGGACGTGCGATCACTGATCGACGTGGCTGGTTCGCGGCTGATCGAGGCGCTGCGCCGCTTCGAGAACATTGGATTTGACACAGTGACGCGAGAATCGGTGCAGGCCCGGCTGGCCTGGATGGGGCAGGTGGTGAACGTTCGGATGGGCGGCCGCCAATGGTCCGGGCGAATCCTTGGACTCGATGACCACGGACGCCTTGAGGTCACGGGTGTGGACGGCCGGGGCGCCGAGCGGCTGGACTCGGGCGAAATCAACGAAGTGCGTTGCGGCGTGGCGTCCGACGAACCCACGCGCCAGGTGGGGGCGGGGGAATATCCGCAAGCGAAGACAACGGTCGCGACAGAAAGGATCGGAGCGTCGAAGTGAACACGATCACCAGCAACTACCCGGTCATGACGGCCGACGAGGCGGCCAGCCTGATCTTTCATGGAGCGACCGTGGGCTTCTCGGGGTTCACTCCGGCGGGCGCGGCCAAGGTTGTGCCCACCGCCCTGGCGCGGCGTGCCAAGCAGTTGCACGCGCAGGGGGAAGCCTTTCGTATCCGCGTGCTGACGGGCGCGTCGACGGGGACGTCGCTGGATGACGCGCTGGCGGAGGCCGACGCCGTGCAGTGGCGGGCCCCCTACCAGTCCTCGAAGCTCCTGCGCAAGCGCATCAACGCCCAGCAGTGCGAGTTTCTGGACATGCATCTTTCGCACGTGCCACAGATGATCGAGTTCGGGTTTATCGGCAACATCGACTTTGCGGTGGTTGAAGCCACGGACGTGACGCCCGACGGGCGGGTGTATCTGAGCACTTCGGTGGGTATTTCGCCGAGCATTCTGCGCCACGCGGACAAAGTGATCATCGAGATCAACCGGCATCATTCGCATCGTCTGCAGGAGATGCACGATATCGCGCTGGTGCCGCGTCCGCCATTCCGCAACCCGATCTCGATTCCGCACCCCATGGCGAAACTCGGAGTGCCCTTCGCCATGGTCAATCCGAAGAAGATCGTCGCGGTGGTCGAGCACGATCAGCCCGACGGCGTGGCGGAGTTCGCCAAGCCCAACGAGGTGCACGAAGCGATCAGCCGGCATGTGATCGACTTCATCGTCAATGAGATCAACGCCGACCGGATACCGCCGGACTTCCTGCCGCTGCAGGCAGGCGTGGGCAACGTGGCCAACGCGGTGATGTATGGGCTGGGCGAGTCGGTGGCGGTGCCCTCTTTCTACATGTACAGCGAGGTATTCCAGGATTCGATGGCCGATCTGATGGTCTGGGGCCGGTTGCGCGGCGCGTCGGCGACAAGCCTGACGCTCAGCGAGCCGCAGCTTCAGAAGATGTACGACAACATGGACTTCTTCGCGCCCAAGATCGTGTTGCGGCCGCAGGAACTGTCCAATCACCCGGGGGTAATTCGCCGGCTGGGGGTGATCGCGATCAACACCGCGCTGGAGATGGACATCTACGGCAACGCGAACTCGACGCATGTGTGCGGCACGTCGCTGATGAACGGCGTGGGGGGTTCGGGCGATTTCGTGCGCAACGCGTACCTGTCGATCCTGGTGGCCCCGAGCGTGGCCAAGGGCGGCAAGATTTCGGCGGTGGTGCCGATGGTCAGCCATGTGGACCACAATGAGCACTCGGTGCAGATCCTGGTGACGGAACAAGGCCTGGCGGACCTGCGCGGTCTGGGGCCGATGGAGCGGGCCAGGACGATCATTGAGAAATGCGCCCATCCGGCTTTCCGCGAGTACCTGCACAAGTATGTCGAACAGTCCGCGATGGGCCACATTCCCCACGACCTGGGCAAGTGCTTTGAAATGCACCGCAACCTGATGGAGCACGGGGCGATGCTGCCGGGAGTGAAAGTCGAGGATGCGGTGGAGGCGGATGCGTAGACGAGCCCCATCAAGAAAAGCAAGGGGATCGAATAGCGCGGCCAAGCCTGTCCTTAAGGGTTTGGCGCGGGAAATAGGGATTATGGCGCTGCGCAGGCGGCGGTTGTGCGCCAGCCCCCGAGCGGAGCTACGGCGCGGCGGGCGCAGACGTAGGCCATGCAGGCGCCCGCGATGATGAGGCCGAAGCTCAGCCACTGACCGCGGGTCAGACCCAGGGCCTGGTAACCGATCTGTGCGTCGGGTTCGCGGAACTGTTCGACGGTCACGCGCAGCACGCCATAGAGCAGCAGGAACCATCCGGACACGACGCCCGGCCGGCGCGGCCGACGCCACAGCCACAGCATGGCCAGAAACACCACCAGGCCCTCGAGCGCCGCCTCATAGAGCTGCGAAGGGTGGCGCGGGGTGAGCATCGGCTCCAGAACGGCGATGAGCGTCTGGTTGCCCTCTTGCACCTGCTGGATGACCGCGCCCACCGGGTCGACCCGTGCTTGACGCTGAACGGGGGGCGGCAAAGCCGCGATGACGGTGTCGAGTCTGGCCCACTGCTGAGCGGTGAATTCGGCCACCTCCTGCGGAAAGCGGACGGCCCAGGGCACGTCAGTGGGCCCGCGGCCATAGAGTTCGCCGTTGATGAAATTCGCGATGCGGCCGAGGCCCAGGCCGATCGGCGAGGCGGCGGCGATGATGTCGGTGACGTGCAGCACCGGCAGATGCTGACGCCTGGCCACGATGTAGCAGGCGACCAGGGCGCCGAGCATGCCGCCGTGGCTGGCCATCCCGCCGCGCCACACCTGCAGAACGCCCAGCAGGGGCGGATCCCAGAGCAGTGAAGGCTGATAGAAGACGACGTAGCCCAACCGGCCGCCGACGAGCACGCCAAGTCCAACCGTGACCACCAGGTCGAAGGCGTGAGCCGGCTGCAGCGGCGACCGCTGATTTCGAGCCACGAGCCTCGCATAGAGAAACGCGGCGACGAATCCCATCAGATATGACAGGCCATACCAGCGGATTCCCTGCAGCGCCGCCGGGCCGTCGGGCCAGAGGCGCAGGGCGAACGGGTCCAGGTCGTGCAGCCAGACGGCGAGGGTCAGGGTCATGACGGGTGCGATTGTAGGCAAATGGTTTCAGCGGCGACGGCCATGGCGCTTGTCGCCTTTGGCCATGCGTTTGATTTTCATGGTCTGCGCGTGGGCATTTCGCGCGCCCCTGGGCTGGCGGCGTTTGGTTCCTGGGCCACCGACGACATCGATGAGCACCAGGTCGAGGCGTCGGGCTGGCGGAACGACCTTCGCGATGCGCACAAGGAAGCGATCGCCAATCGCGATGACGGCACCGGAACGCCGGGCGACCATCGTCCCGGTCTTGGCGTCCAGCCGCCACTGATCGCCGCGCCCGCCGCCGACACCAAGGTCTTCGGTGCGGATGAATCCGTCCACGAGATACTTGTCGATCTGCACGAATACGCCGCTGGAGGTCATGCCGGTGACTGTGCCGTGGAAATCCTCGCCCTCCATCGAGCTCAGCAGGTCGAGGACGAGGAAGGTTCGCAGTTCACGTTCGGCGGCCTCCGCGTTGCGTTCGCGGCCGGAGCAATGCCTTCCCAGTTCAACAAGGGTTTGTTCGTCCGGACAACGGCTGTCCTCGCGCAACTGATCGCCGAGCTTCCCGACCTTGCCGCCGCGGGGGGCGCGGCCGTTGTCGGTGGCGTCGTAATAGGCGTCGAGCGCGCGGTGCACCGTGAGATCCGGATAGCGGCGGATGGGGCTGGTGAAGTGGGCGTAATGCTCGCTGGCCAGGGCGAAGTGACCGATGAGCGCGGGGCTGTATTCGGCCTTGGACAAGGTCTGGAGCACGGCCAGATGGATGGCGTACTGAGCCGGCTTGCCGCGTACGGCATCGAGCAACTGCTGCAATTCCTTGCGGGTGGGGTTCATGGGGATGTTGTAGCCGGCTACGCGTGCGAATTTGCGCAGGTCGCCCAGATCATTGCCCGGCGGATCGGGGTGAACGCGGCGCAAAAGCGGCACCTGCAGGCGGTCGAACAAACGAGCGGCGGCTTCGTTGGCCTCGACCATGAACATTTCGATGATGGTGTGGGTGAACGCGCTGTCTTCGGGGACGGCGTCGATGACGCGTCCTTCGTCGTCGAACACCAGTTCAACCTCGGGAAGATCAAGTGTCACCATACCCTGCTTCAGCCGCCGCGTGCGGATCAATCGGGCCAGTTCGTCCATCTGGCGCAAGGCCTGGATCATCCGCCGTGAATAGTCGGATTCTGACCGCGCATGCTTGCGTGCTTCGCGCATATCGGCGTCGATCAGCGCCTGAGCTTCAAGATAGGTCAGGCGCTTGTCCGACTTGATGGCCGTCCGCGCCATGCGAGCGCTGAGCACCCTGGCCTGGTGATCCATGCGGATGATCGCGGACTTGGTGTAGCGCACCACACCTTCCTGCAATGAACAGACGCCGTTGCTGAGCAGTTCGGGCAGCATGGGAATGACGTGGCGAGGCAGGTAGACGCTGGTTCCGCGCGTCCGGGCTTCCTGGTCAAGGGCGCCGCCGGGTTTGATGAAATAAGCCACGTCCGCGATGTGGACGCCCAGTTCCCACGCGGCGCCGTCGGGCTGACTGTCCGCATCGAATTTTTCGATACTGATGGCGTCGTCAAAGTCACGGGCATCGGGCGGATCGATGGTCATCACGAAACGGTCCGTGAGATCCTCGCGATCAGCGGGAATGTGATGCGGATCAAAGGCTCCAGCCGCGTGACGGGCCTCATCGGTGACTTGCGGGTCGAACTGCTCGGGCAGGCTGAAGGCGCGCATGACCGCGCGCGTTTCGACATCGATCTGCCCCGCCTGACCAAGCACTTCGATCACGACGCCCTCGGAAAGTTCATTCGACTCCTGGGCGAAACGGACGAGCTCGATGACGACCTTATCGCCGGCTTTGGCGTTGCGGGCATGCGGGTCGCGGATGACCACCGGACCGTGCAGGCTTTTGCCATCCGGCTCGACGATCCAGAGGCTGCCGCGTTGAATGAGCTGGCCGACATAGCGATGCTCGGCCCGCTGAAGGATTTCGACAATGCTTCCGACAAAAGGTGAACGTCCTGGGCCCGCGCGGCCTCTCTCCTTGATGACCTTGGCGCGGACGTGGTCGCCGGTCAGAGCGTTGGCGTTTCGACCGGCGGGGACAAAGAGGTCGCCGTGGGCTGTCGGACGGTCGGGGATGATGAAGCCGAAACCACGCGGGTTCAGGCGAAATACCCCGTCGAGCGTCGGACCCGGCGGGGGAAGCGCGATGACGTTGTCCTCCCCCAGCACCACGCCGCCATCGTCGCGCAGGTCGTGGACGGCCTGTCTAAAGTCGTCCATTTCCGAAGGCGGGATGTTGAGGTCGCGCGCGAGGTCGCGCAGGCCGCGCCCACCGGGCGCCTGGCCTTTGAGGTGTTCAAGGATGCGGTGTGAAAAACGGTCCATTAAGCTAACTCCGACGCGAGGGCGCGAGCGCCTTGGGCTGCAACCATCGCGATAGCGGTTCCGAGAGGGGCTGGCCGATTCCGGTCAGATGCACCAGAAGCGGGCTCCAGACAGTGTTGAGATTACGTAGAAAGGCGGCACGATGGCAACCACGGATGAAATCATGAAACAGGCGGCCGCGCTGGGCCGGCTGATCGCTGAACACAAGGCGGCGAAACAGTTCAAGACGTTGATGGACAAGCTTGAGGCTGATGTCGAGGCACAGAGAATCCTCAATGACTTTGGCCGCAAGCTGGCTGAGATCGAAGAAAAGGAGCAAACGGGCAGACCTATCGAGGTTGACGACAAGCGAGCGGTCGAAGCGCTGCGCCGGCAGGTGGTGAAGCATCCGCTGCTTCGTGAGTTTCAGATGGCGCAGTTCGAGTACGTGGACTTGATGCGCAAGGTGGATGAGGCGCTGAACGGGGCCGGGGCGAACATATCGCCCTCACGGATATAGGGGCCACCGGCAAGCGGATTGGACGTTCAAGGGTTGGTGATGGCGGGAACCTCCAGGGCGTCGGCAGTGATATCCAGGCGGCTGTCGACCAGCAGGGCTTTCCACTTGCCCGCATCCAAGACCAGCTCAGCCCAGAGCCGATCGCGGATTTTTGGCGCCGCGGCGGGAGGCACAGCGACAGGCAGACGCAAATAGTCCCGGATCAGCCAGCGCAACACCGTATCGGCCGCGGTGATCATCTGTTCGTATGAGGCGGCGACCGGGGCATCAAGATCGGCGGTTTCCGCGAGAACCTTGGCGCTCAGGAGCAGGTAGCGAAAAGCCACGCGCGCCAGCGCCTTGGCGGTCGTATTATCCACACCACGTGGTTGCAGGGATTGCTCGACGATCCCGCGGTAGGTTTCGACCAGCGCGGCATGCTCCGCCGTCAGTGTGATCTGAGGCTGCGCGGCGTGGGCGTCAACCTGCCTGTTCAAGGCGTCGAGCACGGCCAGTCTCGCCTCGGGAATCCGAACGGCGTTGAAGGATTCGAGCAGCGGCCGCCACACCTGGGGCATGGTCTCAGCCATCGCGCGAGCCCGCAACATCTCCAGCGTCTGCATTTCCGTTTGCCGGCGGCTGGCGTCATCGCTGTACCGCGCGTTGCGGACGATGCTGCCCAGCGCCTTGACCGCCTGGTAGCGAACGGCTGGCGCTTCATCAGCCAGGGGATCCGCAAGCAGTTCGATGGCCGTCCGGTCGGTGAGATGGGATGCCACGATCACCGCGTTGAGGCGCACGAGCACCGATTCGCTCTTGAGGGCCTCGGGCAACTGCAACTTGAGGTGGGAGGAGTAAGCCTGCCCAAAGATTTCGGAGGTGTTGGGAAGCACCAGGGGATCGATCAGACGGCGGCGCGCCTGCATGACCTGCTCGGGATCGGTCGAGGTCAGATCTTTGACGGCCGCGGCAATGACCTCGCGCACTAGGCGATCCTCGTCGCTGGACAGAGCCGAAGAGGTTTGGCGCAACTCCGGCGGAATGATCGCCTGGGCATGGGCCCGCGGCGCAGCCAGGCAGGCAGCCGCGAACACGGCGCAGACCAGACAGCGGGTCTGAATCATCAAGAGGCTCCCATCAACGGGTGGGGCTTGGATCGCGCATCGGCGGGACGGCCCGGCCGCGAACCGCTGGGGCGACACCGAGCCAGTTGGCGGAAGTTATCACCGGTTCGGATGGGTGTCAAACAGTCGATGTGAGCCAAACTCTTTTGAAATGCAGGCTTGCAGCAATGCGGCGGCGTGCTGGTACGGCGCGACGGGCGGCGTCACCGGCGGTGGCCGATGGTTTTCGGCACTGCTGGACATGCCCCGCAGCGTCCATCCACCGGCAGGAGGGCTGGACAGGTCCATCGGCTGTTTCCGCGTGGTCCATAAAGCGATGGCATGCGAGCCCGGGGCTGGTGGAGCTAATCGGATGTCTCAATATTCAGCTCCTTGACCTTCTTGTTGAGGGTGTTGCGATTGATGCCCAGGAAGTCGGCGGCCCGGGTTTTGACTCCTCCTGTGTGGTCGATGGCCTCGCGGATCAGATGTCGCTCGATCTCACTGATCGTGAGACTGTAGATCTGACCCTCTGAACCCTGGTACTGCTGGACGGCCAGGTCGGCCAGTTTCTGGGCCAGCCCTTCGACCGATTCATCCGGCGTGGCGCCGCGGACCTGCTGGGCGAACATGCGGATCTGAAGGGGCAGAAGGTCGTCGGTGAACTCCTCGCCACGCGACATCACCACCGCCCTCTCGACGGCGTTCTCCAGCTCGCGGACGTTCCCCGGCCAGGGGTAGCGCAAGAGGGTATTGAGCACCTCGCGGCTGATTTTGCGCAGGTTGCGGTTGTTCTCGCGGTTGTAGCGATCGAGAAAGTGGTCGATGAGGCGGGGAATATCCTCGCGGCGGCTACGCAGCGGCGGCAGCTCAATGGTGACGACGTTGAGTCGATAGTAGAGGTCTTCACGGAAAGCGCCGCGACGCACCTCCTGCTCGATGTCGAGGTTGGTCGCGGCGATGACGCGCACGTCGACTTTGACCGTCTGGTGATCGCCAACACGTTCGAATTCACGTTCCTGGAGCACACGCAAGAGATTGACCTGCAACTGGGCGTCGAGCGTGCCGATTTCATCGAGAAAGATGGTGCCACCGTCAGCGGCCTCGAATCGGCCGACCTTATCCCGCACCGCCCCGGTGAAGGCCCCTTTCACATGGCCGAACAGTTCAGATTCGAGAAGCTGGGGGTTGAGCGCGCCGCAGTTGACGCGGATCAACGGCTTGTCGCGCCGTGGTGAGTTGTAGTGGATGGCCTTGGCGATCAGTTCTTTGCCGACCCCGGTCTCACCAAGCAAGAGGATGGTGGCCCGGCTGCCGGCAACCTGGGCGATGGTTCCGAGCACATCGAGCATTGGCGGGCTGGAGCCGATGATGTTCTCAAAGCGGTACTTGCCTTGCAGGTTGTCGAGCAGTTGTCTGTTCTCGGCCAGAAGCTGGTCTTTCTCAATCTGAACGAGGTGGTGGATGCGAATGGTCTGAGCGATGGAGCCGGCGATGATCGCCAGCAGCCTGGCGTCGGCGACGAGGGTGGGTTCATCGCTGTAAGGTTTGTCGATGCTGATGGCCCCCACATGACGATCGCCATCTTTGACCGGGACGCAGATGAAGCTGATCGGACCAGCCGTCGCATCGGGTTGGGAGGGGAAGCGGCGACTGCCGGTACGGTTGAGGAAGTCCTTGTCGCGGCTGATGTCGGCCACCACCTTGGGGCTTCCTGTCGCCACGACCTGTCCGGTAATGCCTTCGCCCAGCGCATAGCGGCCGCGTTTCATTTCCTCAACGCTCATGCCAATGGCCGCCACCACGCGGAGAACGTCAACAGCCTCGTCCCAAAGAGCAAGCGCCGCTCGCTGCACGCCCATCTTTTCGTTCAAGACCGCCATTACACGCTGAAATACCTGGCTCAATTCAAGATCATCGCCGAGAATCTGGCTTATCTTCTCCAAAACGTCCAGTTCTTGCTCAGCTCTTGTCATAGTTGCCTATTAAATCATCGATCGCGGAAAGTGCAAGTCATCGCTGCCGGCGCGCGCATGCTTCCGGTTGCGAGCGATCAAAAATCTTGCCGCCAGCACGAATGTTAAGTACTTGTTTTTGAGTATTTTATAAAGTTAACCGTGCCTAAAACACGCCCTCCGTGCGCACGAAGACTGTCCTTCGCTCATAGGTAGAGGCCCGTCATGGCGACGCAGCCCATTGAGGATCCGGTCGTCACCCGCGACGTACTGCGACCCCCTACCGAGATATGAAGCCTATGAGCATTGCCGCCAGCCACGACCCGAGCAGCCGCGATCTTAAACATCACGGCCTGGAGCCCAAGCTTCTCGAGCACCTCATCCGACACCATGAACGCGACGTCGTGCCCCGACTGCGTCGGCTGTGGGAGTACTACCGCAATCCGATCGCCGCGCCCGACGCCGAGAGCCGTCCGGCCGCCCGCCTCGCGCAGAGCCGCAGTCTGCCGCCACGTTTGGCCAGTCCACAGCTTTCTCGAGGGCTCGTCGCGGGGCCCGATCGCGAGGTGGTGATCGAGAACGACATCGCCTGGCGCATCCAGACCATCGTTGACTTCATGTTCGGTCGCCCCTTCACGCTGCAAAGCTGCGTGGCCGATCCGGACCAGGCCACGGCGATTGAACGGCTCCTGGCGGAGGTATTCGAGGTCAACGGCGGCATTGCTTTCTTTCAGGACATGGCTCTTCTGGGCTCCATCTACGGCCACGTCGACGTGCTGGTCCGCATCGCGGACGCCCCCGCAAACCCCCATTCCGTCCGGGCAACGCCTGACAAAGGCGGGCACGGCGAGGCGAGCGGGCCAGCACCGACCGGCCGCGGATCCCGTCCCGCAAGCCGCGGAGCGAATCGACTGGTGCTGGATCTGATCGAAGCTCCGCGAGGCTTCCCCCTGCTCGATCCACACGACTACCGACGACTCGATGCGTATGTCTTACACCACCGTCTGACGCTCAATCGCATCGAGCCCGAGAGTCTGCTGCGTCGCGTCGGGCGGCGGATGATCCCCGGGACGTTCGAGCGCCAGGCGCCCGCTCAGGCCCGCGTGCAACGCACGCAGGTGTGGACCAGGGATCGAGTCGTCACCTTCGAGGGGATGCCTGACCAGTGGCGATGCGTCGACGAAGGCGCCAATCGGCTGGGGCGCATGCCCGTGGTTCATATTCAGAATCTGCCCCAGCCGTTCCACTATGAAGGCATCGGTGATGTTGAACCGTTGATCCCCCTGCAGGACGAGTTGAACATCCGTCTGTCCGACCGTGCCAACCGGGTGACATTTCAGTCATTCAAGATGTACCTGGGCAAGGGGATCGATCAATTCACGCAGCGTCCGATCGGCCCGGGCCAGATGTGGGCCACGGACAACCCTGACGCCAGCATCGAGGAATTCGGCGGTGACGCCCAGAGTCCGTCGGAAGAGGCCCACATCAATGAGATTCGAGAGGCAATGGACAAGACCAGCGGCGTGACGCCCCTGGCGGCGGGGGTGCTGCGCAATAAGGTCGGACACCTGACGAGCGAGAACGCCTTGCGCATTGTCCTGATGGGCCTGCTGGCCAAAACGGACCGCAAGCGGGTGGCGTATGGAGCCGGCATCGAGCGCCTGTGCGAGCTGGTGCTGCATGCGGCTGATCTGCTGGGGATTCTGCCCAATGCACCGGAGGATCGCCGGATTCGGCTTGATTGGCCCAGTCCACTGCCGGAAAGCCAGTCGCAACGACTGCGCGACGCCAAACTCAAGCTCGAACTTGGCGTGCCTTCGCGGCAAGTCTTGACCGAACTGGGCTACGGCGACTGCATGAGTTGACGTGAGCCAACCGCTGAACCCGCACACGTACGCAGTCGCCCCACCGTATACCGCAATCATCGCAACGATAAGGAGAGATGCCATTATGTCCACGGTGGACACGCAGGTCGCAAGCGCGACAGAACGACCGGAAGACGCTTCCTTAAGCACGGGCCGGCCCTCGCCCGAGGGCGCTTACGGCGACGCGGCCGAGCGCCTGGTGCCCGTCGGCAAAGCCATTCGCTATCGCAAACGAGCCCAGCAGGCTGAACAGCAGTTCAACGATTTGCAGCATGATCTGGAACAGACCCGCAAGCAACTGGCTGAAGCCGACGCCCTGGTCACACGCCTGGAACGACGCCAGCGCATCGATCAACTGTTGGCCGATGCCGAGGCTGTCGATCTGCAGGCCGCCCGCCTCCTGACCGAGGCGGTCGTTGCTGAGATGGATGAGCCGGACATCGAAGCCGCAGTCGACGACCTGCGGCGGCACAAGCCCTACCTCTTCGGTCGCTCGCATCTGGCCGGGATCCCCACGATGGGGGTTGGAGGCGCGGCGGAGTCCGACGCCTTGGAGCTGGCGCAGGACCAGGCGACGGCATCTGGCCATCGGCGTGATCTGCTGCGTTATCTGCGGCTTCGGCGGGCCGAGCATCGTCGGTGACGATGCAGCGATTTCCCACTGACACCCCACAGGAGATTTTCTATGGCCTTCACAGGCAAAGCCACCTATTCGGCTGGGGCATCCCTGCCGGAACTCGCCGAAGATGTCTCGGACATCATCGGCATCGTCAGCCCGTTTGAGACTCCGCTTCTGGATCATCTGGGCGATCCACAGCGATCAGCCCTGAGCACGATGCATGAATGGCTCGAGGACGAGCTGCTGCCCAATCGTGACGTGATCGATGACGAATCGATCGCCAACGGCTTGACCGAGGTCAGTTTCGATGTCGCCCATGCGGATCGTTTCCGCGTGGGTGATCAGATTCAGGTCGACGGCTCGCGCGAAGTGATGATGGTTACCGCCATCAGCGGCGCGACACTCACCGTCGATCGCGGTTACGGTAACACGACGGCCGCAAGCATCGCCAATGGCCAGGGCCTGCACATCCTCGGCAACGCGGCGCTCGAAGGTGACGACCGACCGACCACGCGATTCACCGACCGAAGCCGCAGACAGAATTACACCCAGATTTTCACGGCCGGCATCGAGGTGTCCGGCTCGCAACTCGCCGCCCGGCAGGTGGCGGTGGATGACGAGCTGGATTACCAAAAGCAGGAAAGGCTGCGTGAACTGGTGCGTGACCTGGAGAACTGCGTCATCAACGGCGTCGCGCCGGCCAGTTCGCCGCAGGGTTCAGCCACAGTCCGCCGAACGATGAAGGGCATCATCCCCTTCCTGTCCAGCAATGTCTTCGTCAACGCGGCGGGCGGTTTCCCCAGCGGCGATGGCGACGGCGAGGACGAGCTTAATGAGCAGCAGCTCAACACGGCGCTGCGGACGATCTGGGACGGATCGGCTGGCTCCGTCGATACGATCGTGGTCAGCGGCATGCAAAAACGCCGCATCAACAGCTTCCTCACCGCTAGTCGCGGATACGGCGCCCGCGACGAACGGTACCGCGACCTGGTGAGTCTGTATGAATCCGATTTCGGCGTCTGTCGGATCGTACTCAGCCGCTGGGTGCCGGCCGACACGGTGCTGCTGCTGGACAGCTCGCGCATCGACGTGCTTCCGCTGGCCGGGCGCAGCTTCCGCTTCAAGAAACTGGCGTCCACCGGCGACAGCGAAATCGGCCAGGTGATCGGCGAGTACACGCTGGAATTGCGCAACGAGAACGCCCACGGGCTGATCCGCGGACTGGCCACGAGCTAACCCCTGTCCGCCGGGCGTCGCCGCTTGCGGCGCCCTGCTCCCTGGCGCTTCCACCGCGCCCGCCGCGTCTCGGCGGCTTCACGGCCGTCGGGACGTTTCGTCCGCCGCCGATCCGCGGCTGACCTTTGGAATGAGGATGCACGTCCATGGTGCTTTCAAGCGATCGCGACCTGTTGCCTTTTGAGCCTAACGTCTTTGTGGATGTACCCATCGCCTCTCAGCAACTGCTGTGGGCCGAAGACGGCGTGATAGATGGCGCCGCACTCAGCAGCGCCACATCCGACTTCGCCGCTCTGGGCATCGACACCGGACACGTTGTCGCGACCGGCGAATTGACTCTGGAAGTCGTCGCCCGGACCAGCGCGCAGATGCTCATCGTGTCGCGGCCGCGGCCTGACACAGCGGGCCCGGTGCAGGCGCCGTCGCTCTCCGGCACGATCGAGTTTGCAGTACGCAGCTTCCGACCGCAGGCCTTCGCGGCGCACCAACGTCTTCGGCAGGCGTTGGGACTGGCGGACAGGGAGTACGAGCCGCTATCCGCCGAGGCTGTGCTGCTGGCCACGACGCAGGCCCGTCGCGCCGAAGTTTTTGCCACGCTGGCTGAAATATACCGCATCGCGCAAGGGCCCTTGAATGAAGACCCGATCTTCGCCTCTCGCCACAGTTACTACGAGCGTGCGTTCGCGCTGGCGCTGACCGAATCCTCGCTGGGAATCGACACCAATGCGGACGGCGTTGCTGACCGCATCGTCGCCGCGGGAGTGCGAACCCTGCGGCGCGTGTGATGGATCGGATCATCGTGGCCACACGGAACCCGCTGGCTGGAGGATTCGCGAGATGAGCAGCCTGGACGGCGAGTATCTATTCGAGAGCGGACCACACCGCTTTGAGATCGGCGGCGAGGCGCTGCGCCACACCACCCACCAGATGCCTGGTGGCGGCGTGCGGCTGAGCGTCCACGGCACGACGGGGCGCCCCATCAGTCAGACCGGCACGTTGCGGGCGGACACGACGGTCGAGTTGTATCGCGTCCTGGACCGCATTCGATGCAAGCTCGACGGCCAGGCCAGTGTTCTGGTCGACGACCATAGCCAACAGTGGCCGAATGTGGTGTTGCTGGCGATCGAGGCAGACAAGCCGCGTCGCATCGGCCTTCGCTGGGGTCTTGACTATCGCATCCAATACCTTCAGGTGACCGCGTGACGATCCCCCGTCCCCAGAGCGCGCCGACCCAGGACGTGTTCGAGCTCGTACTTGCCCGACATGTGCGGACAGGGTCCGACCCGACGACCGCTGCGAATCCTCTGTTGGTGCACGTGTGGTGGCGAGCGCCGCGGCAAGGCGAACGCCTTGTCCAGGTGTATGTCGATGGGGAGTACTACGACATGACCGAAGCACCAGACCAACGGGAGTGCTGGGTCATCACGGAGTTGTCATGCGTGCGGCGTATCGAATTGCTGGCGGTGCCGGTCGATGAACCCTCGGTGCGTGCCGCGTCGTGGCCGGATCGTCTTCACACCTGGGGACCGCAGATCACTGCCAAAATTGGCGCGGCGATTGTCCGTGACCACGCCCTGCCGATAGACGTCTGGGTACGAGCCTGCCTCGACGGTGGCGAGTGCGAAGCCGTGGCGATGTGGCCGGCTGACGAACATCGGGCCGGATTCGGCGTGCTTTTTGGCGAAGGCGCTTTCGGCCACGACGACGCCACGGGTCCCGGCCTGGGCGAAGGCGGGCTGGGGCATGGCCCACTGGGCAGTGACGCCACGGCTTTTCGCTGGACAGCACGCGATGTTCCAGCCGGCGATCACACCCTGACTGTAACACCCACGAACGCCGAGGGGCACCTCCTCGGCCCGAGCCTCGCGGTTGCCGTGCGCACGCAAGGGACACCGCCGGCGGCTGAGACACTCGAGTGGACCGGCTCGCAATTCACCTGGTCCAGCAAGTCTGCCGGGCCGGCCTGCTAACAGTTGACAACCGCGTAAGACACCAACACATGATCGCACACTTCGAGAATGACGCCCATGACAGAAATCTATCCTGACGACCAGGCGCTGCTGGCCCTGACCCACGATGCCGACACCGGTGTGCCATACATCCCCACGGGGTTGAGCCCCTATTACATCGCGTTTCGTCGGATGCTCCATCGCCTGCTTCGCGCCGCGGAGCGGGCCAATGATTTGCGCGTCTATGCGGACAATGCCATGTCCGTAGGCGTGCGTCCCGGCCGCTGCATGATCGCTTCGCAGCCTGTCGCGTTTTCCGGCGCGACGAACCTCGCCGTCCCGCCGAACGCCACCACCTGGCTGTGGCTCGATATGAGCGGCGAAATCCAGCAAGGCGAAGCTTTTCCAGGCAACCGGTCGACGTTTCTGCCCCTCGCGAAAATCGCCACCAACGACGATGCGATCACCGCACTGACCGACCACCGCGGCGAAGCGTTCCTCCACGTCACGGATACAGGCTCGTTGGGAATCCATGCGTCGGCGGCGCAGATCAACGGTGTACTGGACGGCCTGGCGACCTCGGTGGACGCCGATGCGCTGAATCGTTTAACGGGTGGAGCCCTGAGCACGGCGGACATCGAGCATCGACATCTGCGGGTGGATCAATATGTCGACGGCCAGGCCGCCTTCACAATCCACAATGGCAGCACGCACGCTGACGCCAATGTAGGTCTTCTCTTTTCCGTGCCACAGCATCTATCCGGCCCTATTGCGCTTGTCGCCGACACCCACGCTGGCGCCCTGACCCAGCGTCACGGAACGACGAGCCTGCATCTGCTGGGCATGACGCATCTCGCCTTCAACCATGAAGGCGATCTGACCGCCAGCCAGAGCGACAGGCTCATCGGCGTGGTGCCGCTCGAAGGGGTGTTGCACGCAGTCATCCTGTCGGTCGGAGCCAACCTGATTTCGGACACCGCGACAGACCGGATCGCAGCGACCGTGAAAGTCAACGGTGCCGTGGTGACGGTGGCTGACGCCGCGCTGAGTTCCGCGGCGGGCCCCGGCCACCGGAGCACGGCACAAGGCGACGGTACGGCCGCGATCGTAGCGACGAACGGGTCCGAACAGGTGGCGCGCGGCGACCTGCTTACTGTCGATCTGACGCGAACGGCGGCCGGGGCTGTGAGCAGGGAGGCCCGCGACGTAACCGTACTGGTCATCGTTCGCGCAGGCCGTCCCATCTGAGTGGAGTCCGGCAACACGCCGCACCCGACTGAAGAAAGTTGCCCCAGGATTTCGAACCATGAGCATGCAATTCCTCAGTGCTGAACAGATCGACGCCCTCGTCGGCAGTCGACACCCCGTGGTCGGGTTTGAATATCCCCCGGGCGGTCTGCAGCCGTATTACCACTGGCTGATGAGCAGTCTGCATCTACTGGCGGAGGCTTCGGCTGGCGAGCTGCGGGTGGGAACTGACAACCAATCGCCCACGCACGTTCACATCGTCCCAGGTCGGGCCATACTCGACGGACAGGTCTACACCTTCGCCGGAACGGTGGTGGATCTCGCGCCGTTCAATAACGACGTGGCGCTGGTTGGGCTGACGGTGGCCGGCGACCTGCCGACCGTCATCGTGCGATCGGAGGCGACGGGCTGGCCACCGTCCGCACATCTGCCTCTGGCCGAGGTGGCGCTCAGCGGAGGGGCTGTGGGCCGCATTACCGATCTTCGCTCGACAGCCCGGCTTGCGGGAGCGGCCGGCGCACGTGGTCTGAACCTCGATAGTCTTGCGACTTCGTTGCAGGCGCTCTGGCCGCGGTACACCCTCACACTGATCCAGCAGGGCAGTGTGTCGACCCCCAGCTACATTGCCATCGCCCGCGTGAGCGCATCAGGTGAACCGCTGACTGGCTCCCACCCCGTGCGCCTTCGGGTATGCGACGTCGATCAGTGGACTCCCGCGGCACATGCAACCCTCGAGGCAAGCGGGGCAACCGCTGTAGTGGATGTTCCGACGCCCGGCAAGGATCTGGTCCTGCTGTCTGACGCCTCCGGCCAGATGATCGTTGACCTTACGAACGCGCACGCCGAGACGGTCACCCTGCGGGTGGGCCCGGCGCCAGCTGGTGGATTTGCCGTCGATTTCAGTGCGACACTCGATGTCACACATACCTGAGCGGCGGCGATTGGCGCGGCACGGGCATCACGTGCCGGATGACTCACGAACGCATGAAACGGAAACACCGTGAAGCACTATGACTTTCAGATCGACGACTGGCGTCAGTTCCGCCGCGGCCCGCAGCCACGCCACACTTATGCGGACGAGGTCATGCGGGACCACCCGACGGGTTATTGGCGGCTCGGCGATGCGGGTCCGGCGGCATTGCGCGACATCAGCGGTCAGGCGCATAACGCCGCCGCTGTCGGCAACGTTCAGTTCCAGGCCCCGGGCGCCTTGACAGCTGACGCGGACCACGGTCTGACCCTGAACGGCGACGGCAGCCACGTCGCAGTTCCCTCGATGGCGGTCCCAGCCGGGGACAACCCCAGAACCTTTGAGGTATGGGCTAACGTCGGCGAAACAGCGGCGGTTGACACGTTTCTCAGTTATGGAGTGGCGGAACCCGGCTGCGCGGTGATCGCACATCTGGCCGTCGACACCTTCGCCATCAACCTCGTCGGCCACCGACTCCAGGCCGTCAACCTGGGTCTTCAGGGATGGCATCACGTGGTCCTATGTTTCCCGGGGCCTGGGCATGACTCTTCGGCATGGCGACTGTGGATTGACGGCCAACCGGTATCGCTTTACGACGCCGACGGCTCTCCACTTCCCATGAACACCGCCCCGGGCGTTCTGCGTCTGGGGTCTGATCTCACGCATGCCACAGGCTGGAACGGCAGCATGGATGAGTTCGCTCTCTTCCATCGCGCGCTTCCCCCGCCGCGAATTCACGCCCACTACCGACGGGCCATGGCAAATCACTGAGCAACGGCTTCTCCTCTCTGATCAACGCACTCAAATCACCCGGCATACAAGGATCATTAGCTCATGGCCTCCACGTATATCGATCTCGTTGGACCTCCCCCAGCCGCCACAACCTTCGCCTTCCGACGCTGGTACTTCGATCTGCTCAAGGCTCGCCTGGCCGAAGCGCCCATCGACCGGACAACGACATACCACTTCGACGCCGTCGACGGCGACGACAGCACCGGCGATGGCTCGCAGGCCGCGCCGTGGCGGACGCTTACCAAGGCGCAACAGGTCTACGACGACTGGACACCTGACGCTGGCGGGCTCGCCCTGCTCCTGCGTCGCGGTCAGGTGTTTCGGGGCAACAGCGGGCTGAACATTTCCAAGGATCACGTCACCGTTGCCGGGTACGGCGAAGGGGCGCGGCCGCAAGTGTCACGATTCACCCTTGAATTGCCGCCCGGAGGCGGCGGCTGGACTCAGGTCAGCGGCAATCACTACAAACGCGGGCCGATGTTAACCACTATCGGATGGCTGCGCCGCCAGGATCCGTCGCTGGATCCACCCCGGCGGATGGCCGATGCCGCCGGCGTGACCGCCACGACGCACTCGTGGTGGTATGACCCTGTCAGTCTCGAATTACACGTGAATCTGGGCGCCGACCCGGACAGCATGGCGCTCGAGGCTGTTTACGCCAATAGCGATGATGGCCTTGTCGTCAGCGGCGATGGCTGCCGCATCGACGGCATCCGCTGTGACGGTTGGGGGGTAAATCCGAACGACACGAGCGTGCAGCGATATGGCATCAAGACGACGGTCACGGCACATGATGCCGTCGTCATCTCGCACTGCGATGCCTACTACAACGGCCGGCACAACATGGGCCATTACGCACCGGCTGTCAATGCGAGCGGCGGCATGGCGACGTTCGTCAACTGTCGAGCGGGATGGACGCTGGCCGACGTCTCAGGAGAAACAGCGTTCGTCGGCTACACGTATGATGGCGCAACGGAGTTGATCTTTCACGACTGCGCGACGGCCGACGCCCATCTGCCGCAAACAGGCCGCACCCATCCTCGCAACGCCGCCCTCAAAACGCACCAAGCCGGTGGACATCCCCCCCACGCGCTGATCCTCTGCTGGGGCTTCACCGTCGAGGCGAGTGCCCACGGATTTGTTCGCGGCGCCGTACTGGATGGGGCCCCCACCGCTGCCAACCTGCAAGACGTGCGCACCTTCAACGTGGGCGAACGGATCGAGGCCGTTGACGGTCGCGGTGTGGGACTTCGTTTGAGCCCTTCAAATGTCGTGACGTTGAACTGCGACTGGCGACTGCGGCCGACCAGTGCGCTTTCAGGGCTGTCGAACGCTGGTGTGGACCCCTTGAACGGCTGGCTGATCAACACCCGCATCCACGTCGACCTGAGCATGAACAGCGCCCAATACGACGCGTGGGGCCTCTACCACGGCACCGCGAGCGTCGCGGATCCCAAAATATGGCACTGTGCTTTGCGGATCGTCGGAGCTGACGCGACGGACGTCGGCTTCGCCCTGGAGACCTTGCTCAGCGACGCGTCCCACAACGGCTTCCCCCATGGTGAACTAATCAATTGCCTCATTCAGGTGAGTGAGTCCGGTCAGGGCTCGGCCCTTTGCTTCAACGCTGATGCGAGCCGAATGCGCGCCAACGCGATCAGTACGGACACATTGACCGATGGCAACGACCGGCAACGCTACAGTCCCGACATTCAGTACCTCGCGATTGGGGGAGAGTGGCGGCCAGCGCGCCAGCCGGTGGGCGACATGTTTCTCGCCGGACGCGGGAGCAGTGTGATTCGTGTCGAGTTCGACGCCGACTGGCAGCCGCGAGACGCCGCCGCACCAGCCATAGGCCCTTACGAGCCTGGTTACGCCCAGACGGAGCTGGCTGCGCTCCAGGCACGTCTCGACACCGCGCTTGCCAGCATGAATGCGCAGATGCCGACCCAGACTGTCGCCTCGCTGCTTGAGGCCGCGGTCGACGGAGTGCCTTACCGTTCTGCACTCGAGGCCATGATGGCGGTTCTCTTCGGCGTCGCCACCCGCAGCGGCGATAGCGTCACCTTCTATCGTCAGGACGCCGCGACACCCAAAGTAACGGTCACACTTGGCGCCGACGCGGGCGAGCGACCGATCATCGCTTTGAGCTGAACCGGAGGCGGCATGACGACCTATTGGCCCGACCATCTCTGGCCGAACGGATACTGGACCAGCAACTACTGGCACGTTCTGGAACCGGCCACGATGCTGTCCGTCAGTACCGACGAGGCGTTTCCGGATGGCCCCGGCATGCCGCCACGCAGCCTCCGGGCTGACTTGGAGAGCGGACACGGCGGGAGTTTCCTCACGCACGACGCTGAGGCACTGATGCCAATTCTGCATCAGGCTTTCTGTCTGGCGCCGGCATCACTCGTTGGAACGCTGACACTCGGACAAGCGCTCGATACCACGTGGCGCGAGACCTGGCGCATCATCTATGACAGTAATGCCCGTCGCATCAAGCTGGTACTTCAAGACGGGCAGACAATCGAGCAAGCACTTGTTCATGGTCTTCAATGGCACTGCATCGAAGTCGGCGTCGATACCGAACAGGGGCAGGTGAAGCTGTGGGTTAACGGCGTTCTCGCGGGAACCTGCTCGAATGTCGGATCCGAGATGGCGTCACGGCATCTGCGACTAGGCGTCATCGATCGCAGCGCAGACGCTGCGGGCTCCATACGGCTGGACGCCTGGCGCATTGATGTCCGTTATCTCGGACCAGTGTCGCGTGTACCGGTGAAGGACACGGGGGACGATCCGGCACGCTGGCTGGTCATCTACAACACCGCCTGGCCGAATGCAGGTGACTGGGTCCAGCGCTATGTTGACAGACGTCACGTACCGTACGCCAACCTGCTTGGCCTGCCCCTGAGCGGCGATGAGACGATCGATGGGCAGAGATGGGAGTCGCTGCGGGAAGCCGTGGTCGACTACCTGGACCGGCACGATGCCGACGGCCGCATCCTCGGCGTTCTCGTCGGCGTGGGTGTACCTGGTCTGGTGGAGCTTGAGCCCGGCGGCCCTCTTGTGCCTCTTGCATCGCTTTTGGCCACCTTGCGGACGAGTTCCGTGGGCACGTCGCCAATCCCCAACCCCCTGTCGCTGGACGCTCGCCCTCAATCCGACAACCTTCAGGGTTGCCTCCTCACAGCAAGGATGGACGCGGCTGACGCGGCAGCGGCAACCGCGTGGATTGATGAGGCATCCGATCCCGTGCGGTGCGATTGGCGGCGTGCGACGGTCCCCACATTTTTCGTGACCGCTCACACCGACCGGACGGCGGAAACCGGGCCGTGGATCGACGCCTGGAGCGCTTGGGCCGCGAGCACAGCAGCCGGCGGCTCGCGCATGCGTCTTGCGGTCAGCGAAGAAACGGTTCCACCATCGGCGGGCTGGCCTGACCAGTTGACCAGGGATGGCCTGTTCTGGGGGTGGGTTGCGGAGGATGTACCGACAGGTTTCATCGGCGCCGCCGGTCCCCGCGGATTTGCCTTTCCGGTCCTGCCGACGACGGCGACCGCTCCATCCATGCGAATCGCCGGCCCTGACTGGTTCAGCACCCTGCGATCCGCTGGCTATCTTGCCGTCGGCGGCACGTGCGGTCCGCTGACTGTTTCAGAGTTGCCTGATCTGGCCTGGTTCAGTCATGCGCTCGTCGACGGCTGGGCACTGGGCGAAGCATGGTTCACGGCGCAGGCGGTCCTCGGCGGCCCGCTTTATCTTGCCGCGGACCCTCTCATGGTTCTGACGTTGCCGCGTGCGGGCTGGGATCTTTTCGGTCCGGCCGACACCATGGAAGTCGTCGATCCTGAGGCACCGTTGGCCAGACTTCACGCTGACGCCACAAGTTTCATGCCGCCCCCGTCCGCTTGGCCGGCGAACGGTGAAAGCGCCGTCTTTCTGCTGCGACGCATCGGCGAGTTCGGACAAAGCGAGGCTGGCGCGACGTCCATCCGCCTGACGCGCACTGGCGACGAACTGAACCCCTCGCTTCGCGCCCCGATCTGGCCGCCGACCGGGGCCGACGAATCCTGGCCGGTCATGATTCGCGACGGCCTGGCCGAAGCTCACCTGCTCTGGGACGGACCATTGCGGCGCGATCGGATCTCCGAGGTGGCGCTTCAAGTTCTCACCAATGAAGGGCTCACCACCGCCAGAAAATGGACCGTCGGTCGCGAGCGCACACTCACGTGGCGCGGCGGCCCACCTTTGGTGACGGCCCGCTACCGGTGGCGTCTTGTTGCCGACGACGGCCGAGAATGGCTGACTTCCTGGTCGCGGGAGGTGTCGGCCACCCAGTCCAACCACACGCTGCAACTGCTGGAGACCCGCCCATGACCGCCGGCGCCACCATACATGCGGCCACGCCCGCCGTCACAGCCGATCCTGGGCGCCCCATTGTCCTGCTTGATGGAGTACCCGAGCCGAACCTGATGGTCCGTGAATTGACCATCGATGGTCCCATGGACGAGCGTGAGCTGCTGCTTGATGCTTCGCTCTCGATGACCGCGGCGTCGCTGCGTACGGCCTGTCGACGTCATGCCACCATCGTTCTGCCCACGCGCCTCAGCGACGGAACATTTCGATGGCCAGTACTCGCGACGGGTGAATTGACTATCGCAAATGTTGAGCGTTCGTCCGACAGACGACGTCAGCGTCTGCGTCTCATCGACACATGGACACGTCAGTTGTCGCAAACACTTGGGCAGACATGGTGGCAGGTTGACGGCGGCCTGGTGACACGCGACCCCGCCGGTGTGCGGATCGGACCAGCTCGCCCCACTGGCCGCTCCACACACAAATGGAGGATCCACGAGCGGGATGTGTACGTCCTCGAGGCAAGCACGACGGCGTGGACGGTCGCCACGTGTCTTGACATGCTCGCGGCTGGTATGGGTATCGAGCTGCTGCTCACGCATCTGCCTCCTGATATTGCCCGTGAGCCGATCGACGTTGATCTGAAGCTCGATCAGCCATTTGGCGACATCCTTCGTCGATTGCTGGACGCCCACGGTCTGCTGCTGCGGCGGGAATTGCGATGGGAGGCCGGCCGCACCCACGGCTACATCGGTGTGCGGCCGATTGACAGGGGACGTCCCATACCCCTTGCCTGGCCGGCAGATTTACACGCCAGGTCACCTGTGCTGGAAGTCATCAGTGAAGGGCAACCCATCGTCAGCCGGGCGTGGATCGCCACGGCCGAGCCGCAGCGGGTTGAGTCGACTTTCCTGCTGCACCCGGCATGGGATCCGGCTGCCGAGGACGCCCTCCTGCCCGACACGACTTTCAGTCGAGCTGAGAATCCAGGCTTTCCGGCCTACGCCAACGTGTATCGCCTCTGGGTTCTGAACGAGGATGGACGGTATACGCAGCCTCCTCACCAACTCGATACGTTCAACCTTGCCCAGTTCTTTGGCGACGCCGGTGTAGGCCTTCAACCTCTGGCTTTTGAGGATTGCCTCACGCTGGACGACGCCGGCCTTCATCGCACGCCGATCGTTGAAATTCGCACGAATACGGCTGAGGATTGGGCTATCTATCCCGGCGAAGTCTCCGTGCTGCGTGATCGCGCGGGTGTCTATCTCGGCGATGCCACCCTCCCCACCTCGATCCTTGCCGCGGCGCGAGCCGGCACCCTCGCTATTCGTGTGACCGCTACCCTGACCAGTCCCCATCCGACGAAGATCACGCGATGGCAGGGCAACCCTTTTGCCGGCTCGCAACCACCCCACCGGTTGAACGCGGCCGGCCAATTTCGATTCATGCGCGTCGCGCCGCAGAGCCGCCACGCCGCGGGGCTCGCCGCCGGCTTGCTGACTGCGAGCCAGGCGAATGACCGTTACGCCATGATTACCTGGCTGACCCGGCGCATGCGCCGTGATCGGCGTCGCACAGACGAACGTCTGGGCAGGGCGCGTCTGCGCCTGCTCGATCCGATGCCGCTGCTGCATATCGGCGACCGAATCCGCCATGCCGGCGGTCCCGGTCGCGACCCACGCGGCCGGCCCGAGGCCAATCACCCGGATCCGACGACGGTGCACCGCATTGTCTGCCGCTGGATCGCTGCCGACGACGGCGATTCGCCAACCGACCGGACCATGCATGGCACCGAACTGCAATTGGAGTTCTGAATGCCTTCCCACAGCTTCTCTCTCGACTTGATCGAGCCGCTTACTCAGTTCGGCGCGGCTGGCCTGATGGGCGCTCTATGGATGTGGGAACGTCTGCTCTCGCGCCGGCGCGAACGACAGTTGACCGAAGCCCACGTTCTGGTCACCGGCCAGCAGCAGCATCTGCACGTGCTCGTCAAGATCGTCCGGCGCAACACCCAGGCGCTCGAACGGTTCTCCGAATCGCAACAGCGGCTCAATGACCTTCTGGAGAAAGTCCAACATGCGATCTGCTCCCGCACAACTGACCTGTCGCCCGCATCGTCCTCCGAGGGATCGCGGTAACTTGCTGTCCGCCACGCTTTTGTCCCTCGTGATGCTGCTTTCGGCTTGCACGAGTCCCTCCATCCTGCCCCTGCTTCGCGCGACGCGCCAGGCCGTCGAATCCGAAATCACGTATCTCGATGCCGAGAGACAGCGTGACGATGCTGTCCTGACAGAACGTCAGCGCGCGCTGGCGGCCGCCTTCGACGCTGATATGACTCGGCAGCAGACGCTCGATCCGCAATGGGTGCGCGAGGCCGTCAACGTCTACGCGACCGCACGCGAAGCCCTCCTGCGACACGATATGTCGCTTCAAGATGAGCGGTCGCAACGCGCCTCCAACCTGCGGGCCGCCGTTGAGGCGCAAGACCTGGCGATCAGCCTGCTTGAGCTGCAGGAAGGCCTCTGGCAGCGTCTGCCCTGGCCGGGCCTGGGCCTCTCATCGTCATCCACCCTCTACCTGGAGTACCCGAACCGATGACCCAACGCCACGATTCCGTGACGACGACCTGTCTGCGTGATCTGGTCGCCCAACGGCTTGACAAACATTGGAGCGACTTCGCACAAGCTCACCCTCATCTGGCCGAGGCGATCGACCGAACGCAGCTCATCGACCTTACCATCGACAAGCTGGAGGAGGACGCGGACTTTGTCGCGGCGATGCGCCAGGCGAACATCGACCACGCCGCGCTCACCACGGCCGTTCGCCTTGTCGACAAAGCCGAAAGTTGGATCCGCCGCCTGCTCGCCTGAGCGCCGTCTGAACCCCGCAAGGAAATTAACCATGCCCGCACGTTGGACCAGCCGCAAGTTCCTCTTGAGCCTCGGCGCCCAGATCACCGCCCTCGCGGTGCTGCTGTGGCCAAGCCACGAATCCGCCATTGTTGAGGCCAGTCAGTCGATCACCGCCCTGTTGGTGATCCTGTTGACCACGATGGGTTACGTCCAGGCGGAAGCCTCTATCGACCGCAAGGGGCATGAACCGGCCGATTCTTGATGACGTCCGCCCCCCAGCGTATCCTCCCGATTCATGAGAGCATCCGCGTCACGGCCATCACCCGGACCAGCGCCTCGCCAACGGGCGAGGCGCCGTGTGGGCGTGACGTTGCTTGGGACGCTGCTTTCCCTGTTGACCGCCTGCGGGTTCAAGGGTCCGGGTGACGAAGTCAGCCTCCAGCCGGAGCACAACGTCCCCGTCGATCAGATATGGGACATCCGCCCCGTGCGGATGCGGATTTACCCATCTTCACGCTTTGTGCGCGAGGATGGAAAACCGCTGCTGGAGGCCCGCATCGAGTTTTTCGACGGGGCCGGCGACTCGTCCAAGGCCGTCGGCGAACTGCGCTTCGAGCTTTTCACGGCTGGGGCCGCGGCCCAGACATCAAGCGGCCAGCGACTCTATGTCTGGGCGGTTCCGCTGCTGACGCTCGAACAGAATCAGCTTTTCTACGACTCCGTCACGCGGACCTACTTGTTTCGCCTGCGGCTCGACAGCCTCTCAATGATCCGTGAGCAAACGCGGCTCAAGGTCACTTTGACACCGACACGCGGGGCCAGGGTCAGCACCGAAAGCCTGCTGACCACCGAGCGTGGGGTGATCAGCCTTTCGCCCCGCGATTAGCCGTCCGCCCGCGGCCACTTCAGGCGGATACCCCCAAGGCCTCACGAACGCGCTGAACCAAGGCGTGAGCGGCCGACTCATCCGTCGCCTCCGCGATGATTCTCAGGATCGGTTCGGTATTGCTTGGCCGAACATGGACCCATGCTCGATCCCAGTCAAGGCGAACACCATCCTGATGGTCGACGCGCGCATCGGGCATCGCTGCCGGCAGGCGTTCTGCCAGGGATGCGGCCAGTTGGGCATTCACCGGGAGTTTGTCCTTGACAATCGCATAGTGTGGCAACTCGTCGACCAGCTGCGCCAGGGTGCGCCGACGTTGGGCCAGCATCTCAAGAATCAGCCCCATTCCGCTGATGCTGTCGCGCACCAGTCCCACACGCGGCCAGATCACCCCGCCGTTCCCCTCACCGCCGATCACCGCGTCCTCGCGGCGCATGGCGGCGGCGACGTTGGCCTCGCCCACCGGCGTTCGAACGACGCGGCCGCCGCACCGCTGGGCCACGTCGTCAATCATGCGGCTGGTGGAAAGATTCGCCGCGGCAACCGGCACGCGGCCCGCGCGGTCAGCCAGCTTGCTCAAGACGTGCCAGGCCGACATTGCCAGGGTGTATTCCTCGCCGATATAGCGGCCTTGCCCATCGACCAGCGCCAACCGATCCGCATCCGGATCCTGAGCCAGACCGAGGTCCGCCCCGTGACGCCGCACCGATTCACACAACCCCTGAAGGTTCTGCTCCGTCGGTTCCGGCGGGTGCGGGAAGCGCCCGTGGGGCTCGGCCGCGATGGCGATGCACTTGACTCCGAGCCGAGCCAGCAGCGTCTCGGCCGCCGGCCCGCCGGCGCCATGCACGCTGTCGAGCACCACGGTCATCCCGCTGCGCCGAATCAACTGGACATCAAGGCCAGTCAGCACTCGCTCCAGATGCACATCGTTGGCTGTCGAGTCAGACTCGACCGGCCGCAGGTCGGACACCGCCGCGTACCGAACCGCCTCTTCGCGGAACCGCCGCACCAGCTGCTCCGCTTCGTCCGCCGGTGGAGCCGCCCCGTTGGCGTCAAGAGCCTTGATTCCATTCCAGGGCAGCGGGTTGTGGCTGGCGGTCACGACCATGCCGCCGTCGGCTCCGTGATGCCGCACCATAATCGCCACGGTCGGCGTGGCGACGACGCCTAGGCTGATGACGCGGCAGCCGACGGCCACCAGGCCTGCCGTCACCGCCATCTCAAGCATCTGCCCCGAAGGTCGACTGTCACGGCCAAGGACGACCAGCGGCGCCGGCTTGCCGCAGCGGCCACCAAGCCACGTTCCGAAACAAGCTGCGTACCGGGTCGCCACGTCAGGCGTCAGCGATTGGCCCACCAGGCCCCGCAGACCGCTGACACCGAGCATCAAGGGGACGTCCGACATGCGTTCACTCCATTGCCGTGCGGGGTTGTGGCCGCACCTGTCTGTATCGACGAAGCCGCCATTGTCGTGATTTTCGGCCTCAATGCAGCCACAGCGGTTTAACCGACGCCCGTTCGCGGACGATCAGTGCTGAGCGTCTATCGCCGCGCGATCATGACCCGCCGCTGTGGAAATTAGTCGTCATGCCCAGCCTGCGCTGCATTCCGATAACCTGCGTTCAAAGACAACAGCCGTCGCCGTCTGATCTGTTTACGCCATGCGGTGAGCGTGTGTGCGTCCGGGGGCAAACCCTCGACATGCAGACCGCGGCGCTCCTGCAAGGGCGCGGACTGACCCATCTGCTTGCGGTTGAAGCTGAGTCGAACCCGGTGGATCTTGACGCGCTGCTGCATCAGGCCGCACGCAGCTCGGAAGCTTGCCGAATCGCTTCCGCGCATCGGCCGCAGTGGTCAGAACCCATCGGGCCGTTTGAGTGGCCCGCGACCTCGATGCTGCGCACATGGCGTGGTGTTCAGATCCGAAACATCGCCGAGAACCTGGAGCATCTGCAAACCGGACAAGGTCTCGATCAGAAGGCCATTGACGCGGTGGTCGACGGCCTGCTCGATCGCCTGAAGCGGCATCCCGGCCCGTTTGTCGAACTCGCGCTGGACTTGGAGGAAACGGAAGATTACCTGCCCAGCCACGCCTTCACGGTTGCCGTTCTGGCCATGGCTCTCGCCCGGCAACTTCGCTGGCCGGTCGAGCAGGTTCGTGCCGCCGGCATCGGGGCCCTGCTCATGGATGTCGGCATGGTCGTGCTCGCGCGTTCGATCCGCCAGCATGACCAACGGCTCGACTCGACTCGGGCCGCCGCCATGCGACGCCACCCCATCTTCTCCGAACTCCTGCTGCGCGATGCCCCCTGGGTGGCCCAGGCGGTTCGCGACGCTGCCGTCCAACACCACGAACGTGAGGATGCCAGCGGCTATCCACTTGGACTCAACAGACATCAGATCGGTGACCTGGCGCGCGTGCTGGCGGTGGCTGATTGCTTCGCCGCGGCCACCACGTCGCGGCCGTGGCGCGCTCCCAAGCTGGCGTATATGGCCATGGAGGAGTTGCAGCAGGCGGCGGCCCGTCGCCGTCTCTGGCAACCGGCTGTCCATGCCCTGATCCAGGCTGTCGGACTGTTTCCCGTTGGCTCCTATGTGCGGCTGTCCGACGGAAAGCACGCCCGGGTCGTCGCGGCCAATCCGCACGCCGTCGATCGGCCTGTCGTGCTCCGCCTGGCCGACGCGACCCACGGCGAGGGAGAACTAGTCGACCTGGCCTCCCTCAGCCCGGAGGCGCTGAACGTGGTGCGGCCTCTATACAGCGCCGCCGGCTGAAAACACGCCTTGACCACGCCGCCCCGGCCTACTGTGGCGGCAGGCGACCTGCCCTACATCCCTGCGGAAAACCTTCGCATGCGACAGGAACCGACGCCGCTCCTGCCCGATGGCTGCCGGCTGTGGCAGAGCTATCGGTCGTAGGGAGATGTCCACCGGCATCGGTCGGCACGGATTTGTGATGTTTCCATGTCGTGACGGTTAACCAGCTCGCAACGGCGACCGATGAAACGAGTGAACGGCCTTCCGGGCCCCGTGGATGGGTGGAGAAAGCAGGCGCGGAGAAAGCAGGAGAAACGGCTCCATGTCTCGACAAAAGGACATTCTGACGACCGGTGAAGTCGCCAAAATCTGCAATGTGGCCCCACGTACCGTCAGCAAGTGGTTCGATTCGGGCCAGTTGCGCGGGTATCGCATTCCCGGTTCCAAGGACCGGCGGATTCCCCTCAACGCCCTGATCCGATTCATGAAGGCCCACAACATCCCCACCGAGGGGTTGCAGACCGGGCGCAACCGCATCCTGATCGTCGACGATGAGTCCGAAATCGTCGAGGTGCTGGAGAAGGTGCTCACCGAGCAGGCGAATTACGAAGTTCGCACAGCCCATTCCGGCTTCGCCGCCGGTCTGGAGTGCGAGAAGTTTCGCCCGCACGTCATTCTTCTGGACATGCACCTGGGCGACATTGACGGCAACGAAGTTGTCAAGATCGTCCGTGAGAGCAGCGAACTGCAGCTCACCAAGGTTATCGCCATGAGCGGCAAGCTTACCGACGGCCAGGCCCAGCATCTGCTGCACAACGGATTCGACGGCTACCTCAAGAAGCCTTTCCATGTGCGCCAGGTGGTTGAGGTGATCGAAGAAGCGGCCGCCGTCGCCTACTGAGGCCCCGGCCGCAATGCCGGCCCGAGACAGACCATCGTAAGAGTGATCGGGACGCGCCGCACTGCGTGGCGCGTCCTGTTTCTATGGTGTCGCCGTCACCGCGCACGCGGCCGGCGGGAGTGTTGTCGACGAGGCCAATGTCGTCTCGCCCAGGCGCAGAATGTATTTGCGTCTCCCGAAGGGCAGACGCGGCCACTGACCCACAAGGACAAAGTCACGGGCAGCCCGCGGGTACCGCTCGACCAGACATCGCCAGTCATGGGCATCGCTGATCACCACCAGATTCGCCCGCCCCGACGAGCTGTCGAGCCGTTCCAGATCGTCTTCGCGTCCAAGATATCCGTCGCTGTAGTAGGGCAGCGTCCAGTCGGTGTAACCGGTGGTCACAAGGTTGGCTGCGTCGAGGTGCGTCCGCCCTTTTATGTAAGCCAGCAGGCCCGGAGCGCCAATACTCGCCTGCAGAAAATCCTCCGCCTCCAGAGCCCACGTGCAGCCGCCGATAAGCACGAGCCACAGAACGGCCAGTGCGAGGGTGCGGCCTCGGGCCCCAGTCCCCTGACGCCAAACCCACAGGACGGCCGCGGCCGCCGCCACCGCCAGCGCGGCTGCCGGCCCGGGCAGAATCACCAGCCAGCGCACACCGTAAGACCACGCCAGCACAACGATTGCCACCAGCACGCCCAACAGCACAAGAAGCAGCGCCACGGGCCAGTTCAGCCACCGAGCCGTCGCTTGCCGTGCCATATCCGTATCCAAGATCTGCAACTCCAGATTCTCGGCCACCAACAGCGCCAGCGGCGGCGCGATGGGCAAGAGATAGGTCGTGAGCTTGCCGCTGATGAGTGAAAAAAATGCCAAAGGCGCGATCGTCGCCAGAACCCACAGGCTTCGAGCATCGCCAGCGCGGGTAACCTGCGCGACCCGCTTCCACGAGTAATCAATCCACGGCCAGCGAAGCAACAACGTCGCCGGGAAGAAGAGGGCGAAAAACAGAGGCAGGTAGAACCAGATGGGGCGGACATGGTCACCACTGCCCACAGCCCGACCGAACGTTTCCACCCACCAGCGGTGCGTCACATCCGGGTATCGCCGCCAAACGGCCAGAGCCCAGAGTAAAAGGGGAAGCAGCGCGAGCGTCAGCCCGACGCCCACCCTGAGTTTTCGCACGGCGCCCCCGTGCCCGCCGAGGGTCAGCCACAGGATCACGATACCCAGGGGCAACAGGGCGACCGGCCCCTTGGTCAGTAGCCCGACCGCCAGCGCCGCGTATAGGGCGACCAGCCACCAGCCGTGCGCCCGTGTGGAAGTTCCGACAACCATGCCGCAGCCGAGTACCGCCAACCAGTAGAAAGCCAGGAGACTGTCGGTCATGGTCATGCGGCTGACGACCACGGGCAGCGGCAGAATCGCGAGCACCCCCGCCGCCAGCACGCCCCGTCGCCAACCGCCAGTCCGGACGCCAAGAACCAGAGTCAGCAGGAGGACACCGCTGCCCGCCATCGCCGACGGAAGTCGCGCGGCCATTTCGCTGGGGCCGAGTACGAGCATTGCCGCGGCCTCGACCCAGTAGGTCAGGGGCGGTTTGGTCAGGTGAGGTTGGCCAAGCAGCGTGGGCAATAGCCAGTCGCCGCTGATCGCCATCTCCCGGCTCACCAGCGCATAGCGGGCATCCGATTGGCCGTAGAACGGATGATCGCCGAGGCTGAACCAGATCGGCGTCAACATCAGCGTCATCAACAGAAGCACGCGGACCAAGCGCGACAGGCCTGTTGCGGCGAACACGGAAGAATCGGCCATGAGCATTGGCGGATTCTATCCATCACACCCGGTGGCGGCCGCGCGATGCCGCGTCGCGCCCTTACAGGGCCGGGGCCGTGAAGTGCTTGTCCTGAAGCGGGGCCAGATGATCCAGCACGCGCATCAGCACCATGGCCGGCGAGCCGATGGAGTTCACCTCGTACAGCAGATGCGACGGGTAGAAATCCAGAATCGGCCGCGTTTCCTTCTCGTAGATCGACCAGCGGCGGCGGATCACCTTCTCGTCGGCGTCGTCGATCCGGTTCTCCTTCAAGGCCCGCTTGCGCAGTCGCTCGAACATCGCGTTTTCATCTTCGCACGACAGGTGCACGACCGTCAGAACCTCGATGTGACTTTTCAGAAGCTCCGCCTGCCGCACTGTCCGGGGGATGCCGTCGAGGATCAGCAACTGTCTGGCCGGCTTATACTCGCCAATGATGTGGCGGGCCTTGATGTTCTGAGCCCACAGGGCGACCGTCAGGTCATCGGGCACCAGTTCGCCGCGTGAGCTGTGCTCGTAAAACTTCTTGCCCAGATCGCTGGTGATGTCGATCGACCGGAACACATCACCGCAACTGCAGTGGTGGAACCCCGGGATGGTGCCAAGGATCTTCCCCTGGGTGCCCTTGCCGGCCCCGGGTGCGCCCAACAGCAGAACAGTTCTGTACTTGTCAGTCATAGCTCGGTACTTCCTCGTGAGGGCGGCATCGTGCCGGACAATAAAACTCCAAGATAAGCTGATTTGGCATATGAAAGACTGCGACCGCCTGCGGGCTCAGCGCCGCAAGGCGACTCAGGCCCGGCCGCCATCCTCCAAGGCCTGGGGGTCACGACGCGCCAGCGACGCGAGATCGGCCCGCGAGGGAACTGGGGTGGAGGTGTTCACGCTCGATCGCACCCACTCGAGGCTGCCCGAGTACCACTCATAGGCGTAACCCAGCACCACGAGGCCCAGGAACGGCAAGCCCAGAACCAGCGCCGTCGCGGGGAACTCACGAAAGGAGACCGCCCACGGATAAATGAGGGCCACCTCGACATCGAAGACCAGATAGAACAGGGCGACGATGTAAAACCGCAGGTCGAACTGGACCCAGCTTGACCCGATCGTGGGCTCACCGCACTCGTAGATGGCCAACTTGTCCTGCGTGGGCAGGGACGGCCGCACCAGTTTGCCCACCAACAGGTTGAGCACGACAAAGGCCAAACCAAAGGCCAGAAAGATCGCGATAGAGAGAACTGGTCCCATGCGTGAACCCTTGGTTGCCAGCGGTGGATGCCGCGGAACAGGGCTTCGTGCCCGCCCACAGCTCCGCCGCCGGATTGACGCATCTTAAGGTGGGGTTACATGAGGGGCAAAGCAGAGTGGAGGCTGGGCTTGCCCCCCCCCCGCTCTGCAACCGGCCCGTCAGTCCGCCGATAAGAGACTGACGCACTTGAATCCGCACCAAATCAGTGCTATTAATTGTCCTGCCTGGATCTCGCCCACGGGCGCGGCCGGCTGGACGACTTCAAGAATCGAAAAACCAACGCCACCCGCCAGCCCGGCGAGAGGCTGGCCTGCTACGGAGACGTTTGACATGGGCATCGAACTGACCGAGACCGCCGCTCGCGAAATCAGCACCATCATCGAGCAGCAGAAGCTCGACAAACAGAAAACCCGGCTGCGCGTCGGCGTCAAAGGCGGCGGCTGTTCCGGGTTCAGCTACCTGCTCGACCTTACCGAAGAGCAGCGTGAAAACGACGAGACGTTCGAACAGCACGGCGTGGCTGTGGTCTGCGACCCCAAGAGCTATCTGTATCTGAACGGCACCAAGATCGACTTCCGCGACGAAGTCATGGGTCGGGGTTTTGTCTTCAACAACCCGAACGCCACCAACACCTGTGGCTGCGGCAGTTCATTCAGCGCGTGACCCGGCCGGATCGGTTCCGCAAAAAAACCACGGCCTGCCACCCGGCGTGCGTGTGGCTTTACCAGGATCAACCCACCCCCGGGGTGGGTTTTTTTGTTGTCAAGCGACTATCGGACGCCGTCGGCAAAATCACCGGCCAAACGCCCCTCCAGCACACAAAGCTTGCCTATACAGCCGCAAGCGGCCTAAAGCCCGCGGCGTCGACCTCCGATGCTGACATCGTGGAAGACTGCATGGGGACCGCGGGCGTACCGCGCCGATGCGTCTGTCCGGCCCAGCCACCGGCCTTCCGGGCGGTTAGCCGGTTCGTGGCCAGCCACATGCGCACTTGCCTCTGGAGGGGCAGCAGGTCAAAGGAGCCTCCGCGATGCCAGCGACTGATCCCAGCACCTCCGGCAGCACACCCTCGCCCTCCAGGGCTGACGCCGCCGCCTCTCCCAGCGCCCGCGACGCCGGCGCCCGCCAGTCCGACGGTGAACTGCTTCAACTGGTGAGCTTCATGGTCGGCACCGAGGAGTTCGCGGTGCCTATCCTCAGCGTCCAGGAAATCAACCGGATGATGCAGATCACCAAGGTGCCCCAGAGCCCGCCCTTCATCGAAGGCGTGATCAACCTGCGCGGCAAGATCATCCCGGTCATGGACCTGCGCAAGCGCTTCGGTCTGCAGGAGACCGGCGACGCCTCCGATGAGCGCATCATCGTGGTCGAGGTCGGGTCGCGGGTCATCGGATTCACCGTCGACCAGGTCAATGAAGTGCTGCGCATCAGCGCGAACATCGTCGAGCCCCCGCCGAGCATGGTGTGCGGCGTGGACAGTGACTATGTGCAGGGTGTAGGCAAACTCGAGGACCGGCTACTGATCCTTCTGGACCTGGACCGTCTGTTTAGCGGAAACGATCTGGCTCAGCTTGACGCGGCCGCCCACGCGAGCCATCAACTCGCCGCGTAGGTCAATCACCTCGTGGCGTCAGACGCTTCGCACGGCGCAACGTCGTGTGCGGGGCGGCCGGACGCCAAGAGGCCGCTTCGACCACGAGGTCTGTCCGACTGGCGCGTCGCGAAAGGGAGTGCCGCCATATGGCCACCGCTGCACAGACGATGACCACGGCGCAGTTCGAGCAATTGCGCAAGATCGTTTACGAACGATCGGGAATCTGGTTTCAGGATTCCAAGAAGTATGTCCTGGAAACACGCCTGTCCCGGCGGCTCGAAGAACTCGAGTTCGACGACTTCAGCCAGTATCTGCTGTTCCTGACAGTCGGCCCTTACCGGGAAGATGAATTTCAGGAGATGTTCAACCGCATCACCATCAACGAGACCAGCTTCTTCCGCAATGAACCGCAGCTCGACGTTTTCGAAAGGCAGGTGCTGCCGCGCCTGATCGAGGCACGCAAAGCCACGAAGAAGCTGCGCATCTGGTCGGCCGCCTGTTCCAGCGGAGAGGAGCCTTATACGATCGCCATGCAGGTGCACCGGACGCTCGGCGTCCGCCTGGCCGACTGGACGGTCGAGATTCTCGGCACCGACATCAGCGAGAAGGTGCTCATGATCGCCCAGAGCGGATGCTACGCCTCGTATGCCGTCCGCTCGATGAACCCGCTGGTCTTGAAGCGCTACTTTGCCGAGAAGGACGGCGCCTACCAACTTGACCCGACGATCCAGAGCATGGTGCACTTCGAACTGCTGAATCTGAAAGACGCCGTGGCAGCGCGGCGTTTTGGCGTATTCGACGTGATCTTCTGCCGCAACGTGATGATCTACTTTGACGACAACATGAAAAAGCACTGCACCAAGATGTACTACGAGCAGTTGGCCAAGGACGGCGTGCTGTTCATCGGCCACAGCGAATCGCTGCGCTACATCGATGTGCCCTTCGAGGCCTTGCCGATCCCGCAGGCGTTCGCGTACCACAAGAAGGCATGAGCTCAGGCCGCGGAGAACCCCCATGGGCGTCGATGGCATGGATCCCAGTTTGCTGCAGGACTTCCTGGCCGAGGCCGGGGAGCTGCTCGAGCAGCTTGACGGCGACCTGGTGACCCTTGAGTCGGCCGAGGCAGATCAGGCCGCGGAACAACTCAACGGGATTTTCCGCGCCCTGCACACGATCAAGGGGGCCGCCAGCTTTCTGGGACTGACGAATCTCACCACTTTCGCCCACGCCGCCGAGGACGCACTCAACCGCCTGCGCAAAGGCGAGACGGCCGTCAACCCCGCCATCATGGACGCTCTGCTTCAGAGCGTGGACGTGCTGCGCGGCATGCATGGACAACTGGGGGCGGGCGAAGAAATCGGAGCCGGGCCGGCCGCCCTGATTCAGACGCTCCATGCGATCGCCAAGGGGCAGTTGACCGAGGCCGCGACCACTGCGGCTGCGGCCGAGGCTGACGCTGTGGACACGGCACCGGCCGCGGCGCCCGAAACCGACGACCTGCCCGGCCAACCCCTGAATCTGCCCGCCCAGAAAGCCGATCTGCTGGAGTTCATGGTCGCGGACCTGCGGGATTCCACCAGGCACTTCGCCGCCTGCCTCGACCAGGCGCGCAACGCCGCGACCAAGTCGGATGCGGCCGAGCACATGGGTGAACTGGCGGATTCACTGGTGCGGACCGCAGACTTCTTCGAGCTCGACGACCTGACGCGATTGACGAAACTGCTGCAGACCGCCGCCCCGCGCCTTGGCGAGGCCGAGGGCGCCGAACTCGATGAACTGACGATCCGCATCGCCGCCATCGAGCAGCTCATCGAGCAGCAGGCGGCCGCGCTGGAAGCCGCACGCAAACTGAGCTGGCCGTTGGACACCCTGGCCCAGCGGCTGAATCTTCTCGCGACCGGCGCTTCGCTGCCCGCCGACCTGATCGGCAGGCACGAGCACGACGTGCGAAAGCTGCTGGTTCTCGACGGCGTCATCGACGAGTCCGCCGAATCGACCACGAGCATGGACGCCAAGGCGCAAGCGGAGGCTTCGAACACGACCTTGGATGCCGACTCCCTGCCGGACACGGCGGATCCCGCCGCCGCTACCGGCGGGTCGGACGCCGCCAGGGAGTCGGCCAAGGACGCACCGAAGAAGAACCTGGCCGAACAGACCGTGCGCGTGGAAGTCGGCCGCCTGGAGGATCTGCTCAACCTGGTGGGCCAGATGGTTCTGACCAAGAACCGCCTGATGGCCCTGTCGCGCCGTCTGCGTGAGAAGCACGTTGGGCAGGACATGGCCGAGGACTTCACCCAGGCCACCAGCGATCTGGACCGCCTGACCGGCGAACTTCAGGTCGGCGTGATGCGCACGCGCATGCAGCCCCTGGCCAAGCTGTTTGACCGCTACCCGCGCGTGATACGCGACATCGCCCGAATGACCGGCAAGCAGATGCAGCTCGATATCGTCGGCAAGGAGACGGAAGTCGACAAGAGCGTGCTGGAGCTGCTGGCCGACCCGCTTGTGCACCTGCTGCGCAACAGCGCCGACCACGGCATCGAGCAACCCGAGGTGCGCCGCCAGGCGCACAAGCCCGAGGTCGGCAGGATCCAACTCGTGGCTGAACACCAGGGCAGCCATGTGCGTGTGGCCATCGTCGACGACGGACATGGCCTGGACCGCGAACTGCTTGGCCGCAAGGCCGTCGAGCGCGGCCTGACCACGCCTGAGAAACTCGCATCCATGCCCGACGAGGATGTGTTCCGCTTCATTTTCGCCGCCGGTTTCTCGACGGCGGAAAAAGTCAGCGACCTGTCGGGTCGCGGCGTGGGCATGGACGTGGTCAACACCAACGTCGGGAAGATGAACGGCACGGTCAACATCAGCTCCGCCAAGGGCAAAGGCACGACGATCGAGATCCTGATTCCGCTGACGGTGGCGATCATGCCGGCCATGATGGTCGGCGTGGGCAAACACTTGTATGCGATTCCGCTGCAGACGGTGGTCGAGATCGTCCGCCCGGCCGAGCAAGGGGTGTACAGCGTCGCGGGCCGACCTGTCATCCGACTGCGGGACAACGTGTTGCCGCTGGTCAACATGCGGCGGATGCTCACGGAAGTCGGCCAGGGCGACAGCCACTTCGCGGTCATTGTCGCGGTCGGCGGCCAGCGGGCCGGCCTGCTTGTCGACCGACTGGTCGGCCAGCAGGAGATCGTCATCAAACCGCTCGATGATGCATACACCCAGGGCGGGCCGTTCAGCGGCGCCACCATTCGTGAGGACGGCGACGTCAGCCTGATCCTCGATGTCACCCAGCTTATTCGCAATGCCCAGATGCAACAGGTTCCGCAACACGCCGCGGCCTAGCTGCGAACCCAGGAGATTCGCTGTGGACAGCACCTACATCACCCCCTTCATCAAGTCCGTGCAGAATGTCTTCGAGACGATGCTGCAACTGCCCGTGCAGATCGGTGAGCCGTCGCTCAAGCGCACGGGCGCGCCCAGCTACGACGTGTCGGGCATCATCGGCATGTCCGGCGATGTGGACGGTTCGATCGTCCTGAGCTTTCCGATCGCCACCGCCGAGCGCGTGGTCAGCCTCTTCGTGGGCGAGGACATGGCGCACGCACACGACGACTTCCCCGACGCGGTGGGTGAACTGGTCAACATGATTTCCGGCGGCGCCAAGGCGCAATTCGGCGGCAAGAGCGTATCGATCAGTTGTCCATCCGTGGTCATTGGCCGCGAACACGCGGTGCATGGCGCCAAGGACGTGGTGTGCATCCATCTGCCCTGTGAAACCAACTGCGGCGAGTTCGCCGTCGAAGTGTCCATCAAACAGACTTCGCTGGGTTCCGGCGGTCTGGCCGCCGGGGCGGGCAAGGCCGCCAACGCGTGAATGTGTCCCGCAACCCACGTTCCGCCAGGAGTGCGAAACGATGAGAATTCTCCTCGTTGATGATTCGAAAACGATGCGCAACATCCAGAAGGGCATCCTCACCCAGCTCGGTTATACCGATCTGCAGGAGGCGTGTGACGGCCTGGACGCGATGTCCAAAGTCGGCGCGTTTCAACCGGAACTGCTGCTGGTTGACTGGAACATGCCCAACATGGACGGCCTGACTTTCGTCAAGCAGTACCGTGCCAAGGGCAACACCTCGCCGATCATCATGGTCACGACCGAGGCGGAGAAATCCCGCGTGGTCGAGGCGATCAAGGCCGGCGTCAACAACTACGTGGTCAAGCCGTTCACCCCTGACGGGCTTGGCGAACGCATTCGCGAAACACTGCAGCGCGCCGGTCAGGCCGCGTAAGCGCCGGCTCGACCCCGCGTGGCAAGAAAGGCAGCCATGTCCGGGCATGTCGACGGGCAGCAGGTCCGCGTGACCATCGACTCCGAAGGGTCGGAAGTCGAGGTGGTGGTCCCGTCGACATTCCCGCGCCCCATGCTCACCGAGGCGTTCTGCGTCGGCCTGCTCAAGCAACATGACATCGCGGTCAGTCCGCCGGTCACCGCCGCCATCCAGGAATTCCTCGCCGCCCTGCCCCCCGACGGCCAGGAGGCCCGCGCGGTTCTGGCCCGCAGTCGCGCGCCCGTTGACGGCGAAGACGGCCGCGTGGAATGGATTGTCGACCGTCAGGATACGCCTGACGACGCCGACACGAGCTATTATGACCGTCATACCTACGTCACCGTCAGCGCCGGCCAGGTCATCGCTCAGGTCCACGAACCCACCACGGGTGAAGACGGCGTCGATGTGCGCGGCAAGGCAATTCCCGCCCGCGTCGGTAAACCCGTGAGCATTCAGATCGACGAATCGATCCTGCGGGACGGAACGGGCAAACTCATCGCCCAGGCCGCGGGCGTCCTCAACCGCAACGGCGATCGGATCTCCATCTCCGAGCAGTTGGAGATCGACGAGTACGTCGATTTTTCAACCGGCAACATCGAGTTCGACGGAGACGTCCTGGTGCGCAAGGGCGTGCGCGACTGCTTTGTGATTCGCGCCAGCGGGTCGGTGGAGGTGGCGGGTCTGATCGAGGCGGCCACGATCGAATGCGGCCAGGATCTGAAGGCCACGGGCGGGTTCGCCGGACGCGAGCGCGGGCGAGCCGTCGTCGGACGCCATCTGCTGGGCAAATACTTCGACAATATCGAGGCGACCGTGCGCGGCGACCTGATCGCCGATCGCGAGATCATCAATTGCGACCTGGTCATTGATGGCGAACTGCGGTCGCCCCACGCGGCCATCATCGGGGGGCGCGTGAAGGCGGTCGGGGTCTCACTGGTGGGCACGCTCGGAAGCGAGGGGCATGTGCCGACGCACGTGATCCTCGGCACCGTACCCCGTCTTGAGCCGTTCACAGCCCAACTCGACGTGCTCGTCGGTGAGCTGACCAGGAAGACCCAGAAGCTCGAAGCGGATCTCGCCCAGCTCAAGGAGCACACCAAGCGCCGAGCGACCGCGGCCGATAAAGAGCGGGAAACCGAACTGATCTTCGAGATCATGACCGGTCAGGAGCACCTGACCCGGGCCCGCTGCGCCCTGGAAGCGCTGCAGCAGCGGATCCGGGACTATCGCAAGGTTGACCTGACAGTGGATCGTAAGATCCACAGCGGCGTGATCTTGAGCGTCGGGGACCGCAGTTTCACCCTTCAGGACGAGATTCGCGGGCCGGTGCGTGTCTTTGAAACCGGCCGCGGCGAAGTGGTTTTCAAGGTGGGCGAAGCCGAGCCAAGGCCCCTGGCCCAAATCGCCGATCTTTCTTCCAGGGCGGCGTGATGCCGTCATACGCTCGTCGGCCCCGAGGAAACCGCTCATGCGCGTTCTGATCGTCGACGATTCCGCGTTCATGCGTCGGGCCATCCGGCAGATGCTCGAGAGCGATCCGGACATCGAGATCGTCGGGGCGGCCCGTAACGGCCGCGAAGGAACGGAGATGGCCAGGCGCCTGGAGCCTGATCTGATTACGCTGGACATCGAGATGCCGGAGATGGACGGGCTGACGGCGCTGCGGCATATCATGCGCGAATGCCCCACAAACGTTCTGATGCTCAGTTCGCTGACCACCGAAGGCTCCCATGCGGCCCTGACCGCGCTGAAGCTCGGTGCGGCCGACGTGCTGGCCAAGGACATGTCGCAGGTGTCCCTGAGCGTCACCAACATTCAGGAAGAGCTGCTGACCAAGGCGCGGGCGCTGGGCAAGAGCAGGCGCCCCTCGCGGCGCGTCGCCGCAACCGCCCCGGCTGGCGACGAGCCGCCATGCTTTCGCCATGGCCAGTTCGATGTGATCTGCATCGGCTCGAGCACCGGCGGCCCACCCGTGCTCGAAACCATCCTGCCGCCCCTGCCGCTGAGCATCGCCACGCCGATCGTCGTCGCCCAGCACATGCCCGAGATCTTCACCCGGTCCATGGCGGAGCGGCTCAACGAGACCTGCCCGTACCGCGTCGTCCACGCCGAGGACGGCATGCCGCTGGAGAGCCGCACCATTTACATCGCTCCCGGCGGGCGCCACACGCACATTCACAAGGTCCGCCTGGCGCGGTGGGAACTCAAGGTCAACGACCAGCCCAAAGAAGCGCTCTACAAGCCGAGTGTCGACGCCTTGCTTCAGTCCGCCGCCGCGGCCACAGGCCCGCGCACCCTGGCGATCGTCCTCACCGGCATCGGGCAGGACGGCCTGGAGGGTGCCAGACCGCTGCATGCGGCCGGCGGCGTGCTCTTGGCCCAGAGCGAAGAAACCTGCGTCGTCTATGGCATGCCCAAAGCCGTCACCCAGGCGGCACTCGTCACCGCCAGCCTGGCCCCGCAGCAGATCATGCGCAGCCTGCTCACCCTGGCCGATCCCGCCCAGATCCACGCCAAAGCCGGGTGAAGACGCAGCCATCGACGGTTGCGCAAGCCCGGCGCCACGCGGTCACGGATTGTCCGAGTCCTGCTGCTTGCCCTTGAACAGACCTCCGATGCCTTCGGTCACATTCTTGCCCACATCCTCGACGGTCTTGCCCACCGCCTCGCCCACGTCCTTTCCAACTTCGCCCACCTGCTGACCGACCTGCTTGCCCAGATCCTGCACCTTCGAACCGACATCGCCGACGATGGCCACCCCGTACTGCCCGACCGATCCAAGGTTCGCCAGCCCGCCGGACAGTTCCTTGAGCATGTCGCCGGGCAGATCGATGCCGCTGTCGATGATCGACTTCAGGACAGCTTTGATGACGATGCCCGCCACGTCAGCGACCAGCACACCTCGATCGCTGTCGGAACCGACGTTCGTCATCTCGATCTTCGGAATCGTCACGTCCTGGCGCGTCAGGCTGCCGCCGATCGGCAGCAGATCAACGCTTACTTTCACATCCTCAATCAGCAGCTTGCGGATCACCAGGCGCTTGCCGCCCTTTTTCTCCGCGACCGGCTCCTGGGGCGCTGGCGCACCGCTCTCGAAACGTCCGAGGTTGTCCAGGATCACCTTGTAGTTCGCCTTGCCGTCCCGCTTCTCGAGACTGACCTCGATGCCCTGGAACGCGACGAGCGGCACCTCGACCGTGTCCCGCATCAGCGACCCAAGTGCGACCTCCACCTCGGCATGGTTCATGGCGAAGAACTGCGCCGATTCGTAACCTTGCGGGTTGGCCACACGCAGACGATCAAGCGCGATGCCCCCGCCAAGGACCGACAGGTCGGCGGAGCCCAGCGTTGTGTCTACCCCCAGCGCGAACGTGGCCCCCTTCTCCACGCCGGTCTTGACCAGCTGATCGAGCGTCAGCATCACGATCAGAACAGCCACGAGGATCAGCACCAGCAGCGTCACGATGATCTTGCGGAGTTTTTTCATTTGTCAGCCTCCCGGCCTGGGTGAGGGATGTCGTTTCCAGAAATGGCCTTGCGGACGTGAGAAGACGCCCTTGATTATACGGCCAACCGGCCCATCTGAACCCGTGGCGATAAGATGGCGGGCGTGGACCCTTTTCTCGCCCACATGCGAACAGCCTTGAAGCTGGCGGCCCGCGGCCGCGGTGCGGTCGAGCCGAACCCGATGGTCGGGGCCGTCATCGCCCGCGGCGGTCAGGTGCTCGGGCTTGGCTGGCATCGGCGCTTCGGCGGCCCGCACGCCGAGGTCGAAGCGATCCAGTCCGTCCGCGATGCCGGCCATTCCCTGCACGATGCCACACTTTATGTCACGCTCGAGCCGTGCAGCCATCACGGCAAAACACCCCCCTGTGCCGAGGCGGTCATCCGGGCCGGCATCCGGCGTGTTGTCGTCGCCATGCAGGATCCCAATCCTAAGGTGGCCGGCCGGGGCTTGCAGCAGCTTCGCCAGGCGGGCGTCGATGTTGAGATCGGTCTTCTCGAAGCTCAAGCCCGTGAACTCAACGCCCCATTCATCAAACGTCACACCACCGCGCTGCCCTGGGTGATTGCCAAGTGGGCCCAGACGCTTGATGGCGCGACAGCCACACGCGCAGGGCACAGCAAGTGGATCAGCAGTCCCCGCAGTCGCCGCATCGTTCACCAGCTGCGGGCACGTGTGGACATCATCATGGTCGGCATCGGCACCGCCCTGGCCGATGACCCCACGCTGATCGCGCGGGGGGTGCCGCGCCGCCGCATCGCCCGACGTGTGATCATCGACCCCCGGCTACGCCTGTCGCTGAACAGCCGCCTGGTACGCACCGTCGATCAGGCTCCCCTTCTGATCGTGACCACCGAACAGCGTCTGCGCGACGCGTCCAAGCAGGTCGAGGCGCTGCGGGCGGCCGGGGTGGACGTGATGGCCGTGCCCGCGCTGCCGGCAGCCGAAGGGCAGACTCACATACTGGATCTGCGGGTGCTGCTGAGTCAACTGGTGCAGGAGCGGCAGGTCACCAATGTGCTGGTCGAAGGCGGCGCGCATCTGCTGGGGTGCCTGCTGCGTCAACGGCTTGTGGATCAGGCACTCGCTTTCGTCGCTCCGCGGCTGTTGGGCGACGAAGAGGCGCTGCCGGCGGTGGCGGGACTGTCGCCGCGATGCATCGAGCAGGGCCCGCCGCTGGCCCTGCGACGCTGGCGCCGCATCGATGACGATCTCCTGCTGGATTACCGGGTATGCCCTTTTGATGACCCCGCGGAGGATGGGTGATGTTGCGCCCAACCCGCGGGAGCACTATTATGGCCCACGAAGAAGCGTGGCGGAGGCCACCCACCACGTCGTAACACCGGAGTCCGCCTGTGAGTCAATCACGCCTGCTGGTGGCTGTCAGCTCACCCTGGGCCAGTGAAAAGCTGGCCCAGCCCATCGCTGACCTGGCCCGCCGTCTGGACGCGCAAACCATCGTGGCCCACGTCGCCCAGATGCAGGATCAAGACGAGCACGAGTCCGACGCCCGTCAGCGCGGCGAACAGACGCTCAGCGCGCTGACGCACAGCCTCCGCGAGGCGGGAATCGAGGCCGAAGGCGTCATGCTCTTCGCCAACGACATCGCCCGGGCCATCCTCAACACCGCCCGGGCCCGCGACTGCACGATGATTGTCCTGGGACTCAGCGGTAAGGGCGTGCTCAAACGCCTGATCGCCGGCGACGTGCCGGGCAACCTGATCCGCCAGGCCGACCTGCCTGTGCTGCTATGCCCGGCCAACTGGAGCGGCACCCTCTGATGCCGGTCTGGCGATCCTTCTATTGATCTTCCACGACGAGCACGATCACATCGCGCGGGCCATGCACGCCGGTGACCAGAACACCTTCGATATCGGCGGTCTTGCTCGGCCCGGTGATGAACGCCTGGCTGGACGGAAGTTCCACGGGCGCCATGCCTCGCGTGCGCTGCCAGTAGTCGAGCATGTCGGGCAGGATGTCGCTGCGGCGAACAAGGGCCACATGCAGCGGCACCAGCAGACTCAAGCCCCGGCTGTGCCCCGCATCTGAACAGCAGATCAACGTGCCCGTCTCCGCAAGGGCCGCATGCACGTCCGTAACGCCCGCGTCCAGGTCGAACTGCTCATCCAGCCCCTCAAACGCCCGCCAGTCGATCACCTCGTAGCCCCGGCGGCGAAGCTGGTTGTTCAGGTCCAGGGCCTGCGTGACGGACCCCACCGCCGTCGACAGCCTTTTCACGCCATATTCACGCAGCACGGCGTCCAGATGCTGGATCAGGCCCGCCCCCTTGAGCTGCGTCACGGTCATGCCCACCGCCCGGGCCCGCTGGGCGAACATCGTCAACAGGTCATCGGCGTCCGACGCCAGCCGCACGAGCTGCGCATCAACCTCGGGCGCTGGCGCGACCGACTGGCCGGCATGCCGTTGCAGCGGCTCGCGCACGCGAGCGAGGAAACTCTCGCGGTCCATACCGAAGTTCCGTGCGGAGGCGGCCGGGCTGTCGACCCTGGGAGCGTCAGCCATGGCCATGCCCGTTGTCCTTTGCGTTATCGCGGCTGGCCCACCACTGCCGGAAGCTGCGGGCCGGCGGCGTGGGCATGTCGCGCTCGCTCATCCAGCCCTTCAGCGGCCCGCTCATCCGTTCGATCCAGCCGCGGCTGGCGTAGGGGTCGCCGTGGGCCAGCGTCCCGGCGCGCCGCGCCAGGAGTCGGAGCATGCGCTTCTGCAGCCAGCCGCCCAACCGATGCATCGGCCCGTTGCCGATCGCCAGCGCCCAGAATCTGAAGATCACCCGCTCGGATCGCTTGGTGATCTTGCCGCCGACCATGTCGCGCCGCAATTGAATCAGGTAGCGCGGGATGTCGATCTTCACCGGGCAAGCCTCGAAACACGCGCCGCAGAGCGAACTGGCGTGCGGCAGATCCTTGTAGTTGGCCAGCCCGCGAAACAGCGGTGTGATCAGCGCGCCGATCGGGCCGGGATAGACGGCCCCGTAGCTGTGACCGCCCACCTGCCGGTAGACGGGGCATGCGTTCAGACACGCGCCGCAGCGGATGCACCGCAGCATCTCGCGTGTCTGGGCCTTGAGAATCTCCGTACGCCCGTTGTCGAGCAGGATGATGTGCATCTGCTCCGGGCCGTCGTGTTCCTCGCGACGACGCGGGCCCGTCATGATATGCGTGTAACACGTCAGCGGCTGGGCTGTCGAGTGACGGGCCAGAAGCTTGAGCAGCACTGCCAGGTGCTCATAGCTGGGCACCAGCTTTTCGATCCCCACCATCGCCACATGCACGCGCGGCACGCTGGTGCTCAGGCGGCCATTGCCTTCGTTGGTGCAGATGACCACCGACCCCGTCTCCGCCACGAGAAAGTTTCCGCCGCTGATGCCCAGATCGGCCTGGCGGAACTTCTCGCGCAGATAACCTCGCGCGATCTGGGTGAGCTGCGTCGCGTCTTCGGTGTATTCAGCCCCGAGCTCGCGTTGGAAGGCGCGCGCCACGGCCGTGCGATCCTTGTGGATCATCGGCGTGACGATGTGCGACGGCGCGTCATGGTCCAACTGCAGGATGAACTCGCCAAGATCCGTCTCGATCGTCTCGACGCCGATGGCTTCGAGCCGCGGCAGGAGGTGCGTTTCCTCCGTCACCATGGACTTGCTCTTGACGCAGACCTTGGCGCGGCTCTCCTTTGCGATGCGCAGGCAGATGGCGTTGGCCTGCTCGGCGTCGGCGGCCAGGTGCACCTGCGCCCCGGCGGCCGTCGCCGCGTCGATGAACATGCCCAGGTAATGGTCCAGATGGTCGAGCGTGTGCTGCTTGATCTGTCCAGCCAGCTCGCGCATGGCCGGATGCCGATCGCCAAAGGTCTGCACGCAGGCCTTGCGACGGGCTTCGTCTTTCAGCAGCGTCGCCCGCTGTACAAACGTCTGCAACTGCTCGTTCCGGATGGCCGCATCCGCACGCGGGTGCATATCGAACGGCAGAGACGGGAACAGGGGCGATTGGCCATGAACCGTCAGCGACGCCGGCTGGCCCGGGGCGCTGGTCGCAGGTTGTGGCGAAGAGACGCTGGTGCTCATGCGGCGAAGCTCACTTTTCCGCGGCAGCCATACCCGCCGCGTCTGCGGGTTCGCCCGCTTGCGCCTCAAGCAGCCCCAGGCTCTCGGCGATGATTTCCGCGAGGCTGATGAACCGCACCGGCTTGCCATGACGCCGACAGGCCCCGGAGATGTTCATGGTGCAGCCCGCGTCGTTGCACACCACGACGTCCGTGCCGGTCTGCTCGATGCACGCGACCTTGTCGCGCACCATCGACCCGCTGATCTGAGGAAACTTCGTGGCAAACGTGCCGCCGAACCCGCAGCACTGCTCGGCCTTGGGCAGCGGCGTGTATTCGATGTCGTCAATCTGTGCCAACAGCCGGGGCGTCTGGTCGGTGACGCCGATGCCTCGCAGATGACACGAATAGTGGTAGGTGACGCGGCCCGGCCAATGCGCTCCCATCGCCTTGAGATCCACCTTCAACTGCTGCGTGAGAAACTGCGTGAACTCAAACGTTCGAGCCGCCAGCGCCTTCGCCGCCCGGGCATAGGCCGCATCGTCGGCCAGCAACGTCGGGTAATAGTCGTGGATCATCGCGGCGCACGAACCCGAGGGTGTCACGACCGGATCCTCGCCTTCGAACACATCGATCATGCGCCGCGCCAGCGTCGCCGCTTCGGCGTGAAAGCCGTTGTTGTACATCGGCTGCCCACAGCAGGTTTGTGCGGCCGGGAAAACCACCTCGCAACCCAGGCGCTCGAGCACCTTCACCAAAGCGATCCCGGCCCGTGGGTAGAACGTATCGGCCAGGCACGTGATGAACAGCGAAACCCGCATCGGCGACAGTGTAGGAGCGCGTGCATGCGAAAACAAAACCGCTCTGGCCAAGCCGGCGACCGGCTGTTCATCCCCGGGCGCGTGCTATGATCCGCCGATGCCCGCACACGGCGTCAGTTCGATGCCTCCGCGCGATTTCGACGCCCTGCTCCTGGACATGGACGGCACGCTGTATCACGAGCAGCATGTCCTGCCGGGCGTTCCCGAGGCCATCACCCGCCTGCAGCGGGCCGGTCTGCCGCTGGGCTGCGTCACCAACAACAGCGCCCACACCGCCGAGCAACTTGCCGCCCGACTCGCCGATATGGGGGTGGTCCTGCCCGCCGCGCGCATCTATACCGCGGCGCGGGCCATGGCGGACCTGATCCTTAGGCATCCCACGACGGGCGGCCGCAAACCACGGGTCTTCAATTTCGCGGGACTGGCTCTGCCCGTGGAACTGGCGGATCGCGTCGAGTGGGTCGACGGCCCGTCCGAATCCTGCGACATCGTGGCGGTGGGCACCCACATGCGCGAAAACAACATCGGATTCGACATGGATCGGGCTGTGGTCGCCCTCGCCCATCTGCGGCGCGGGGCCGCGCTGGTGGCTGGCTGCAACGACCGTGTGTTTCCCATCGGCGGGGGCGTCGAGTTCGGTTCCGGCGCATGGGCCCGCCTGTTCGCCTACGCCGCCGACCTGGGCGAGTCCCGGATCACCTTCGCTGGCAAGCCGTCGCCGGCGTTCTTCGCCGCCCTGCCGCAACATATGAACGTCGCGCCCCAGCGCTGCCTGCTCGTGGGCGACAATCTCGAAGCCGACATCCTGGGCGCCCGCGCGGTGGGCATGAAAACCGCCCTGGTGCTGACGGGCGTCAGCCAGCCCGAAGACATCGCCCGCACCGGCATCACGCCCGATTGGGTCGCCGCGGATCTGATGGAGCTGGTCGACCGGCTCGATGTGTAGGCCACGCCAGAGCGGCTTCCCGCCGCTCAGCCGGCGGCACGCTGGGCGCGACGGTTCAAACGCTGACGCTGAACCCATGCGGCGAAGGTGCAGAGCTTGTCCACCACCTGATCGCGCGCTGCCGGGCGCTGAAAGACAAACTGAAGGCCCATGTAGTGCACGTCGCGGGCCTCGTGCTGGCTGTGGCAGACATTGACGGTGACTTCCAGCGGCTGGTTGAGGGTCGGCAGCTTCACTTTGCAGTGCACTTTTTCCGCCCGCAACATGTGCCTGGCCGACTTCTCGTCCACCGTCAAACCCATGCCGCCGCCGCCGATATTCACCAGGCGGCCTTCAAAGTCGATCACCTCGTGCCCGTCGTCCTGGGCATGGGGAATGGCCACACGAACCTGCACAGGATCCTCAACCAGGCCAGCCACATCCACGCGATAGAAATTGCGGCGCTGGGCCTTGCTGACCGCCTGCGGCGGCGCCAGCCGCAGAGCCGACACGCGCACACTCGCGTTCAGGGCGAAACGTCCGCGCTCCAGAACGCTGGTCTGCACTTCCCAGCGATCATCCCCTTCGATGATGTACAACATCACCGGTGCCGCGCCGGCGAGCATCTCATCGGCCCCGGGGCCCGTCGGCTCCTCGACCACGATGTGGTGCTCGTCGAAACCCAGCATGCGCGACTTGAGCATGGGGGCGAACTCGTCGCGCCCGTCGGCCGACAGACGCTGCAACTCGACCGGCGCGTTGCGCGAGCGCGCCCGTTCGATCGCCTGAGTCCAGATTTCTTCAGGAACTTGCTCCTGAGGCATGTGTCCTCCTCCCGGCTTCATGTTCGAGAAGGGGCGCGCTTACCGCGGTCCTCGGCCTAAGGGCGCCATCAGGGGAATCGGCCGGATTCCAGCGGTTCGTTAGCAACATTGGACCAGTCGACCACAATCCCGCTACCTCAGGGGGTGCTACACTGCCCGGCCATGACGATCGCCCTGCCTCATACGGACATGCGGCTGGCCCCAACCCTGGGGGCATGGCTGGCAGCCACAGCAGCAACGCCAAAATCAGCTATACAAGACATTTCCCATCATGGATTTACATGCCTTCAGCTCGATGCCACGTCGGTGGGCCTCAGGCCGCGGCAACTGGACCGCAGGGCCCGACGCGACCTGACAGCCTTCCTGCTGCGCTGCGGAGTCCAGCCGGCGGGAATCGACCTGTTCATCCCCCGCCGCGACTGGACCGAGTCTGACCGGGTCGACCGAGCCGCTGCGGCCGCCCTCGCGGCTGTGGAACTGGCGGCCGACCTCGGCCGCTTGCCTCTGAGCCTGGCCCTTCCGGCCAAAGATATTGCCCCGGAGGTCGCTGCGGCCCTCGTCGAAGCGGCCGACGGCCACGGCGTCCGCCTGGTAATCCATGCCGAGGATCAGTTGGATACCGCGATCACCTGGATCGAACGCCTCGACCTGCCATGTCTGAGCCTCGGGTTCGACCCCGCCGCTCTGCTGGCTCACGGCGAAGACCCCGTCCGCCTGACGCAGCGGCATGCACGGCGCCTGGGAGTCGCCCGCTTATCGGACTGGGGGCAACGAGGCGGGCGTGGCGATGGCCGCCGGACACCAGTAGGCGTCGGCGACCTGGACGTGCTCGCCTACCGTCTATCCCTCGACCTGCCGACTGGTCGCAGTGGCCCTGTGGTCCTCGATTTGCACGATCTGCCGGACCCCGCGGGTGCTGCGGCGCAGTCCGCCCGCGCCTGGGCCCAGGCGGCACCTCTGATGCCCGGCTGAATGGAGCTATGCGGCCGCGCCTCAGACCCGATCACCCGGTGCCTGCGGTGACCCGCCTCCCGCCATCGCCTGACCAGCCGCATGCACGTCTCTGAGGTGGATGTCGCCACGGATCAGAATCAGCGCCCCCGTAAGCGAGTAGAAGATCTGGTACAGGCGGACCATCAGCAGCATGCCGATGATCTGATTGGCCGTCACGGCCGGCGGTTCGAGAAGCAGGGCCATGCCCAAGCCCTCCATCACACCCAGGCCCTGGTAGGTCAGCGGAACGGACCCGGCCATGAACAGGACGGGTAACACCGTCAGCAGCCGCCCCACCGGCGCATCAATACCCAGGGCGCACCCCGCCGCGGCTGTGCCGCCGGCCAGCATCAGATGCGCCAGCACGCTCAGGCCCGTCGCTATCACCACCGCGCCCGGATGGCGGCGGTAGGCGAACAGGGCGTCGTCCACAGCCGCCAGAAGACCACGGCCAGGCAAAGGTACATGCGCCAGCACCCGACCCGACGCCCGACGCACCGGCGGCGCAAGGTACAGTCCGACGATCACGATGACCGCCAGCAGACCGCTCCATAGCCAGATGGCCACGATACGAGCCAGTGGATCATCGAGGATCGTCAGCCCGCACAGTGCCGCGAACAGAAGCATCCCGCCCATCCCGGCCGCGCGATCGGCGGCCACGCTGACCACCGCGTCCGCCCGGCGGTCCTCCCGCCGGGCCGCGTAAAACGCCTTGAGCACGTCGCCGCCTGTCATGCCGGGCATGCAGTAGTTGAAGAAGCTGCCGACCATGTACAGGCGCACGGCCTGCCACAGACCCACGCCCAGCCGCCTCGCCCGCATCAGCACCCACCAGCGGACGGCCTGCAGCCCGTATACCGGTCCGATCAGCAGCAGCCCCAGACCAAGCAGCCAGGCGCGCGCTTCCCCGAGCATTGTGGCGATGCCCGGGCGCAGGCGAATCGCGTCCGCAGCCGTGCCCAGACGATCGGCGGGCACCGTCGCCGTCTGGCCGTCCGTGGTCCGTGGCAGCCACACACGCAACTCGACCCCATCGGCCTGCGACGGGGCCACGGACAGCGTGGTCTCCTGCTCAAAAGTCATTGTGCCCAGCGTCGCACCGGCCGGCACGACCACCTGGTCCCGCCAGGTAAGCGATGTGAGGATGTATGCGATGCCCGCGGCGGCGATGCAGACTCTCAGCAGCAGCAGAATGCTTTTCTTCATGGCGGCGCGTCCCACACCAGTCAGCATATCGGGCCCGGGCGATGATGCCCGATCGTGGCCCTCGGCGGGCGTCGGCACAGCATCCGATTCGACTACACTGTGCGCATGATCTTCCCCGCTGGACCGTCGCCCACCGATCCCTGGGCCGTTGACGCCGCATGGCCAGACGCGGGCGCGACACCCGCCACGCGGCAAGCCGCCCGCATGCTCTGGATCTGCGGCTCCGTACTGAGCGTGGTATTCGGCACCTGCGCCGGCTGGGCCGGTCTGATGGCCATGCAGCCGATGTCGAAAGTCGAACGCTGGCTCAAGGCGTCCGGGGCCCCCAACGCCGAAGCCCTGCTCCAGCAGTTCGGCCAACTGGCTCCCCATCTGCCGACGATCGCGGCGACCCTCGCCGTCCTCGGGTTTCTGCCCGGCGTGGCTTACCTCATCCTCGGCTTTCCCGTTCGCCGCGGCCGTCGCGCGCCAGCCATCACCGCCTTCGTGCTCAGCGGAACCCAGACCTTCGTCGCCGGACTCATGCTGGTCGGCGGTCTGCTGGCCGCACTGATCGCCGCCAGCCCCCTGGACATGACCCTCGTGGTTCTGACGTGGGGGAGTCTGACGGGGCTGCTGACGTATACGGCCTGGCGCCTGCTGCGCGTGATCCGCGGCAACGCAACTATCTCCAACCGCATCCCCTCGGGCCATGAACCGTGGGATCAGGAGTAGGCCTCGCCGACTGCCGCCATGCATGAGATCCCGACACCATCCGCGACGTCTTCGAATGCCGCTCCCGGGCCGCGCCCCCTGACGCGCGGCGTCGGTCTGGTGCTGCAGGTCGTCGGCGGGGTGCTCTTCCTGGGCGCCTGTTGCATCTGCGGCAGTGCCGGCCTGTGGGATCCGGTGATGTCGCGTGGCGAAGTTGCGCAACAGGCCGTCGACGCGGCCGCCATGCCCGCCGACTGGGGCCGGATCGGAGCCATGCTGTTGGTCATGTTCACGACGGTCGGCGGTCTGGCGATGCTCGTGTTCGGGCTGGGCATGCAGCAGGACCGCCCCCGGGCCGCGACATTCGCCCTCCTCAGTGTCGCGCTGTTTCTGCTGGTGCTGATCGCGGCCGGCGCCATGCTGTGGAGGGGCGGCGGCCCCTGGGGGCTGCGCCTGGCCAACCTTGGTCTGCTGGTCACAGGCGCCTGCTTGCTGGCCCTGTGCATCGCCGCGTGGCGCGAAGTCCGCGCCGACCCTCCGCCCGAAGGCCCTACCGCCCTGCCGCCCGACGCCGACCTCGACGCCCTCAAGGCCGAGGCACGCGGCCGCATGCCGTAAAATAGAAATAGCGCCATGCTCAGAACACTCTTCTTCGCCACCGCGATGCTGCTGGTGTGCCTGACTCCGGCCGCCAACGTCCGCGCCCAGACGCCAGCCGCCCACGCCTTCGATGACGACCTCTGGCGTCAGGCACAGGCCGCCATCGACCACGGCATCGACTACCTGCGCACCGCCCAGAACGAGGACGGCAGTTGGTCACCCGACCCCGGGCCGGCCGTCACCGCGATGGTGGTCGGCGTCATGCTCGATCGGCCGACCCTCACCGCCGATGACGCGCAGGTCGCCCGCGGGCTCGATTACATCCTCGCCCGCGCGCGACCCGACGGCGGCATTCATGACGGCATCCTGCACAACTACAACACCGCCATCTGCCTCTCGACCCTCAGCCGCCTGAACCAGCGGCCCGACGTGGCCGACGTGGTCGCCCGCGGCGAGCAGTACCTGCGCACGCTCCAGTGGCGCGGGCAACCCGGACCCGACGGTCAACCCACCGACGCCGCCCATCCTTTCCACGGCGGCGCGGGATATGGCCAGCACGGACGTCCCGACGGGTCCAACACGCAGATGTTCGTCCAGGCTCTGCATGACATGGGGGTCGACTGCCGGGATCCAGCCTTCGTCAGCGCCGTCGCCTTCTTCACACGCCTTCAGGGCGTACCCCAGAACGATCTGCTGGCCGACCGCATCGCGCCCGATGGGGGAGCCATCTACGCCGCCAGCCTCGACAAGGATCACCTGGATACCCCGGAGTCCAAAGCGGGTGCGTACATCGACGAGCAGGGCGTCAGCCGGCTGCGCACGTATGGCTCGATGACCTACGCCCTTTTCAAAACCTACGTCTACGCCCAGCTCGACCGCGACGACCCGCGCGTCAGCGCCGCCTGGGACTGGATCAGCCGTCACTACACCGTCGCACACAACCCCGGCATGCCCGGCGACCAGAAGATGCAGGGTTATTACTACTACCTCGTGACCATGGCCCGCGCTCTTGACGCCTGGGGGCAGGACACCATCATCGACGCCGACGGTCAGCCCCACGCCTGGCGCGCCGAGCTCATCGGGCAACTACTGAGCATGCAGCGCGACGACGGATCATGGACCAATGAGGCCGACCGCTGGATGGAGGGCGACCCGAACCTCGTGACCGCCTACGCCCTGATCGCCCTGAACGCCGCGGTCAACTGAACCGACACCCGCCCGGACTTTCCCCATGGCTTGCACACGCACCGGCAACTTCCCCATCGGCTTTCGTCGAGGCTGGTCCGACTGGCAGCGCGACATGAGCGCCCTGATCGCCTTCGCGCGCGAGCAAGACTTTCCCGTACTCGACTTCGGGCCGATCACCGCGGACGAACTGGCCCCCGTGTTCGCCGCCGGCCTGCGCGCCGGCTCGGTCGACCTCAAGGACTGGTCCGCCCTGGCCGCCGCCGACAAGGGCAAACGCCAGGCCGCCATCGACGCCAATCTGGCCATGATCCGCCCGCTGGTCGAAGCCGGCGTCACCCGTTTCTTTGCCGTGGTCTTCCCTGAAGACAAGTCACGCAAACGCCGCGAATCGTTTGATCTTGCCGTACAGGGATACGCCGCGCTGTGTGAAAAGCTTCAACCGCTGGAGGCGAAGATCGTGCTCGAAGGCTATCCCGGCGGCGAGGGCGAAGCCCTGGCCTGCACCCCGGCCGACCTGCGCGCGTTCTTGCACGAGGTTGGGAGCGACGCCCTGGGCGTGAACTTCGATCCCTCGCACTTGATCCGCATGGGTATCGATCCGGTGCGCTTTGTCGATGAATTCGCCCCACGCGTCTTCCACGTACACGGCAAGGACACACAGATCCTGGACGACGAACTGTACGAGCACGGCAACTACCAGTCCGCGACGTTCACCAAACCTCACGGCTTCGGCCGCCACCACTGGCGTTACACGCTGCCCGGCCACGGCTGCGCACGCTGGGGACGCCTGCTGCGCACGCTTGAAACCACCGGCTACCGCGGCGCGGTCTGCATCGAGCTGGAAGACGAGAACTTCAACGGCACGGAAGCCGGCGAAAAGCGCGGGTTGACCCTCAGCCGGGACTTTCTGGCCGGCGTCTAGGCGGACCAGACTTCGTCCCCGTCAAGTTCCACACGCGACAAGCCGCCGCCTTCGTCGGCGAAAAAGACCACCTCGGCCCCATCGAACGACAGCCGCATCGTCCGCCCGTCGCCCAGCAGCGGCGCCAACCTCTCGCGCAGCACTGGGTCCAGCGGGTCGTCGGCCACGATCCACGCCCCCGCCCCGTCACGTTCCTCGGCCACACGCCGGGCGCCGCCCGCGAGATGTCCCGACGGCATCAGGTGCGACGGCCCGACCACAATCAAACCCTGCTTCACAAGCGGTGCCAGCGTCCGCATGCACGTTTCGCTGACCACCTTGCCGGCCAGGAAGACCAGCCGCGTCCCCGCAAACAAGGCGGGGTCGTCCGCCATGTGGTCGTAGAGTGCCGTGCTTTCGCAAGGGAAAACGAAGCGGAACGGCAGATGTCTGTATCCGTCGGCATGCCAGGTAAGCCCGGTGGCGGGGATTGTGCCGTGGCTGATCAGATGCCACAGCTTCAACCAGTACCGCGTCTGCGCGTCCGGCTGAAGATTCGTCGCCCCGTAGAGCGTCCCCGAGATGTAGCCGGCCCGCGGCGTCTGGCCCCAGTCGGTGTCTGGAAAGCGCACCATCGCGATGCGCGGTCGGTACCCCGCCGTCGAGATCGCCCGCGGCCGGGGATGCGCCGGCATGTAGTCGCGTGCAAAACGCTGGACGGCCTGTCCCCATGTCGTCAAGCGCTGGACCCTTGGCCCATCGGCTTCATAGAGCACCCCGCCCTGGAAGTTGATGTTCTCCACATACGCCAGATCGCAGCCGCTCCAATAAGCGAACTGCATCGCCCCGGCCAACCGTCTGGCGTCATGCCCCGGCCAACCTGGATCGCTGGCGGCCCACAGGTCCAGGCACGCCCCGTAGGTTGTCCCATACTGCCGCGCCGCTCCCAAGGCCATCGCCGCGAAGACCGGGGTCACCGACTCCTTCAGATACTTTGGAAAGGGACTGATGCCCGCACGGGCGAACAGCGGCCCCATGATCGGGAACACCTGCTCAGTGCACACGATGCGGCGAGGCTGGTCATGGCTCGCGCCGTGGGCATCAGGATTCAGCGGGCCGTAGCACTCGGCCAGCAACGCACGCAGATTGTGCAGATTGCCTTCATAGGCTTGCGCGAGGCAGCTGCCCTGGGCGTCGAAGAAGTGCGGCCGCACCTGGCCTCGCTCGTCGACGTTCTCGTCGTGACTTCGCTTGGTCGTGACCCAGACGCCGTTGGTCGCCCAGTGTTCGGCCTCGTCATAGCAGACGCCCATGAACCGAGGCGACGCGGCGCACGCCTGCACCCAGTCGCGGTCCGGTTGAAAGAAGAAACCTGGACGCTGATACGGACCATCAGGCTGCGCCCGGCCGCGCGGCCGATCGGTCGTCTCCTGGTTCACGAAGAAGCCGCGGCCGTCGGCCTCGGCCCAGGCGGCGACCTGCCGCACGTCCTCAACCCTCGGCGAGCCATAGATGTGATGCATCAGAAAATCCAGGCCCAGGCGATCGATCGCCGCCCTCATGGCCGGATCCTGGTAGACGTGCTGCTTTTTCCCGGGATCGCAAACGCCAAATCTCATCGACCGGGGCATGGCAAGCCTTCCCTTGACGACGGCGTGACCGCGACGACGGCATGGTGTGTGAGACACCTTGCCCTACCGGCGTGCCTGGCGAGGCGCGGGCGTCGCGGCCATCTGCGCCGCCAGACGTATGGCCGCTTTCATGCTCCCCGCGTCAGCCTTGTTGCGGCCGACGATATCGAACGCCGTCCCGTGGTCAACGCTCGTGCGGATGATCGGCAGCCCCAGTGTCACGTTCACCGCCTCATCAAAGCCCAGAAGCTTGACGGGAATAAGTCCCTGGTCGTGGTACATCGCCACCACCAGGTCGTACTTGCGTCCATGCACCGCCTGATGAAAGATCGTGTCCGCAGGAAACGGGCCGTGGGCGTCGATGCCGTTGGCCCGCGCCATCTCGATCGCCGGCGTGATGAGTCGTCGCTCTTCGTCCCCGAATCGCCCGTCCTCCGAGGCATGCGGGTTCAGACCGCACACCGCGATCCGCGGGCTTTCAATGCCCATGCGCACACAAGCCTCCCGGCCCAGATCGATCGGATCGTAGACGGCGCCGATGGTCAGCACATTGCGCACGTCCATCAGTGGCACGTGCACGGTCGCCAACGTCACGTTGAGCTTTGACGATACGAACATCATGACCACGCGCTTGCACTTTGTGCGGTGGGCCAGAAACTCGGTGTGGCCCGGGAAATTGCAGCCAGCCAGCTTCCACGAGGTCTTGCTGATCGGTCCGGTCACAATCGCATCCAGGCGCAGCGGATCGTCTTCGGGACGCATCGCCGCGGTCACGGCGTCGTCAAGAAACCGGAGACTGGCCTGTCCGCCCTGCCGCGTCGGGCGGGCCACCGCCTGGCCGAGCATCGAGTACTCGTCGTAATCGAGTACGACCACGTCATGCACGAGGCTGTATTCAGCCCGTGGCGAATCGTGCTGAAGCCGCCACCAGTAGGTTTCAATCTCCGCGAGGTCGGCGCTGTAGGCGATCAGTTCATTCATGCCGAACACGACAAATCGTGCCAGCTTGCGGATGGTGGCGTCGGCCAGAGCCTTGACAACCACCTCGGCCCCGACGCCGGCCGGCTCTCCCATGGTGATGCCGATCACAGGCCGGCGAACCGGCGAATTGTCAAACGGCTGGGCCATGCCCACATCCTATCACCCGCGACCGGACGCGATCCGGTCGGCGGCGCGGCACTGGTGGGCGTGCGGCCGCGGCCTTAACATGGTGGCATGACCCAACGCGACGGGAAGCTCAAGGTGGCAGTAGTCGGCGTCGGCCGCATGGGCCGCCACCACGCGCGCACCTACGCCCACCTTCCCGAGGCCGACCTGATTGGCGTGGTCGACACCGATCCCGATCAGGCCGCCGAGGTGGCCGAGGAGTTCGGCTGCGCCGCCTACGACAGCGTTGACCAACTGCTGACCGCGCAGCCCGGACTCCACGCCGTCACCGTGGCGGTGCCGACCGTCGCCCACCGGCAGGTCGCCGCGCCACTGCTGGCCCGACGGATCGCCTGCCTGGTCGAGAAGCCGCTGGCGGCGACGCCCGAGGACGCCTTCGCCCTGGCGCAACTGGCCCGCGAACACGATGCGGTGCTCCAGGTAGGTCATACGGAGCGATTCAACCCGGCGGTGCGGCAGGTGATGGGCATGGGCATCACCGCCCGTTTCCTTGAAGTGCATCGGGTCGGGCCGTTGACCTTCCGATCCCTGGACGTTGGCGTGGTCATGGACATGATGATCCACGACCTGGACATCGTGATCACGCTCGCCCGTTCCCCGCTGAAGCACATCGACGCGACAGGCGTCTGCGTCATTGGCGAACATGAGGATGTCGCCCACGCCCGCCTGGTGTTCGCTTCGGGATGCGTGGCCAATCTCACCGCCAGTCGGCTGGCCTTGAAAACCGAGCGGAAGATGCGCATCTTCAGCGAGTCGGCGTACGTGAGCCTCGATTATCAGAAGCGGGACGGCCTGGTCATCCGCCGATCCGACAACGTCCAGGCCCTCGAACATGCGCGGCGTGAGGTCGCCAATGGAACCGACCTTTCCAGGATCGACTACTCGCAACTGGTGCATGTCGATCGGCTGGTGATGCATGCGGCCGGCGACGACAACGGCATCGAGCAGGATCCTCTGACCGCCGAAGTGCGCAGTTTCCTCGAATCCGTCCGTGACGGCTCGTCGCCGGTGGTTGACGCCCGCGCCGGATGCGCCGCGGTGGAAGCGGCCCATCGCGTGCTGGCGTCCATCCGCGCCCATCACTGGGAGGGGTTGACTGAACCGGCTATCTGACCACGCATCGCGCCGACGGGCCGCCCCCAACGGCTTACCCGCAATCCCCGATCGGACTCCTCCGCTGTGTCCGCACCAATCCTGCCTGACCTTGTGCTCCTGACGCTTCTGCCCGGCTTCCTCCTGGCCAGCGCCTTTTTTAGCGGGTCGGAAACGGCTCTTTTCAGTGTGACTGCGCACGATCGACTTGCGCTCACCCGCCGGCGCGGCATGGCGGGTCATGCCATCGGCGTTCTCCTGGCCGAAACGCGCGACCTGCTGATCACCCTCATGCTTGGCAACATGGTGGCCAATGTTCTGTTTTTTGTCGTCAGCACCGTCCTGCTGATTCGTCTGGAACAACGCGACGACATATCCGGCTCCCTGATCGGTCTGCTGAGCTTCGCCTCGCTGCTGCTGATCATCCTCACCGGCGAGGTTCTGCCGAAGTTAATCGCCAACCGGGTGCCGGTCGGCTGGGCCGCAGTGGTGAGCATTCCACTCCTGACGCTCCATCGCGCGATTGCGCCGCTGCGGCTGGTGCTTCGCGCGTTCGTCATCAATCCGCTGGCGCGGCTCATCGCGCCGCCGCAACGTCCGCACGCCCTGTCGGCGGAGGAACTGGCCCGCCTGCTCGAACTCAGCGCTCAACGGGGCGTGATCCATCCCGAAGAAGAGGATCTGCTTCAGGGCGTGCTCGAACTGAGCCGGCTGCGCGTGCGCGACATCATGACCCCGCGCGTCGATCTCGTGGCCTTCGACATCCACCAGCCGGTCGACGAATTGATCGAGCTCATCGGCCGGTCCCATCGCCGGCACATCCCGGTTCATCGCGGCGATCTGGATCATTTGTTGGGCCTGGTCGAGGCCCGGCAGGTCTTGCTCCGCCGACCCACAACCCCGGGGCAGTTGCGCCGTCTGGTACGACAGGTGGCCTTTGTCCCCGATCTGCAACGGGCCGACCAACTTCTGGTCGAATTCCGCAAGCGCGGCCACAATCTCGCCGTCGCCGTCGACGAATATGGCGGCACGGCCGGCATGGTCACCCTCGAAGACGTCGTCGAGCAGTTTGTCGGCGACATGCCCGACGAGGCGGAGAGCAACGCGAAAGCGGACGTGGAGAAGATGGACGATGGCAGCTTCCGTGTGCGGGCCGGCCTGCCGCTTCAGGACTGGTTTGAAAGCTTCGGCGTGGCCCGGCCGGTCATGGAGGCGGTCACCCTCGGCGGTCTGGTCATGACGCGCCTGGGACGGCTGCCCAAGCCCGGCGACCTTGTGCGCGAGGGCAACCTTCTGCTGGAGGTCGAACGCATGGGACGGCGGCGCATCGATACCCTGCGGGTCCGCGTGGCCGACGACAGCCAAGGGCCGAAAACACCGCAAGGTCTGGAGGCACGCTCATGAGCCCTGGCGCCCAGATCGTCTGGCTGACCGTGATGCTCGTCGGGTTTATGCTCAGCGCGCTGTATTCGGGCATCGAAACGGGCGTATACGGCATCAACCGCGTAAGGTTGGAAATCCTTGCCGACCGCGGCCAACCCGCTGCCCGCCGACTGCGAAGATTGCTGGGTAGACCCAATGTCGTCCTGGCCACGCTCCTGATCGGCAACAACATGGCCAACTACATGGGAACCTCCAGCCTTGCCGTCCTGCTGGAAGGCCAGGGCCTGCATGTGGCCCAGGTGATCACCGTCAATGTCCTGGTTTCCACCTTTGTGCTCTTCGTCTTCGGTGAAACGCTGCCGAAGGATTACTTCGCCGCCCACACCGACCAGGCCACCTATCGCTTCGCGGGCTTTCTCGATGTTTCGCGGCGGCTGTTTCTGGTCACGGGCCTTCTGCCGCTGATCGTTACGGTCAGCCGACTGGTGACGGGCGCCATCCACGGCCGCCAGCATGCCGGACCACTGCATCCCCGTCGCCAGGTGCATCAGTTCATGCGCGAGGGCGTCGGCCAAGGCCTGCTCAGCGATGAACAATCGTCGATCATGGAGCGCGTGCTGTCACTCAGCGACCGCCGTCTGCGCGATGAAATGGCGCCGTGGCCGCAGGTCATCACGGTCGCCCTGGAAGCGACGCCGGACATGCTCTGGCAACTGGCCGACCGCACCAGCCGCTCCCGCTTTCCCGTGGTCGACCGGGCCGGCCGCGTCCACGGCATTCTGCCCATCATCGATGCGCTGTTCCGCGGCCGCGAGGCATGCCCACCCGTGCGGGATCTCATGCAGCCGGCGGTCACCCTCGCCGGCGATATGACGTTGCGCGCCGGCCTGCGCCGCCTTCAGGAACAGCACGCCCACATGGCCATCGTCGTCGACCGTCACGACAAGCCCATCGGCATCGTCACCCCCAAGGATCTTGTCGAGCCGATCACCGGAGAGCTGTCAAGCTGGTGAATCAATTGAAACGCGCTTCACCCGCAGGCGGCCGCCCCCATGCAATGGTCCACCGCCGACATCGCCGATGCGATCATCGATGGCCTGCGGCGACAGGCTGCGCATGACGATCTCGAACAGGCTGTATACGGCTTCGACGCGCGTGATGAACTCGCCTTGCACCCGCTGATCGCCGACGCTCTGCGAGCAGCCGGATACGGCGTCTGGCCCGAGCAGCGGTATCCGGGCGATCGCCTGCGTCCCCGCCGCAGCGAAGGCAAGCGGTGCGACCTTGTCCTCACCCATGCTCAATTGCCGCTGCGCGATCCCCTGGTGCGCGGCACCCTCTTCGATGATCAGCCGGCCACCGACCCCGAGGAGGCCTACTGGCTGGAGATCAAGACCGTCGCCCAGTTTGAAACCGATGGCCCGTTCCCGCGCTACAGTGCCGAACTGCTGGCGCCCGTCGCCCAGGATGTACGCAAGATCTGGACGGATGGGGGCATCCGTTTCGGCGGGTTGGCCTTGCTGCTGTTCGCCCAGTCGCAGGCGCTGGCCGAACACGATCTCAAAGCCTGGCACGAAAGATGCCTGTCGCGCGGCCTGCCGGTGGCTTTGCCGGCCCTGCGCGGCTTGGCGATCACTGATCGCATTGGCAACGCATGGTGTGCGCTGGGGCTCTATGCGGTGCGCGGAGCGTGAGCCTCGGATGATGCCCACAGGGTCGGTACGCGTGGACGCCTCTTATGGGTTGCCATCCGGTAAGGCGGCCCACAGCACAGTGTCATTCTGGTAACGGGCCCGCGTCGGATCATTGGCGTCCCGGCGAGCCCAACGCTCAAACAGCCGTCCGTCCGCCAGGTCGCTGAAAAGCCCACGCGTATCCGATCCCGCTTCGTCCAGTTGGGCCGCATCCTCCAGGTCCACCAGCGCCTTGTGCGTGCTGAAGTCGATCCGCATACTTTGCCCGCCGATGCGCAGCGTTCGGGGCTGGCCGATCATGTCTCCCGGCTTCACACCCGTAAATGTCTGCGAACGCTGAACACCCGCGTACAGGCGGTAGACCTCGATCTCGGCGGTTTCCTGCGTCGACGACGCCCCCACCAGGAAGAACCGCACGAACGGATCCACCTCAACCGCATTGGTCCAACCCGAGGGCTCGGCCCGAATGGCAACCACGTCGGCTTGCGCCTTCTGCTCCACCGCGAGGCTTTGCTGGCGCCGGAACAACGGGTTGAGCATGTCAATGACCACCCGATACCGATAAGTCGCGCCCGGCTCCACGTCGATGTCATGCACCCAGAATCGCAGCTTCTGCGACTGCTCTTCCTCGGGGGCGGTCACCGCGGCGGCCGGTCGGGAACGAGCGGGCGAACCCGTGCCCGAAGTTGGCGCGAACTGATCGGCGAACATCTGGGCCGCGATTGCGTCGAGCGATTCAGGCGACGGCACCACACCCGGTTCACGCTGCGTTGTTCGACCGCGATCGGCGACGCCATCGGGGGTCGCAGACTCAAAGCCCTTGCGCACCGGCCGCAGCAACGCGTCGCGCTCAACCAGTTTCTGATCGCGTTCTTCCTGCATTTGAGCCAACTGTTGTTCGGGCGTGAGCCGCTCAACGCGCGGGCGCGCGGAACTGCTGGGAACCCCACCCGCGCCCGACGGCACGCGCAGGGCTTCGTTCGGGTCAACGAATCCCGGCGGACTGCTCGGTGTTCGCGTGTCCCGACGCAAGTCGCCGTCGCTGGCTGGGCGCCGTTCGAGGGTCCGCTCCATGGTCTCGATGCGCCGTGTCAGGCGTTCGATATCCCTGTTGAGCTGGGCCAGCTTTTCGTGCTCAACTGCACCGAGTACGGCGTCGGCTTCGTCGGGGGCGCGCCAGGGGGGGCCCTGTCCGCGCGCCAGAGGTAGAAACGCGGGACGCAGAATCTGCTCCTGCTGAGCGGTGATCGCTCCATGCAGGACATCGGCCTCGCTGCGGCTGCCCACGGAAGCCTCGCGGAAAGAAACCTGCCCCGGGATGGGCTGGATCAACTGGGTTGGCCCCCAGACCCCCTGGTCGGGCAGCCACTGTTGACGCTCGAGGCGAATGTCCACCGCATACAGCGCGGATCGTTGCCATGCGGCCGGCAAGGCACGCCCATCATTCACCGAGTCCATTCGCCGCATCCAGGCATCCAGATCGAGCTGGCCCGCGACCGAAACGTAGTGAAAATCCCGCGGCACCCGGTCGCCAACCCGCGCCACGATCGGCTCAAGCTGGCCCGGGCTGATCTGGTCGTCGAGAACGGCGTTGCCGGCCCGGGCGACGACGGAGACGGCCGCCGGCGGCGTCGGTACGACGTATTCAATGTCTTCAAGCGATTCGGAGGCGATATCCGCGATCGAGATGCCCACCTGGGCGAGCGGCATCGATACGCCCGCCGCGACGGCGAGCGACCGATCCAGTCGCTGGAGAAAATCCTGCGTGTAATCCGGGATCGTGAAATCGGCCAACGCCTCCGGAACCCGGTCCGAGCTCAGCTGCTGGCGCAGGCGATTGGCCTGGTTCAGAACGCGATCCGTCACGGCGGCGGGACTGACCACCTCGCTGGTCTTGCCAACCTTGATGGGGACCGCATACGGCTCGCCCATCGAGTAGGCCCAGACCAGAAAGCCGCCGACCCCGAGGGCGATCACCAGAACGATCTTGTCGATCTGCTGGATCAAGGCCGCGACGAGCTTGTTGTTCATCATCTTCAACCTCCGGGCCGCATCGACCCGATCAGTGGCCATCAACGACGACGGCCGCGTACCCCCTCTCAGCCAGCCGTATCCTCGCCCACCGGGCCGAGATCCACCGCCCCGACCGTCCGGCGGACGGCGATGGGCATCAGGTCATTGGTCCAATGCCGCAGCCACACCGTCTCCAGAAGGATGCTGGCCTCGACCGCGTCCCCCGAGCCATACACATACCCGTCGCGAAGCGCGTCGTATTCGTCCACGTCGCTGACGCCCACTTTCAGAACCGTGATGAAATTGACCTTGGAGAGGTTGTCGAGCAGTTCCAGCAATCTCGCCGAGTCGACCACGACTGTCAGCCAGACGTGGCGCACGTCGTAGTAGCGTGTGCAGGTGCGCCCGGTGTGGCCGACCGAATAATCGCGCTGCGGCAGGTCCAGGGGTTTGATCGCTTCTTCAACTTCTTCTTGAATCGCGGGAAGCTCCGCCCCGCCGCCGCGGCTGCCGCTGGATGGGACCGACACACTGCCATCGTTGGGCATCATGCCCATCGCGATCAACTGCTCCTTGGTCATCTCGGGCATCACGAAAGCGCCGCCGGCATCACCGCCGCCGCTGCTGCGACGACGGCTGCTGACGCTCGACCGGCTCACGTCTCCGCCGATCCCGCCTAACGTATTGACGCCCACGTAACCATCCAGAACGTCAATCTTCACCAGACGCTTGACGGGCATCATCGTCACGTCATAGGTGGGGTTGTCGACGCGGTTGGTCCGGGCGATCGCCTCGATGATGTCCTGCTGGATCCACAGCCCCAGTTGAGACTCCCACAGATCCTCCATGCTCGGAATCGTCGACTGCGATGCCCACGTCCCGATATCGAAGGGCGAGGACGGGTCGGGCGGGCGGCTGGCGTAAATGTGGATGCCCTTGGCCCGCCGCGTCAGCACGTCCTTCAGCCGCTGCTGTTTACGCAGCCGCAGTTCCTCTTCCAGCTCCGGCGACAGGTTGCCGCGGGCGGCGTCGGCGAATTCCGCGGCGAATTCCTGGTCGACCTTGGCCAGTTCGTCGGCGATCTCGGCGGGCGACGGCGGGGTGCCCGCGTTCAGCCGCGGTAGGGCGGCGTCAGGCTGATACTCATCGAGCATCGCCGGGAACGACTCCAGGTAGGCCTCGCGCGCCACCACCGGCAGACTGTCATTGGCCGGCTTGGGGAACAGACCCGGCAGCATCGGCTGATGCCCCGAGGCGTTGAACGCGATCGCCTGCTGGTGGATCGCACGGTACTCCTCGTTGACACGACGGTTGATCCACGCCCGCTTGTCAATGGCCGACTGGTTGACCACCAGCGACACGCTCTCAGTCTCGCCGTCGGCTGTACGCGGAGGGATCTCGACGGACTGCTGCAGGTACTTGTCCACCTCGCGCAAGTGTTTGCTCGCGTCGGCGGCCATCTGATCTCGGAACTTCTGCCCAGGCGCCAACGCCATCAACGGCCAGACAATCGCAGCCACCACCACCGCCACGATCGCCCCCACCGTCAGCGGATTGGCTCTGGCCCAATCCAGTATCTTGCGGACGTACATCATGACCGGTCCTCCTGGCCTTCGGTCGCCCGCGCCTGTTCGGCTGGTGTCGGCGATTCATCGGCGTCGTTGGTCGGGGTGGGCGGCTGCTCAGGCTGGCTGGCCGCCTTGTACAGAGCGTCCTCCGCCTGCCGCGCTTCGGGCGGCGGCAACAGCTCCACGGTCCACTGAACCTCGAAAGACCAGTCGCCGGCTCGTGATTCAGAGCGTGTCGGCCGCTGTGGGAAAATATCGTCCATCCCGCCGGCACGTCTTGTCGCCACGCCCGGACCACCCAGTCCCGGCGGCAACGCCGCGGGGGAAAAGCCCGGTGGAAGCCCCAGCGGCGCCGACGCGCCCAGCCCCGGTCGGCCGCCGGCCGTCGGATCGCTGACCTTGTCAAAGCTGATCAGCGGCCGGCCCTGGATCAGAATGCGATACGGCCGGTTCTTGCGCTCCGCATTGTCACGCAACCACTGGATGAAGGTGTCCGAGAAGAACGTCGCGCCCTCCTTGTTCGGCGTCGTGCCGGTGACCAGCAGGCGAAACGCCGGCGCGTATCCCTGGCCCGATCCCCACGGATTGACCGACCATGCCTCATTCTGCCTCGACAGCGTCGTCGGCGCACTGCCCGAGACACGGCCAGGCCCGACCAGATAGTCCGCCTTCACGGACTCGATATAGATCTGCCGCCGCTCGGCCCGCGGAATCGACATCAATTTTTCGTAATCGGCGGTGAGGGTCTCCGGCTGGGGGTTGGCCGCCTGCTTGGCCAACTGGATGTCCGTCAGCAGCAGCGACCAGACGCTCTTGCCATCGAGCAAACGCCGAATGTCCTCGATCTTCTCACGAGGATCATCCTGGCCCGCGACCTGATTCCACTGCGTCGCCAGGCTGCTCGCCTCAGTGACCACCGAGCTCACCTGGGACAGTCGCGACGGATCATACTGCCCTTTCGCCTGCCAGAGACTGAAGATATTGACGCCCACGGCCAGCAGGATGACCGCCGCCGCCGCCGCGAACACCGGTTGCTTGGCCTTCCACATCCGGGCCTGCAGCACCGCAGCCGGCAGCAGGTTCACCTGCACCTCCGCTTCACCCAGGCCCTGAAGCGCAAGCCCGTAGGCCGTCGCCAGGTTTATCGAGGTTTCGGCGAACTCGGCCGCATCCTTGCCATCCACCGCGATCTTGTTGAATCCGTTCAGACGCTGAACGTCCATCTGCAACTGCTGCTTGAGAAACTTCTGCAACCCCGGCAGGCGGAAGGTCGACCCCACGCCGACCATCTTCGTCAGCGTCGCGTCCCGCTTGAGACTCTGGAAGTAACCCAGCGAACGCTGCAGCTCCTGCACCAGATCGGCGAAGACCGGCCGCATCGCCTGGAAGATCTGCCGGGCGTACTTGCTGGTGCCCGCCTCGCGCTTGAGCTTTTCGGCCTTCGGAAAGCTGAGTTTGAACGCCTTGACCAGCGCTTCGGTGAAGTCGTTGCCGCCGATCTGCAGCGTGCGGACCCAGATCGCGCCCTGCCAGATCACCACCACATCCGTGCTGGTGGTCCCGATGTCGACGAATACCGTCCCCTGCGACTGATCCTTTGCATCCTGGTCATACACCAGGGCGTTGAACACCGCCACCGGCGACAGCGTCATGCCGTCAATCTTCAGGCCCACCGCCTCATAGTTGCGCAGGAACGCGGTCACCCGCTCGCGACCCATCGCGAAAATGCCCACCTCGACGTCAGGCGAGTCCTCCTGCTGAAACGTCTGGTAGTCCCACTCGACCTGCTCGATGGGGAAGGGAATCTGCTGCACCGCCTCGAACTTGACGATGTCCGGCACCTTCTTCGGCTCGACCGGCGGCAACTTGGCGAAACGGGCGAAACCCATGTGCCCCGGAGCCGATATCCATACCGCGCTCTTGCGCAGGTCGTGCCGCTGCATGAACTGGTCGAGCTGAACCTGGATCTGCTCGTCGACGTCGATGTCCGGCGTCGTCAGGATCTGCTTGAACGGCAGGACGACATGTTCGGCCATGGTGATCTGGCCGGCCTTGCGGACCAGGCGCACCGCCTTGATCGCATCCGCCCCGACTTCGACGCCCCAACAGTCGTTCTTCGCCATCACGATGCTCCGAAGTGCTAGCGAGCCTGAACGCAGCCACCCGCGGCACGGCCTGGGCGGCGTGTCAGCGGCTGTCGAAAACCCCACCGACCTCATGGCCTTGGACGCCCCAGGGGACGCCGATGTTCCACAACACGCCTGTGCGCTGGCGGTGACCCGGCGACGTCGCAATCCTGTCGATACGGGACGGCAAGGGCAACAAGCACATCACGGTATGCGGCGGTCCGGCCTTGGGTGCGACGCCGTGAGGCTGACGGCATGCTTGCCGCCACACGCCCAGACCCAGGTGGCAGGGTTCGGCCAACCGTGAGCACGTGGACTCACGGCAGCTTGGTTAATTATTAGGCATTAGACCGCGCCATCTCCAGTCGGTCAAGACATCTGACGCTCCCGCAACGACGCCCAACAGCCCACACGGACCCGATCGGGGCCCCCAGCCAGGGATGCCGCTTCACAGTTGCCGCGTGCCACCCGCCGGATTAACATGTCCCTTCCTGCGGGGCCGTAGCTCAATTGGGAGAGCGCTACGTTCGCAATGTAGAGGTTGTGGGTTCGATCCCCATCGGCTCCATTTCGCCCCATACCGTCGCGGGCCCTTGCGGTGGGCGTGTCAGATCACACCCGCAAGGTTGCACCAGCGACCGTAGCACGCCTCCACCTCGCTGGGCGAAAATACCTTCTGACGCACTTGCCATGATGGGCCGCCAGCGGCGACCGCGGCCACATAGCCGGGCGACGGATCCAAGTCCCGGACCCACCAGTCGGCCCAGGGGTTCCTCCCGTCCGCCACAGGCCAGCCCACCGCACCCACCGCGGCCGACGCAGACACGCTGAAGGCATCCAGGCCCATTGTCAGCCCCTTGCCGCGTGCCTTGATATAGGCTTCCTTGCGCACCCAGCAGCGAAAGAAGCTGTACGCACGCAACGCCTGGGACGTCTGGTCCATCTCCGCTTGTTCGTCACGATGCAAATGAGTACGCGCGACAAGCGGGTCGCCGTCCACGGGCGCAACGCGCTCGACGTCGACTCCCAAGTCGTGGCGGCTGACCGCCACCAGGCCCAGTTCGTCGCTGTGGCTGGTGTTGAAAGCCAGCACCTCATCGGGCGGACCGGATGCCAGAACAGGCTTGCCCTGGGGACCCTCGGTGAAACGCAGGGCGGCGGGCGCCATCCCCACGTAGCCCGCGAGAATCAACCGCAGACTCCCCCGGCGGACGATGAAGCGGCGGCGATGTTGAGCGAACTGAAACCGGTCGGCCCGTTCATGCTCCTCAGCGGACAACAGCCCTTCGAGTGCCGCCTGCAGGCGCGCATCCACATCCAACTCAACCACCCACACGTCGACTTCGTGCGGCGAAGTCTCCGGCGGCGTCCTCTGGCCGCCGGCTGAGTCGTTCTCATGGGTGCTAAATCGCTGATCTTTCATTATCGATGCGTCGTGATGCGGATATCCGACCCGCGGACGTCATGCGTCGGCCGTTGGGCCAGGTGACTGAGCCAGGGCGGCGGCGATCTGGCGTGCCAGCACGCGCACATGCGGCTCACGGAAAATGGTGCTGTGGGTTCCCGACAGGTCGTGCAGCACCACGCGGCCGGGGGCCAGCTCGCCCCACCCCATCGTGTTCTGCGGCGCCAGCAGTTGCGAGCGCGAACGGAACAGATCGATGCGCCCGGTATACGGTCTGGGCTCGTATTTCAGATAGGCCTGAAAGTGGATCCGCGCAATCTTGCGCATGTGGGGCGGCCAGGCGCTCATATCAAGAATGTCGTCCAACACCACCTCACGCGGCTGATCGGCCTCACGACGGATTCCCGCTCCGACCGCGCGAACCCACGCACGCCACCGCATGCCGATGGCTGTCCGCACCGTTGTCTCGCGTCCGAAAAGACCGGCGACCCGATGCGCGGTCTGGGTCAGCCTGGCCGCCAGCAGGGACATCGACATCGGCATCTTCACCTCGGTCGGATGCGGCGGCGTCCCGTCGATGAATCCCAGAAACGCGACTTCTTCACCTCGCCCCGATAACTGCTGGGCCATCTCAAATGCGACGACACACCCGAAGGAAAACGCCAGGAGATGGTACGGCCCCTGGGCTTGCACCTGGCGAATGGCACGCAGGTAGGTGGCTGCCATCTCCTCGATGCGCCGTTGGGTCGGCCGCTTGCCGTCGACGCCGACGCTCTGCAGGCCGTAGACCGGCTGGTCGGGGCCCAGATGTCGCGTCAGCTCGGGATAGTTGAGCGCCGTCCCGCCAATCGCGTGAACGAGGAACACCGGCGGCCGATCGCCTCCCGACTGCAGCGCCACGACAGTCGAGTCACGTACGACCGCTGGTCCCTGATGATCGATCTCCCGCGCCAGAGCCTCAATCGTGGGCGCGTGGAACAGCGTTACGACAGGCAGCGCGACGCCCATGGCCGCGTCGATCTCGGCGAACATACGCACGGCCTTGAGCGAATGCCCGCCGAGTTCGAAGAAACTGTCCGTCACGCTGACCTGCCGCAGCCCCAGCACATTGCACCAGATCTCCTCCAGACGCCGTTCGGTGGCCGTCCGCGGCTCAACATGCGCCTTTCCGGCCCCGATGTGCGCGTCCGGATCGGGAAGGGCCCGTCGATCAAGCTTGCCATTGGCGGTGACCGGAAGGCGCTGCATCGTCACGAAGGCCGAGGGCACCATGTAGGCGGGCAACCGCGCCGCCAGGTATTCCCGCAACACGGGAATCGACGGCGGCGGCCCAACGCCCGGCGTCAGGTAGGCGACCAGCGCCTTGTCCCCGCCAACCTCGCGAACCACCACCGCGCACTGCCCCACCGCGTCATGACGGCCAAGCACCGCCTCGATTTCGCCAAGCTCGATCCGGAACCCGCGCAGCTTCACCTGGTCGTCGCGACGCCCCAGAAACTCGATATCGCCGCTCTCCCGCCAGCGGGCGATGTCCCCGGTCCGGTACAGGCGTGCCGTGGAAACTTCACTGAATGGATCGGGAACAAAGCTCCGGGCCGTCAGGTCGGGGCGATTCAGATACCCGCACGCCAGGCCGGCGCCGCCTATGTACAACTCGCCGGGCACCCCGATCGGCACCGGCTGAAGCCGGCCGTCCAGAATATACACCCGGGTGTTGGCGATCGGACGGCCGATGGGAATCGAGGCGACGTCAGGCGGCAGGTCGCGCGGAATCGCATACGTGCAGGTGAACGTCGTGCTCTCGGTGGGCCCGTAGCCATTGGTGATCCGCGTCTCGGGAAGCAGTTCCAGGGCTCGGCGCACCGTCGGCGCCGACAGGGCTTCGCCGCCGACAAGCAGATGCGACACGGTCCGCAAGGCCTGCGGCCGCTGCTCCACGACCGTATTGAAGAGTTGCGCGGTCAGCCACATGCATGTGACCTGCCGCTCTCGAATCACCCGCTCCAACCCGTCGAGCTGCAGCGCCGCATCGCCATGGACCACACACGTCGATCCGTGAAGCAGCGGCCCCCACATTTCGAAAGTCGACGCGTCGAAGCTCGTGGGCGCCAGAACCAGGAACCGCTGCTGATCGTCAAAGGGAGCGTAATCCGCGCCGCACAGCAGGCGGACGACGCCTCGATGCGGAATCATCACGCCCTTGGGCTGACCGGTCGAGCCCGAGGTATACATGATGTACGCCAGATCATCCGGCCCGTTGACCGGCTCCAGGTTCGTCACGGCGCGCGTCGCCAGGTCTGCCGCCTCCGCGTCCAGATCGACGACCTTTCCCGCGAGGTCCAAGTTCCGCGACATGCCTCGGTGCGTCATGAGCACAGCCGCCCCGCTGTCCTGGCACACGAAGGCCTGGCGTCGAGGTGGATCCGCGCTGTTGAGCGGGACATAAGCGCCCCCCGCCTTCAAAATCCCCAGCAGCGCGACCAGCAGGTCAGCGCTGCGATCCATAAGCACCGCCACGACCGATCCGCGGCCCACCCCCTGTTCCCGTAACAACCAAGCCGTCTGGTTGGCCTTCTCGTTGAGTTGGCGATAGGTCAACGTCACGCCGCCGTCGATCACCGCCGTCGCGTCCGGACGTTGCTGCGCCTGGACCTCGAAAAGTTCATGGATGCAGCGGTCCTGCGGATACGCCACCGCGGTGTCGTTGAACTCGACCAGAAGCCGGGCGCGTTCGGCCTCGGGCAGAAGATTCAACTCGTCGATCGGACGATGGGAACCGGCGGCGATCGCGTCCACCAGCGTGACAAAATGCTGGCCCATCCGTTCAATCGTCGAGGCGTCGAAGAGATCGCTGTTGTACTCAAATTGGGCCTTCATGCCCCCATCAGCCCGACCGACCAGGGTCAGCATCAGGGGGAACTTGGCGGTGCCGGTGTCGAGCACCATGGTCTGGGCCGTGGCGACCCCCAGGCGCGGCTGGGCGTCCGGCTCGTTGAGCAGCACGAAAACCGCGTGCAGCAGCGGCGTTCGGCCGTGATGTCGCTCCGGGGCAAGACGCGCCACCAACTGCTCGAAGGGCGCTTCGTCATGCGCATAGGCTTCGAGAGCCGTCGCACGCACCCGCTGGAGCAGCTCATCGAAACTTGCCCCGCCGTCGAGCTGGATCCGAAGCGCCAGCGTATTGAGGAAGAAGCCGATCAAGGGCTCAACCTCGGCCCGATTTCGATTCGTGATGGGCGTGCCCACGACGACGTCGGTCTGGCCGCTGTACCGGTAGAGAAGCACCTCGAAGGCGGCCAGCATGGACATGAAAAGCGTAACATCCCGCTCGCGGCTCAGAGCGCGCATGCGGTCCGCGATGCGCGGGGCGATCTCGAAGTCGTGGGTGCCGCCCTGAAACGATCGCACCGAGGACCACGGACGGTCGCCGGGCAGGGGCAGCGACGCGGGGGCCCCGGCCAGTTGGCGCCGCCAGTAATCGAACTCGCGCTCCAGCTTCCCGTTGGACAGCCGCTGATGCTGCCAGGCCGCATAGTCCGCGTATTGGATCGGCAACTCGGGAACGTCGGCGGTCTTGACATCGCCCCCCGCCTCGTAGAGGGCGGACAACTCCTCCATGAACAGGCGGTGCGACCACTCGTCGCAGATGATGTGGTGCATGTTCATGAACAGAACATGGTCCGTATCTCCCAGGCGCAGCAACTGCATCCGGGCCAGCGGCCCAAACGTCAGGTCGAAAGGCCGCCTGCTCTCGCGGCGCACGTGCAGCCACAGCCGCTGCTCCCGCTCCTGCGGCGAACCCTCGTCAAAGTCCACGACCTCCAGCGGAACGCGAGCGCGCGGGTCGATCATCTGGACCGGCTGGCCGTCCATCTCGGTGAAGGTCGTGCGCAGGATCTCGTGCCGCTCCACCACAGCCGCGAGCGACTTTCGCAACACCCGGACATTCAAGGCGCCCTCGAGCCGGATCGCCCAGGCGACGTTGTAGAGCGGGCTGTCCTTCTCCACCTGGTCCAGGAACCACAGACGCTCCTGCGCCGACGACAGAACCAGCGGCCGATCGCGCGGAATCGGCTTGATGTTATCCGCGCCGGCCGAAGCGCCTCGGGCGCTCAAGGCCGTGTCGATCACACCCGCCAGACCCGCCACCGTGGGCGTCTCGAAGACACATCGCAGCGGCAGGGTGCAGTGCCAGTGTCGATCGATCCGCGACATCAGCACCGCCGCCCGCAGGCTATGCCCGCCCAGGTCGAAGAAGTTGTCGTGGATGCCGATCGTCCGCACGCCGAGACACTCACTCCATAGATCGGCCAGAACGCGTTGCGTGTCTGTCCGCGGCGCGGCATATGGGCGATCGAGGGCCGGCCGCTGGCCGCTGGGTTCCGGCAGCGCGGCGCGGTTCACCTTGCCGTTGGGTAGACGCGGAATCTGATCGACCACGACGAACACCGCCGGCACCATGTGATCCGGCAGCCTTTCGCCGAGGTATGCCCGAATCTGTTCGATGCCCGGCCGCTGCCCGTCGCGGCATGCAAGATAGGCCACCAGACATCGGTCGTTGGCGGCCTCGCCCACCACGGTAACGCACTCACGGACCTGCGCGTGCTGACTGAGCACCGCGTCAATCTCCCCCAGCTCGACGCGGAAGCCGCGAATCTTCACCTGGTCGTCCGCCCGGCCTAGAAACTCGACGCTGCCGTCGGGCAGCCAGCGGCACACATCGCCGGTCCGGTACATCCGGGCGCCAGGGGCATCGTCAAACGGATCGGGCACAAAACGCTGCCGCGTCAGGTCCGCCCGGTTGAGATACCCGACCGCCAGGCGATCACCGCCGATGCATAGTTCCCCAGGTACGCCCACAGGCTGCGGCTGATCATGCGCGTTGAGGATGTAGAGCCGGGTGTTGCCCATGGGCCGGCCGATCGGCACGGAAAGCCTGCTTTCATCCGCGAGGCACCGCCACCACGATGAAGCGATGCACGCCTCGGTCGGGCCATACACGTTGTAAAGGGCGGCGCTGACGCGGGAGAGCACGCGGCGGCTCAGTTCCACCTGCAACGGCTCGCCGCCCGACAGGATGCAGCGCAGCGACTCACAGGCACCGAATCCCGGCTCCTCGACGAGCAACTGCAGCAGCGCGGGCCCCGCGTGGATGTGCGTGATGCCCCGACGCTGGATCAATTCGATGATCGCAGCGGCTGAATGCCTCACCTCGGCAGGCAGCATGACGGCCGTCGCGCCGGCGAGTAATGGCGTGAAAAACTCCCACACCGACGGGTCAAAGTGCACAGGACACACCTGCAGGTACTGATCGCCGCCGGTGATGGCGAAGGCTTCGTGAACCCAGGCCATCAGCTTGCACACCGGCGCATGGGCCATCACCACGCCCTTGGGAGCGCCCGTCGACCCCGAGGTGTAGATCACGTAGGCCGGCGCATCGACCGTGACGGCGACGTCGGGATTCCGCTGGTCGTGACGGGCGATCCGCGACGATTCGACAGCCAGGTCGATGACAGGCGCGGGGATGTCGGACAACGCCGCGATCGGGCCCCGCGTCAGAATCGCCGCGACCTGGCTGTCCTCCACGATGTAAGCGAGTCGAGGTTTGGGATGGCAAGGATCCAGCGGCACATAGGCCGCGCCCGCCTTCAGCACGCCCAGCCATGCCACCGCCAGATCGAGCGACCGGTCCAGGCACACGCCCACCAGATCGCCCGGCCCGATCCCCCTGCCGTCCAGGTGCCGGGCCAACTGGTTGGCCTGGCCGTTGAGTTGCCCATACGTCAGGTGCTCATCGCCGAAGACGACAGCGACGCTGTCCGGCGTGCGCTGCGCCTGCCGCTCAAAGAGCACGTGCAGCGGAGCCTGGGCTTCACGCCAGGGGCCGGCCTGGTTCCACTCGACAAGAATCTGCCGCTTCTGCGCCTCGGTCAGCAGGGGAAGCCCGCCAACAGGCCGGTCAGGATCCGCCACCACCGCGTGGAGTAGAACCTGGTAGTGCTCGAGCATGCGCTCGATCCGGTCAGGTTCGAATATCTCGGCGTCGTACGCCATCTCCGCCAGCAGATCTTCATGACGCCGCTGCAGCGTCAGCATCAGGTCGAAACCGTCCCTCCCTGGAGCCACACCGGCCGGCCAGGCTGTCGATTCTCCCGCCACGTCGTGGAACACGACCTGCACCGGCGCATGACCATCAGAGTCGGACGCCATGTCGCCGGCGGCCGCCAGCATCCCCGGCATCCGTTCCAGAATCTGCTCAAAGGTCGGATCACCCGACAGGTTGGCGCGGACGGGCACGAGGCGCGCCGGTTGATCCGCGGCGATGGACGACGCCGGCCACCCGCCCGCCGACGGCACGCCGATGGCCAGATCGGTCTGCCCCGTGTAGCGATACAGCAGCACGCCGAAGGCGGCGAACATCACCTGCGGCCGCGTCACGCCGCGGACTCGGGCCAGCGATTCGATCTCCGCCACCTGCCGCGGGCCGATCACCGCGCGTCGCCGGTCGCCAGCCGATGTCCGGCGCGGCGGGCGCGGGCGATCGACCGGCAATTGCAGCATCGGCGTCAGGCCGGGCATCGGTCCCGCGCCCGCGCCGTGAATCCCATCCTCAGCCGGCGACCGCACGTCGGCCCCACCCAAACGCAGACGGTCGTCGCTAAATCGATCCGCCTTGGAAACCATGCCGCACCCATCCCCGCCCTCGCGCCACCTCGCCGCCGCCCGACCCGAAAAGCGGCTGGCGGCGACCGTGTTACCGGACCGACGCCCGTCGAACGGGCGGCCAGCCTGACATAAGTCGTCACCATCCGCGCCGCGGGTTAATACTATTGTGCACAGCGCCTGACCGGCAGTCCATGCTGATCCCGGCAGCCGGATTAATCGGCCTCGGCTATCCCAGCCTTCTCCGTCGCGGGCTTGACGAAGGCGCAAACCCTTGTCACCGCTGCACCAGTAACCGATTCAGCCGCCTCGGTCTTCGCCCGGTCATCACCCAGGCCGTTACCCAGCACATCCCCAACCAGGGCGAGCACCTGCTGCGCTACTACCACGGGTACGCCAACAAGTCGCGCGGCCTGGGGGGCCAGAACCAACGCGACCACGAGCCGCGAGCGTCGGCGAGCGGTTCCTGTTAGCCGCCGGGCTTGTCCCGGCGCGCTGAGCGGCAGAGGCACAGTAGCACCTTTGCCAAAGCCGCCTCCCGCCATCCGCCGCTTCCGGGGCTGGGCCGCCCTCATCAAAGGCGTCCATCACGCCGACCCGCTGCGGTGCCCCAACTGCGGCGGGGCCATGAAAATCATCGCCTTCCTCGAAGCCCGCCAGGGCCAACTCGTCCGCCAGAGGCGGATTCAATCCCGAAGCGCGCAAAAGCGGTGTCGGAGAAACGGTGTCGCGGAGAAACGGTGTCGGGGGGAGAAACGGTGTCGGGGGAGAAACGGTGTCGGATACCGTTTCTGGAGGGGCGAACCTGAATGCGAGGTTCATTGGCAAGTGGAGCAGAAACGGAGTCGGAATACGGTGCCAGGCCCGCATGGACGACGATCGGCCAGCGGCAGGATGGAGCTTGTCGTGGTTCGGTGAAGCGTGCGTTCGCCCGCATGCGGCCGCCGCTCAGCCCGCGCGGGATTCGACCTGCCGCGTCGAGCCCTTCGTGGCGGGCTCACGGACGGACTCATCCCGGGTCCACTGCATGCGCCGGCCCAGCAGTCGCCGTCGGGCGACCACCACTTCGGCGGCCAGACGCACCAGTACATAGACCGGCACATCCAGCCACAACCGCGGGCGACGGGCGATCATCCGCAACGACGGGCCATAGCTTCGGTGCTCGTTGCGTCCCAGGTGGGGGAACTTCTCGTGCAGCTCGCGATTGGCCCCCAGCCAGCGCGCCCGCACGCGGATCAGATCACGCAAAGTCCGCGGGGCGCGCACGGTGAACTCGCACGACTCGACCATCCGCCTCTCGGTGGGCTTCATGATCAGCCGCACGAACTCATCTTCTGAAAACACCTCGGGAAACTGCCCGAACCGCTGGCGGCCGACCTCGGACAGGGCGTAGACTCCCGCGCCGATGACGCCCTGACGGAAGTAAGGCAGCAGTTGCCAGAGCCGGTAATAGGCCCGCACCGCCCAGCTCGAGTGCGCCAGGTCGATGTGCATGCGCGGCGCTGCGGCGAGCGCTTCGCCGCGCTCCAGGCAGGCGGCCACCTGCCGCACCGCGTCGATGGACAACTCAACGTCCGCGTCCACGTAGATCCTTGTCTTCCCACGCGCCAGCCGGTCGCCGAGATTCAGCGACTGCGCCTTGGAGGCCACCGGCGTCTCGGCGACACGGACAGGCACGCCCATGCGCCGGGCGATCTCGGCCGTGGCGTCGCGGCAGGCGTTGGCGACCACGATCACCTCGACCTCGCCGTCGCGCGCGCCATCCGTCAGCCGCCGCAGGCAGCGGCCGATAACCTTTTCTTCGTTGTGCGCCGGCACGATGATCGAGATCAAACATCACCCCCCGGACCTGCCACCACCGCGCAGCTTCCAGCTTCGCATGCCACGGCAGTCGCGCAGTCCCCTGATCCATCCCCACGCACGGTCGACCGGCAGCCGACCTGTATGCAGGATCGTAGCCCTCGCCAGCATCGAACGCCAGTGATCTATTAAGACAATCGTATTATCTTCTTCCGCCTGCGGTCGGCACCCGCCTCGCGGGGCATGCTGGTCCTGTTCATTTTGACCCCCCGCCGCCGCGGCGATACGGTTGCCCGCCCGCCCCCACGCCGGCCACGCGACGCCGGGTGCAGCCTTCGGGGCCGATGCTTTCGGAGACGTCCGTCATGAGCATTTCACAGCCGCCCCATGCCCGCCCTCTGGGCATCGAGCCCAGTTTCGGCTTCGGCGACCGCCTGGGCAGCGCCACGCCCGGCCACCTCGCCGCCCTCAAGGCCGCAGGCGGCCCGATCCGCGGCATCTTCGCCCAGCAGTCGATCCGTGAGATGAGCCGCACCCGCCGCAACCCCACCCAGGTCATGGCCGCCGCGTGCGACGCCCTGATCCGGGCCGGCTTCAACCAGCCCTGGGGCGCCGACGCCGACCACCTCAAAACCCCCGCCGACGTCGACTACACCGCCGATGCCGGCTTTGTCTTTTTCACCATCGATCCTTCCGAACACGTCGATCAGAAGGCCGACAACTACGCACCCGCCGCTGTGGCCGCGAAGTTCCAGACCATCCGCGATCAGGCCCCCTGGGTCGACGACTACCTGGGCACGCGGGTTTCCATCGCCCGCGGCCTGAAGATCGACTTCGACGCGCTCAGCGTCCAGCGGGCGGCTGTGAAATACGGCAAGGCCATCGCCCACGCCCTCGAACTGGCCGCCTATATCAAGGATGCGACCGCCCGGCGCGGGCAAGCCCACGAAATTGAAATCAGCGTCGACGAAACCGAGCAACCCACCACGCTGGCCGAGCATTACATCATCGCCGACCAGCTCGTGCGGGCGGGCGTCAAGCTCGTGAGCCTCGCCCCCCGCTTCATCGGCGAACTGGAAAAGGGCGTCGACTACAAGGGAGATCTGGCCGCGCTCGAAAGATCGCTGGCCGATCACGCCGCCATCGCCGCCCGGCTTGGCCCGTACAAGCTCAGCCTTCATTCCGGTTCGGACAAATTGTCCATGTACGAGCTGTTCGCCCGCGCCACCAAGGGGCGTTTCCACGTCAAGACGGCCGGCACCAGCTACCTCGAAGCCCTGCGCGTGGTCGCCCGTCACGAGCCGGTCCTGTTCCGCCGCGTCGTCGACTTCTCCCGCCAGCGCTACGATGCCGACAAGGCCACCTACCACGTCTCCGCCAGCGTCGCCGGTGTGCCCAGCCCCGCCGATGTCGGCCACGACCGCGATCTGGAGAGGATCTACCTTGAGATGTGGGACGACGTGCCGCACGGCAAGGGGTTCACCCAGCCCGGCCGCCAGATTCTGCACTGCTGCTTCGGTTCCGTCCTCACCGACCCAACGCTGGGCCAGGCCGTCCACGACGTGCTCGCCGCCCATCCGGACACCTACACCCAGGTTCTGGCCGAGCACTTCACCCGCCACCTGGCCGCCCTGCGCGCGGGGATGTGAGGGGTTTGAGCGGTCCTATCACCCACCCCGGCCATGCCGTGCGGCCCTGTCCACCAGCGTGCCTATTCCACGGCGCGCTTTGCTTGACGGGGTAAGGTCTGCGGATTACTCTTTTGGGCTTGTCTCCAGGCTCCGGGTAAGGGCTTGCGCCCGTTCCGTGGCCTTAAGCGACGCTCACTGACGACGATATGAGCGGTTAGACGAAGGCGAGTCAACCATGCTTCCTGTTCAGCGACAGACCCGGACCCAGGGCCGCAAGCGCCGTACGCATGACAGCCTCACTGCCGTGCAGGCGGTGCGGTGTCCCAACTGCGGCTCGCCCAAGCGGCCGCACGCCGCCTGCCGCGAGTGCGGCTATGTACGGCCGGGCTTAAAGCTGCGTCTGAGCAAGGAAGAGGCTTAGCACCGTAACGCCCGTGTGTCCGCGCGTACAAAGGTTGCGCGGGGGATGCGCGGGGCCCGGGTTGCGGCATCCGCACCCTCGGTCAGCGGGGAGTCTTGCGTGCGCATCGGCATTGACGTCATGGGTGGGGACCACGCTCCCGACGCGATCCTGGCTGGCAGCCTGGACGCGGTGGCGTTGCTGGGCGAGGACGACCGCCTGGTGCTGATCGGCGACGAGGCCATCATCCGTGACGAGCTGGGTGAGCGGAACATGACCGGCGACCCGCGTCTCGAAGTCTGTCCGACGACCCAGGTCATCGGCATGGACGATCCGCCGGTTACCGCCATTCGCGCCAAGCCCGACAGCTCCATCGTCAAGATGGGCTGGCTCGCCGGGCGCAGGGCCGGCGACAAGCGGTGTGAGGTGATCATCAGCGCCGGCAACACGGGGGCGTGTGTGGCCGCGGCCCAGATGTCGATGCGCCGCCTGCCCGGCGTGCATCGGCCGGGCATCGCCGTGACCATGCCCACTTTCTTCGGCCCCATCTGCATCTGCGACGTGGGCGCCAACCCCGAGCCGCGCCCGATGCACCTGCATCAATACGCCCACATGGCCGGCATCTTCACCGAACGCGTCAACGGCGTGAAGAACCCCCGCGTGGCCATCCTTAACATCGGCGGCGAGGAGGCCAAGGGCAGCGCCCTGGTCAAGGAAACCCACGCCCTGGTCAAGAAGGATGGTCGACTGAACTACGTGGGCTACATCGAGGGCCGCGACCTGTTCGCCGGCAAGGCCGACGTCATCATCACCGAAGGTTTCACCGGCAACGTGGTCCTCAAGCTCGCCGAGGGCCTGTCCAGCGGCCTGTTCAAGACCATCGCCCACGAGATTTTCGAAATCGACCCCGATCTGGCCATGCGCTTCGAACCTGTGGTCAAACGTATCTATCAGAAACACGACTACCACGAATACGGCGGTGCCCCGCTGCTGGGGGCCAATGGCGTGTGCATCATCTGTCACGGATCGAGCGAGGCGCGGACGATCACAGCCGCGATCCGCAACGCCGTGACTCTGGCCCAGCACGACGTGAACGGCGCCATCGTCGAGGCGATGAGCGCGTTCGAAGGCGTCGAGGAGGCCGCCGTCTAGATCCCGCCCGCCCCACCCCGACCGGCGGGCGCCGCCCTGCCGGACGGCCATCGCCTCTGAACCAAACCTATGGCTGAACCGAGCATCGGAATCCGACTCGCCGGCACCGGCATGGCCGTTCCCGCGACCGTGCTGACCAATGACGACCTGGCCAAGCGCGTCGATACCAGCGACGCCTGGATCAGCCAGCGCACCGGCATCCGCGAACGGCGCATCCTCAACGACACCGCCACCGTCCGCGACCTGGCGCGCGACGCCGCCATACAGGCCCTCGAAAACGCCGGCATGGTCGGGGCCGACCTGGACATGCTCATCTGCGCCACCCTGCGTCCGGAAATGGTCTGCCCCTCCACCGCCGCCCGCGTCGTCGCCGAGATCGGGGCCGTGCCCGCCGCCGCCGTCGACCTCAACGCCGCCTGCAGCGGCTTCGTCTATGCCCTGAACTTCGCCAGCAGCCTGATCCGCACCGGCGCGGTCCGCACCGTCGCCGTCCTCGGCGCCGAGGCCCTGAGCAAGCTCACCGACTGGCAGGATCGGGGCACCTGCGTCCTCTTTGGCGACGGCGCGGGCGCCGCGATCCTCACCGCCAGCGACGACCCGACCCAGGGCCTGCTGCATCAGACCATGGCCAGCGACGGCAGCATGTGGAAAGAGCTCTATTGCCCCCGCGAGCCGCATCATGTGCCGGCCGACGACAAGATTTTCTCCGGCACGTTCGACACGCTGCAGATGAACGGCCGCGAAATCTACAAGTTCGCCGTGAGCACCCTGCAGAAGACCATCGAGAAGGTGCTGGCCGATCAGGGCCTGCGCAGCGGCGACCTGGCGATGGTCATCGCCCACCAGTCCAATGCCCGCATTCTGGAGTCGGCCCGCGAGAAACTGGGGCTGCCGGAGGACAAGCTTTACATCAACATCGACCGCTATGGCAATACCTCGGCGGCGAGCATCCCCATCTGCCTCCATGAACTGAACGCGGCGGGCCGCATCAAACCCGGCGACCTGATTCTTTTCGTCGGCCTGGGCGGCGGCCTGACATGGGCATCGGCCCTTTGGCGGGTGTGACGGCTGACGTCCCGGCGACGCCTGAATAAAAAGCTTAAAAATAGTTTTGATTGCCCGTTTCCTTGACGCTTCGACCTACAAATGCATGATGTGATCCGTGTTAGTGCCCTGTAACCACCCCCTGCACCCGTGCAGGCCGGCCCCCCTCAGGGAAGCTTGACACCATGACCAGCAGCCTCCACCAGACCCAGACCTCCACCCAGACACGGACGCGGACCGCTGTGGGCGACATCCTTCTCTGCCCCGGACAAGGCGCCCAGCACGTGGGCATGGGCAAGTCCTGGTATGACAGCGACGCCGACGCCCGCGCCGTCTTTGAGGAGGCCGACGCCCTGCTGGGTATCGGCCTCACCCGCCTGTGCTTCGAAGGGCCGGCCGACGACCTCAACCGTACCGACATCGCCCAGGCGGCCATCTACACCTGCTCCGTAGCCAGTTACCGCGCCCTGCGGCGGCAAGGCAAGCTGGGCGATCTGGCCGCGACCGCCGGCCTGAGCCTGGGTGAGTTCACCGCACTGCATCTGGCGGGAGCCTTCAGCTTTGCGGACGGCCTGAAGCTGGTTCGTCTGCGCGGCATGGCCATGCAGGACGCGGCCCAGGCCACGCCCAGCGGCATGGTCGCCCTCATCGGCGCCGAGCAGGAGGACGCCGAAAGGCTGTGCCTGGCGGTCATCGACCGCGTGCGTGGCGACGACCAGGTGCTGGTGCCCGCCAATTTCAACTGCCCCAGCCAGGTGGTCATCAGCGGCAGCAAAGCGGCCTGCGACTGTGCCGTCCAGGTCGCCTCCGAGATGGGCATGGCCGCCAAGGCCTTGGCAGTCGCCGGAGCGTTCCATTCGCCGATCATGCAGCCGGCCGCCCAGCGTCTGGCCAAAGCGCTCGAGCAAACCCGCTGGCATGAACCGACCGTGCCCGTTCTGTCCAACGTCACCGGCCAGCCCCACGATGCGGCCAACGTCGAATCCATCAAGGGTCTGCTGGTTGAGCAACTCACCCGTCCGGTCCAGTGGGCCAAATCGATGCTCTGGTCCAACATGCACCTGAGCGGCCGCTACATCGAACTCGCGCCCAACAAGGTGCTCAGCGGCCTGATGCGGCGCATCGACCGCAAGTGCCAGGTGCTGGGTTTCCCCGAGGCCCCGGACGCCTGAGGATCGCCTTGCGACCAGGACCACGCCGCGGCGACGGCTGCCGCACCGCACCCGCTGTTCCTGAACCGGCCCTGCTGCCCAAGTCCCGCATAGTCCGTCTCCAACCCTCCGCCCGATAGACAGGATCCGCTTTCATGCCAGAATCGGCCGACCCACGTGTGGCTGTAGTGACCGGCGCTTCACGCGGCATCGGCGCCGCCATTGCCCGCGCCATCGCCGATCAGGGACGGCACGTCGTGCTTGTCGCCCGCAACGCGGACAGACTCCAGGCCATGAAGGCGCAGATTGAAGCCGCCGGCGGCCAGGCCTCCGTATGCTCCTGCGACGTCACCGACGCCGCCGCCCTCAACCACGCGATCGAGGCCGTCGCCGACCAGCACAAACGCCTGGACATCCTGGTCAACAATGCCGGCATCACCCGCGACACACTGCTGCTGCGGATGACCGACGAGCAGTTCGACGAGGTGATCGCCACCAACCTGCGCAGCGCTTTCGTCGCCTGCCGCGCGGCCGTACGCGCCATGATGCGGGGCAAATGGGGACGCATCGTGAACATCTCCTCGGTCGCCGGCCTGGTGGGCAATGCCGGCCAGGCGAACTACGCGGCCGCCAAGTCCGGGCTCATCGGCCTGACCCGCTCGCTCGCCAAGGAGATGGCCCCCAAAAACATCACCGCCAATGTGGTGGCCCCGGGCTTCATCGAGACCGACATGACCGAAGGTCTGCCCGACAAGGTCAAGGACTTCGCCCGCGCCGCCACCCCGCTCGGACGCTTCGGTCAGGCCCAGGAGATCGCCGCCGCCGTCGCCTTTCTGGCCAGCGAACAGGCCTCGTACATCACGGGCCAGGTCCTGGCGGTGGACGGCGGGATGACCATGTGTTAAGCCCCGCGTTACACTGTGCGCGGCTTGTGAGCCGCGCTGGACAAGGCTATATTGCTGCCCGTTAACCAATAGCAACTTCGAGTCTTCAGACCCAGTTTGTTCGGCCTCACGATCGGGGCCAAGGAGAGAAATCGACATGGATGAAAAGGCGATTGAAGAGAAGGTGATCTCGATCGTCGCCGAGCAGATGGGCGTCGACAAGAGCGAGATCAATCGCGACACCAACTTTGTCAACGACCTGAATGCCGACAGCCTCGACACCGTCGAGCTGGTGATGGAGTTCGAGGACGAGTTCGAGACGTCGATCCCCGACGAGGATGCCGAGAAGATCCAGACCGTCGGCCAGGCGATCGATTTCATCAAAGAGCACATCGCCAAGGCCGCCCAGGAATAACCCTGACGCCCTTGCCGCGATGTCGCCCAACCTCTGACCGGACCGCCCCCGCCACCGCCCCTGGCGACCGGTGGGCGGCGGTGTTTCCGGTCCATCGAGTTCAACTGGCATGAGCAACCGTCGTGTGGTCATAACCGGCCTGGGATGGGTCACCAGTCTCGGTACGGACGTGGACCAGGTCTTCGCCGACCTGCTGGCCGGCAAGAGCGGAATCCGCACCATCACCCGCTGGGACACGTCCAAGCACGGCGTGAAATTCGGCGGCGAAGTCGTCGATTGGGACGGCGGCCCCCACCTGGAGCACCGCGAGGCCAAACGACTGGACCGCTTCACCCAGTTCGCCCTCAATGCGGCCGTCGACGCGGTGAAAGATGCCGGCCTCGACTTCACCAAGGAAGACCCCTGGCGGTGCGGCTCGATCATCGGCAGCGGCATCGGCGGGATGGAATCGTTCGAGATGGGCTACGCCAAGATGATCGAAAAGGGTCCGGACCGCGTCAGCCCTTTCATGGTCCCCCGTCTCATGTGCAACGCCGCCGCCGGCAACGTCTCCATCCTCTGGGGCATCAAGGGCCCCAACTCCGCCATCGCCACCGCCTGCGCCTCGGCCGCCCACGCCATCGGTGAAGCCGCCGAGTGCATCCGCCACGGCGTGGCCGACGTCATGATCACCGGCGGCTCCGAGGCTGCGCTCACCCCCCTGGGCATGGCCTGCTTCGAAGCCCTCAAGGCCCTGAGCCGACGCAACGACGACCCCATCGCCGCCTCACGCCCCTTCGACGCCGACCGCGATGGATTCGTCCTCGCCGAGGGCGCGGGCATCCTCGTCCTCGAGGAATACGAACACGCCAGAAAACGCGGCGCCGCCGTCCATGCGGAGTTCCTGGGCTGGGGACAGTCGGCCGACGCCTCGCACATCACCGCCCCCGACGAGGAAGGCCGCGGCGCCGCCGAAGCCATGCGCCAGGCCCTTGCGGACGGCAAAGTCAACGCCGACCAGCTGGGCTACATCAACGCCCACGGCACGGGCACCCCGCTGGGCGACGCCGCAGAGACCACCGCCATCAAACGCCTTTTCGGCCCCGAGCAGGCCAAACGCGTCCCCGTCAGCTCGACCAAGAGCATGACCGGCCACCTGCTGGGCGCCTCCGGCGGCGTCGAGGCGGTCATCGCCGTCAAGACCATCGAAACCGGTAAAATCGCCCCCACGATCAACTACCAGACGCCCGACGCCGCCTGCGACCTCGACTACGTGCCCAACGAGGCCCGCGACGTGAACGTCAACGTGGCGATGAGCAATTCGTTCGGCTTCGGCGGCCATAACGTCAGCCTGTGCATCGGACGGCTTCGCTGAACGCCGCCACATGGGCGGAGGCTGACCAACTGACCTACAATGGCGACATCGTATTGCGTCGCGTCGTGCTCCTGCCGCCAGCCTCACCCCGTTCGATTGGCGGCGACTCGCACGTTGAACAGGAGTATCTGCCATGTTCACCGCCACCTCGGTCATGATGCTGGGCCTGTTCGGCAGCTTCGGCACCCCCGAACTTATTGTCCTGGCTCTACTGGGCATCCTTCTGTTCGGCAAGCGGCTGCCCGAGGTGGGGCGCAGCATCGGCCGGGGTATCGTCGAGTTCAAGAAGGGTCTGCAGGGGATCGAGGATGATGTGGACCACGCCACAACCCCCAAGGAAACCCGGCCGTCAGGCCAGTTGCCCGCCCAGGACCAGAACGCTTCGGTCAAAACCGACGATCGCCCTTCGCCGCAGGCCGTCGAACACGACAAGCAGACCCGCGACCCCGCCGCCGGGGACTGACCGCGGCATGAACCGCGTCGCCGACCGCCATGCCGACTTGTCTCCGTCACGATTCTCGTTAAGGTGTTGACCGCACGCCGCACAGGGGCGATTAGCTCAGTTGGCTAGAGCGCACGGATCACACCCGTGAGGTCACAGGTTCAAGTCCTGTATCGCCCACTTTCTCTTTCTGCAAGGTTCTGCGAATTCGTGCATCGCCTTGTTGTCCCGCCGATTGCTGATGGCGGCGGTCCGATCCGCATCGGCACCCTGTTTCGCCCCCGATGAGCCCGAGTCTGCGACAGAAGATGCGGACGATGACCCGACCCACAAAACCCTATAGCCGGACTGCTACGCAGTCCGGACTTCGGAACCGGACCGGATTGCGCAGCAATCCGGCTATTGATCTGCTGAGCCTGTCATGCCCTATGGAGTATGTCGAACGCGAGCGGATCACTTCGCACGCACGCATCGACCTGCATCGATCACTGCAGTCGTCCCGTGCGGCGGGTCCAGACCACGCCGCGATGCGACAGCAGGTAGTGACTCACCAGATGATCGAAGTGCTCATGGTCGTGCACGCGCTTGCGCGACCCACCCTGTGAGAACCAGCGGCCTTGTCCGAACCGCGTGTTCAGGCAGTGCGAGAGCGTGTGCTTGATCCGCCGGCGCATGGCCGACCAGTCCGACGGGCCCGTCCAACTTGCGAGTAGATGCACGTGACTCGGGTCCATCGCGACCGCTTCCACACGCAGGTGCCCATCCGCTTCCATATGGTGCAGCACTTCGAGGATCTGTTGCTGGTGTTTCGACTCCAGCCGCGTGGTGTTCTCACGCATGCGGCGGCGGTACGCAGCGGCGATCGCCGGGTTGGCGGGTTGAAATCCCGTGTCATGGTGGACATAGCCCTGCGGACGATCCGGCAACCATGAGCCATAGGCGTGCAGCGTGAACAGGTAGCAGGGCATGGCGCGATGATAGGGCGGACGTGAAAAGGATGCGCGGTCACCTGCGGTGTCGATTCCTGATGCGCGCCCGATATCCGTTGGGGCAATAGCCGGACTGCTACGCAGTCCGGACTTCGGAACCGGATTGCGTCGCAATCCGGCTGTTACACAGGATCCAAACCTGCGATCCTTCCTTCGCGCCGCGGTCCCCTGGTCCCTTCTCTCTCCCACTTCGCGCACGAAAAAGCCCAGGGAAGGAATCCCTGGGCTTGGGGTGCGGGCTTGGATGTCGCGCTTGCGCGTGATCAGATGTCGTAGTAGAGCATGAACTCGTACGGATGCGGGCGCATGCGCACGGCATCGACTTCGTGCTCCATCTTGTAGTCGACCCAGTTCTCGATCACGTCAGGCGTGAACACATCGCCCTTGAGCAGGAACTCATGGTCCTCCTGCAGTGCGGCCAGGGCTTCTTCGAGCGAGCCGGGGGTCTTGGGCACGGCCGCGGCCTGCTCGGGCGGCAGGTCGTAGATGTTCACGTCCAGCGGCTTGCCCGGATCGATCTTGTTCTGGATGCCGTCCAGCGCGGCCATCAGCAGGGCGCTGAAGGTGATGTAGGGATTGCAGCTCGGGTCCGGGCAGCGGAACTCGAAGCGCTTGGCCTTGGGGCTCTTGGAGTAGAGCGGGATGCGCACCGAGGCTGAGCGGTTGCGCTGGCTGAGGGCCAGGTTCACTGGAGCCTCGTAGCCGGGCACCAGGCGCTTGTAGCTGTTGGTCGAGGGGTTGGCGAAAGCGCAGATGGCGCGGGCGTGCTTGAGCACGCCGCCGATCGCGTGCAGGGCCATTTCGCTCAGGCCGGCGTACCCGTCGCCGGCGAAAAGCGGCTTGTTACCCTTCCACAGCGACAGGTGCGTGTGCATGCCCGAGCCGTTGTCCTTGAACAGGGGCTTGGGCATGAAGGTGACGGTCTTGCCGTGGGCGTGGGCGACGTTCTTGATGATGTACTTGTACTTGACGAGCATGTCGGCCATCGCGACCAGCGGGGCGAAGCGCATGTCGATTTCGCACTGGCCGCCGGTGGCCACTTCGTGGTGATGGCACTCGACGGGAATGCCGCAGCCGAGCATCTTGAGCATCATCTCGGTGCGGATGTCCATCAGGCTGTCGCTGGGCGGGGTGGGGAAGTAACCTTCCTTGTAGCGCAGCTTGTGGCCAAGGTTGGGCATCTCGTCGCGGCCGCTGTTCCAGATGCCTTCCTTGGAGTCCACCGAGTAGAACGCCTCGTGCTCGTTGGAGTCGTACACGACATTGTCGAAGATGAAGAACTCGGCTTCCGGGCCGATGAAGCAGGTGTCGGCGATGCCCGTGCTCTCCATGTAGGCGATGGCCTTGCGGGAGATGTTGCGCGGGTCGCGCGAGTAGTCGGCGCCGGTGACCGGATCCTGAATGTTGCAGATGATCGCGAGCGTCGGCACCTCGCGGAAAGGATCGACGAAGGCGGTGTCGGCCTGCGGCTTGAGCAGCATGTCCGACTCGTTGATCGCCTGCCACCCGCGAATCGACGAGCCGTCGAACCCGAAGCCGTCCTCGAAGCAGTCCTCGGTCAGCTCCGTAATCGGGTACGAAGTGTGCTGCCACATGCCGGGAAAGTCCATAAACCGCAGGTCGAGGACCTTGCAGTTTTTCTCTTTCGCCAGGGCGATGACTTCTTTCGGTGTCACGATGAACCCTTTCCTCTTGTTGCTTGAAGAACCTTCCAGTGCTGGGGCATGTGGCGTTGACCGCTGGTGCACCCGTGGGACGGCCGACGTGAGGTCGACCTGACTGATCCGCAATTTTTTCGGCCGCATCTTGTCCGCGACAGCGTCGGTCGGGGGCCTGTTGGGCGCTTGGCCGCGAGGTCGCGGGGCGACACTCTAAATCAAGGGCGTCGGCTTCGCCAACGTCGGCGTCTCCTCCAGTCGCCACGCCCCGTCATCGCTCGCGCGGCACCGGGTGCAGCCTCGGACGCTCCGCAGTCCAACTGGCGACCGGCAGACGACACCCGCCGTCCATATGCAACGTCTATGCCGTACGTCCCGATTCGGCTGACCTTGGTGTTAGTGCCTGTCAGCGTGCGTCTTGTGCGATCGCATGCACAGTCCGATGTCATCGGCGGTAGCCGCATCCGCCCATAAAGCGCGCAATGGGCCATTGCACGACGCCAGAATGCCTAGAAAGCGCGCGTCGTCTTGAAGGTCTGCGTCGAACACGAGCGATCAAAAGAGCCAAACTCACCGACCGCGCCTGGTGCCGGCCTCTCACGCCTCGGCCGCTGGCGGCGCGGGCCGGATGCGGGCTGCACACAAAGATTGACCCCAAACTCAGCGGGTCGCGGTTCCTTCGTCGCCCGCAACCACGGTGAACACCGCCTCAGTGGCCGTTGAGAGCTTCGAGGGCCTGCTGAAGCTCGGTCACCGCCAGCAAAGCCATCGCCGTGGGCGCGGTGCTCAGGCGGTTGTCCCACAGCGCCGGACGCACACCCCCGAGCACGTCCGGCAAGCTGCGCACGTAATAGGCATTGCGTGTGTCGAACATGAGCTGCTGCAGGAACCTGGCCGCCCGGCCGCAGTCGACGACCTTCTGAACAAGCTTCGACTCGTCACCCGCCATGCCCGCACCGCCATCGGGCGATCCTTCCGTCGCGCCGGCCGCGGAGATGCCGCGCGCCGCGACATGGCGCAGGTCCAGGGCCAGCAGGCCCAGCACGTTGGCGCTGCGCCAGTCGGCCACAGGACTGGCCAGACCCGAACCGGGCAGCAGGTCGAACCCGCCGACGCTGTCGTCCGGCCCGAGGCGCGCGCCCGGTTCGATCTGCAGACGGCTGAGCAGTTCAACCAGCTCCGCGAGGCGGGTGGTCGCTGGCTCGGCGGTCCGCGCGGGGCTTGTCGGTGTCTGTGGGTCACGGCGGCCGGTACCTGCGGTGTTCTGCAGTTCAGCGCCGGCCCGCAGAGCCATCGCATACCACGGCAGCGCGGTGATGATCTGGTGGTGATCGACGCCGGCCTCAATCACCGCCAGGGCCTGCCGGGCCGCGTCGCCCACTTTCGTCGGCGCTTCGGGCGTCGTCGCCAGGCGAACCAGCGCCAGCGTCACCAGCACCTGTTCGGGACCGACCGTCCGTCCTTCACCGGCGTCTGCAGCCGCGGTGTCGGACGACGCGGCGTCCCGCGGATTCAGCAGCCCCGACGCGGCGGCGACCTCAAGCAGGTGATCGCCCAGCGCATCGCGCTCGATCTGCCGGTTGCCCCCGTCATCGGTTTCGAGCAGGGCCAGAAGCGTCAAGGCCATAGCCCCCGGCTCGCGCGGCGCGTCGGCGGACATGTAGCGCCGAACCAGCGGCCGCAGCATCCGCGTGGCCGCGTCGCGCACCGTCGCGGGCGAGAGGGGCTGGCCGTCGGCGTCCTCCGCGTTGGTTGCGGCCGGGTCCGGGATCGACAGGGTGGGCGCATTCGGATCGGCCGGGGGCGGCGCGATCATGGCCGCGCGACGCGCCAGAACATAGGCCGTCAGGGCCATATCCTCGATCGGCGCCTGGGCGGGATCGAACTGATCGCTGGTCGGATGGTACGTGCCACGCATCTGCCCGGCGTTGGTCTGGCGGTGCACGAGAAACGCGGTCATGCGCTGAGCCATGTCGGCCAGCGTCTGGCTGGTCACGCTGGTCGGCGGCAGCAGCACGTTGCCACGCACCAGGTTCACCGGCGGCTGACTTTCGTCGACGCGAACCAGGTGGATGACTTCGAACCGGCTGATGGGCATCCCGCCTGTCCGTGCCACGCGGCCGACGGCTTCGTGCAGCTTCAGGGCCGGCGTGCCGACCGCATCGAGCAGTTGCCGCACCTGACTGGCGGGGCTCTGGTTCATCGCCAGGGCCGTGGCGGGCCAGACCCAGGACGTGGACGCGGTCGACGCCAACCCGTTCGCGTCGACGCCGCCCTCGATGGCGGGACTCAGCAGGCCGTGGTAGCCGGGCGCGAAGGCGCGGAACAGGGCGTCGGGCGGCGCGTCATCGGCCAGGCGGATCGGCTCGACGCGGTGGGCCAGTTGCAGGTCGACGTTCAGCGGCCGCAGGTCGGCGATCCGCCAGGGGGTGAACGCGGCCGCGTCGTCGGCGCGCAGGCTGGCCCTGTCGTTGCGCGCCGCCAAGGTCTGATTCAGATCCACGAGGGCGGCGGCGGTGGCGGCCCGGACGGTCTGAACCAGGTCGATCACCGGACCGGCCTCGGTGCTGGCGGGGGTTGGGCCCGACGGGAGTAGCGGCAGGCGTGCTTCGCCCTGACCCATCGTGCGGCCAAGCCAGCGGATCGTCACGCGGGCTCCGCGCAAGTCGGCGACCCAGACCGGCTGCGGGGTTGGCGCGTCCTCGACGCCGCCAGCCCGGATGCACTGCTCGATGTAGGGGAATACGCGACGGGCGTGGGACCAGTCCAGCAGCGGCGCGGCATCGGGCGCGGCGGCGTTGACATCGGGCTGGCCGGCCGCGACCGGAGGCAAATCAGCGGGGACGGCTGGCGAGGCGGGTGGCGCGGCGGCCGCGAGGGCGGGAAACCCCGCCGCGATGAGCAGGGCCGTGATGACGGCAAGCCACATGGGGCCGATGCTGCTGTGGCGTGGGGGCAACAGCCGGCAAAGCCGGTCGCAGCGCCGGCCGGAGATAAAATCTTGTAAATACCGTTTTTCCATGATGTTGTGGCTATTGTGTTGATGCATGCCAGAGCTGGTCCGGGCGTTGAATCGGTTCTCACAGCGATCATGGGAGAACGCCTGATGAACACGCTCGCCGAACTGCTTCAGCTTACCCCGGCCCGCCTCGAGACGCGAAAGCGGATCCTCGTGCTGACCCTGCTGGTCTTCGCGGCTCTGTGCTGAGCAAGGAAGACGGCCGGGCCACGGGGGCCGAAGGGCCTGGGAGCCATTGGGGGCTCAAGGTAGTAAGGAATCATAAGGAGCGGGCCGATCGCCCGGACGCCCAGACCCGAAGCCGATTTTCGCCAACCCCATGCTCCGCCGCTGCCAACCCGCCGGAGCTTTCATGATGCGGCCGCAAGGCCACCCGAAACGCGACAAGGCCCAGCCCGGGAGGGGAGGGGCCTTGTTGTTTGGGCGCGTCGCGCAGAAACGGCACAGAAACGGTATCCGACACCGTTTTGTGCGCGACACCGTTTTGTGCGCGACACCGTTTTGTGCGACACCGTTTTGTGGTTAGGGGCGTTGCGCGGGGTGACAATCGCGAGCGGGAGGAAAGCCGTGTTGGTGCGCGCGCGCAGCGTCCTTCGGCCATTTGTAGATGGACGTTTGTTTTTCACAGATGACGCAGCTTGTGGACCTGCTGGGGTTGCCGTCGTGGTGCAACCAGGCGGGACGGGTGGATCGGTCGGCCTGTCTTGAAATCAAGGCGTCGGATGTGGCGAGGCTGGTGGGGCGCGACGGGTCGGGATGGGTCGACGCCCCCAGCGCGGCCGGGCGCGTGCGCACAGCGGTGGTGACGCTGGACATTTATGACCTGCGTGGATGGGCAAAACTGCGGCCGGCGGTGATGCTGGCGGGCGACCGGCGCGGGCCGCGGGCCAACGCGATGTGCGACGAGGGCGTGCGCGTCCCGCGCGTCGGCGAAAAGCTTGAGCCGGGTGAGTATGTGAACCCCAACCACGGTCGATGGGCGAGCAAGTGGCTGGGCCTGGCGATCAGTTGGACACAGACGATTCGGCTGGAACAGTGGCGGCTGCATCCGGATCAGGGTCTGCATACGTACCTGGTGTGTCCGTGCGGGGGTAGGCTGCCGTTGCCGACAGCCGCCCGCGGGCCCACTGGGCAGGATGTGGCGGGGCTATCGACCCGCGAACGTGGACACGCGGCGTGGGGTTGTCCGCAACGGGTGAACAAGCTGCTGCTGGTGCGATGCACGCAGAAGGAACTGCGGGCGATGATCGCGGCGGAGCGATGGATTCACCAGTTGAGCGCGCGGGACTGGCCGCGTGAGCTCGGGCGGGTGAAACTGGTGCGCGAACGACTGGGCATGCTGATGGGTCTGCGGACGGCGGTGTGCCGCCGGTGCCTGGGCGTGCGTTACGGGAATGATCCGGCGGTGGTGCGTGCGGCCGCACGCCGGCAGCGTGAGCGGCGGCGCAGGCGTGGTCGATGAGCCTGACGACGAGGCGAGGCGTAAAAAAAGCCGCGGGCCCGAGGGACCGCGGCGGAGGTTGCGTCTTGCGGATCGAACGGTTCAGCGCCGGCGACGGGCGAGCACGAGGCCGCCGAGGGCGAGCAGGCCGAGGCTGGCTGGTTCGGGAATGATGGTGGAACTGCCGGCCCCGACGGTCTGATCGTCACCCAGGCCCGAACCCAGGCCGCGGCCGGGCAGGCGCGCGTCATCGAAGTTGATCAACCCCAATTCCTCGAGCAGAGCGAAGTTGGCGGCGATGCGGGCGGTATTGCCGCCAAAGTCGGTGTAGCGTTCGAGGTTGTCGTGCAGATCCTGGAGCAGCACCTGGGCGTCGTAGGGGTCGACGCCGAACAGGCCGTTGATGTCGAAGACTTTGTCCGGGTTGTCCAGGGCGTCGTAGGCGGCCTGTCCAAAGCGGGTCTTGAACAGCTCCTTGACGGCCGACCGCTGCATCAGGCCGTAGGTCGACGTGCTCAGAATGCCCCGGTAGGGATCAACCCACTCGTAGGCGTCCAGGCCGTTGTGCTTGCCGTCCTGGTTCACATCGAGGCCAAAGAAACGCAGGAAGTCGTCGGAGGCGTGAAACTCGAAGAGCGTGTTGAAGTTGAAGGATGGCCCGCGGTAGCCGCGGTTGTTGTTGGGCGGCGTTTCACGGAAGTACCGGAAGCTGCGTGCGTCGCTCCAGATGCTGGACTGGTAGGAGCGGACAGATTCGAAGTTGGGCAGTCCGATCTGCGGCTTGGGGACGTAGCCCAGGTCGGCGTAGATCCTGAGGTCGACAAGGAACGGGGGCGTGGGCTCCTCGGGAGCGGCGGCCTGGCGGCGGACCAGTTCGGCCGAGGCGTTGGCGGCGCCGAGAATGGCGATGAGCGTCACGGCCGCAACGGCGACCACGGAATAGCGGAACGGGCACTTCATGTTGCGCTCACTTTCTGTGCGTACGCTGACCGGCGGTTGGCCGCGACCTGCGGGCTGGCGCACGGGGCACCGAGCCGAACATCATCGATCGGCAGCCGACCGTGGCGGACACCGCGCGGTACCGCAGCCTGTTCCCCCTTACCGTACCACGTTACGGCTGTCGATCAATGGTCAAAGGCCCCGCGGCCGGTGAAAAAGCCGACGCCGGGCCCTACAACCCGACCCGGACAGGCGGGAGAGCTGCCACAGGCCCATCGCCATAAGTCAATACAAAACAGTTTATTATGATTGCGCCATGGCCGCCATGACCCGTTCAAGGCTGGGGTGTTCCTTGGAACCGGTGACGATGGGCCGGGGCGAACCGTCGGTGAAGACCCGGTGGTAGAAGTCGCCGAAGCTCTCGTCGCCGGCCCGCCCCCTGGCCCAGGCTTCCAGCAGCGGCCGCAGCGTCGGCACCAGGTCGGCGGCATCGACGTTCTCAGCCAGCAGTTCAGCCATGCGATCGCCAGCCAGCCGGCCGCCGACGAAGATGTCGTAAGTTTCGGGTTTGCGGCCGACGAAAGCGATGTCGGCGGTATAAGGCCGGGCGCAGCCATTAGGGCAACCGGTGGAACGCACGGTCAGGGGTTCGTCGCTGAGACCCAGTTCCTCGAAGACGGCTTCGAGTTCGTCGAGAGTTGAGGGCAGGAAGCGCTCGCTCTCGGCCAGGGCCAGGCCGCAGGTCGGCAGGGCCGGGCAGGCCATCGAGTAGCGCCGCACGCCGGTGAGTTGTGAGGCGAGTTTCACGCCGTGGCTGGTGAGGGTTTTCTCGACGAATGCGACCTGCGCGTCGCTCAGGTCGGCCAGCAGCAGGCTCTGGCCGGGGGTGAGGATGACGCGGCAGTTGGTCTGTTCGACGATGGTGCGCAGGGCGGTTTTGGCCCGCCAGCCGTCGGTGTCGAGGATGCGGCCATTGGGCATCCACACGCCATAGAACCTGCGGCCATCACCCTGATCGTTGACGCCCAGATAGTCGTTGATCTGCAGAGCGGGCATGGCGACGTAGGGCTTGAGGGCGAAGCCGCCACCTTCCCACGCGGCTGCGCGTTTTTCAAACTCGGCGCGGAACCTGTCCATGCCCCAGTCTTCGATGAGGTATTTGAGGCGGGCGTGGCGGCGATCGGCGCGGTTGCCCTCGTCACGGAAGATGGCGGCGACGACCTTGACGGCCTTGGCGACGTGGGCGGCGTCGACATAGCCCAGGGGGCTGGCCAGCCGGGCAAAGGTGTCCTCCTTGCGGTGGGTGAGGCCGAAGCCCCCGCCGACGAGGATGTTCACGCCCAGAACCTTGCCATCGCGCACGACGGCGAGCAGGCCGCAGTCCTGGGAGTAAACCTCGATGCTGTTGTCCTCCGGCAGGGCGATGCCGGTCTTGAACTTGCGGGGCAGGTAGGCCTCGCCATAGAAGGGTTCTTCGCCGTCGGCCGGCTGGGCGGCCTGCCGCCAGTTGTCGACCTTTTCGCCGTCGAGCCAGATTTCGTAATAGGCGCGGGTGGCGGGAGCCAGCTCGCGGGCGATGTCGTCGGCGAACCGCTGCACGGTGCGGTGGGCCTCATCGGCCAGCGGCGCGGGCGAAGCCATGACGTTGCGTTCGACATCGCCGCAGGCCGCGAGAGTGGAGATCATGGCCTGGTTGATGCGGGCCATCGTCGGTTTGAGGTCGCCCTTGATGATGCCGTGAAACTGGAAGCCCTGGCGGGTGGTGATGCGCAGGGCCTTGTTCCAGGTGACGGCATCGGCCAGAGCATCGAGAGCCAGATACTGGTCCGCGCTGAGCTTTCCGCCGGGCAGCTTGGTGCGGATCATGAACATGTGGTGCTTCGGGCCCTCGCCGCGGGCGTCGCGGTCTTCCTGCTGGTAGATGCCGTGGAACTTGAGAGCCTGCACGTCGTCGTGCTCGAAGGCGGGGTCGTCAGCCGCGAGCACCTGGGCGATCGAGCCGCGCAGGTAGTGACTGGCCTTCTTGGCGACTTCGACTTTGCTTTCTTCACGGTTGCGGATGGCCATGGTCAGGCCTTTCGTGGCTCGGGTTGCGGGGATGGCGGGCCTCGCGGCGCGATGGAGGCTTCGGCCGGCGGGCGGACAAAGGATCGTACCGCGGGGCATGCTGGTGAACAAGCGATTTTTCCACACGCCACATTAGCCATCAAGTCCATATACAATAAATGTTTGCAGTCATACACGCCCTATTCATTCAACGTAATGATAGAATGAATGCGTGCCGAGGCTCGCCGTCCAGCGTGGTTTGTCGCCGGTCACCCTCGACCGTGGGGCCCGGACCCTGCGTGTGTTGGGGCATCCGCTGCGGCTGCGCCTGGTGGAGCTGCTGGTCCGCCAGCATCTGAGCGTCGGCGGCTTGGCGGACGCGACCGGGCGCTCGATCGCCGTGGTCAGCGGACACCTGCGGAAGCTGCATCGCGCGGGCCTGCTGGCGCGCAGCCGCCAGGGCAAAGCCGTCCACTACCGCGTCGCCCACCCCCATGTCGCGCGCGTGCTGCACCTGCTGCACCAGGAACAATACGCCGCCACGACCTTCCAGGGCGGTGAAGCGATCTGAGCTTCACGGTGGGAGTTCCGCCTGGCCTGCGCGTCGCGTCGGGCCGCTTGTGTCAAAAGACTGTTCCGTTCCGCGGCCCCATGTGTTAACATGGCCGGCGGGATGGGGAGAAAGTCGACCGGGATGAGGGGGCGCGCCTGGCGTATCGGGCGGGCTCCGGCCTCGACCAGCTTCGACTTTTTACCTTGGGGGATCCTCCACATGACCACGATGCCTACGCGTTTGCTGCGCTCTGTCGCGGCCGGCGGTTGTCTGCTCGCCGTGCTGGCGACGGCCCCGCCGGCTCGGGCGCTCGACCTGCCCGACCTGGGCCACTATGTCGGCTCCTGGATCAACCAGACCTTCTACAACCCGAGCTTCCCCGACAACGCCACCGGCCCCGTCAGCTTCACCGCTGCCCTGACCGACTCGACCTTGAGCATCGGCTTTGACCTGGGCGGCATGGTGTTCGGCTTCGCCGACCCGCCACCCATCTACTTTGATGTGCCGCTGACCATCGTCAACGACAGCCTCACGTATCCGATCGTCTTCCACGCGGACGTGGTGGACACGATGCTCGGGGACATTGACGGCTCGCTGGCCGAAGACGGATCGTTGTCGCTGACGATCAGCAATCTGTTGCCGGTGATCGCCAACTTCGGCGGCTTCGATCGCGTCGAGGCGACGGGGACGCTCAGCGGCGGTCTGCTTGATCTGGTGTACGGGGTCTTCGTCGTCGGCCAGACCGCGCCCTACGCCGAGGGCGTGCTCCAGGCGGCGCATGTTCCCGAGCCGTCGAGCCTGAGCATGTTGCTGCTGATAGGCATGAGCCTGTTGCGGCGCGTCCGCCAGCCATCGGTCTGAAAAGCGATCGCCGCCTCCCGCCGCGCCGTCCAGCGCGTCGCAGCGGTGGTTCTGGTGGTCTGGTCGAGGGCGACGTAAGCGGCATCGCCGCGTGCTTCAACCCGCGAGCTTCTTGAGGGCGGCGATCGCCGCCTTGGCGTCGGCTTCGCTGTCGAAGGCCAGGTGCATCACCATCTTCTTGTCGATCGCCGCGGCGGACAGGCCCCGCAGGTTCAGCCCCGCGTCCGCCAGCACGCCGGTCAACATCGCGCTGGCGCCAGGCTTGTCCGGTCCGGATACGCGCACGCCGTGCAGACTCGTGCTCGGCCGAAAGCCCACGGCCTCGGCGGCCTTGGTCTGCCGGGCGCCTTCGAGAGGCGTGAGAAACACCACGCCCTCGCCGGGCTTGCGCTCACTTCGCCGGGCAATCATAAAGCCCAGGTTCGCCCCCGCGTCGGCCAAGGCCGCCAGCTTCTCCCGCAAACCGCCCGGCTTGTCGGCGATCGTCGCCACCCAGACCTTCTCATGCACGATGTCCAGTTTCATGGCCAGCCCCCTGTACCGTGAGATGTGACATTCGAACCTCGCCCATTATCCAGCGCGGGCGTGCGGAACCCAACCCCTGTATAACGATCCGCGGCTATCCTGCCTGCTAGAGTCCAGACCCAAACCCATGCTCCGGCTGTGGCCTGCCATGTCCGCCGCTGATTCAGCCCGGCTTGCGAACCCGATCGTGATCCTCGGTCCCACGGCCGGGGGCAAGAGCGAGCTGGCGGTCGCACTGGCCGAGCATCTGGAGGGCGAGGTCATCTCAGCCGACTCGATGCAGATTTACCAGCATATGGAGGCCGGCACCGCCAAGCCCTCGCCCGCCCTGCGGAACCGCGCGGTCCACCATCTGATCGACTGTGTGCCGCCCACGGAGCGGTTCACCGTCGCCGACTGGCTGCGGCGCGCCGACGCGATCCTCGCGTCGCTGCGTTCCCGCGGCCGCACGCCCATCGTCGTGGGCGGCACAAACCTCTATATCAAAGCGCTTCTGGAGGGCTTGTTCGAGGGACCGGGCCATGACCCATCCCTGCGCCGCGATCTGGAAGCCCGCGACAGCGCCGATCTGCATGCCCGGCTCCTTCGCGTGGATCCGGAGGCGGCCGGGCGCATTCATGTCAACGACCGCAAGAAGATGATCCGCGCCCTGGAGGTGCATGAGCTGACCGGCCAACCGATCTCCACCCTGCAGCGCCAGTGGGCCGCCCCACCCACGGCGCGGCCCTACCGGCACGAGGCCCGGCTCGTGGGTGTGGCCTGGTCGGTCCAGACGATCAACCGCCGCATCAACCTGCGGGTGAAGGCGATGTTCGACCCGCACAAGGCTGTCGAACAGGACGGCCTGAGCCGCGAGGAGGTCTGGTGGCCTCGCGGACTGGTCGAAGAGACCGCCGACCTCACATCCCGCGGTCTGCTGGGCCCCCAGGCCCGTGAGGCCCTGGGCTACAAGCAGGTGCTGGACCACCTGGCCGGCCGCTGCTCGCGCGACGAGGCTCTTGAGCAGACCAAAATCCAGACCCGCCGCTTCGCCAAGCGCCAGCGCACCTGGCTCAAGCGGTTCACCGGCTGCGCGTGGCTGGCGGTGGGCGATGATCCAGCCGCGCCGGCCGACGTCCGCACCCTGGTGGATGCGGCGCTGCGGGCCTTGCGGCCCCCTGCCCCGTAGGCTCCCGGCGAAGGGTTGGTCGCCCCACCCGGCACAGCCGCCCACAAGTGCATGAATAAACAAGATTTACAGTATGTACTTGACAGAGACGGCTTTTGCTGCTCAAGTGTTTCGCCGTTTGCTCACGCCCGTTTGGCCACTGATGGCCCGGAGGGCGAAGCGCCGATACGGGGATGGCATGGCCCGAAAGAAAAGCACAAGCCGCAGTAAGAGCACCGGCGGGAAGGCCGGCTCCGGAAAGGCGCCGAGCCGCAAGGCTGCGGCCGCAGGCGCCTCGCGCGCAGCCCGGGCCGAGGGCAGGCATCTGGTCATCGTCGAAAGCCCGACCAAAGCCAAGACCATCAACAAGTACCTGGGCGACGACTACCTGGTGATGGCCAGCGTCGGCCACGTCCGCGACCTGCCGCCCCGCGCCCCCAAGGGCAGCAGGCAGCCGGTGCCCGGCGTCGATCTGGACCACGATTTCACCCCGACGTACGAAGTCCTGGCCAACAAGAAGAAGACGGTCACCGACCTCAGGGCGGCGGCGAAGAAGGCCGCTGACGTCTGGTTCGCCACCGACCTGGACCGCGAGGGCGAAGCCATCGCCTGGCACCTGGCCCAGTCGCTGGGCATCGAGCTGGCTGGGGCCAAGCGTGTGGTCTTCAACGCCATCACCAAACGTGAGATCGAGCACGCCTTCGCCAACCCCCGTCGCATCGACGAGAACCGCGTCAACGCCCAGCAGGCGCGACGCATCCTCGACCGCATCGTGGGCTATCAGGTTTCGCCGCTGTTGTGGAAGAAGGTGGCCGGCGGGCTGAGCGCCGGCCGGGTGCAGTCGGTGGCGGTGCGCTTCGTGGCTGAACGCGAACGCGAGATCGAAGCCTTCATTCCCGACGAGTTCTGGAAGCTGGCCGCCAACTTCGCCACCGAGCCGGCCCAGGCCTCGACGCTCGGCGGGAGGTGGCGTGATTTCCTCGACGCGGCCGGTGAAGACGACGCAAAAAAAGAACGGACCCACCGCGAGAAGCTCGCCTGGCTGGCCGAACACCAGGCGGTCCGCGCCGAGCTTGTCGAATTCGACGGCCAGGCTTTCAAGCCGGAAACCGGCGAGCAGGCATTGGCGGTCGCGGCGGCGCTCGGCTTCAGACAGACCCACCGCCGCGAGTGGGAAGAGCCCAAGGCCAAGGGGATGGCCCGCTTCCGCGTCGAGCTTGAAGGTCAGGTTGACGACGCCCCCGCTTACGCCATCCGCTCGATCGAAACCCGCCGCACCACCGTGCGTCCGCCGGCCCCGTTCATCACCTCGACACTGCAGCAGGCGGCCGCCAACCAACTGGGTTTCCCGCTGCAGCGGACCATGCGCATCGCCCAGCAGCTTTACGAAGGCGTCGACATTCACGGCAAGGAAGGTCAGACGGGCCTGATCACGTACATGCGCACCGACTCGACGCACCTGTCGGGCGAAGCGCTGGACATGGCCCGGTCGTTCATCGGCCGCGAGTGGGGCGAGCGCTACCTGCCCGACAAGCCCAACTTTTACGCCAACAAGGATAAGAACGCCCAGGAAGCCCACGAGGCCATCCGCCCGACGGACATCACCATCACGCCCAAGCGCGTGCGCCACGAACTGACCGAGGAGCAGTACAAGCTCTACCGCCTGATCTGGGAGCGTTTCCTGGCCTGCCAGATGACCCCCGCCCAGTGGGACTCGACGACGGTGATGATTGGCGCGCGCACCGCCGACGGGCGCGACGCCGCCTTCAAAGCCACCGGCCGCACGCTCGTGTTCGACGGCTTCTACAAGGCGACGGGCCTGCCGTCGGGCGACGATGCCATCCTGCCGCCGCTGGCCGAGAGGCAGCCGGTCGCGCCCTTCGCCCTCGAACCCACGCAGCACTTCACCAGCCCGCCGCCGCGCTACACCGAAGCGTCGCTGCAGAAGAAGCTCGAGGAGATGGGCATCGGCCGGCCGTCGACGTATGCCGCGATCATCCAGACGATCCAGGACCGCCGCTATGTCGAGCCCGTGGCCCCGCGCGATCGCCGCCTGCGCGCCACCGACCTGGGCAAGGTCGTCACCGACAAGCTCATCGAAGGCTTCCCGAAGCTGATGGACCCCGGCTACACGCGCGACATGGAAGCGCGTCTGGACAAGATCGAGGACGAGCACCTGGACTGGGTGCAGATGCTGCGCGAGTTCTATGGGCCGTTCAAGGACAACCTCGACAAAGCGCACGAGGAGATGGTCCACGCCAAGGCCGAGACCGAGCCGGCGCCCTACGACTGCCCCAGGTGCGGCGCGGGGACGATGTACCGCTTCGGCCGCAACGGCCGGTTCCTGTCCTGCTCGACCTATCCCGACTGCGATTACGCCGCCCCGATCGACGCGGACGGCAAACCCCAGCCGCCCGAGACCACCGACATCCTCTGCCCCGAGTGCGGCAAGGGCATGACGCGGCGCAACGGCCGGTTCGGGCCGTTCCTGGGCTGCGAGGACTACCCCACCTGCAAGGGCATCGTCAAGCTCGACAAGAAGGGGCTGATCGTCCTGCCCAAAGTCCCGCCGCTGACCACCGACGTGCCCTGCCCCAAGTGCGCGTCGCCGCTGTATCTGCGTGACTCGAAGCGCGGCCTGTGGCTGAGTTGCTCAAGCTTTCCCAAGTGCCGCGGCCGCGTGGGCTTCAACACGCTCGACGAGGTGAAGCAGGCCGAGCTTGAGAAGATCTGGGCGGCGCATCACCGCGAGAATCCCGCACCGGTGGTGCGCAAAACCGACGGCCAGCCGGTCGAGGAAGGCTACGCCCCGCAGATCACCGGCGAAGCGCTCGACACCGGCAAGCCCGAGTCCGCGATCGACTCCGACGCGGCGTGAAGCGGCGAGCCGGAGGCCAATCATCACAGGCGCGCAGAGAACGCGCAGTCCGGCTGCAAGGTTCACGGGACATCGCTTGCGGCGCGGTCTTTGCCGCTGTCGACCGTCACTGCTAGGATGCGGCGGCGCGTCCGCAAACGGGATTTTGCGCGAACTTCCGACACAAACCGCGGATTTTCGGCTGCGCGTCCGCCGCCTGCCCCAGCTTTTTGACCCGGCCCTCACCGACGTTTCAGGAGCTTCGCCATGACCGCCGCCGACCCCTTTGGCGCCCGCAGCACGCTCGAAACCGCCCTCGGGCCGCGCACGATCTACCGCCTGGATGCCCTGAAGAACCAGGTCGACCTCGCCGCCCTGCCCCTGAGCATCAAGGTGCTGCTCGAGGCGGCGCTGCGGCACTTCGACGGGCGCGTCGTGACCGAAGAATCGGTCAAGACGATTGCCCGCTACGACCCGAAGACGGCCAGCGAGCAGGAGATACCCTTCAAACCCGGGCGCGTGGTGCTGCAGGACTTCACGGGCGTGCCGGCCGTGGTGGACCTGGCGGCGATGCGGGCGGCGATGGTGCGCATGACCGGCGACGCGAAGTCGGCCGCGAAGGTCAACCCGCTGGTGCCGTGCGATCTGGTGATCGACCACTCGGTGCAGGTGGATGCGTTCGCCAACGGGATGGCTTTGCAGATCAACAGCGACCTGGAGTTCGAGCGCAACACGGAGCGGTATGAGTTTCTCAAATGGGGCCAGCAGGCGTTCAATAACTTCCGCGTGGTGCCGCCGGCCACGGGCATCGTGCACCAGGTGAATCTTGAATACCTGGCGAAGGTGCTGTGGGACGACGGGCAGAACGTGTTCCCCGATTCGCTGGTGGGCACGGACAGCCACACGACCATGATCAACGGGCTGGGGGTGGTGGGCTGGGGCGTGGGCGGCATCGAGGCGGAGGCGGTGATGCTCGGCCAGCCGATCTACATGCTTTTGCCCGAGGTGGTGGGCTTTAGGCTCACGGGCCGGCTGCCGGAGGGCGCGACGGCCACGGACCTGGTGCTGCGGGTGACGCAGATGCTGCGCAGCCACGGTGTGGTGGGCAAGTTTGTCGAGTTTTTCGGGCCGGGGCTGGACGACATGCCTCTGGCCAATCGGGCGACGATCGCCAACATGGCCCCGGAGTATGGCGCGACCATCGGCTTCTTCCCGGTCGATGAGCAGACGCTTGTCTACATGCGCCTGAGCGGACGGGACGAGAAGCTGATCGAAGCGGTGAAGCAGTATTACGAAGCGCAGGGTCTGTGGCGGGCGCGCGGCGACGCGGGCAAGGCGGCGTATTCGGCCGTACTGGAGCTGGACATGGGCGACGTCGAGCCGGCGCTGGCGGGCCCGAAGCGTCCGCAGGATCGCATCGCGCTGAGCGACATGAAGCCCGCGTGGGAAGCGGCGCTGAGCAAGACGTTCGGGCGGCGAAGTGAGCCCGGCGGCGATTCGGGCGGCGGCGCGGCTGTGGCGACCGGGGCTCAGGTAACCTACGACAACCAGACGTTCACCCTCGCGGACGGCGCGGTGGTGATCGCCGCGATCACGAGCTGCACCAACACGTCCAACCCGAGCGTGATGATCGGCGCGGGCCTGGTGGCGAAGAAGGCGCAGGAGAAGGGCCTGACCCGCAAGCCGTGGGTCAAGACGTCGCTGGCGCCCGGTTCGAAAGTGGTGACCGACTACCTTCAGAAGGCGAAGCTGACCGACGCGCTCGAGGCGCTGGGGTTTTACCTGGTGGGCTACGGCTGCACGACGTGCATCGGCAACTCCGGGCCGCTGCCCCAGCCGATCAGCGACGCGATCAACCAGCACGGGCTGGTCGCGGCGTCGGTGCTGTCGGGCAACCGCAACTTCGAGGGCCGCATCAGCCCGGACGTGCGGGCAAACTATCTCGCGTCACCGCCGCTGGTGGTGGCATATGCGATCGCGGGGACGGTGGACATCGACCTGGCCAGTGAGCCGATCGGGCAGGACCGCGAAGGCCATGACGTGTACCTGCGCGACATCTGGCCGACGCAGAAGGAAATCGCCGACACGGTCGCCCGGGCGGTGACGCGCGAGCAGTTCATCACGCAGTATGCGGACGTCTTTGCCGGCAGCAGGGCGTGGCGCAACATCCAGACCAGCCGCGGCGACCTTTTCGCGTGGGACGAGCACAGCACCTATGTGCAGGAGCCGCCCTTCTTCGTGGACCTGGAGCCCGAGGCCCAGCCGATCGACGCGATTCGCGGGGCGCGGTGCCTGGTGAAAGTGGGCGACTCGGTGACAACCGACCACATCAGTCCGGCGGGCTCGATCAGGAAGGATTCGCCGGCCGGCAAGTATCTGGTGAGCCGGGGCGTCGAGCCGGGCATGTTCAACAGCTACGGCTCGCGGCGCGGCAACGACCGGGTGATGGTGCGTGGCACGTTCGCGAACGTGCGCGTGCGCAACGAGCTGGCGCCCGGCACGGAAGGCGGGTTCACAACGGACTTCACGAAGCACGATCGCCCGCAGGGCCCGGAAGGCGCCTCGACGATCTTTGACGCGGCGGTGAGTTATGGGGCGGCCCTGACGTCGGACCCCGAGATCCAGCGAGGCGCCAAGGCCATGCCGCTGGTCGTGCTGGCGGGCAAGGACTACGGCATGGGCAGCAGCCGCGACTGGGCGGCCAAGGGGACGTTCCTGCTCGGCGTGCGCGCGGTGATCGCCGAAAGCTATGAGCGCATCCATCGCTCGAACCTGGTGGGCATGGGCGTGCTGCCGCTGTGCTACAAGGCGGGGCAGACGGCCGCGAGCCTGGGCCTGGACGGGACCGAGACGTTTGACATCGCCGTCGATGACGGGCTGCGGCCGCGGCAGACGGTGAAGGTGACGGCGACAAAGGCCGACGGCCGCAAAGTGGAATTCGAAACCGTCTGCCGCGTCGACACGCCGGTCGAGATCGACTACTACCGCCACGGCGGCATCCTGCACTACGTGCTGCGGCAGATGGCCAAGGGATGACCAAGGCGACATGTCACGGCCACCCTTCCCGATCACGCCGCGATGCTGCTGGTGTTCGCCCATCGGGACGGTGAGGGCGGGTACAGCGGCGGCGTGGGCGTCGACGGCGGCGCTGCATCGCGCAGCCGACCCCTCGGCCTTGGGGAATAAACTGGGCGGTTCGAACCACTTCAAGCCGTGGCAGGCGAGCAGGTGTTACGCGCATCGAGGCTGGCGCGCAGGTCGTGGGAATCTGCCTGAGGTGCGTTCACAACCCGTGGGGTAACCCGCAAGCCTGCCACCGTCAAGGCATCACCTGCCCGTGAGTTGGCCGGCGGCGCGCCTGGCCGATGGGGTTCGGTCGCGATGAGCGGCGCCATGCAACTGGTGCTTGTCGAGCAGGCGCCGCCACGGCGGGGCAAGCTCGACAAGCCGCAGGAGGCCCAGGGCGTTCAAGGGGCTGAGGATCGCGACGGACGCCAGGTCGGCCGGGGGAGCGGCGAACGCATCGGCGATGAGCCGTTCGACGGACTGGCGTATTTCGGCCACGGACCGGGGTCGCTGTTCATCTTCAGGCGTCAGACCATCGCGATCATCGCGTGGAAATCGCGCGTCCGCGAGCAGTCGTACGCATTGCTCGCAGCGTGCGGCCCGCAGGCGCAGCCCGTTGTCTTCGCCACCGTTCTCGCTGGCGCAGGCGGCCCATTGATCAAGCTGGCCGAGCATGAAGGTCAGCGCATAGGCGGTGCGTTCCGCATTCGCGGCCGCCAGTTGTTCGCGAGCCTGCCGCAGCCGTCCGTGCGAATCAAGCAGGATGGCGGCGTGCATCCATCGACCGGCCTCGAACAGCCAGACATCGGGCGGATACAGCGGCCAGCGCGCCAGTTGAAGCAGACATCCCGCAGGCAGGAAATGAAAAAGCAGGTTAGACCCGTCGGTGGGATCGTGGTCTTCAAGAAAGGCTGGATCACCATCCTCGCACACCATGAAAAGCTGAAGCCGCCGCGGCGCAGCGGGTGTGGGGACCCCTGGGGGCTGGGCGGCAATGGCCGTGACCACGTGGCTGGCGGCGGCATGGCGGCGTGTAGCCTCGATGCGTGCCACCAGGCGTGACGCCGCGTGCGATGCCAGCCCCATCGCACGTATGGCCGACAGGGACACGGGCTCGAGAGGCGGCTTGCGGGCGAGCGTCGGAATCGGAGCTATATCCAACCCGGCCGCGAGGCGCCGATAGAGCCCGTTGTCATCCAGAGGCTGGCGGCGCTCCGCTTGAGAACGCTGGTACAGCCGGGTATTGCCTTCGCACTCATGGAGCAGATAGGGCGATACGTAGTGATCCACATGCAGCACGGTCGTACGGTGCAGCAGATTGCGCAGGGTAGCGCCTTCGAGCAACCGCGACGTGAGTTCGTTGTCTTCGCGACCCCAGCCGATCATGCGCTCGTCGAAACCGTCCACCCGCTGAAGCAATTCCCGCGGCACGACGCCGAAAGTGGTGACATGGGCATACACACTGGCGGCTGTCTGAGCGGCGGGACGCACCTGGGCGCCGGGCCAGGGCGTGGCCTGCTCCACGAGGGATGCGAGGCGCCGCGTGCGGGCGGCGGCCAGGACATCCTCCGGCGGCGTGCGCAGCGGCAGGTAGCGCATACGCGCGGCGGTGAAGAACACGTCCTCACGCAGTTCCGACACGAGGGCCCGCAGGATGCCGTCGGTCAGCAGGATGTCGTCGTCGAGAAACACGACAAAGGGCGAGCGAGCCAGGCGCACGCCCGTATTGCGCGTCGCCGCACGGCAGTTTTCGCGGGGGCACGACGTGAGTGTCACAGGCAGATCCCGCGTGGACGCCAGCAGATCGCCCGGGCCGCTGTCGGTCGACGCGTTGTCAACGACAATCACCTGCTCGATGACGTCGCGCCAGGGGAGCAGAGCCGTCAGCACCGCGGTCAGGCAGCCCTGCTTGATGCGTCGATTGTTGAATGTCGGAATGATGACCGTATAGGGTTTGCCCATGAAATGCTCCGCGACCATCAACATCCCGCCCGGACAGTCGTCCGTCAGCCGACGGCGGCCAGACGCTGGTGATCCACGGGATCGTCGACGGCGTCGGCGGCCGCGGGATCTTGCGTCCGGGCAAGCGTCTCGGCGTCGGGCAGGATGACCAGACTCATGTAGCGGCCATCTTCTTCGAACAAGGCCCCGCGATCGTCCAGCCACGTGACGGCGCCGCGTACTTCGCTATCGTCAGCGGCTGGACACGCCGCGACAAGCTCCTCGAGAGTTTGTGGCTTCTCGAGCTTCTCAAGCAAGTTCAGAGCCAAAGGCGTGAGGGGGTGTTCGACCGCGCGACCTGAACGTGAGTCGTAGAGGTATGGCTCGACATCACGGCGCCGCACCGTCAACTGCGGCAGAAGCTGGCGGTCGCGTCCGCGCACATGCCAGACGCCGAGAAGCTCCGTCAGACGCGCCGTCCACTGCCGCAACCGCTCCTTGCGTTGGAACGTCATCGCCGCGTCGTCGAAGAAGTAGGCCAGGTCGTCCAGCTCGGACGGCGGGAAGGGGTAGATGAGCCGATAGCTGGGGCGCGGCGTCAGACGCAGGCCAAATGCGTCCTGCTGATTGAAATACGGACTGTAGCGGTAGTATTGAGTATCAAGAATGCGGCGCGGCGCGGGCAGGTGGACCATCAGCGGCAGATCGGTCAGATACTTTTCATACACCGACTCCGGTTCGCCAGCCACGCCGATGATGATGTCCCATCCATAGCGGATGCCGCGTATTTTGGCGCACGCCTTGAGAAACGCGAGGTTCTGAAACGCGGTGGTACATTTGCGCATGAGCTGGAGCGTGGTGGTGGACATGGCCTCGATGCCGCTGCCGATGGCGGTCACGCCGGCGCGGGCGAGCACCCGCAGGTGTCGTGCATTGAGCACCGGACGCACGAAGAACGACATCGTGACATGCGACGGCAGGCTCAGGTCAGGGAACACCGTGGAGATGTAGCCGTTGGGCAGCGCGGCATCAACCAGATAAAGGTCCAGGGGTTTGCGGTCGCTGGCTGCAAGCGCCTCAAGCTGCTGGCGCACCAGGGCGGGCTGCATTTCATGGTATTGGCTGCGGGTGGAGTTATAGCCGCAGAACGTGCATTGTGAAATCTGGGCCCACCGGCACCCGCGCGAGGTCTCTATGAGCGCGACCGACGATGCGAACGGGCCGCCGCGCCGATCCAGCGACGCATGGTATTCGCTGTAATCCAGCGGGAGCAGGTCATTGATGTCGCCGTCGCGGCCGGTCTCCAGGCGGCACGCCTCACCGCACCGCTGCAGTTTCTCGCGCGAGATCACGCCATGGATGTCGTGGCAGGCTTCAGCCTCGCCGTCAAGCAGGCAGCCGGCGAACCGCGGAAGGGTCTTGATGGCGGCTCCGGCGAAAACAAAGTCCACGGCCGGGACATTGCGGACGAGCACCTGTCCCATCGGCGAATCGCAGCAGGGACCGCCGAACAGAGTCTGCAGGGTCGGACGTCGCGCCTTGAGCCTGCGCGCCATCGCCAGTGAGGCTGTGGTCTGCATGGACAGCAGTGTGAAGCCAACGACATCGAAGTCATCGAGCCTGTAGTGATCGATCATCTCGTCCAGGAAGTCGGGGTAGTGGCGGCGTGTGTCGAGCAGTCGTTCGAGACGTTCACGCTGGGCTTCGCCTCCCAGGGCGTCGATGTAGAGGTCCAGATATTCCTCGTCATTGTTCGGCAACTGCGGAAACGCCGCCTGACGGAACAACCAGTCACCGAAATGACAGCCAATCGGGCCGATGCCCGTCGCGATGCCCTCGGCCACATCGAAACCGAGGCGTTCGGCGAAGTCGTGATTGAGATAGAAGGTCTTCACCTCCACGCGCGGGCCGTGCTCGCGTTGCAGGGCGCTTCGCAGTTGCGTGAGCGCCAGGGACGGGAAGCCAGCAGCGAAGAAGGGCATGTTGACCAGGGCGATTCGCAGCATGTGGAACCTCCAGACAGGTGTCGAGGACGCGATGCGGGCAATGGGTCGGCGATACGCACCCGGCAGGCCGCGCCATGAGGCATGATGCCGAGCGGCACGATTGGCTGTCCGTGCATTAGTGGGCCGACGACGCGGATATGCCCAGATCATGGCTCGAGCATGGCCAAACTCTACAGGTGCGACGGTTCGCTGAGATCGACCGGGTCGTCCCAATGGATGACGCGCGGCTTGATGAGCGGACGATCGTGCCCGTCGCGTCTGACTGTCTGGATGGTGACGGGTTCGACCGGCGAGAGCAGACGCGGCGAACGGCCCGCGGCCAGGTCGGCGATGGCATCGACGTAGCGATCGGTGAGCTGGTCGTAGGGAAAGCGACGCACATTCGCAGCCGCATGCCGGCTCAGATCGGCGTGGACCTGTGGTGTGTGATAGAGATAGTCGATGAGCTGTGCCCACAGCTGCGGATCACCGTACGGAAGGATGACCCCGCCGCAGCCCACGTTCAGCGGCATGGAGCCGCGATCGCTTGCGATCACCGGAATCCCGCTGGCCTGCGCTTCGCTGACGACGCGGCCCCAGGCTTCCGGCCAGCGCGAGGGCGCAAGCAGGAGGCGGGTACGACCGTACGCCTCACGCATGTCGGGCAGCGGGCCGATGAATTGCACGTGCGGCATCGACGCCAGCACGCTCTGGGCCGCCTTTGTGTCCGGGCCCGACGACGTCCAGCTCCAGCCGCGGACAATCTGAAACGGCACCTGGGGCAATCGGCGGGCGATCTCGACCACCAGGCCCAATCCTTTGGGCCAACTTGGATTGACGAACGTGACGCACGGACGCTCGGCCGCATCGCACGGCGCGCCGGCGACGCGATATTGCTGGTGGTCCACCGGTTCGATCATGAAGGGGACAGCCCGTTGATAGAAGCGCGAGGCGGCCTGCGCGGTGACCGGTGCGTTGGCGATCACCGTGGTCCGCTCAGACAGTTGTCGGGGATAACCGCGCGGGTTGGAGGGGTCGAACAGCCGCAGCAACACCGGCACAGGGCTCCGCCCGGCCAGGTGAAGGACATGCTCGGCCAACCAGAGCCAGGTGACCACCAGATCCGGCTTGAAGGCCTCCAACAGATGTGAGCACGCGGCGGAATAGTCGGCCGACGAGGCGGCCAGAGTCACCCCGCCGGCGTCGCAGGTATGCAGCATGGCGGTTGTCTGGCCGGGCATCACACCGACGCCTTCGACGGGAACACCCGGTTCGATGGTCCGTACCGTACAACCCGCGATGCGCGCGTTATCCAAGGCCCGCGGCTGAAAGTGCGGCTCGACCATGCACAGCGACAGAACCTCGCCGCCGCGCGCGATGAGGCGGGTCAACAGTTCATGCTGCGCGCGTTGCGATCCGCCATCGAAGACGAATGGCCAGGAAATACTTCCGGTGGCGAATAGAACGCGCATGATCGGCTCCTCACGGCGCTGAATGACGCAGCATTCGCACGTCGGGCTGCTTCACCTCCTGGATGCCCAGCAGTTCGACTTTCAGATGCAGGGCCGCATGGGGCGGAACACCGAAGGCGGCGCCCTCGCGGCCGTAGCCCAGAGATGGGGGAACCCAGAATTCCGCGATCGATCCGACGGACATGGTGGTCACAGCCTCCGCCCAGCCCGCAAACACACCTTGCACCGGCAGCAGCACGGGCGCCTCTCGTGCCCAGGTATCGTCGAGCAGCGGTCCACCGACCAGACTGATCTGATAATGCACGTGCACGGCTTGTTCGATTTCAGGTCGAGCGCCATGGGACGTTCGCAGGGCGCGATACCGCAGGCCACTGGCGGTGATCGTGACATCCGCCTGCTGGGCCTGGGTTTCGAGCGCCTGGCGGGCGGCGTCCGCACGCAACTGGTCCTCCCGGGCCTGGTGCGCGGCCACAAGCATGCGGACATGGGCTGTGAACTGCGCGACCACGTCGTCGTCAAAGCTTGAGGTGCTCAGGAGTCCAGCTTCGGCACCCGCGACCAGCGCCTCCTGATCCACGCCCACCGGGCCGAACATCTGTCGCGCGACGTTTGCCACGGTGACGCCGGCCGCGTAGCTCAACTGCTGCGAATCGTCTGCAAGCATCAGCCCGTCGGCGCCGACCAGCGACATGTCGGCCGCATCCTGTCGCGTCGCTGATTCTCCATTCGTGTTTTCTGCCGGGGCCTGAAGCAACCGCTGCGACCGCGCCACGAGCTGGCGCATCTGGTCGTCGCTGAGCCGGCTGCCCGCGCCGAGGGCGTCGAGCACGCCCATCCGCAGCGTGTCGCGGTCCAGCGCGATGCGTTTGAAGATCGGCGCGGCCCGCTGGCTGACGTTCCACCCGAAACCGTAGCCGGCGATCTGGGGTGACCCCGTGAGAATGCGTCCATCCGGAATCGCCAGCGTATTGACCACATTCGCGGCCGAAGGGGAACCCGCATCGTCGGCCAGCGTCGGCCGTGACGCGGCCATCGCTGCGACCGTGGCGCCGATGGCAAGGGTGAAGTGAATGCGATGGCGAATCATGACGCACAACTCCTGGAGCGGGACCGGCACAGTTCGCGCAGGGGAGGCAGGACATGGGGGCACGTGGCACAGGACTGAAAGGCCCGGACGTCTTCCGGATCACGCAGAAGCGGGTTCAGATTGCGCGTCAGCTGCACGTCGCGGCCGCGCAGATAGTCGATCCAGCGTTCGACCTGCTCGGTAAGTGAGCGGCGGCATGTCGCGCGCAAGGCGTCGGCGAAGGAGCCGGTGTGACGCCAGAGGGCGATGAAGTTGCTGCGTTCCACATCTTCAAGCAGATGCCCGACAAAGGAGCGGCGGATGTTCGGCGCGCCTTGGCCAGAAGGCCACTTGCCGACTTCTCGAGCCAACCGCCCTTCTCCGTCTGGCTCGCGCAACCAGGCCAGCGCGGTATGGTGCGGCCGCACCGTGGGCTCCGCGAAATATTCGGCCAAGCCTTCTTCGAGAAACGCCCAGCGAGGCCGGCCTCCGAACGCGTGATACGTGACGAAGTGCGTGACTTCATGGCCACGGCTGCTGCGCGGATAGACGTGCAGGGAGCCTGTGGGAAAGTGGATGAACGCCGGTTCGATATGAGCGACCCGCCGGGCCAGCTCACGGCTCAGATAAACCTGCACCTGCATCGACTGCCCGGGGCATTGCCCCAGGCAAACCTCGATTATGTGCCTGCTGAGTGCGTAACTTCGCGTCAGACAACGCCATGGCCGCAGAGATTGAACGCGGCCGACCACCACGACGCAGGTCCGCTGTGCCGCCGGCCGCAACACCGTCACGGGATAGGCTGTGATCGTCGTGTCATTGACGCAGACCACGTCGACCCCGCGGCTATCCACATCGACGGAGGCAGCCTCGGGACAATCGATCCCCAACGGGTTCGGGGTGGTCGTCATCATGACTGGCCTCGTCTGAGACGTTCATGAACGACGGCGTACACGCCCAGGGCCAGTTCCATGCGCCGGCGCTGGGCCCGGCACAGACCCGTCGTACTGCGCGGTGCGCCTGCGTCGAAGTCAAACTGCTCACAGAGGTCCCCGCCACGACACAGAGTCCACGCCCAGCAGTCTCCGCACCGCGCCAGCGTGGCTTGACGCCGCGCGGACCAGCGTTCGAGCGCCGCCGGATCCTGGCCCTGGAAGACGGAGCCAAGGCTGTGCTCGGGCAGACCGGCGAACGCGTAACACGGATAGATGCGCCCATCGACATCAATGGTGCGATTGCCCGTGTTCAGTGGATCGCAGTTGCTCACCGGCTGTGGACCACCGAGAAGTCGCTGAACAGCACGTGAAAAGGGATCGTAGAGCATACACCGACCGGCCAGTCCTTGACGCAGGTAGTACCGGGCATACTCGTCATACTGTTCGGCGAGGGTGGCGAAGGCGTCGTCATCCGGCCCGGGGCGCTGGTCGCCGCTCAGTTGCACATTGCAGTGGCTCATACGCAGGCGATCTACGCCAAGCGACTCGAAGTACTGAATTCGCTGCAGGATCGTCGCCCCCCCGGGGGTCCAGACTGCGGCGATATGCAGTTCCCCGAAGGCGCGTTTAAGCGCCCGGGCGGCCCGCTCGACCAGCGCATGTGACGGCGCTTCACTGCCGCGAAGTCGACGGTGAGCGTCATGCGTCGGCGCCGGCCCATCCAGGCTGACCTGGATGGCGATCGGGTATCGCGTCAGGTGCTCGATCACCCGCTCGGTCAGGCCCACGCCATTGGTCACCATCGAGAACACGCGCTGCCGACCGCGGCCGCTGCGCCACAGCGGCTGCACCTCATCCATGACACGGTCCATGAGGGGACGGTTCAGCAGCGGTTCCCCGCCGGTGAAGCGCACGCGGCAGTTAGCGCCAGTTTCAAGTTGCGGGCGGATCATGCTGACGGCTTGGCGGGCTACGGGCCAGGTCATGCGCTGGGTCACCGCCGCCTGCACGGACCGGCCCTGGTAAAGAGAGCAATACCGGCAATTGAGGCTGCAGCCACGGGTCAGCACCAGATCCAGACTGTGCAACGGTCGCCTGGCAATAGCGCATCCATCGATGGGGGTGGATTCCTGGGCCTCTGGGAGCCCGCAAGCCGTCGGCGCGGCGGTTTGCCGCTGAAACGCCTGTTCGATGTCGGCCTTCGAGGCGCGCGGCCCGCGCGGCTCCACAACAAGCTGGTTGAGCGTCGCGCTGTAGTGCAGTCGCCGTCCCGCCCACGCGAACGAATGGATGCGCAGAGCGGTCGAGCGGTCGAAGCGAGTGCTGACCATGGCGTCCATTCTTTGTCTCCCGATGAGGCCGCGTATGCGCAGTGAGGTTGCTCGCGAAGGTGGACCGATGGCTGAGCGGACGGTGGAGTTGATGCGCCGGCGCTGCGGGTCAATGGCGGCGGCCCGGCCGAACATGGTCCTGTGTTCGGCCGGGCGCCGCCGCCGCCGTCGGTCACACGCTGACGATGCCGGAGTACCCGAATCGCCGATCAGGCGGAGTGTTGCACCACCCAACGCCGGGGATGATGCGGCATCGCGTCAAGTCACCGACGGCTCAGGGGGTCACCACGAGCAGCGATACGGCCAGTAAGGATGGGCCTGCTGGTAGCTGTCGCCGCCGATGCCGGCAAACGACCCGCCCGTGTCAATCGCGATGCCCGGGCCGCAGCACGCGTCGTGGCAGGATCCTTCGTTGCCGCAACCGGCGTTGCAGAGCATGTCGTTTTCGTGACCGACGATGCCGCAACGGGCCAGATCGCGGGGCGTTGCGTCATTGACGATCGTGTCAATGAGTTGGAACTTGGCGCTCATCGTATTCCCTTTCGGTTGTAGAGAGCCTTGGTGGATCGGTCCGCCGCGCGGCGGACACAGGTGAACGGACAGGTTGCGCGCTCGGCTTAGATGGGGATGTCCCGCCCCATCGGCCGGTCATGACCACAATCGTGCGTCTTGTCCGCGGGCGGCCGGGCGTACCGGCGCAGGACTTGCGGATGTTCACGCGCCATGCGCGCGAAATACCCCGCGGACCGCTCCCACTGCCTGCGAATCGCGTCGCATTCATACCCATGCGGCGGCCGGAACTGCCCTTGCTCCGTGGTGCGCCAGCGCGGGCAGCCGCCGCCACAGAGAAAGCGTGCCCAGCACGATTCGCAGTTGGCTGTGATTTCGCGATGAAGAGCGGCAAGCACCCCGCGAAAGGCCAGCAGATCGATGCCGCTGAAGACATTGCCAAGTTCGTAGCCCGCCATCGGCCAGAAGCGGTGGCAGGGATACAGCGTACCGTCCGGTCCGACGGCCATGTGGCTGGTGAACGCGCTGCACTGGTAGCTGTACGTCAGCGAGGCGCTGCGGTTAAAGCAACCCATCGGCCGCGACAGACTATCGCGCAGCGTCGGTTCGCCCGCGACCATCTGCTGATACTCACGTTCCAGAAGGTCGAGGCGCGGCTCGGTCAGGTGGCGGAATGTGTGCTCGTCATTGCGGATGCCGGTGCCGTCCTGGTTGTCGGCGGTCTCCATGACCGGCGAGACGATCAGGGGCGGCGTGATGTCGATCCCCAGCCGTTCGAAATACGCCATCAAAGCGTCGGCCGGCGGGCCATCGGGCATGCGTGTGGCCCGGATGTGCAGCTCGCCGGTGATGTCACGCACCAGCTTCATGTTGCGCAACACGATGTCGTGCGATCCGCGGCCATTGGGGAACACGCGATAGGCGTCATGCACGTCGGGCGGACCATCGAAGCTGATCATGATGCCGCATCGATGGGCGGTCAGATACTCGATGATCGGCCGGGTCAGGAGCGTCCCGTTGGTCGTCAGGCTGAAGTGGCAGGTGAGGCCGAGCTGCGCCGCCCGCGCTTCGACATAAGCGATGGTGGACTGAACGACGGCGAAGTTCATCAACGGCTCGCCGCCGAAGAAGGTCAGGCTCAGCGCATGATGCTTGGGCGACAGGTGCTCGCACACGAACTCGACCGCGCGTTCCGCCACAGCCGGGGACATGAACTGATCTTCGTACTTGTCCACTTGCAGGCCGGTGTAACAGTATTTGCATCGTAGATTGCAGGCGCCCGACACCATGAGCACGATGCTTCCAAAACGAATGGTGGCGTCGTTGACCTGATTCACATCGGGAACGTAGGGCTTGGCGTCCGCCGGCCGCCGCGTGTAGGGAGCGATGTCAGCCAAAGTATTGAGTGTTTCCAGGCGTTCTTCGGGCGACCAGGGAGCGGCGTCCACAAGCTCTTCAACGGTCGACGCGCCGTGCCCCCCGCATTCCCAGGCGGCCAGCGCGTCAAACAGCTTGTCATCCATCAGGCGAATCACCTGCGCACGATCGACCGTCAACAGCAATTTCATTCCCTGCTGCTCGAAGACGTGATAATCGCGTCCCAGGTTGATGGTCGACTGCGTTATGGCGTGCATGGGCCTGACTCCTCGAGACGTGCCCGGCCACCGATGGGGTGGCCAGCCGGGGAATTGACAGTCCGCACCTTAGTGACGGGGATGCGGCCATCCGCCCAAGGAATTTGCCGGGCGTGCACGATCTGTGCGTGGTGTGCGTCAAGAAGACTCGTTGTGAAACGGATTGTTCGATGTGGGGCAGTCAGGCTGTGAAGCGACACGAAATACCGATGGCGCGGTGGCCACAGGCGACGGACAGTTGACGTACGGCGTGGCGTCGGCGCGAGCGAGACAACTGTTGTTACCGATGGAGGCGCATCCCATGAGCATGACCGGTTGCCTGCGCGAGGACGGCGGGGACGATGCTCGGATGACGCGGGGCGAGCTTGCCGTGATCACTGTGGTGGCGCTGGCTGGTCTGGCTGTCAGCGCGTATCTGGCGGTGCATCACGAAGGATTCGGCTGCGGCATATCCGACGACTGCGGCGTGCTGGCGGCTACTCGCTGGGCGACGTGGTTTGGCTGGCCGGTCGCATGGCTTGGCGTCGGTGTATATGTAAGTGTTCTATTGGCGGTGGCGTCCCTCGGGATGCCGGGCGGACACCGTCCTTTGGCGCAACGTCTGCTGGAAGTGATGGCGGTTGTGGTGGCGGCGGCAGCCGCCTGGTTCACATGGCTGCAAGGCCAGGTGATTGGTCGCTGGTGCTCTGGATGCATACTCGTACATCTGTGCGGTCTGCTGCTGGCGGCGCTCGTGTTGCGGCGGCATCGTGCATGTCGAGGGACGCCAGGCGGCGGCTGGGGCGGCAGACTTTTGCTCGGGCTGTGCTGTCTTGCGGTGCTTATCACCGGCCAGCGCGCCGGCGCCGGGCCGCGCCACAGGATCACCGCCATCGAGCGGCTGGAGGTCGATGTCCCGGCCGTGACGGTGGACCGGGCCGTGCGACTGCCCGGCAGCGGGCTGGTCGTCTCGACCCGCGACGCGCCGCTGCTTGGCTCTCCCGCGGCGAAGGATGTGGCGGTGCTGTGGTTTGATTACACGTGCGGCCTCTGCCGCCACCACGCCGCGGACACACACGCGCAGGTGGCGACCGACAGTGACCTGGCGATCATCCTGCTGCCGGTCCCCATGCATCCGGACTGCAATGCCGTGATGCCCGCTGCGGAGCCGGGAAAGCCCGCGGCCTGTGAATTGGCGAGGCTGGCGCTGGTGGTCTGGCGCTATGCCCCCGAACATTTCGCTGAATTTCACATGCAGTTGATGTCCTGCCCGCCCGCGTTGCTGCAAAGGCATCCGGCCTATCCGTGCATGCCCGCTCCGTCTGCAGCCCACCTGTGGGCGGCGCAGTGGCTTGGCCGCAGGCAACTGGAATATGCATTGGCGGATCCCCATCTCGACGAGCAACTGCGCGCCTATGCGAATGCGTGGTGGGCTTTGCCGGATTCAACGAAGAAAGTGCCCGTCCTCCTGCTTGGAACTCACTTGCTGGAAGGCGCGATGGACCCCGAGGTGTTGGGAGCTTTCGTCGCCCAGAACAGAGCGTCGCAGCCGTGAGCGAGCGGATGGCTCCGGCGTGCTCGCATGGGGAATCGCCACATGCTCAAGCGCAATCCATCGTCGCGTTCTCAGACGGACGTCGATCCCCCCATGCCGCCCACCGGCGACCCCCACGTCACGGCGATGCGGCGGCGGGCCGCGACGCTCATCCAGGCTGTCGGATTCGCGCTGGGCCACGTGTATCGGACGTCGCCCGCGACCACCGTGGCAGCGCTGACGGCTACTTTGCTGCTGGGTCTGGCGCCCCTGGCGAGCGTCTACGCCACGCGACTGGTTCTTGACGCGGTGGTAGGCGTCGTGCATGCCGGACTGACGAGCACCGCGATGAGCGTGCTCGCGATGGCGGTGCTGGTTCAAGCACTGGTCAGTACGGCGGCTTCCGGCGTTGAGAAAGGCCACAGCCATCTGAGCTACCGGCTGGGGCGGCGTCTGACCGTGCAGATGACCCGGCGGGTGCTGCGGCATGCCGCGCGCCTCGATCTTCGCTACTTCGATGACGCCGTGTTCTATGACAAGATGCAGCGGGCCCAGCGCGAATGCTCGACCCGGCCGCTTGATCTGCTGCAGCGCGTGTTGTCGATCGCGCGCGGCGCGATCACTCTGGGCTCGATGAGCGGGTTGGTGATCGCCCTGAGTCCCTGGCTGGGCGCGACCATGATCGTCGCCAGCCTACCCTTGATGGTGGTCCAGGCTCGCTTCGGCCGCAAGAACTATGATCTGCACTTCTCACGCACGGAGCAGCAGCGTCTGGCCGACCACTTGGCGGGAACATTGACCCATCGTGCCGCGGTGCCGGAAATCATCAGCTTTCGCCTCTTCGAGTTCCTGTTCGGTCGATGGCATAGCGCGGCTCAGACCTTCGCGGCCCAGGACATTCAGTTGCACCACCGCCGATCCTGGGCCCAGGCCGCCTCGGAGCTGGCCATGGTGGTGGCGTATGCCGGCGCGACGCTGTACATCGTCTATCTCGGCGTCCGCGGACCGAACCCCATGACCCCTGGTCAGATCATCATGTACACCGGCGCTTTCATGGCCGGCGTCAAGGCGTGCCAGGGGATGGCGGGCGCGGTGTCGAGCATCTACGAATCGGCTCTGTTTCTGGGCAATCTCCTGGATTTCGAGAAACTCCAGCCCACGATCGAAGCGGCCCAAGGAGGCTTGCCCGCCCCGACCCGCATCGACTCCCTCGAACTGCGCCACGTCAGCTTCAGCTACCCCGGCGTCGGCTTGCCGGTGATCCGTGACATGTCCCTTCGGTTTGACCGTGCTTGTTCAACGCTCATTCTCGGCCTCAACGGCGCGGGCAAAACGACGCTGATGCGCCTGCTTCTGAGGCTGTACGATCCGACCGACGGCTGCATCCTTCTCAACGGCGTCGATCTGCGACGGTTCAATATCCAGCAGCTTCGTCAACGGATGGGCGTCATCTTTCAGCGCTTTCTGGAACTGCCCTTCAGTCTGGGCGAGAACATCGGCTGCGGCGATGTGGAGCACCATGACGACCAGGCGCGCATCGTCGCGGCGGCACGACGGGCCCACGTCCACGACTTCGCCCAGCGACTGCCCCAGGGCTACGACACACTGCTGGGCCGGGCGTTCGCCAATGGGCACGAGCTGTCACAAGGTCAGTGGCAGCGACTGTGTCTGGCTCGTTTGTTCATGAAGAACGCGCCGGTGCTCATCTTCGATGAGCCGACCGCCAGTGTGGATATCGACACGGAAGCGCATCTGTTCCGCGAAATTCACCATCTGGCGCGCGACAAGATCTGCATTCTCGTGTCTCACCGCGCCCTGCATCGCGAGGCCGCGGATCGGTTTGTCGTTCTTTCCGAAGGAACCGTCGCCGAGCAGGGAGATTTCGACTCCTTGATCGCGCGCGGCGGTGAATTCGCACGCCTGTGGCGAATTCATACGCATCCACAACCCCTCGAACCCGCCGCCGCCCATGCTTGAGCGAGTCCATGAGCGCGGAACCGGCGCCTTGCCCGCTGTGCATACCCCTCCTGCACACGCATGCGCCTGATGATGAGTTGCGCAAACGACCGAGGATCGGCGCGGGGGCGATGAGTCGGACGGCTCACCAATACTGCGTCGGGCGTGCATATCTCCGCCGGCCGCATGACTGCGCGCGGTTGGTCGGACGCAGGATGATCGGAGGCGGATCCCGCAATTGGATCACGGTGTCATTGGATCCATGCAAGGGTGGGGCATTTCAGGAATGTATATGACGGACCGTGTTGAGCCATACTTCCGGTGGCGACTTATGACGACGATACTGTCAGATCACAACAGCCATCTTCTGCAGAAGGCAGCTCATGGCGACCGCGCCGCCTTCGAGCGGTTGTATGCCGCGCACCATGAATCCGTACGGGCGTTTCTCGCCAGTCGGCTTGGGGCTGTTCCCTGCGATCGATTGGATGACATGGTGCAGGAGGTGTTCATGCGACTGTGGCGCAGGCCGGACAACTTTCGCGGGGAGGCTCGTTTCAGCACGTATGTGATGGCGATCGCTCGCTACGTACTGCTGGAAGAGTATGCGCGTCGTCGTCGACAGCCGCAGCAGTATCGCACGGTGTCGACAGAACCTATGAATATGGCCCGCTCGGTCGAGCCGGCGGACATCCGCGGCGTGACGCCCACAGGCGCCAGACGTCGACCGGAACATGCGCTGGAGCATCAGGAGATGAAGGCGCATCTGGGACGGCAGGTCAGCCGGCTGTCGCCGCGTCAGCAGGAGGCGATCGCTCTGATCTACAACCAGCAGTTGACACTGCCCGAGGCCGCGAGCCTGGCAAACTGCACGCCGCAGGCGATGCGTCGGCGGGTTCAGGCGGCCATCGATCGCCTTCGCCGGGTGTCGGCTGCGTGCGGTCGCCCGTGCGACAGGAGCCTTATGCCCGCATCCCGTCGGGAAATTCTGCGCGTCTGCTCGCGGTGTCTGCGCTACCTTTATGCGGATGCCTCGTGAGAAGCGGCCGCCCCGCTGTCCATCGCGCCGGCGTATCGAGCGCGTGCCATCAACGCGGGCAAGGCCGGGGAAGTGGAGCGCCACGCAAGCCGCACAGCCTCAACGCGCGTGCATGAGGCGCCGCTGAGCGTCCAGCGACAGATCCCAGTGCGAAACATCCTCGTCGCGCACCACCGCCTCGGCGAATGAGATCAGGTCGAAGTCCTTGCCCATCTGGTTGAGCTTGCCGCCCAGCCGCCGCGAGGCGTTGTCGCGATCGCGCAGTTTGTAGGGCGAGACGGCGTGATCGCAATGGTAGGCGACGTATCGACCGAAGAGCGACACCAGGGGACCGACGGCCAGCAGGCGCGCCAGCAGATCGGTGTCTTCACCGCCCCAGCCGGAAAACTGGACGTCAAACCCGCCCACCTGCTCGAACAGGGTGCGCGGCACGATGCCGAAGCAGCCGATGAATGTGGGGCGATAGATCACCTGATATCGCTGCGTGATCCTGTCGCAGCCAGGCACCAGTGTCCCGCGCTCGCTGAACCACTGCGCATCCTGGTTCCTCGCCGCGGCACGCAGTTCATGCAGCGGCGTGCCCCAGGGCAGATACCGTCGCTCCGCGCAGGTCCAAAAGGCGCCTTCATGCACCTGCCTGGCCATATCGCCCAGCACCGGGCCCGCCAGCACCATATCGTCATCGACGAAGACCAGATACGGCGCCCGGCTGTAGCAGGCGCCCAGGTTGCGGGCGGCCGCGATGTTGGGCTCGACGTCGCACGATGTGACGACGATGTGGTTCCGCCACGCGCGCGGCTCAATGCCGATCCCTTCGTCCGTGGAGGCGTTGTCGACGATCACGACATCCTGGATCACCTCGGCCCAAGCCTCCAGAGCATCCAGGACCGCCAGCAGGCTCTGGCGTTTCATGCTCGCGTTGTTGTGGGTGGGAATGATGATGGAAAATGGTTTCATGGCCGCATCCTTCGCAGACGACAGCGGACGATGGATGGGAGCGAGGATCGGTTCATGCCGTCGCGCGGATGCGCGAACCCGAAGCCCGCGACCCGATGGGGCGCTCGTCGTGGATTGGTGATCGGTATGTACGCGATCGCCCCGGCCGGGTTGGAGGGAAGAACACCAGCGGCGGCTCAAGACGCCCATGCGGCCGGGCGGCCGCCCCCGTCAGTGTTCCACATGGGACATGGCCGCGTCGGCCTGCGGCGCATGTTCGAAGGGGCTCTGGGCTTTCCCATGGCTTGCGGCGAGGTCGGCGGAGTCCGATGCCTCGCACCCGGCGCGCAGGGCCATCAGACACTGCGCCAGCGCTTCGTAGTCCTTCGCGCCGTGGCAGTCCGGGGCGTAGTCGAAGATGGTCTGCCCGAAGCTGGGCGCCTCGGCGAGTTTGATGTTGCGGCGGATGGGCGGATCGAGCACGCGGGCGCCGCGCCAGGGGACATCCATCGAGCGGGCGGCGTCAAAGAACGTCTTCAGGTCGGCGATCACTTCGCCGGCGAGGATGGTGTTGCCCTCGTGCATGCACGGCGCCACGCCTGTCACCATCAAGTCTGGATTCACTGAGCGGCGCACCAGCGAGACGGTCTCGAGCAGCTTGCTCAAGCCCTGCAGGGCCAGGAAGTGGGCCTGCATCGGCACGAGGACTTCGCGGGCCAGAGCGAGGGCATTGATCGTCAGGAGTCCCAGGCTCGGCGGACAGTCGATGAGCACGAAATGAAAGGCCGGCTCGCCCCCCTCCTGCCGCTCCAGCAGCGGTGCGACCCTGTCGGCCAGCAGTCGCTGGGCCCGGCCCTGCTCGGCCAGGGCCGCCAGCTCCGTTTCCGCGCCGGCGAGGTTGACCTCGGCGGGCAGAAGTTTGATCCGGCTGTCCGCCCCGCCGCACTCGACCACGACCTGATCGGCCGCCACCTGCTCGTCCACCAGTAGGTCATAGACCGACCGTTCGAGCTGATCGGCGTCAACGCCCAGGTGCAGCGTCAGATGGGCCTGGGGGTCCAGGTCGATGAACAGCACGCGGTGCCCCAGCCGGGCCAGGGCCGCGCCGAGGTTGACGGTCGTGGTCGTCTTGCCCACGCCGCCCTTCTGGTTGATGAGCGCGATGATCCGCGGCTGGCGACTCCGCTGCATGTCAGCCTCCTCGTGCCGGCTTGCCGGCCTCCGCCACCCGCTTCCGCGTGAGCGGCCGGGCAGGGCGCAGCGCCTTGGGAACGACCAGACTCAGTATACCGGCCCAGCGCCGTCACTTGCCCGCGTCCATCGGCCCGATACGTTGGCGCACGCGGCAGATCCCCCGCCATCCTTCCCAAACCCACGGATACCACCGACATGCCCCGTTCATCCACCCCACCAGCCGCCGCAGGCCTCTTCACCCTCGCGGTCAGCACTTACAGCCTCAGCCGCTGGCTGCGCGACAGCGGACAGCCGCTTGAAGCAGCTCTGGACTGGATCGCCGAACATGAAATCCCGGCTGTGGAGTTCTGCGGGCTGGACGCCAAGGCCGCCGACCAACCGGTCAAACGGGCCGGTCAACTGCGCCGCCGCTGCGAGAAACTCGGCCTGAAGATCGCCGGCTACTGCACCGGCGCGGAACTGCTGCTGGGGGCCGATGCACAGAAGCAGGCCATTGAACAACTCAAGCGGGAGGTTGACATCGCGGCCGAGCTCGGCGTCGCCTCCATGCGTCACGATGTCACCACCGGACCGAAGCCCGACGCCCCCGTGCTGGTGCGCGGCAGACCCGTTCGCACCTTCGCCCAGGTGCTGCGGCACGTCGTGCCCGCGATCCGCGCGGTCGCCGACCACGCCGCCGCCCGCGGCCTGCGGACCAGCCTCGAGAACCACGGCTTCTACATGCAGGCCTCCGCGCGTGTGCGGGCGCTGATCGAGGCGGTCGACCATCCGAACTTCGCGCTGACCATCGACCTGGGCAACTTCCTGTGCGTGAATGAAGACCCCCTGGCCGCCGCCCGTCGCCTGGCGCTTGACGCGATCATGGCTCACGTCAAGGACTTTCATGTGCGGCCGAAGAAGACGATGCCGCCCGCCGGCTGGTTCGCCACGCCCACGCCCATCGCCCTGCGCGGCGCGATCGTCGGGCACGGCGTGCTGGACGTCCCCCGCCTGCTCCGGACGCTGCAACGGGCCGGCTACAAGGGTTATCTGTCCCTGGAATTCGAAGGCATGGAGGAGCCACGCTTCGGGGTCGAGCAAGGTCTGGCCTATCTACGAAAGGTCATCGCGCCGTCGTGAAGGCGCGGCCGGTTCACGCGCGGGCCGCGCTCGCCAGAGCGCTGGCGGCCGCACGGTCCGTGCGACGTCGGTCGGCCTCGCGCAACTGGCGCTTGCGCACCCGAACCGCCGACGGGGTGATCTCCACCAGTTCGTCGTCCTCGATGTATTCCAACGCCGCTTCGAGAGTCAGGATGCGCGGCGGCTTGACGATCGTCGCGTCGTCCTTGTTCACCGAGCGCACGGCCGAGAGCTTCTTGTTGGTTGTCAGGTTGACCGTGATGTCGTTGTCCTTGCAGTGTTCGCCGACGATCTGGCCTTCGTAGATCGGCTCGCCAGGTCGGACGAAAAACGTCCCGCGGTCGAACAGCCGATCGAGCGAATACGCCGTGGCCGGACCGGTTTCGCTGGCAACCATCACGCCCTGCGGCCGGCGGGGCACCTCGCCGCGCATGCGCTCGTAGCGCAGCAGCGTGTGGTGCATGATGGCCCGGCCCTGCGTGGCGGTGAGCATCTTCGTCCGCAGGCCGATGAGGCCCCGGGCCGGAATCGTGAACACCATGTGCAGGTAGTGCCCCGCCCCCGCCTTGGGGTCCATCTTCACGATCTCCGCCCGACGATCGCCCAGCAGCGCCATGACGGCGCTCTGACACTCCAGCGGGCAGTCGATCACCAGTTGCTCGATCGGCTCGTGGCGCTTGCCGTCGATTTCCTTCACGATGACGCGCGGCTTGCCGGCCGCCATCTCGTACCCCTCGCGCCGCATGTTCTCCAGCAGAATCCCCAGGTGCATCAGTCCGCGGCCGGAAACGTGAAACTCCTCGGGCGTCAGCCCCGGCTCGACACGCAGGGCGACATTGGAGCGCAGCTCCTTCTGCAACCGGTCCCAGATCTGCCGGCTGGTGAGGAACTTGCCCTCGCGGCCGGCGAAGGGCGAATCGTTGACGCGAAAGGTCATATGCAGCGTCGGTTCGTCCACCGCCACCGTCGGCAGCGCGACCGGCTGATCGCGATCGGCGATTGTGTAGCCGATGCCGATCGGGTCCAGCCCGACGACAGCGCACACGTCGCCCGCCTCGACACGATCCACTTCCTTGCGGCCCAGGCCGTCGAACGCCAGCACCTGAAGCACCTTCTGTGACGTCGACAGGCCCTGGCGGTTGATCACCGTCACCGGCATGGCGGGCCCGATCCAGCCGGCCATCACCCGCCCGATGGCGATGCGGCCGACGTAGTCGTTGGAGTCCAGCGTCGTCACCAGCATCTGCAGCGGCGCGCCGCGCCGGGCGATCTGCGCGTCCGGCGAAGGGATATGGGTCACGATCGCCTCGAACAGGGCCTTCATGTCACCGCTGCTGGGGATCCGCACCGGGTCGAAATGTCGTACGGCCCATCCCTGCTTGGCGCTGCAGTAAACCACCGGGAAGTCGAGCGCGTCGTCGTCGGCCTCGAGCTCGACGAGCAGGTCGAACACCTCGTTGACCACCTCGTCGGGCCGGGCGTCGGGTCGGTCAATCTTGTTGATCGTCACCACCGGCTTCAGCCCGTGCTGCAGCGCTTTGCTGAGGACGAAGCGCGTCTGGGGCATCGGCCCCTCGAAGGCGTCGACCACCAGGAGCACGCCGTCAGCCATCTTCAGGACGCGCTCGACCTCGCCGCCGAAGTCCGCGTGGCCCGGCGTGTCGATCAGGTTGATACGGTAAGCCTCACCGTCCTGGCCCTGGTAGCGCACCGCGCAATTCTTGGCCAGGATCGTGATGCCCCGCTCGCGCTCAAGCGGGTTGGAGTCCATGATCAGATCGTGCTGGCCGCCCGCCAGCTTGTCCAGCTCCTCGGTGCGGAACTGGCCGGACTGGTAGAGCAACTGGTCGACGAGCGTGGTCTTGCCGTGGTCGACGTGGGCGATGATCGCGACGTTGCGAAGCTGGGCCATACGGATATCCACTCGGTGGCGGCCGTCAGACCGCCAGGCCGGATTGGGCGATGCGAGCCGATCGGGCCGGGGCTGGTGCACGGCCCGAGGCAGCGGGCGTTCGTGCGGGCGAAAGTGATAGTGTAGGCACAAGCGGCCACGATCGCACTGCCGGGCTCCGCCGCCGCCTGCCCGGCCGATCCCTTGACGAAAATCGGCCGATCTTCTACTTTGGCTGTTCCGCCGTCCACGCGGGTCGTGGAAAGCCGGGACGGGCTCGTAGCTCAGCTGGTCAGAGCGCACCCCTGATAAGGGTGAGGTCGCGTGTTCGAATCACGCCGGGCCCATTGCCTTCCCCGGGCGTTCTCGCAACGCCTCAATCCCACAACCGGGCCAGCAGCTTCACCGCCTCGGTCTGCATCGTCTCCAGGCTGCCGGGGGCGACGTGGGCGAAGATGCCCAGATCCGTCTCGTAGCCGCCGCGTTCGTAGGCCTCGCGCGTGGGCATGTAGCCGCTGCCGACCTTGGTCATGTGGGCGCAGAAGGTGAACGGGGCGGGGCTGTGGGTCTTCACGTGGAGCTGGGCCTCGACGAACGGCTCGCCCGGCGCGCCCAGCAGGGCCAGGTCGCCCAGGCGGATCGCCTGCAGCTCGCAGGCGTATGTCGGCTGGCGTACCACCTCGTGGTCCAGGTGAACGCGGTCCACGGCATAGCACCAGTCCCAGCGCACGCGCGTCTTCTGTTCGTCAAGCCAGATGGGTTCGGGATGCTCCGTCAGGAGTTTCTTCGCGTCGGCGAGCATGGCCGCTGTCGGCCTGCGACGCGACAGCGTGACGGTGCGATGAGCCGTCGCCAGCGTCGGCCGTTCAATCAGCCGCAGGCCCTCCTGAAGGATCCAGCCCGTGCTCTGATCGAGCATGGCCGCCATCCTACGGTGATCGGGCGTGTAGTCGGGGTCCAGGTGGTTGGTGTGGTGGATGTTGCCCACGAAACCGTTGAGCACCAGGGCCGTCGCTCCCGGCAGACGTTTTTCCGTCAAATCGCACCATGCGCCCGGCCAGTCGGCGCTGATCTTGCGCAACGGGTAGAAGTGGCAGGGGTGGCAGGTGTGGTGCAGTAGCGCCGCCACGGGCGTACCGTCCACCGCCTCGAACACGGCCACACCGACCTCCGGGTCGACCGGCCCTTCGTTGCAGAGGATATCCGGGCTGCATCGGGCCGGGTGGCACTTGCCCGAGCCGTCACGCATGATGAACCGGCGGTTGAACGCCACCCGTCCATCCGTCCGCCGGCCGACACGCAGCGACACCGGCTGCATGGCCGCAGCCGCGGCGGTGACGGCCTGCAGAATGGCGGCGATCGTCGGCTCGTTGTACCGCTCGTCGCCCCCCCGCAGCCACCACAGATCGTCGCCTGCCAGCCAGGGCAGGCGCTGCGCATCGTCAGGCAAGACGCAGCCCAGCTCGGGCGTGCTGTGCGCCTGAAGGGCATGGACGAACACGTCCATCGGCTCGCAGCCGACAATCTTTGCCGCAGCGGCGCGGATCCGATCGACCAATTCATCGGCCACGGCGATCACATCCAGGCTCAGCAGGCAGATCCGCCGGCCGCCATCCCCGCCCTCCAGCACCAGCGCTCGGGCGTACAGACGATCGACAAGCTCCTCCGCCGGTCGGTATCGCCCGATGTCGCCGGCGAGCTGGATGCCCATCGCCGGGGTGATGTCGGTCTTGCCCGTGCCTGCTCGAAGCGACTGCGCCATGCTGCACCTGCCTGGTTGTGTCGTGATCCCGTTCGTCAAGTCCGTTCGTATATACCGGCCGCTCGCCAGTTCGACCGGCGCCGCCGCGAGCTTCCGGCCGCCCCGAAGTCTTGACCGCCGGCTGATTGGTGCTATTCTGTCTGGTCTGTCTTTCCTCGGCCAGCCGCCTGGCGTCGACCCAAACAGCCTCGATCACCCGGTTCACACGGGCTTTTTGGACAGGTTGCGGGCTGGCGCAGCCGATGAGAGACAGCAGCCGACCCCGTCCGGGGTCGCCACCAGCGGCCGCCGGCACAGGCGGCTGAGCGAGATTCAAAAGACGGTTTTGACGAGAGATTTGGCCGTGAGGCCCGCTCGATCATGCGAGGTCCGATGAGAGGTCGCTGCACATCCCCCTGCCCGAATCAGGGGCAGCCGCTTGGCCGGCAGACACACGCGGAGGCATCCGCGGGTGATGACCAGCCCGGCCGCTGCCCGAGCCGGCCCGCCGCTTGAACGCGGACGGGTGCGGGGCCCTCTCGCCGCCGCCGTCACACCAGACTCCAAACCCCGAGCATCACTGCAAACACCCGCCCCGAGGCCGGGGCGATGCGAAAAGGACCAGGCCATGGCCCAGCTTGATCGACTGCGAAACTTCGGCATCTGCGCCCATATCGACGCCGGCAAGACCACCGTCACCGAGCGCATCCTCTATTACACCGGCAAGACCTACAAGATGGGCGAGGTCCACGAAGGCACCGCGACCATGGACTTCCTGGAAGAGGAGCAGGAGCGAGGCATCACCATCCAGTCGGCGGCGACCACCTGCCCCTGGGAGCGCAACGGCGTTGAATATCAGATGAACCTCATCGACACGCCTGGCCACGTCGACTTTACCATCGAAGTCGAGCGCAGCCTGCGCGTGCTCGACGGGGCCGTGGCCGTCTTCGACGGCAAGGAAGGCGTCGAGGCCCAGAGCGAAACCGTCTGGCGTCAGGCCGACCGCTACCGCGTCCCGCGCCTGTGCTTCATCAACAAGATGGACAAGCTCGCGGCCGACTTTTACCACAGTTTCAACTCGATCCGCCAGCGCCTCGGGGCCAACCCCGTGGCGGTGCAGATTCCCATCGGGTTCGGCAACGAGTTCGAGGGCATCATCGACCTGCTGACCATGAAGGCGTACTACTTCTCGGCCGAGGAGCTTGGCGCCAAGGTCGAGGAACGCGAAATCCCCGACCACCTGCGGGCCGAGGCGGACAAGTGGCGTCACGACCTGGTGGAAAAGGCCGCCGAACTCGATGACGCCCTGACCGAAAAGTTCATCATGGAGCAGCCGATCAGCCCCGAGGAGATCCGCCTCGCCCTGCGCAAGGGCACGCTGACGCTCAAGTGCAACCCGACGTTCGTCGGGTCGGCCCTCAAGTACATCGGCGTGCAGCGTCTGCTGGACGGCGTGGTCGACTACCTGCCCAATCCCACCGAAGTGCCCGACATCCAGGGCACCGACCCCAAGGACAAGACCGTCAAGCTCACCCGGCCCCACACGGCCGAAGCGCCTTTCAGCGCTCTTGTGTTCAAAGTCGTCAACGACGCCCACGGCGATCTGACCTACGCCCGCGTCTACTCCGGCAAGCTCGTCAAGGGCAGCCGCGTGCTCAACCCAGGCAATGGCAGGAAGGAAATCGTCAGCCGTGTCTTCGAGATGCACGCCAAGGACCGCATCAGCCGCGACCAGGTTGAGGCCGGCGCCATCGTCGCCCTCGTGGGCCTGAAAAACTCCGTCACCGGCGACACCCTCTGCGATCCCAATCATCCGATCATCCTCGAACGCATGGACTTCCCCGATCCGGTCATCAGCATGAGCATCGAGCCCAAGAGCCAAGCCGACAAGGAGAAGCTCGGCGAGGCGCTGGTGGTCATCCGCCGCGAAGACCCCAGCTTCCGCAGCCACTTCGACGAGGAGACCGGCCAGACCATCATCGCCGGCATGGGCGAGCTGCACCTGGAGATCATTAAGAACAAGCTCACGCGCGACATGAAGATCGGCGTGAACATCGGCACGCCGCGCGTCAGTTACCGCGAAACGGTGCGCGGCTCGGCCCAGGCCCGCGGCACGCACAAAAAGCAGACCGGCGGCCGCGGCCAGTTCGGCGACGCCACCATCACCGTCGAGCCCTGCACCGCCGAGCAGGCCGAGGCCAACGAGTGGGACTGGCAGGACGGCGTGGCCTTTGAGAACAAGATCGTCGGCGGGGCGATCCCCAAGGAATACATCCCCTCCGTCGCCGCCGGCGCCCGTGAGGCCGCACGCAGCGGCGTGCTGGCGGGCTACCCGCTGATCAACGTCAAGATCACGTTGATCGACGGCTCCTACCACGAAGTCGACAGCTCGCAGATCGCCTTCGAGCAGGCGGGCATCCTCGCCTTCCGCGAAGCGGTGCGCAAGGCCGGCCTGATTCTGCTCGAGCCGGTGATGAAGGTTGTCGCCACCACCCCTGAGGAATTCCTGGGCTCGGTGTCCGGCGACCTGAACCGCCGCCGCGCCCTGATCGTAGAAACAGAACAGCGTGGCAACGCCCGCCTGGTGACCGCCGAGGCCCCGCTGGCTGAAATGTTCGGCTATGCGACCACCCTCCGCGGGCTCACCCAGGGCCGCGCCACCTACAGCATGGAGCCGCTGGCCTACCGCCCGGTGCCGGAAAGCATCACCAAGACCGTCCTCGAAGGCGCTGCCGCCTGACGGACGGGTGCCTGACGGATGGCTGGACGCACACGGCAGGACGCCAACCTGTTCAGATCGCGAGGCAACACAAGGCCGCATCGATCCGAACGAAGCACGGGAACCCGTGTACCCATTGGAAACCGACGGGCTCACTGCCCGTCGGTTTTTTTTCGGCGCGCGCCGGCCTTTCTGAGGCACGCCAAGTCCGCATCCCCGACATCGCCGGGCGGCCGACCCACCGCGTCAGGCAGTGGGTGCTTCGGTGGTTCTATAATTGCCCGTCATGCCTGATCGCCAGCCCGATCGCCGCACAAAACTCGATCAACTGCTCACCCAGGCGCGAGGCCTGCCCAAGACACCCGGGGTCTACCTCATGAAGGATGACCGCGGCCGGGTGATCTACGTCGGCAAGGCGGCTCGGCTGCCGGACCGCGTGAGCAGCTACTTCGTGCCCTCGGCCGCGCGATCCGGCGGCATGGGGCCGCAGAAGCTGCCGATGCTCGATGAAATCGACGGTTTCGACGTCATCGAGTGCGAGGGCGAGTGGGAGGCCCTGCTCACCGAGAACCGGCTGATCAAGGATCTGCACCCGAAATACAATGCCCGCCTCACCGACGACAAGACGTTTCCCTACCTGGTCATCACCACACGCGACGACTTCCCCGGCGTGTATGTCACACGCAGCCCCGGCGACGAGAAATACCGCGGGGCGAAGGTGCTCGGGCCGTTCACCAGTCCCTACGCCCTGCGCGAGTCGCTGCAACTGCTGCAGCGCGTCTTCAAGTTCCGCGACTGCACACTCGACATCCGGGCCCACGACGACAAGCGGCGGTTCTTTCGGCCATGTCTGTTGCACGCCATCGGCCAGTGCACCGCGCCGTGCGGCGACCGCATCAGCCAGGAGGCGTACCGAGGCGACATCGAGCGGCTCATTCGCTTCCTGGAGTCGAAGCGGTCGGTCATGCTGCGCGCGATGCGCGAGGAAATGGAGCAGGCTTCGGCCTCGCAGCATTTCGAGGAAGCCGCCGCCCTGCGCGACCAGATCCGCGCGATCGAAAAACTCGACGAGCGCGGCAAGCGCTCGCAGAACTGGCAACCGGAGACCGAGTCCTTTGTCACCAACCCGGCCAAGAGCCTGGAAGCGCTGCGCAAGGCCCTGGGCGTGGAAACGGAGATCCGCTGCATCGAATGCATCGATATCGCCCACCTGCAGGGCGGGGAGACGGTCGGTTCGAAAGTGTGTTTCGTCGACGGTCGGCCGCTGAAGAATCAGTATCGGCGGTACAGGATCGAGACGGCGGACAACGACGACTATGCCTCGATCCGCGAGGTGGTGAGCCGGCGATACCGCGAGGCCGGCGCGGGCCATGAGCTGTATCCCGACCTGATCCTGATCGACGGCGGACTCGGCCAATTGCACGCGGCGATGGAGGCGTTCGCGACGTTGGACGTGAAACCGCCGCTGGTCTGCGCGCTGGCCAAGAAGGAGGAACTGATCCACCACCAGGCGAAGGCCCAGCCGATCCGCCTGCCGCGCAACAACACAGGGCTGAAGATCTGCCAGGCCATCCGTGACGAGGCCCACCGCTTCGCCCAGCACTACCATCACATTCTGCGGCGAAAGAAGGTGATTGGTGAGTAGGGCCCGGGGGATTTGCCATGCGGCGAGGAAGGCCGATCCGGATGACTGATCGATCATTCATCGAGCCGACCGACGGCGGCGTGCTGCTGCACGTGAAGGTCGTGCCCGGCGCGAGTCGCGATCGCATCGCGGGCCCACTCGGTGATCGCCTGAAGATTCAGGTCACCGCCCCGCCCGAAGGCGGAAAAGCCAACAAGGCGGTCTGCGTCCTGCTGGCGAAAGTGCTGGGCGTCGCGCCGCGCGACGTGACGATGGCGGCGGGGCATGGCCAGGCGGTGAAGACGGTGAAGATCGCGGGGGTAACGACAACGGCTATAACATCGGCGCTGACCGATTCGCGGTGAGCAAGGTGCCCTTCCCAACCGGAACAGGTTCGGTGGCCCTCACGACGACGGCGTCCAATGCATCGCCCAGCAGCGGCGTTTACACGCGACGAAGCAAGGCCTCAATTCAAAGAGACCCAAACGATATCCGACATGCTCTGTACAGAACTTCAGGCGTGCCGCATGAGGTTTTATACAGAGCAGCCTGAAGGCGATTTTTTGGACCTGTTTTGGCTACACGCTTCAGAAAACTGCGGACGTTGGCTTATGACTGTCACAAGCCGGCGGTTTCTTGGGTAACGCGATGCTTGGGTATGTATAAATTATAACAAAGTATTTTTTAGCAATACCTGTGGTCCGATCAGTGAAGGGATTGATCGACGATAAAAAAACCGTATAGTCTAAAGATTGTGCGTAAGGCAAACCCGAAACTATCTAACCGATGCTGCGTCTGCAGCTGACACATCCAAACGGAAGGGAGACTTGCGATGTCAAATACACACTTCGTGGGTGGTCGCGTACTGTTGGCTGTGCTCGCGGTGACCGTCTTCGTCGGTGAGTTGCATGCCGAGCCGATCTACAGCAACTCCATCATTCTGCAGAACCCGCACTGGGAGATGATGCTGACCGACTATGGCTACAGTGATTATCTGGGCGATCTTACGCCCGGGTTTGAGGGACGTGAGTACCTGTCGGGCGAATGGGCCGCCGCGCTGTCGTACCAGGTCGGCGCCACGGTGGTCACCCCCACATGGATCGAGCCTCAGTTCATCTTCCCCGACTGGGCCACCAATTCCACCTTCCTCCCCGTCACCCCGATCAGCGCCACCGGCCAGAAATTTGGCGGCCTCGATGCCATCGCCGCGTCCACCGTGTCCAACGGCACGCTCACCATCGGCCTCGCCTTCGAGATGGTGGACACCGTGATCGGCATGAAGATGGGCACCTCGCCTGAATCCGCGGCTTCCGGTGCTGCCATCGACAGCAACCGCTACGTGCTCAAGCAGACCTACACCATCACCAACGCCTCCGACCAGACGATCACCAACCTGAGCCTGTACCAGTTCCTGCACGGGCTGAACAGCGTGACCAGCGTTTACGACGACCGCAACTACGGAGACCCCAATGGCGAGTTCCGCCACGATACCACCCAGGTGGCGGTGGATCCGACGTACGCCGGCTCCGGCTCGACCTTCCGCGACTACATCGGCTTCGGCAGCAATGTTGTCCCCGAAGGCTACGCCAACGGGTTGTACGGCACCATGACCGCCGACGATCACGGTGTCGGTAAGCCCAGCGTCGGCGTCCACCTGGAAATCGAAGCAGACACCCTCAATGGCGACGACTACTTCTCCGCCACCGAGGGGCCTGACGGTTGGGTCAGCGGCGCGCAGAAATACAACCTCCCCATCTTGGCCCCCGGCCAGAGCGTGTCCATCGACCTCCTGCTGGGCATCCTGACCGGCACCGAGGTGTCCAAGACCGGCGATGTTTCAGGCAGCGCCAATGGCGGGGCCTCCTGTGTTGGCGGCGTCGACTACCACTTTGAAAAGGTCATTACCCCCGGGGCGTTCTATGCCGAGTACGACGACCTCGACGAGGATGAACTTGACGAGCACATCAACAACGGCGACATCGGTGCTCCGACCTTTGTGATTCCTGGCGACTTCCAGGTGTTCGAGCTGGAGTTCGACGGCGAGTTCGACGGCGATGTCGAGCTCATCCTCCACTACGACCCCACACTTCTCGGTGGATTCAATGAGAGGGATCTCCGCATCTACCACTATATTGACGACCAGTGGGAAGGACTTCCCACGCTCATTGACGCCTTCGCCGACACCGCCACCGTCACGGTCAGCAGCCTGTCACCCTTCGGCGTGGGCATCATCCCCGAGCCCGCCAGCATCGCGATGCTTGCCGTGGGCGGTCTTGCTTTGCTCCACCGCCGCCATTGAGGCGCTGAGGAACCCCTCAACGCCGAACGTCCACGCACGCACACGCGGTATCAACTCTTCTGTTAAGGCCCTATCGGAAAAGTGGTCGCCGAACCGATGGTGAACGACACGCCCCCGGCAAGGCTTCGTCGTGATGAACCGACCACGGCTCACGGATGAGCCGTGGTTTCGGATCTCGCACCTGTTTTCTCCCGGCACACCCACCGGCCAGCCGCCACGCGATTGACGTAGATCGTGGAAGCGATCTTGTGGGTGCTCAACACTGCGACCCTTGGCGCAATCTGCCGGTTGAGTTCGGGCCGTGGGCCACGGCGGGAGAGCTGTTCGACACACGGAACACCGACGGCACCTTGGTGTCAGTGCTGCGGCTTCCGCAAGGCGAAGTCGAGATCGACGACGCGTTGTGGTGTATCGACGGCACGACGGTGCGGGCGCACAGGTGCGCTGGCGGCGGCGGGAAAAAGGGGACCCGCAGGAACCGTCGGACCATGCGCTTGGCCAAAGCCGCGACGGTTTGACCTGCACAATCCACATGCTGTGCGAAGGCGTAGGCTACCCGTTGCACTTCGAGTTGACCGCCGGGCAGACGCATGAAGCGGCGGCGTTCAACACGGTGATGGTCGGCGTCGATGAACACCGGCTCGATACGGACGGCACGCCATCGCCTAACCGATGGCGCTGGCCGGAGACAAGGCCTAGACTCTGCTGACCACGCGCCCCATACCCAAGGAGACTCGCGATGCTCATCGCCATCACCGGTGCAACCGGGTTTCTCGGCCGCTATATCGCCAATCACCTGCTTGAGGCCGGGCATAGCCTGCGTTGCTGGTATCGCCCCGAGAGCGATCGCGGCGGATTCGTTGACGCCGTACAGAAGAACATCGAATGGATCACAGGCTCGCTCGATGATCCGGCCGCGACGGCCACGCTTGTGAAGGGTGCTGATGCTGTCGTCCATGCCGCGCTCGAACGGGCCGGGGCCGGCTTCTCCGGCAGCGAAGGCGACTTGGCCGCGTTCGCGCAGGCCAACATCGTCGGCTCAATCCGCCTCATGCAAGCCGCTCATGACGCCGGATGCAGGCGCTTCGTCTTCATCTCCACCTGTGCCGTGCATGACGTGATTCTCGATGACCGCGAGCTGGATGAGGCCCATCCGCTCTGGCCGCACTCGCACTACGGGGCCCACAAAGCCGCCATCGAGAAGTTCGTCCACAGCTTCGGGCTACGCAGCGGCTGGCCGATCTGCGCTCTGCGGCCGACGGGCATCTACGGCGTGCGCCGGCCGATCGAACACAGCAAATGGTTCGACCTCGTGCGCGACGTCGTGGGGGGTAAGGACATCGACTCAGCCGCCGGCGGCAAGGAGGTGCACGCCGCCGACGTCGCGAAGGCTGTGGCCATCCTGCTCGATGCGGATGCGAAAGCCGTCACTGGCCAGGCGTTCAACTGCTATGACATGTACATCGCCGACCAGCAGGTCGCCCAGATCGCCAAAGCCATCAGCGGCAGCAAGAGCGCAATTGCCACGCCCAACAAAGGCCCGAAGAATCAGATCGATACGAGCAAGCTGCGTGCCCTGGGCATGACGTTCGGCGGCCGGGCACTTCTGGAGAAGACCGTCGCCCACCTTGTCGCCGCGGCACGGCCGTGAGCTTTCAGGCATGCGACTGTGGACTCTTGGCGTCGGACGCTGGTCTTGATCCCTACGGCAGCTTTTCGAAGAAGCGCTCCCAGCGGGGGGCCCACCAGTTTTTGCGGTCCAGGGAGAGGATCACCCGGCCCGCCCGGCCGAGCACAAGGTGCCGGGGGACGAAGCCGAAGACGCGCGAGTCGGCGCTCAGGTCGCGGTTGTCGCCCATGACCATGTAGTGATCGTCCGGCACTGTCGTCGGGCCGAACGTCGAAAGCTTGCTGCGGGTGGTCAGATGGGTCATCACCGGATGCTCGTGTCCGGGCAGTTCTTCGGTCAGCACCTGGAAGCCTTCGAGAGGCTGGAAGCTTGCGTTCACTTCGTAGTTGACCGCCTCGCCGTTGACGTACAGGCGGTTGTCGTGCAAGGCCACGGTGTCGCCTGGCATGCCGATGACGCGCTTGACCAGCCGCGTGCGGTCTTCTTTGGGTGACAGCAGGATCACCACGTCGCCCCGGGCCGGCCCGCCCCACTCGGCCAGACGCCAGAGCGTGAACGGCACCTTCAGGTCATACGCCAGCTTGTTCACGCCGATGCGATCGCCGGGAATGATCGACGGCTCCATGGAGCCGGTGGGCACGTCGTACCAGTCGGCGACGGCGCTCTTGAAGGTCATCACCACCAGCACGGCCGCGCCGACCGGCTTGACCCATTCCTTCCACAGGTAGCGCGTCAGCGCCGAATGCCGGAATCGGCCGAGGGCGGTCTTGGGCGCGTCCGGCCCGGGCTGGGTCGTCTGCGTGCTCTTGGGGTCCGGGGTCTGCGGCTCGCTGGTCATCGTCGGTCTCCGCGACAGGGAGCGAAGCGTGCGTCGGCCCGGCCGTGGAGGCCGGCGTCGAACCCATAACCATAGCATCGGATCGGTCGCCCCGTCGCCCGAGCCGCCGGCCGAAATTCACGTCCGTGAAGCCATATGCCCGCTCACCCGCGCCACCTCCGCCTCGAACGCCTGGGCGTCGGCGAGGGTGTCGAAGGGCCGGCCGATGCGCAGCCACAGGCCCCTGGGCCCCAGGGCCTCGAGAATCGCCATCGCCTGCTCAGGCGTGTCGCACATGACATCCGCGCTCTTGCCGGCCGCCTGGATCCGTCGATACACCTGCAGCCACTTCGTCGCCGGTCCCGCGCCGGCCCCGTAGACCCACTGCACCGCCGCCAGTTGCGGCAACTCCAGCAGCAGGTCCAGGTGCCGCAGCGCCGCCGGTCCGTCCAGATGGAAGATGCTCTTCTCCACCGCCTCGATCTGACGCACGATGCGCGGCAGAACGATCCGCCGCGACTGCTCGCCCGAGAGCATGGCCCAGAAGTCGCAGCAACTGATGTTCGAGCGACCCGGCCAATACGACGGAATCCATGACGTGGACCCGAAGCCGCCCGCCTCGAGCATTTCGTAGCTGCGCGCATGCGTCTGGATCACCGCGTCCAGCACATGGTCGGCCGCCTGCTCCACCAGCTCGGGGCAGTCCATGAAGTCCAGGCACAGCTCCTGCGGATCACGCAGCGCCGCCAGGGTGTCGAATGCATCATGGATGTCGGTGAAGCCGACCACGTAGCGTCCGTCGCAACGTTCAATGGCCAGGCGCGTCGCGTCCTCGATCAGCCGCCACCACGGACTGCCCGCGAAGTCCGGCTCGCGGGCGACGATCCGGGGCCAGTCACGCTGCGGCTCGTGCACGATCGGCACCGACCACGACGTACCCGACGAGTCTTTCGAATATTCCAGCACGCAGCCGAACAGCGTCGCCACCAGTTCCGGCCCGCTGTTGGGCATGACGATCGGGAACGTGTCGGCCGCATACTCCGTGCACTCGACGCGGGCGATCATCTCCTCGACGCGAAAGGCGGCGTCCAGCCACTTATCCCGCACCTGCTCGTGACGTGACACCGGGCCGGTGTAAGGCCGGTTCGACTTGACCGCCAGGGTCAGCGGCGGGCGGTCGAGCACCTGGTGATTCCACCAGGCGACGAAGCGCTCGACGGTTCTGGGGAATCGGTCGCGCCAGGTTTGGCTTGATGTCGTCGGCGCCAGGGTCATGGCCATGCTCCAGTCCTCCGCCTGCGGGCGGGATGCGCATGAACCATAGCGGGCGGAGGCGGCGTTGCATGGCCCGACGGCCGAACCGCCCCCGCGCAACAAAACGCCCCGCCGAGATCGACGGGGCGTGACTCATGGCAGTTCGTTGAAGCCGCGCGGGTCAGGCGGTCCGGCTTTTACGGATCATCCGTCGGCCGACCACCACGCCCATCAGCACCAGCCCCGACCAGATGGCCGTCGGCAGAGGCACGATGATCTGTGGATCGCCATTACCCGGGTCGCCCGTGGTAATGCTCATCTGCTCGACGGTGGCGCAGATCCAGGCCTTGTCGTGCGGATTGAGGCCGGTCCAGAACGCGCCTTCGCCAAAAGTCACGTCATTGAGCGTGATCTTGTATTGGCCAGTCGGCGCGTCGACGTATGTCGGTCCGCCCCAGGTGATCTTGCCCGCCTGATAGAAGCCTTCGATGCCGAAGATGTCCTGGCTCACGCCCACGCTCTCGCCCGTGACGGTTCCGGCACTGGCCGGCGCGGTGAACGCCAGTGTCGCCGAGATCGCCTTGGGCTGCGTGTCCTCGCCAAGGTTCACCCACGTCTCGGGGGTCCAGACCTTCGCGAAGGTGAAGGTGGCGCTGTCACCCACGCCGGACAGGTCAAAGCTGTAGCCATCAGCCACGACCACGGCCGCCCCCAGCAGCAGCCCATCGCCGGCGTTGTGAACCGTCAGCGACGAGGCGCCGGCATTCACGATGTAGACCGTGCCGGCCTGCGCCGACGCGGCCAGAAACCCGACCATGACCATCACCGCGCCAACCACCAACCCCTTGATCCTGCTCATCGTTGACTTCCTTACGTAACCCCAAATAGGCGTTTCTTGCGGCACTGGCGTGCGTCCTTCGCACGCGGGCCGCCTGTTCGTTCCACACATCAGCCGTGTTCGCCACAGGCGATACACGACCCGTCTTCGGACGGCGCTTCACATATTGTTCAGGTCAGCCCCCTGAAGCTGAACCACCCGCACCCGGACCATCCACCCTCGCCAGACGCGCGCCGGCGATATGACGCCGCCGCACGCAGCAACAGAAAGCCAATTTAAGCCCCCGCAACCGGTGCGCCAAGGGGCGGAACGGCCAAAAAATGAAGAACAAACACCCTAACCGATCGTGGGGACGCATCCGGACGGCCCAGGGGCTTCGACTGACCATCCAAAACTTCCCAGCTCACCCATATTGACATACAGGCGCGTGGCGTCGTACTTCGCTACAATCCTCGTCCATGATCCGATGCAAGCTGCGCCATGCCCGCGAGTTCCTGGCCGATCAGTTGCTGGGACGCGCGCCGGCCGCCGTGCAGCCGACCGACTGCTTCATCACCTCCTGGCCGCGATCGGGCAACACGTGGATGCGTTTCCTGGTCGGCCACGCCGTCTGCACCCACGTGTCCGCGCTCGACGGCCCGAGCCTCGACCAGCTCATACCCGTGGCCGACCGCGCCGATCTGCCGCGTCTGCTCGCCCAACCGGCCGGCCAGACGCCCCGGTTCTTCAAGTGCCACGAACCCTGTATTCCCTATCTCACCCGGGGACGGGTCGTTCACATCATCCGCGACGGCCGCGACGCCGCCCTTTCCTACTACGACTACAAACGCAACACCGGCAAGTCCCGCTACCACGACCTGTCCTTCAGCCAGTTCCTGCGGCTGATGCTGCGTGGCAAGGTGGGTTACGGCTCATGGCACGACAACGTCGGCGGCTGGTGGAGCCGTCGGGACCACCCGGCCGTCCTCATCATCCGCTACGAAGACATGCTCGCCGACACCGAATCGCAGCTAAGGCGTGTCCTGCGCCACTTCGGCCTCGTCGTCGACGATCACGCCATCCGACAAGCCGTCCATCGCTCCACCGTCCGGACCGTCTACCGCGCGTTCGACAATCACGAGTCGCATGGCCCCGGCGAGTTCCGCGGCGGACTCGGAGGCGGTGCCGGCCGCTGGCGCGACGCCTTCTCCGACGACGACCTGGCCCTGTTCATGCAACATGCCGGCGCGCTGCTGGACGAACTGGGCTACACCGCCGCCCCACCCGCAGTCGCCAACGTCGCCTGAGCGGGCAAAACATTCCGGTTGATTTCCCGCAGAGCATCTGCTTCCCCGATCGTTACCCACATCCCGCTCAAACCCCCGCCAGCTCTGTCTGCGCCTTCTGCAGCAGCTGACGCGCTGCGTTCAGCTTGTCTTCGTCCATCGCCGGCCGCTCGTACCGCGCGATCGCCTCGCGGCAGTAC